>Ga0207421_10001609_pt1 | contig 28705 bp, 25 predicted proteins | sample SodLakKL_010_SED_4_FD_187542 | JGI IMG/M metagenome (GOLD analysis project Ga0207421, IMG submission 187542) | Alkaline sediment microbial communities from Lake Tanatar, Kulunda Steppe, Russia - 8KL_010_SED (SPAdes) (version 2) | ecosystem: Environmental > Aquatic > Non-marine Saline and...
TAATTTTTCTACCGATAGTCCCCTGACAGAAGAAAATAAACCCGTATGGGGAACGTGCCCGGATTCGCTACCTAAACCAGCTCTTCTATCACCGGAAAATGGTTCTACTATTGAAAATTTGACGACCGTGCTTACCTGGGGTGAAGTTACCGACTCAGAATCTTATACGGTTCAGATATCCACCGATGATTTCTCTACCTTCATCGCAAACGAAGTGGTAACCGATACCACGTTCACTACTCCCTCACTATCCTACTCCACAGAGTATCAGTGGAGAGTAAGAGCAGCCTATTCCTCCGGGGACAGTGGATGGAGTGAAACCTGGAGTTTTACCACAGTTACCGATACTGTTATTACTAAACCCGTTCTTTTATCACCGGAAAATGGTTCTACAATTGAAGATTTGACTACCGTGCTTACCTGGGGTGAAGTTACCGACTCAGAATCTTATACGGTTCAGATATCCACCGATGATTTCTCTACCTTCATCGCAAACGAAAGTGTAACTGATACCACGTTCACCACTCCTGCATTGTCCTACTCCACAGAATATCAGTGGAGAGTACGAGGGACCAATTCCTCCGAAAACAGCGAATGGAGTGAAGTCTGGATTTTTACCACAGATACCGAGACTTCAGTAGACAGAGATGAAATACCAACCCAATTCACCCTCAACCAAAACTATCCCAACCCGTTTAACCCGACGACTCTAATTGAGTTTTCAATTCCTAATTCCACTAACGTTCGGTTAGAGGTTTTCAACGTAACGGGTCAGCTGGTACACACGCTTGTAAACGAAACGATGAATGTGGGACATCATACCGTTCGCTTCGACGGGCGGTCTCTTTCAAGCGGAGTGTATATCTACCGCCTGAGCACATCAGAATACACCGAATCCCGTTTGATGAATTTGATAAAATAGCGGGCGGATTAATTTTCCCGGACTTCCTCTGCTTCCTTCATTGGCAGCTATTCAAAACAAAAAAAGGCTCATTCGCTATACTACAGCAAATGAGCCTTTTTAATTGTCGGGATGACAGGATTTGAACCTGCGACCCCACGCCCCCCAGGCGTGTGCGCTACCGGGCTGCGCTACATCCCGAATTAATCAGATGCCAAATATAACAATAAACCCGTCTTTAATAAAGCCTGAATCACACATGATCTAAAAGAACAAAGCCGCAACAAGTGCGGCTTTGTATGATACTCAACAGTTTTTAAAAGCTGTATTACTCGGCTGTACTACGCAGCATCCACGCTACTTTAGAGTGTACGTGCAGACGCTGGGTGAGCAGGTCGAGCGTGGCTTCATCGCTTCCTTCCTCGCAGGCAGGCAATACGGAGCGGGCCGTGTTTAGCACCTGCTCATTGGCTTCAACGAGTCGCTTCACCATAGTAATGGCATCGGGTACTCCGTCTTCTTCTTCAATCTTTGTGATTTTGGAAAACTCTTTAAAGCTACCCGGTGCATAAAACCCGAGGGCGCGAATACGCTCGGCTATTTCATCGATTGCAGCGGCCAGTTCGGTATACTGCTCTTCAAACATTTCGTGAAGAGAGTGAAAATGCGGCCCCGTAACGTTCCAGTGGTAGTTATGGGTTTTGAGGTAAAGCATGTACGTATCGGCGAGCGTCGCACTCAGACCGTCGGAAATAGCTTTACGGTTCGCTTCGGAGATACCAATATCAATTTTTTTCTTTGGAGTTGCTTTTTTAACATCCATGATGATTCCAATTTTTGATTAATAATTTTAGCTTTCTCTTGTCAACAAACCAGCCGTTAAAACCGTTTGTTTTCTACCTGTTTAAAGGCGTTCTGTTTAAGCTTAATTTTGCGCCTTTAATTGGGCAGCATTACGTCTTTAAGACGAATCTGTATCGATTTCTTTCTGTTCCAGTTGTTCTCTTCAAGCACATAGGCAATATCTATTCCTTTTCCGTTGCTTTCACGCACTTTGGGAAGGTATTCATGCATATTAAAGCCAATAACATCGAAGGGTGCTGAGCCATTCTGGGCTACTTTCATCTTCAGGTGGCCGTTGCCCACAACAGAAGGAGTACCCACCACTTCAAGACCACGGCTCACGAATATAGGCCGCATGTTTAAGGGACCATAGGGCTCAAACTGATTGAGCACTTTCCAGAACTTGAGGTCTACTTTACTCAGGTCGAGCTCGGCATCAACCAGAAGCTCTGGCTTGAAGTCATCATCACAAAGGTCACTGCTTACTACTTCCTGGAGTCTCGACTTAAACTCTTCGAGATTGCATTCATCCATAGTTAAGCCGGCTGCAAACTCATGGCCTCCGAACTGCAGCAGCAAATCATCGCACTGCTTTAGCGCGTTGTAAATGTTGAATCCCTTAATACTCCTCGCCGACCCTTTTATTTGTCCGTCCACCGTGCTGAGCATTACGGTCGGGCGGCAGTATAGATCCACAATCCGGGAAGCAACTATTCCGATTACGCCAAGGTGCCAGTCTTCGCAGTGGAGCACAACAACCGCTGCTTTATCTACATTAACTTCTTTTTCAATAATATCCAGGGCGCCTTTCATGGTTTCGGAGTCCTTGTCGCGACGCTTTTTGTTGATAGCTTCCAGCTCCCTGGCGTGCTGTGCTGCCGCTTCATCTGTATCGGAAATGAGCAGCTCTACAGCTTTACCGGCATCACCCATTCTTCCGGCCGCATTAATCCGCGGACCAAGCGAAAAGACAATTTGTGATGTTGATATAGAGCCGATATCCATCTTTATAAGATTGGCCAGCGCCTTTATGCCCGTTCTGGGCGTTTCGTTAATAATCTTGAGACCATGCCGCATAAGTACGCGGTTTTCATCAACCAGGGGCACAATGTCTGAAGCAATTGAAATAGCTACCAGGTCGAGAAACTGGCTGGCGTTATTCCCATTCAGCCCCAGAACAGTAAGCGTTGCTTGCACAAGCTTATACGCTACACCAGCGCCGGAGAGTCCGTCGAACGGGTAATTGCAGTCGGGGCGCTTGGGATCCAGAACCGCAACGGCATCGGGAATTACCTCACCTGCGTTATGATGGTCGCAGATAATAAGATCGATGCCCTTTTCTTTCGCGTATTTAGCTTCCTCGACAGCCGTAATACCACAATCGACCGAAACTATAAGACTGGCTTTGGATTCTATAGCCTTTTCGATTCCCTCAATCGAAATGCCGTACCCATCCTTAAAACGATGGGGAATAAAATAGTTAGCATCCAGCCCAAACTGCTTAAGAAACAAGTAGACAATTGAAGTGGACGTGGTGCCATCGACATCATAATCGCCATAAACCAGCACTTTTTCCTGGTTCCGTATGGCAGTAGCCAATCGGGCAGCAGCAAGATCCATGTCCTTCATCAGAAAAGGATCGTATATGTTTTCTTGTGACGGCCTGAAAAACGTTTTAGCCTTATCGAATGACGTTATTCCTCTTAGTGCAAGCAAATGCGCGATAACCGGCGATACCCCAAGCGACTGCTGTAGAGCAGATACAGCGGTGGTATCTTCCGGTTGGGCATATATCCAACGGAATGACATGTTAATCCTGTATTTATTTTTCTTTTCATTGAATAGGTAACGGGCGGTCAGGCCGGTTGCCAGCTTGCAAATAATGCATGTAATATCTTGCGGTTATGGCTCAAAGGCCATCACCTTTTACAAACAAAATGATCTACACGACAGTTTCTTGTATAACTTCTCTAATCTAACCGCCTGACGCTTTTAATCAAGTTTTTTTTGCTCATTTGCCAATTTATTACGTTAAAACGCCGTCTCTAATCAAACTTCGGCGTTGCCTCTCTTTCGGTTATGCCCGCATCATTTCTTATATTTGGTTTTTCTTAATCCGAGCAGCGCACAATGATTGAAAACGGAACTTATTTAGCGAAAACGCACCCGGGCCTTGAACCGGTGCTGAAGTCTGAGCTGGAACATGCCGGAGCTTCCTACATCTTCGAATCGGAAGGCAACATCCGTTTTCAGGCGGCAGACGAAGTTCTCTACACTTTTTTGTTGCGAACCAGAGTCTGTATCAGCTTCGAGCTTATTCTTTCTCAACCGGTAGATGTAGCCGTTGCCGATGTAGCCGCATTAACCAAGCTTGTTAAGTGGACGGAAGTTATTCCCCTTCACTCTGTATTCCGCGTACAGGCGTTCCACAACGGCTCAACCGGCTCTGCCCTGCGCTCTTTGGCATCAGAGCTGGAGAAATCTATTTGCAACGTGTTTCAGCACACCTTCGAATCTGCACCCAAAGCCGCAGGCGATGAAGAAGTAGCAGAGTTTGTTGTTAATATACAGATCAGCAGTAACGGCAGCTGCCAGCTGATGCTCGAAGCAGGCGGAGAAGTTCTTCATAAGCGCGGAAGACTTCATGAATCAAATACCGCTGTTGTAAGTCCTGCAATGGCAGCAGGACTTATCGTTCTTAGCGGCTGGGACGGAGAATCGTCCTTTATCGATCCTTTTGCGAACAATGGCTCATTCCTTATTGAAGCAGCCCGTTTTGCCAAGCACAGGACTCCGCTATTCGAGGATGATGATCTACTTATGAAAAAATGGCGCACCTTCAGACACGCGCTCTGGAAAAAGAAGCGTGAGGAAATAGTCTCTGAGATGCGCAAAGACGTAGACTGGATTTTGGGCAGTGATTCCAATTATGAAAACATTTCACGCATTCAGTATCTGAGCAGGCTTCTTCGGCTAAATAATAACATTAAGCTGCGTGTTGCTAAACCAAATACTATTTTCTTTCCCAATCAGCCGGGGCATATTCTCACAGCTCCGCCCCTGGAAACCGACATCAAACTGCTAGGCGATTTTGCGCGTATTGCTAAAATGTATGCCAGTGGATACAAAATGGGTGTATTCAGCTCTATTGCCAATATTGATACAATAATGGGTATGAAGCCTCTGCAAGCCATTAAGCTTCATTTCAATGAGCGTGATTACACATTCATGCAGTTCGATATATTTAGCGGCAAACCTGTGCCAACCCCCGGGAAAAAATTCAAACCAGCCCCTGAACCTGGTAAGACAGGTACCAAACCCTCCACCCGAAAACCTCGTAAGTAAAACTAATACTAAAGTTACGCTTACAGGTCTTCAGCAGTGTTTTAATCTGGCAAAAAAATCGATTTTTCTTGTTGTGGGAATAAAATCTCCGTATCATATGGAAGCGCTTTTCTACACGATGAAGCGCCTATAAGGTTTAGAATGTTTAGATTCTCACACGAAACAAGTAGCAAGATTCTCATATCTGCACTCATAGCACTAAGGACGGCGCCTTGCTAAGGCGTCGTCTTTGTTTTTTTATACCCCATGCGATTTCCCTCCCCGCATAAAGGCACGTCTTTCTCCGTTATTTTGTTCTTCTACACAGATTTATCTTAGCGTAAAGACCCGTATCTTTGCGCTCCAATAGTATTAATACAAGTAAGGAATGAAAAAAGAAGAGTTTTTAAAAAAAGACCGAATTATAAAAGGCATTACCAGCGATGGCCATTTTAAAGTAAGTGTTGTTAAAACAACCGAAGTAGTTCGAAATGCAGCCCGGCGACATGATTTATCCCTTTTAAATAAAGTTTTGCTCGGTCGCGCTTTAACAGGCACCATGCTTTTAGCTTCATCTCTAAAGGGGGAGGAGCGCATTAGACTTCGCATGGAAGGTAACGGACCAGCTGGTGTTATTCTGGCTGAAGCTAACAGCGTTGGCGAAATTCGCGGGTTTGTTCAAAATCCGAATGCCGAGCTGGACCCTGCTGTGCACACTTCGATTAATGAAGGTATCGGACTGGGTGTACTTACCGTATCAAAATCGCTCTATAACGAAGCTGACCAGATCAACGGATCTGTAGAAATCGTAAAAGGAAGCATTTCTGAAGATATCGCGTACTATCTGGCGCAGTCCGAGCAGATTCCTTCAGCCATACATTTAGACGTCGCTCTTGATGAAAATGGAGACATAAAATCGGCTGGCGGAGTACTGATTCAGGCCCTGCCTGATGCCCCGGAGGAGAAAACAGTTGTTATACAAAACAATCTGAAAAACATGCCGCCGGTATCGGAGCTTTTTGAAAGCGGTGAATACATCGATGATATTCTCGAAGAAGTTACAGCACCATACAACGTTAAAGAACTTGCACGTGGTCCTGTGCATTTCTTCTGTCGCTGTACGCGCGACCGCTTTCTGAATGCTATACACATGCTTAATCAGGAAGACCTGGAAGACATTTCAGATAAGGGTCAGGAGCTAGTGTGCCATTATTGCAACGAGCACTATTATATAGCTAAAGAAGAAATCGATCAGATTTTGGCCGAAAAACGCATACAGATGAATTAAGCCTATTTCGTTTATCAAAAAAAAGCCCGGCTGATTACTCACCCGGGCTTTTTTGCATCAACTAATTTAAAAGAATAGCTAATTCTAACCAGCTGTTAGCTCAGCTTTTATTCTTCCATAAATTTCCTCGATGGTTCCCATGCCATCAATTTCTTTGTAAACGCCCTGCTGCTTGTAGAAATTAATAACCGGTGCCGTTTCCTCGTTGTACACTTCGAGACGGACTTTAACTTTTTCCGGAGTATCATCGCTGCGGCCTTCGCCCCGGCTGAGAATACGCTTCATTAATTCTTCGTCTGGAACCTCCAGAGATATAAATGCGTCGAGTTTGCGGCCTTTCTTTTTGAGTCTTTCATCAAAAGCCCTGGCCTGCGGAACTGTTCTGGGGAACCCGTCCAAAATGTAGCCGTTTGCGTACTCAGGAGCATCAAGGGCTTCTTCAACGAGCTCGACAACTGTATCGTCGGGAACAAGTTTACCTTCATCCATTATAGACTTCACCTTTTTGCCCAGCGTTGTCTGGTTTTTAATAGCTGCACGGAACATATCGCCGGTCGACAACTGCGGGATATTAAACTCTTCCTCAATTAGTTTTGCCTGGGTGCCTTTTCCCGCGCCGGGAGGGCCAAATAAAATTATACGCATAGTTTAATACTTAGTGTGTTGATAATAATTGCGGCGCCGGCAATCATACCGACACTTAATTCATAGTAATTATATCTCTATATTCTGCTAATTCAGCTCCGTAGTGGTGCCTTACCTGATGTTGAATCTTTATTTTTTATCACAGCGTTTTAAAATAACACAATTCTTCTTTTTATCTAAACTCACATCATGAAGCCTCATTCACTATTTATTCTTGAAGACGAAGACACATCCAAATCATCTGAGGTTGTGGATGCTGTGGGCAGCGAAATTGCGGACTTTATTGCTGAACTATGGGCTTTTTTGAGCACCGGCATTTTCGAAGTTAAAGGTACCGATATCACTCCTGCCAGTGTTCTCATTTTCTCCTTCCTTATCCTCTTCTTTGTATTTGCATCGAAATTAGTTTCCAGACTGCTGTACAAACGTGTGCTCAAAAATGTTAAGATGGATGAAAGCATCCGATATACGCTGCAGCGCATTACCAACTACACCATTCTTACTCTTGGCGTTCTGTTTTCCTTTCAGTTTGTTGGTATCGACCTGAGTGGCTTAACCGTTATTTTTGGCCTCCTGTCTGTAGGTATTGGTTTTGGTCTGCAGAACCTTACCTCAAACTTTATTTCGGGCATCATCCTGCTTTTTGAAAGACCCATAAGCGTTGGCGATCGTATTATGGTTGGTGATATTGAGGGCGATGTAAAGGAAATAAATATGCGATCCACGACAATCAATTCAATCGATAATATCTCCATCATTGTACCAAACAGCGACTTTGTTTCGGGAAGAGTTATTAATTATTCCCACGGTGACACACGGATTCGCATAACCGTTAATGTGGGTGTTTCCTATAATTCAGATCTTGATCTCGTTTTAAAGGTGATAAAAGAAGTAGCCATGAAGCACAAACGTGTTATGAAATCACCCGAACCCATTGTACTGCTTATAGACTTCGGCGATAGCTCCTGGGATATGAGGCTAAGATGCTGGATTTTCGACCCTAAAGAACAGTACCTTATTGCATCTGATCTTCGGTGTGAAATTGTAAGGGAATTCAGAAAAAACAATATTGAAATCCCTTACCCGCAGCGCGACCTCCACGTTCGCTCCCCTCTGCCGGTTCCCCTTTCCAGCAATAATACGCCCTCCGAAGACACATCGAAGCAGATTCAGGACAAAGAATAAGAATAACCTCTATTGCAGAATCAGCAACAAGTCTCAACGAGCTATGACGCACTGCGCAATTTCTTCTTGACTGCTATGACGCGTTGCGTTATATTACTGTTGATATGACACGCATCATAAAAAAATATGGAAACCGAAAGCTCTACGACTCTTCAGAGAGTCGGTATATTTCTATGAGCGAGCTGAAAGAGATTATTCGCAGTGGGGAAACTGTTGTAATCAACGACAGCAAAACCGGCAATGAAATCACATCAGAAGTGCTTACAAAAGCAATTGTGGATCAGGGTGGCAGAGAAACCCTCTCTCCCGATGCATTGCATGCACTTATCCGATGGGGAACCGAAACATTTGAATCCGGTCTGGCAATTTTCGGGAAATCACTTCACAAAATATTGCCTGTAGCCGATGTCTCTGATGTACGAAGCCTGCTTGGGAAAATCAGCGAGCTCGAACAGCGCGTAGATCACCTTCAGCAGCAGGTAGACGATCAGCAGAAGTAGTCCGAAGTATACTAAGACACATACACCATTTTTTGAACCAACAACAGGAGCACACCATGAGCAGTAAGAAAAAAGAATCCAAAAAGAAAGAATCTGCCGTCGAAGCATTAAGCGGAAGAGCACGTGAAGTATGGCTCGCCGGATTAGGCGCCCTCGCTACAGCAGAGGAAGAAGGCAACAAAGTATTCAGCAAGCTGGTCGATAAAGGCACTGATTTCGAAAAGCGTGGCAAGAAGCAAATCGATGAAACCTACGACGAGATTTCTGGTTCGTACAAAAAATTAGAAAAAAAGCTTAAATCGACCTTCAACAAAGCTGAGGACGAGATTGATGAAAACCTGCAGGAGCTCGTTCATAAAATGGGCGTGCCCACTCAGGATGAAATTAAAGAGCTTACCTCTCAGGTTGAAAAACTGATTAATAAAGTGGATCAGCTCTCAAAAAAGGTTGATCAAGGGGAGAAAAAAGCAGCAGCTTCATCTTCGGCTTCGAAGACATCGACTACAAAGCCGACTTCGTCCAAGTAATATAGATCCATACGGATAATGAAAAAGCCATGCGTTTTGCGCATGGCTTTTTTTGTTACGGCTATATTAACAGCGGTTATTCGTTAGTCATATCTTCGAGACTGCGGCCTTTGGTTTCGTTAACCAGTTTCTTTACAAACAGGTAAGCAATCAGGCCAAAGGCGGCGTAGATACCATAAGAAATGCCCAGCCCAAGATTAGCCAGGAATACCGGGAAGCTCATTGTTATGAGGAAATTTGCGCCCCATTGCATAAGGCCGCAAACCGCAAGCGCGGCGCCCCGAATCTGGTTCGGGAACATTTCACCAAGCATCACCCACATTACAGGCCCCCAGGAAACAGCGAAGAAGGCGATGTACGCATTTGCAGCTATTAAAGCATAAATGCCGGAATTTCCAGCAAATTCCAGGTTTCCGGATTCACCGACGGGGGCTGTGGCAAAAAGCACAGCCAGAACGGCTAGCATGGCCGCCTGACCAAGAGACCCAATCAGCAGCAGGGGTTTACGGCCAATGCGGTCGATCAGAAGGATGGCAACCACGGTGAAGCCAACGTTTACCAGTCCACTAATAACGTTAACCATCAGAGCATCGCCCTCGGTGAAACCCGCAGCCTGCCAAAGCGTGGCACCGTAGTAAAACACCACATTAATTCCGGTAAACTGCTGAAGCACAGCAAGTCCTATACCCACCCACACAATCGGGTGAAGCTTTCCGGTAGCATTCGAAATCAGGTCGCTGAGGCCCGGCTTACGGTCCATTCGCAGCGTAGCCTTGATTTCGGACACTTTATCAGAAAAATCGAAGTTGTGTGCAAGCGACGACAGAACACTGTTCGCTTTTTCTTCCTTCCCGGCCGCGACCAGATACCTGGGCGATTCCGGAATAAATATGAGTCCGGCGAAAAACAGCGAAGCAGGAATTATTTCCATCCAGAACATCCACCGCCAGGCGCTGAAGCCCATCCAAAGCTCTTCCATGGCGCTTCCTGCCGTGTTGGCAATTATATAGTTGCTCAAAAAAGCCGCAAAAAGTCCAAGCACAATCATCATCTGCTGCAGCGTGGCCAGCCTTCCCCGAATGGCCGGCGGAGCTATTTCGCTGATGTAGGCAGGCGTGAGCACGCTGGCAGCTCCAACTGCGAGACCGCCAAGAACGCGGAACAGAACAAATTGCGCCGATGAATCCGAAATGCCAGAACCCCAGGCGCTAATTATAAAAACAGTGGCTGTGAGCAGCAAAACTGGTTTTCGACCAAACTTATCGGCCAGATTACCGGCAAAAAATGCACCAACCGCACAGCCCAAAAGCATCGAAGCCACGTTAAAGCCCGTGCCTACAGCATCTGAGCCAAACGATTGCTGCAGCGCATCTACGGTTCCATTAATAACACCGCTGTCGAATCCGAACAGAAAGCCACCCAAAGCTGCCGTTACGGATAAAAAAATGATCCGCGCCATTTTATATGATGGCTCGCGGTTTCCCCCATTTATCTTTTCCATTTTACCTTTCGTTAAGTAGTCTGGATTGTCAATAAGCACCCATTTAATCAGAAAATGATCTATGGTGATATTGGCAAGAAATCAGACCTAATGCAACAATAAATTGGGTGGAGCGGCTAGTTGTCTTTCCTGAGTAGGTACAGTCCAATTTTTCGGGCATAGAAAATGGTAATCACTCCCATTACCAGTAGAGGATACCAGATGGATTCGGCCCGGCCGGTAAGCACCGATTCCAGCATAATGGCGAATATAGCGGCCGCGCCTGCATATTCGAGAAGCTGTAGTTTACGGCGACGTTTTTCATCTTTCGAGAAAAGCTTTTTCTTTGACGTAAGCAGATAAAACAGCCAGAAGATGAGGGCGAAGAATACGTATATCATACAACCTGCTTAATTCCAGAGCTTAGCGTATTAAAAAACATTCCGGCCCAGAAAGGCTTTACTCAGCGTGGCTTCATCTATAAACTCCAGCTCCGTTCCCATAGGAATTCCGTGGGCAATACGCGTAATTTTAATCTCAAACGGAGCCATCATTTTGTTGATATAGTATGATGTAGCCTCTCCCTCAGCGTCGGGGTTAAGAGCCAGAATAAGCTCATCTACAGGAGGTTCTGAAGTGTTTACGCGGGTGATGAGCTCCTTGATACGAATATCATCGGGGCCGATATCCTCAAGGGGCGAAATCACGCCCCCAAGAACATGGTATGTTCCCCGGAATTCGTTTGTCTTCTCGATTACGTACACATCGCGGGTGTCTTCTACCACGCAAATCACGTTTTTCTGGCGCTTCTCCGATTTGCAGATCGGGCAGGGATCTTCGTCCGTAATCGTAAAGCAAGTAGAGCAATAGCGTATTTTTTCTTTCAGGTCGTGCAGCGCCTGGGCAAGCATAAACACATCATCCTTCTCCTGCTTTACCAGATGCATAGCCAGGCGCTGGGCCGATTTCCGGCCAACGCCGGGAAGTTTTGCGAGCTGCTCGACAGCCCGTTCGAGCGTTTCAGATGTAATTTGCATTTAGATTTTTGGTATACAATCGTGTGCTTTACAGCCCGAATTTACTTAAGTCCATTCCCGGAATTCCGCCGCCCGGTATCATATTTTTGGTTACTTCCTGCATTTTTTCAGCACCGGCACGCTCGGCTTCAACTAGCGCCTTGTTTACTCCGGCAATAATTAAATCTTCGAGCATATCGGTATCCTCCGGATCTACGATATCTTTTTCGAGCTTAATACTCACAATCTGGCGGTTGCCGTTTGCAGTTACTTTAACCATACCACCACCAGCTTCTGCAGTAATCTCCATTTGACCAAGGTTTTCTTTGGCTTCCTGCATTTTCTGCTGAAATTCGTTCATTTTGCCGAACAGATCGGCCATATTGTTATCCATGATGTTATTTCCTCTGTCTTAAATGTATATAGTGTGATGCGCTCCTGAACCTGATGAAACATCGCTTCATTCCGAACCATTTCCTTAATTCAGGATTTGGCAGAAATGAGCCTACCATTCCAGCTCGGCTCCGAAAACGTCTACAATAGTCTTGATCCGCGGATCTTTTTCCTGAAGTTTTTTAAACCGGGTATAGGGGTCTTCAGCCTTTTTTTCTTTTCCGGTTACCTTTACAACACATCGTATGCGCAGTTTATGGCCGACGTATGTTTCAAGAGAATTGCTAAGCACGTTCTGATGCTCCTCAATCATCTGGGCTATAAAGTGGTCGGATGTGCTGAGCGTAAGCGATTTACCATTCAGCTCGCTTGGCTGCACGCTTTCCATAGACAGGCGTACCATCGACGGAATCGGCTCCTTTAGACCCTTCACGTACTCATCCCAAACCGATTTTACGCTGTGCAGATAAACCGCCTTACTTTGGGGCTCAGATTCCTTTACAGGCTTAGGCTGTGCTTTGCCCGCGTTTTCAAAAATGGCATTTTCTGATGGCAAATCGGCCGTGGTATGGCTCGTTGCCGGAACCGAACTCTCTTCCTGATGCGGTGCGGTTTTTAAAGCCAGGCTGCCATCAATCTGCGGCTCTGCACTACCCGTTTGTTCATCATTCTCAGGCTTATCGGAGCTTACGGGCTGTCTGGCAACGCTCTGCTCAGCTACCGAAGCCAGCTTGTTTCGCATGCCGGGCTTTCGCTTCAGGCCGGATCCGTTTTGAGGCGCTACAACCGGATGCGTGCTTTCCGCACTAGCCGGAGCTGTACTCTCCTTCTGTGTTGATCCGGTTCCGGATGATGCCGGGTTTGATGCAGATTTGTTCCCATAGGGCTTGTCATCGTCGGCAGAAACCGAGGCCGCAGATGCTGCCGTTTGCTCAGGCTGTTTTTTTGCGGATGGCGCTGAGCTTTGTGTACCTTTGGCGCTGCTGCCTCCGAGTGCGTTTCCGCCTCCAGCCGCAAGGGCGGCCTTCAGCTCTTTAATTTCATTAAACAGCTCACCCAAACCAGAGCTTCTCTCCATTTTGATGAGCTTCAGAATCGTCATTTCCAGCAGAATTCGGGGCTGATGCGCATCACGAATTTTGAACTGCGCCTCATGTACGATATGAAGCATCCGCATCATATCGTCTTCGGTGAAATTCTTGCAGGCCTCGTGTAACTGCTTCTTCACTTCCTTGCTGGTTTCGATGGCGTACATATTGCGCTCATCCTTGGCCAGAAGCATATTACGGAAATGCTCGGTTAGCGCTATCAAAAACTCCTGTATGTCGTGGCCTTCCTGAAGCAGGTCCGAAACCAGGCGAATTCCGGAAACGGTATCATGCTTTTCGATATGTGTGGTGAGCGTAAACAGCCGATCCAGACTTACGGCGTTGAACGCCTTCATGAGCGCTTCGTAGCGGATGGTTGTGCCGCATAACGCAATCACCTGATCGAGCAGTCCCAGCGCATCACGAAGGGCGCCGTCGGCCTTTCGTGAGATCATGTGCAGCGACTCGTCGTCTATATCGATACTCTCTTCGGTGCAGATATTACGGAGCCGGTCCACAATTTCCGGCACAGAAATCGGCTTAAAGTCAAAACGCTGCACGCGAGACAAAATCGTGGGCAGAACTTTGTGCGGCTCTGTTGTGGCAAAAATAAAAATAGCGTAAGCAGGAGGCTCTTCCAGTGTTTTCAAAAGCGCGTTAAAGGCCGCCTTTGAGAGCATATGGACCTCATCTATAATAAAAATCTTGTAGCGGCCGGTCTGCGGAGGAACGCGCACGGCCTCCCGAATACGATGGGCATCCTCAACCTTGTTGTTCGAAGCCGCATCCACCTCAATAATATTCAGCGTCTGATTGAGCGCTTCGCCGTCAATTTCTGCACCTACGTCGTTAAGCGTTCTGGCCAGAACACGGGCCATGGTTGTTTTACCAACGCCTCTCGGGCCACAGAATAAATACGCATGCGACAGTCTGTTCCCCTCAATGGCGTTCTTCAGCGTACTGCTTACGTGCTGCTGAGATACGATATCTTCAAAATCTACCGGACGGTATTTTCGGGTGAGGGCTTTGTATTGATCAGACATGATTGATTTTTAGCGGTTTAACGGCATTTCCTACTGGATTCAGACTGTTCTTAAAGTACCAAAAAAACAGCGCAATATTAAGTCCGGATACAATCTCTGTTTCATTTTTATGATGATGAACGCTGAAACCTTAATTGACATTACAATTATAGCTAACGCATTAAAATACAGCAATCATACATCAGAATTATTAAGGACAAGCCAATGATAGCATTAATAGCCATCTCCGTTTCTTTAACCATTGCCACTATTGGACTCGTCGTGCTATACCGCGCCTCGCTTAAAGATGGCGACAGAGAAATGCAAAAACGCCGCCACAATATTCCTACCGATTACGACGGCATGGGAACTTTCAGCCGTTACATCAATAAATAAGCTTATTGTTGGTTCGACTCAGTCCTGAGGTGTTTCTCAAAGAAATTAAATATTCTCAGATACTGATCGTGCCATGCGTTTGGATCGACGTATCCATGGCGCTCCGATGGGTACATCATCATCTCAAAATCGGTATTCCCGCTCTTAATTAGCCTGTCGATATACTGAGCAGCATCCTGGAATCCAACGTTATCATCTATAAGACCATGCAGTATAATGGCCGGTCTTGAAAGGCTGTCGGCAAACGAAATTGGTGAGCTTCTTTCGTAATGCTCAGGATTTTCTTCCGGAGTTCCAAGCCTCGGTCGCGTGTAGCCCGGATTTGCGTGGTAGTAATTCTCCCAGTTTGTAACAGCCCGAAGCGCAGCTCCTGCCTTGAAAATATCCGGCTCGTGGCTAAGCGCATACAGCGCCATAAATCCACCGTAGCTGCCGCCGTATAACCCTATATTATCCATATCGAGGTAGCCGTAGTTTTCATCCAGATAGTTGAGACCGTCCACTATGTCGTTCAGCTCGTAGCGGCCCATCCAGTTGGTAACGTCTTCGCGGAAATCGCGCCCGTAACCGGTACTGTGGCGATAATCCACCTCCACAACCACGTAACCTTCCCGGTTCAGAATCTGGTGAAACATGTATTCGCGCGGATAGCTGATTGACCAGCCCTGAAACACGTTCTGCAGCGAACCGGCTCCATGCACAAATACTACTACCGGATACTTTTCATCTTCGTTAAAATTATGTGGTTTGAGCACATCCATCGAAATACGCGTGGAGTCACGCCCGGTAAAACGATAGTATTCCGGCTGTTGCCATTCAATTTGCGCAAACCGCTCAGGAACGCTGTTAGTCAGGCGAACTTCCTGATCCGGCCTGCGAATATCCAGCAGATACATTTCACCCGGCTGATTCCAGGTTGTGCGCATGTAGGCGATATAGCGACGATCCGGACTGATTCTGAAATTGTAACGAAACGCCTCTTTTTCGGTCAGTCGTGTACGGCTTCTGGTATTGATATTAATCGAAAACAGCCCCCTGAGTCCAGGATCGCGCTCTGTTGATGAAAACACCAGCGTGTTCGCACCGGCCCACTCTACCCAATCGATTTCGTAATTTCCGCTGGTTACACGGGTCTGGCGTGAACCATCGGCGCGTATGGTGTAAATATGGTTAAAGCCACTCTCTTCGGATGTGAAAAACATGGTGGTGCCGTCCGGGGCGAAGGAAGCCATCATGAGCGAAGGGTAAATCCAGCCCTCTGTGGTTTCGCTGAAAATAGTGATGGAATCTCCCGTGCTGAGATCATACGAAAACAGCTCACGCTTCTTCATCGCGTGGTCGGTTACATCAAGTAGAAAATAGCGCCCATCGGCGCTGATGTCGTTGTTCAACAGGTAGTAATCGCCTTCGAAGAGAACTTCCGTTTCGCCATTTTCCACACTGGCGGTTAATAAGGTGATGTGCGGTTGCCCCCGGTTCGATCCGCCGGGCTGCACGAATTCCGGCACGTACTCCGGAAAGAAAACCTCTGTGTAGTGTGATGTATCCGTCTGCTGCAGAATCAGCTTTTCATCACCCAGCGCCCAGCCCCGGATATTAAAGCGCGGCTCGCCGTCTTCGCGACTGGTTACCTGCCTGACTTCGGCGTTTTCGAGATGAAGAGTCCATACGTCTCCATCAACCACAAACGCGAGGCGGCGGCTGTCGGCCGACCACTGCGGATTACCGGCGACACGGCTGGCCGAAAAAACCTGCCGGGCTCCGGAGCCATCCATATTAGCTACAAAAACGGCATTATCTCTGGTGTAGGCAATAGAAGAGCGATTCGGTGAAACGGAAGCCCGAACGGTTCGTTCATTATCTTCATCCACCTTTTCCAAAAGCTCACCATTAAGGTTTACGCGGTACTGCCCCGTCTCGGCATAGCTGGAGTCGTTCCAGCTGAAGTGCACGTGATTCCCTATCGGGCTGAAATTAATGATTGATGGCCTCAAACCGGGCAAAAACGGCTCATCAAAAATAGTTTTAAGCTGCAGGGTATCCAGTCCGGCATAAGCTTGCTGCGCAGAAGCATTTTGATTGGCAGCCGGAAAAATAAACAGCAGCGATAGAATCAGAACTTTTGGAAGGGCAAGCTTAAACATTGTGCGTGCGTATAGAAAACTCATGTAGCTAATTTAATCGGTGATCTTTTTGGTAAGTATCTGTGCCTGATAGAGGTGTGGCCTAAATTACCGAATTTAGACCGTAAAAACGTTTCTAATCTCGTTTTTTGTATTCTGGAATTTTAAGCGGGGCTTTCTAAAAGGTATAGGGCTTGTTTTCTCCGGTTTTTAAAAGCACGGGACAGCCTTATATTTACAACACCATTTTTAGGCGATATCCAGCCAAACTCATCTTATCACATAAGGCTGATGTATCCATTTTTTAGGTCACATTGATCACCATTCAACAAGTATTTGATTTGTCTATGAAAATCCAGGTCACATCCGAAGTAGGAAAACTAAAAGGCGTACTAACCCATACACCCGGGCCGGAAGTCTCCCTTGTTTCACCGGAAACCAAAGACCAGCTTTTATTCGACGACATCATTTTCGAAGAGGATGCCCGCGTTGAGCATCTCGAAATGCTGGATATTATTAAAACGGCACTGCCGGAAGTAAGCGTGCTCGAGATTCAGGATCTTTTCACACAGACGTTCGAAAGCGAAGAAGCCCGTCTGTATTTTGTGGAATCCCTGATCGTAAATCAAAAAGAAAAGAACCTCGCGCCTGTACGTAAAGAGCTTCAGGATCTCAGCCCCGGAGAGCTCACCCGTTTTGCCATACACGGCCGCACCGATGCTATTCCATCTGTTGAGCTGCTGCCAACTCCAAACCTTCTGTTCACCCGCGACCTGGCAGCCGTTGTAGGTAATTCTGTGGTGGTTTCAAAAGCTGCCAAGCAGGCCCGCTTGCGTGAATCCCTCCTGATGGATGCAGCCGTTCGCTACCACCCGCTTTACAAAGACGTAAGCGCCGACGCTATTTTCATACAGGGTGAAGACAGCATAGAGGGTGGCGATATACTGGTTGTCTCTAAAGACCTTGTGCTGATTGGCATGAGCGAACGCACTTCCTTTAGCGGACTTATGCACGCCGCCAGCCAAATGATGGATAAAGGCGTGAAGCAGGTGCTCATCATAGATATACCGAAGAAGCGTTCCTCAATGCACCTTGATACCATTTTCACGTTTTCGAACACCAACGAGTGCGTTGTGTACCCGCCGGCCATCACAGAGCGGACCGATAACGTGGTTTCTCTGCGCAAAAATAACGGCAGCATCATAACCGAACTTAAACCATCTCTAAAGGAAGCGCTCGAGGAATCTTTAGGCCACGAGTTCACGTTCATAAAGTGCGGCGGAGACAATCTTACCGCACAGCAGCGCGAGCAGTGGTCTGATGGAGCCAATACCTTTGCTCTCGCACCAGGCGTTATTATTGGATACGAGCGAAACGTTCATACTTTTCGGGAGATGCAGAAACACGGTTATTCCATTATGACCGGAAAAGAATTTATTAATACATACAAGGATGGTTCGTTTAATATCGATACCTGCGGAAAGCTTGTCATCACCTTTGAAGGGCATGAGCTTTGCAGGGGGCGCGGTGGAGCACGCTGTATGACGCAGCCGTTTTCCCGTTTCGATATCTGAACTGCTTGGGAAAGCAACAGCGCATCATCCTAACCTTAGCACAGGAAGACCTTTTTGAGCAAAACAGAAGAACCCGAAATCATCCATATTGATATTACGGGTGATATACCCCAAAAGAACAAGCCGGACAACGCTACTAAAATCCGCCACCTGCTGTACTTCGTCATCACGTTTATTTCCGTGGCGACCATGGGTGGAATCTTTTTTGTCGGGCATACAGCCGGGGCTGAAGGCATTTTAGATCTGGTTTTATGGGAAGGCGTGCTCTTTGCGGTACTGCTGCTCGGGTTTTTAGCCGTCCATGAGTTTGGTCATTATTTTGCTGCGGTTTATCACAAGGTCAGCACATCATTGCCCTATTTTATCCCACTTCCCTTTATTTCGCCCATTGGCACTATTGGCGCGGTTATAAAAATAAAGGAGCAGATAAACGATACAATTAAACTGTATGACATTGGTGTGGCAGGTCCGCTGGCGGGTTTTGTTGTCGCACTCGGTATTCTCATTTATGGCTTTGCGACTCTGCCCGAACCCGATTTTCTGGCCAACTTCGAACAGCATGATGAAGTAGTAGCATACGTACAAGAGCACGGCAGTTTCCCCGATGAGGCACCGGCGCCCGATGGAGCAGAAATTATTATGTTTGGTGAAACCATTCTGTATTCATTTCTGGCCTCGTTCTTCGATAACGTTCCTCCAATGTGGGAAATGTATCACTACCCGTTTTTACTTGCCGGTTGGCTCGGGCTCTTTTTTACGGCTCTGAACCTGTTGCCTGTGGGCCAGCTCGACGGTGGTCATATTCTGTATTCCCTCATAGGTTATAGAAAGCATCAGCTTGTGGCGCGATTGTTTTTCGGGCTGGTGGTAACGCTGGCAGGATTTGCAGCTGTCCCCCTGCTTGAGTCTCTCAGCGATCGCTTTTTGTCCGAAAACTTGTCCCTGGGGTGGCTTTTATGGGCCATGATTTCATTTAGTATCTTCAGGAAGGCCTACTTTGGCCACCGGGTCTGGACCTTAGCCGTATGGCTGGTATCATTAATAGCCGTTACTTCCGTTTATCTTCTTACCATGGGTAGCAACTTCGGCTCGGGTTTTGGCGTTTGGATAATGTTCACGCTCTTTATTTTGTACTTCGTAAAAATTGAGCATCCGCCCGTATATTACGAGCAGGAGCTGGACCGCTCCAGAAAAATTATCGGATGGACGACCATGGTCATTTTTATTCTGTGCATCAGTCCAACCCCGATTTACGTGCAGTAGCCGTTTCGCAAATGCCCGACAAGAATCTGCCGGACTATGCTATTCGTATTTCATCACCCTTTATAAAAACAATCCTACTTAATTATTTATGAGTAACAGCAATTATTTCGCAACACCAGTTCTTATTCTCCTTTCATTTTTTGTGTTTCAGGCCTGTGCCGAAAGCAGCGAAGATAATGCTAACTACGAGCAGACAACCGAGCAAACGCGTGAATTAGCCCCGGTACCTGACGGCAGCGTTACCGAGCAGGTTCAGTTTCTGGTCGATCTCGACCGTTATGAGGAGGCACTGGAGATATTGCGTAATGAAGACCAGGATGATGATGAAATCCAGGTAATTACCCGCGACACCCATCTCCATTATGGAAACTGGCTGATGTACCATGCCGAAACTATACAGATGAACGAGCGCATGCCGATGGCTTTGGCACATTTCCGCCGCGTGCTGGAGCTTGATCCGCAGAACAGTCAGGCAAGAGCCAACATCCAGCAAATTGAGGACATTTACCAGTCTATGGGACGGGAAATCCCGCAGGGTGTAGCGAGCTAAAGCGAGTAGTTTTCTTTATTCAGGGTGATGCGTTCATCACCCTGAAACACCGCCCATTCATTTTTAAAAGCAGTAGCAATATCATGGCCGAGCCCAAAAAAACATCAACCGTACTTAAAAACAAGAAAGCCTACTTCGAGTATAATATCGAGAAGACGTTTACGGCCGGAATTGCGCTTCAGGGAACCGAGGTTAAATCTCTAAGGGCTGGCCATGCGAGCTTTACCGATTCCTTCGCCTACATTCACAACGGCGAAGTCCTGCTGAAGGATTTGTACATCAAGGAATTTGACCAGGGGTCGTATAACAACCACGATACCCGGAGAATACGGAAGCTTCTGCTACACAGAGACGAGATTAATAAAATCCAGGTTGGCCTTCATCAGCAGGGCTATACCCTTATCCCGCTGAAGATATTTTTCACGCGCGGGCTCGCGAAAGTAGAGTTGGGCCTGGCTAAAGGTAAGAAGCAGCACGACAAGCGAGCATCAATAGCCGAAAAAGACGCCAAGAGAGAGATTGCCCGCAACCTGAAGAATTTCTGATACAGCACTAAGCTGCTGAAAATAAAAAGAGACTGCCTGTAAGCCGAATTCTGTACCCCGCAGAGCGGAGTGGTAATCATTTATCTGGGATGCCGGTCACCCGGCACCTCGAGCGGCCTACCCGATAGCATCATAACCGGTAGTACATACTATCTGCTTGGCCTTGCACCCCGTGAGGTTTACCCTGCCCCTGATGTCACCATCAGGGCGGTGGGCTCTTACCCCGCCATTTCACCCTTACCCCGGCGAACCGGGGCGGTATATTTTCTGTGGCACTTTCTGTATCCGCCAAAAGGCGAACCCTTCCCGTTAGGAAGCACGGCACCGGTTGGTGTTCGGACTTTCCTCCCTTTCGAAAACGAAAAGGCGATTACCCGGCAGTCTCTTTAATTTTCATTCCGTCTTATTAACTACAATTCAAGTTACGGAATATTGCCTGATATCTTTGGCTCTTTGTTTTAATAGACGATTTTCGACACTGTTCTTCTTACCGCTATTATGAAACGATAGTTAATAAGAGCCCGTTAAGTACATTATTAACTTGTAACTTATGAATTAATACTTCATATTTTCCGAGGGGTAAATTTATAACTCACGAAAACAAAAGTGCAAACTATGAACAGATTATACAAAGCTACGATTTTACTAATCGGACTTACTTTCGCTGCATGGACTCAGCCAGCCGATAACTTAATTCCCGCCGCCACATCATCTGTCGCTATGGCTTCAGATAATGATGAGCCTTCTCTCCACGTTGGCGGAGCACTGCGCTACAATCTCATCCTGAACAGTTTTGAAAGCGATATGGATGCCGGCAGCGGTCAGTTTACCATGGATACATGGCGTATTAATGTGATCTATGACAATCCGGGTGGTATAGGGTTAAACTTTGAGTATCGTTTTTACCCAACCTTTGGTACTCACTTTATTAAGCAGGGTTGGCTCGAATACAATTTTAACCCAGAAACTCAGATACAGCTTGGTGTAACCCAGGTACCGTTTGGTAACCTGCAGTACAATTCCAACAACTGGTGGTTCAGCCTTCCCTATTATGTAGGTCTGGAAGATGATCACGACATGGGTCTTAAGCTCACCCGCACCTGGGATAACTTCCAGCTGGATGTGGCTTATTTCTTTCAGCCTGAGCCGGAAGGTCCTGTAGGTGGAGACGGAGCGTTTGGCACCGGCGGATCCGGGCGCTACTCATATGACGTAATTCCCGGTGGTGGCGCATCCTTAACAGAGCGCAATCAGTTTAACCTCCGCGGCGCTTACCTGTTCGACTCCGGAGAATTTGGCGCGTCGGTTCAGTATGGTCAGTTGTACAACACCGCAACTGATGAATTCAGTGGCCGCTATGCCCTGGCTGCTCACGGATCATTCAATTTCGGTAACTTCAACGTGAAGCCGCAGTTTGCCTACTACAACATGGATGCCCAGAATGATGCTGGTGAAGACATCAGCACCGTATTTATGGGCGCGTACGGCATTCCCTACGAAGTTTCTACCGAAGCCTGGATCGCCACGCTCGGCCTTTCCTATTCCTACGATGTAGACTGGGGCCCCATCAGCAATATCCTTTTCTACAACGACTTCAGCTATATGGAAAACCTCGTAGGTGAAGGCACTACATTACTGGCCAGTGGCGATGACCTCACCCTGGAAAACAACTTTCAGGAAACTATACAGAATATCACCGGTTTTCTGGTAACGGCAGGGCCCGTATTTACCTACTTCGATATTGCACAGGGAATTAATCACCCATGGCTAACAGACGATTTCGGCGTTGGCGTTGGACCGGGACACGAAGATCTGGGCACCAACGACTCCGACTACAATATCCGTTTCAACATCAATATCGGATTCTACTTCTAAAGCAATTCAAAAATGCCATCAACCGCGATATAGGTTGATGGCATTTTTATTCGAATTATCCTTCATAACAGACCTAAACTCAGGACTTGAAATATGAGTGACACTGGTGACAAACCAACAAAAAAAACACCGCTTAAAAAGAGTAAGTATTATGAGATTCACGGACCAGTTTTCTGGCCATCCGTAATTCTCATAACCATTCTTATAGTCGGCACCCTCCTTCTGGGTGATGACGCAGAAAACTGGTTTAGCGCGGCACAGAACGCCATTACCGACTGGGGCAGCTGGCTATTTGTAGCAGGCGTAAACGTATTTATCGGATTCTCCCTTTATTTCGCATTTTCTAAATTTGGATCAATCCGCCTTGGCGGTGAAAATGCCAAGACAGATTTTAGCACAATGGCATGGTTTGCAATGCTTTTTAGTGCCGGTATGGGTATCGGGCTGATGTTCTTTGCCGTAGCCGAGCCAATGTGGCATCTTTTATATCCGCCCCATTCTGAAGTTGGCAGCACGCAGTCGGTAAGAGACGCCATGGGCGTAACATTTTTGCACTGGGGCCTCCACGCCTGGGCAGTATATGCTGTAGTAGGTCTGTCCTTAGCATTTTTTGCCTTTAACCGAAAGCTACCGCTTTCCTTCCGTTCCGTTTTCTATCCACTGCTAGGGGATAGAATTAACGGCTGGATGGGTGACGTAGTCGATATTCTGGCTGTGCTTGCTACACTATTTGGTCTCGCCACTTCATTAGGACTGGGTGCATCTCAGGCCGGGGCCGGTTTGGAACACGTATTTGGTCTTGAAAATACAACTACCTTACAAGTCATCATTATTGCCGTAGTAACGGCTGTAGCAGCCGTTTCGGTTCTTCTGGGTGTACAGAAAGGTGTTAAGGTGCTCAGTGAGTTCAACATACGTCTTGCGGGGCTTTTTCTGCTTTTTATTCTGATTCTGGGACCAACATTCTTCATTTTAGGGAATTTTGTACAGAGCACCGGTTACTACCTGCAGACATTTGCCGAGTACGCAACCTGGGTTGAGGTCTTTGATGAAGACGGTGGTTTTATGAGTACCTGGACCGTTTTCTACTGGGCCTGGTGGATTTCATGGTCTCCTTACGTGGGAATGTTTATTGCGCGTATCTCGAGAGGCCGCACAGTTAAGGAGTTTATTCTGGGCGTTTTGATTGTGCCCACAATTGTAACCTTCTTCTGGATGAGCAGCTTTGGTGGCGCGGCCATATTCCTCGAAACGACCGGTATTGCCGAAATCGCAGCAGCTGTGGAAGCCGATCAGACAACTTCGTTATTTGTACTGTTAGATCAGTTTCCTTTTGCCATGATTACCTCATTTCTGGCGATCATTCTGGTTCTGAGCTTTTTCGTTACCTCATCTGATTCCGGTTCTCTTGTAATAGACGGTCTCACGAGTGGTGGCAAAATAGATTCTCCTGCAGCTCAGCGAGTTTTCTGGGCATCCACTGAGGGTTTAGTTGCCGCTGTACTTCTTATCGGTGGGGGTTTAGGTGCATTACAGGCCGCCGCCATTTCAACCGGACTTCCGTTTGTTATAATATTACTGATTATGTGTTACAGCCTGCAGCGTGGTTTAAACCGCGAATACAACGAAATGCAGGACAAAGAAGCAGATAAAGAGCGAGAGGATTACCGCACTATAGTATCCCGCCTGCTCAAAGAACAACGCGAGAAAAAATAATTAATCCAAAGCGTATCCTATCATTATGGAATCATTAAAAAAATGGGTCGTTTGTCTCGACCTTACAAAAATGGATGAAGCCGTAATCGGCTATGTAAATTACTTTGCCGGTTTGGTTAAGCCCGAATCCATACAGTTTCTGCATGTTATCGAATCCTACGATATGTTTCACGACATTATCGAGGAATTCCCGGAGCTGGAAACAGAAGAGGACCTCAACGAATTGCTTAAAAAGCAAATCAGCGAACTCATTGACTCGAAATTCACTCATAAAGACGTTAAGCTGGATGTTACCTTCCGCAAAGGAAGTGCGACTGACCAGATTATTAAAGTGATGGAAAAAGAATCACCGGACTTACTCGTACTTGGTAAAAAAGCCGGGTATAAAGGTGAAGGTGTTCTACCAAGAAGAATCGTTAAATATGTGCCCTGCTCCATACTTTTTGTTACAGAAACGGCGCGCTATAATATGGAGAACATCACCGTTCCTATCGACTTTTCGGAGCAATCGGAAGAAGCAACCCGTGTAGCGCTAGAGTTCGTGAAGCCCTCAAACGGGAGTGTGGTGGCCCAGCATTTATATGAATACCCCAAGCAGTACTTCCCCTACATGCCTGATAAAAAAACCATCAAGAAGATGGATGAGGAGCTGCAGGTAAAAAAGAAGGCTTTTAGTGAGAAGATTAACCCACCAGGAGCAACCGATCTGGAGACCAAATTAACCCTCCATCAGGACGGGAAGATGTCGGATGACATTTACGATCTGTGTATAAGTAACCAGACCGATATGATTGTGGTGTTTTCAAAAGCCCGCAAAAATATACTGTCTATGATGAAAGATAAGCTTCCGGATCGCATGGCGGCTTACCCGTTTGGAATTCCGCTCCTCATACTCAAAAACAAAGCACGTAATCAAAAACTTTTCAACTCAATGGTAAGCTTATAAAGCTCACTTCAAATAAAAAAGCCCGGATTAGCGAATTGCTGATCCGGGCTTTTTTTTGATTCCAATCATCGGCGCTTTACACTATCGCACTTCCGGTATGGAAGAACGGTATGTAAAATAAACCATACTAGTATTTCCAGGTGTAGCTTCCGTAGCTTCAGGTAGCCACCACAAATGGTTCAGGCGAAACGCTTAGCCGTAAACTTTCTGAGCTTTTTCGAAAAATTCAGGGTCTACTACGATACGACCGCTGTTTTCATCGATTACAATTTTGTTCATACGGCGAACTTCCATCTGCACCTGTGGGGGCATCATCATGCCCATGCAGGCACCGTTAACCATAGGGCATACGGCCATACCGTTTGTGAGACCATTGCGGAGACGGTTATAGCCCTGCAGGTAACGCTGACCTACGGTGCTTTCTGCTTCTTCCCGACGCTCCATCAGCTCAGCTTCTTCTTCTTTCGTACGCTGAACAACGTTATCAAGATTTTTCTTCATCTCGTCGAGCTCGGCCTGCTTCTCTTTGAGGATTTCCTTGTTCTCTTCAAGATCCTTTTCGATTTCCTGCTGCAGGATATCAATCTCTTCAAGACGGGATTTTGAGTTTTCGATTAGCTGTGCCTGCGACTCAAGCTCTTTGGTAAGGGCATCGTACTCGCGGTTGTTGCGAACAGACATCTGCTGTGCTTCGTACTTTGCGATCAGCTCGGTGGCATCCTGGATTTCGAGTTCCAGTTTTGCTTTTTCGAGCTTCAGGTCTTTAGCCTGAGCCGTATTCTTCTTGATGCGGGATTCGATCCGGACAACATCGGTCTCGTAGTCGGCGATATCCTCGGGCAGATCACCCCGCATTTTCTTGAGCTCATCGAGCTTGGTGTCAATAAACTGCAGGTTAACAAGGTTTTGAATTACTTCGCGCATGGTTTTTCTTTGTTGTGGATGATTGGTGGTATCGATTTAAGCTTTTTTATCCAAACCCCGCATAGGGTTGGTATTAATTTCTGTGGCGAAAACGCCGGTATTAGGGAAAGCTTCCTGTAGACGCTTTTTAAGCGTATGTATAATTGGAGCCTCCGTTTCGTAGTGGCCGGCATCTACGAGAAGGAAATTATCCGGCACGAAAAAATCATGGTATTTAATATCGGCTGTTACAAAGGCATCGGCACCACTGCTAATTGCTTTGTTAATCAAAGATGAACCTGAGCCGCCGCAAACAGCCACTTTATTAATTTCTTTTGAACCACCGGCCCATCTCAAAGCTGGAGCGTTAAGCTGTGTCCGAACGTGCTGCAGAAATGCATCACGGCTCAATGGTTTTTCAAAATATCCGATCATGCCAAAACCAAAAAGAGGGGAACTGCCCTCAAGCGATACTTCATCGAGGCTATAAGGAGCTCCGTCGAGAGCAAGCGAAAGCTTTTTCTTTAGCTCGGCCGCATGATGCTTATCGATGTTAAAACAAACCATAGACGAGTTGTCTTCGCTGGTGGTCCAGCTTTCATCGAGAGTGAACGTATCAATAACAGGCTCCACGTCTTCACGCATGGCGGAAGGAATGTGCAGCATCATACGCCGCATGGTTTTATATGAGTCGTCCAGGAAACTGCAGTTATCCAGCCCAAGCGTATCACAAAGTACTTTAGACACACCACTTCTGGCGGCATCGAGATTAGTGTGGGAGGCGATAATGCTGATATCGTGCTGAATGAGCTTCTGCAGCATTGCGCCAACAGGATCGCTGGAAATGATCCGCTTTATTTTAGGAAAGATGAGCGGATGATGGGCTACGATGAGCTGTACATTTTTTTGAATGGCCTCATCAATTACGGCTGGAGTTACATCAAGGCAGGTTAAGACGTTTTCAATCTGCTGATCATAGTTTCCGACTAACAGACCCGTATTATCGTAGTCCATTTTAGTAGCATTTGGGGCCCAATGCTCGAGAAAGTCGGAGATATGTCGCGTCAGAACTGTCATAAACGAGGATTTCCGGTTATTTTAAAACTTCCCGATCGTCCTGTGCGTCTGTAAGTCTGCGCGTTTGAAAGCCGCAAGGTTTTCCGCATTAACTATAAATCGTTTAATTCTTGTACAGATCTGCTAAAATACAGCTTTTTATTGACAGTGACAATTCTTAGAATTGTTTATAAGGTTGTACAGCAACGATTCGAAGTGACAAGCTGTTCAGATACCGAGACACTTTTTTTATCTAAATTAAGAACGCTGCCATAATGGGTGATGTAAATTTAAAATCGAACTTTAGTGAAGTAGTAACCCGAATTGAAAAGGCCTGTCGCTCCTGCGGCAGATCACCAAAAGAAGTTACGCTTGTTGCGATAAGCAAAACCAAGCCCAAAGAGGCTATTGAGGCCGTTCGGGCTTTAGGGCACGTTCATTTCGGAGAGAATAAAGTACAGGAGCTGGTTCCCAAGATGGAACACTTCTCCGGCGATGAAGAAATAGTCTGGCATATGGTTGGCGGCCTGCAAACAAATAAAATCAAATATCTCACCGACGAGGTGGACTGGATCGACTCGGTGCCTAAACTCAAAGCCCTGAAAGAAATAAACAAACGGGCAGAAACTTCCGGTCGGGTAATCAGCGTGCTCATACAAGTTAATATTAGCGACGAAGACCAGAAGTTCGGCTGTGAACCGGATGATTTGCCCGCGCTCATAAAAGCCGGGGAAGACATGCCTAACGTGGTTATTAAGGGACTTATGGGCATTGCTTCACTCGAAGACGATTTAGAAAAAGTTCGCCCGCAGTTCAGAAAATTGCGTGAGCTGCTCGAACAGGAAAAAGCTAAAGGCTACAAGCGTGCGCAGCTGGAGCATTTATCCATGGGTATGACTAACGACCTTGAAGTAGCCATTGAAGAAGGAGCAACAATGGTTCGAGTGGGTAGCGCTATCTTTGGCTCACGCTAAGTTTACTGGTATGTAGGATGATTTATTAAAATAATTTATATTCTGTGTAATAATCACTCACATCCGGGGCAATTTATCTTTGATTTCACTTAAGCAGATTATACTTACTTTCTCTTTGCTTGGTTTTCTGTGTCTGCCTGATAATATCGGTGCTGTATCACAATCCGGACAAGCTGTGCCCGACCACGTTCGGGAAGAAGTGAATTACCTCTCTGATATTTATCAGTTTCATTCCCGTAACAATAATACGGATGAAATGAATCAAATTAGCGAGCGGCTGGAAAAGCTAAGCGGTGGCAGTTCCTATTCCTACGCCGGACTCCATCTCGAAATGCTAGAATTTGAAAAAAAAGCGGCCAGAGAGCGCTACACTCAGGCCATTCCGATAATTCAAGAGCTGATTGAGAAAGCCGAACAAACATCCTTTACGGAGTTCACGGCTCTGCTCTATGCCCGCTATGCACAAGCTTTGCTTTTGAATGGTCTTCAGGAAGAAGCAAGCGATATGCTCGATTTGGCTGAAGAACTATCTGCTCCTTATCCGAATAACTTTGCTCTTCAGTTTCATAACA
>Ga0207421_10001611_pt1 | contig 28703 bp, 31 predicted proteins | sample SodLakKL_010_SED_4_FD_187542 | JGI IMG/M metagenome (GOLD analysis project Ga0207421, IMG submission 187542) | Alkaline sediment microbial communities from Lake Tanatar, Kulunda Steppe, Russia - 8KL_010_SED (SPAdes) (version 2) | ecosystem: Environmental > Aquatic > Non-marine Saline and...
ATGATGTAATTAATGAACTAAGATGATATGAAGATATACTTTGCCGGTTCGATACGCGGAAATACTGAAAGCAGAGATATTTTTCCGCAAATAGTAGCCCAGCTCAATGAACACGGAACGGTTCTAACCGAACATATTGCCGATAAAAATTTGACCGGAGTGGGAGAAACGGATATCTCGGATCAAGAGATCTACCGGCGAGACATATCTTTGATCCGGGAAGCTGATGTGATGGTGGCAGAAGTGTCCTCCCCTTCTCTGGGAGTAGGTTACGAGATCGCTACCGCCGAGAGTTTGAATAAACCCGTTATTTGTCTGGTTCAAGATCGACCAAACGGTCAACTTTCTGCTATGATAAAAGGTAATGAAAATTTGAGACTGTTTTCCTATCGGACGATTGCCGATATTGATCCCGTTATCAAAGAACAGTTAAGTAATACATTATTATAGGTATAACATATAATTGTTAATAAGTAATTATGACAGAGGCAAGAAATTATCTCATCGGAGCGATCATTCTAATAGTTATAACCACCGCACTGGCTTTTCTTTTAACCGAAGAGGAGCCCGAGGGACGGTCAGAGCCCGAGGATTCGGTTGAGGAAACCTCTGGCGAGGAGCAAAGACCCGGCATAGAAGAGCTGGTTTATGGCTTTTTAGGTACTCCCTATCAAAGAGGGCCGTTAGGCGAAGGTGATGAAGAAGAGATCTACCGCACCGATGTTTTTGACTGTACTACCCTGATCCTGGTAACCGCCGCTAAATTAAATGCCAATGGTTACACCCCGGAAGAGATGATCAAGCAGGTCAATTATTATCCGGCCGGCGAGGTCTCTTATGAGAACCGGCTTCATTATTCCAGTTATCGCAATAAAGTTTCTCCCTATTTTGAGGATATTACTGCTCAAGTGGGCGGCGAAAAAACTCAGCAAAAAACTGTCCTGCTGAACAAAGAACAAGATGACGGAGAAAGGCTAATTGATATCGACTGGCAACAGGAGATCACGTTGGATTACCTGAAAAAAGAGCAAGTGCCGGAAGTTCTTTCTTCACTTCCTCGGGAAGTGGGGGTGGCTTTTCTGATGGAGGGAGATCGGGAGATCGGTTTGGATGTTCGGCATGAGGGAGTAGTGTTTGAGGGAGAGCATTTGATACATGCTACCGACGAACACGGAGAAGTTTTCAAAGAAGATCTGGAAAGTTTTCTGGAGGACAGTGATTACGACGGGGTGATATTTTTTGAGATAATTGATCAAAATTAGAGATCATTACAGCACACCTCTACCTATGCTTTATTAGACGAAAATGATCCTGTGGAAGTTAAACTTCCACAGGTTGATAGCAATAACTCATCAAGGGTTGTTTGTTGATCTGATAGTTATTATAATAATGTTAATGAACAGAGTCTTTACTCAAACCTTTGGAGTGGCCGGAGCTTTGATCGAGCGCGACGGCAAGTTCCTGCTGGTAAAAGAGGCGCAAAGTGATGAGGCTGACGCCGGTAAATGGAATCACCCGGCCGGCTGGATCGAGCTGGGCGAAGACCCGATCGAGACCGTCAAGAAAGAGGTACGGGAGGAGACCGGTTATGACTTCACCCCCACTTACTTGCTGGGTGTTTATTCGCTAATGAGAAAAGATCTGGAGTACAAGGAGGGACAGGCGCGACACCCGATCAAGCTGATATTTACCGGCGATATTTCCAAAGAGCCGGTTGGTCAGTTGGCTGATGATGTTGAGATCATTGAATGGTTTGACCCCGACCAAATAGAGGCCATGCCCGGTGATACCTTGCGTGATCTTGATATCAAACAAATGGTAAAGAGTTATTTAAGCGGTGCAAGGTATCCGTTACAAGCGGTGACTCACACACTGGTTTCTCATTAAGCAGGTACTATCTGGTCCGTTTCAGATAAAAATTCCTCGGCTGTTTGCAGATCTTCGGGAGTGGTAAGGGGGAGCCAAAATCTGCTTGTTATCGGGGTTATGTCGTGTTCATCCGCCATTTGCAGCAAGGTTTGGGGCAATCCCCATTCTTCTTTTCCGGGCAGTTTTATTTGAGGATAAGAAAATATTTCTCGGGTTATCGAATATAGGCCGGTATTAAGATATCCCGGTTCCCGATCACTGTTGCTTTTTTCTTGGATATCTTTGATCTTGCCGTTCTCATCGAACACTATCCGTCCTCCCGATCGCGGTTCATTAACCGGATGTATTACTATGGATAAATTTTGTTCGGCACATTCTTTTAGGTCTTCAGGGGAGTAAATATCATCCCCCATCATTACTATAAAACGCTCACCCAGTACATCCTGTGCTCTCCACAAAGCATCTGCGGTACCCAGAAGTTCCGGCTGTTCCACGTAGCGAAGCGGCATACCGTTGTATTCGGTGCCCAGATATTGATATATTTTTCCTGACAGATAACCAACTATCAGAACAGTTTCGGTTATTGCCGGAGGAAGAGAGTCCAGTTTGTATTCCAATAACGTTCTCCCCCGCACTGTAAGCAAGGGCTTGGGGGTAAGCTCGGTTTGCTCTCTCATTCTTAAACCGCGGCCGGCCGCTAAGATTACTGCCTGCATTGCACTATATTACCACGAACGGATCTTTCCCCCAAACCGTTCTATCAAACATTCTCACACTTTTTATTGCCACCTGTTCTCGGTTTAATCCGGCGCAGAATTCTCCGCAGCTTGGCTGCGGAGATGAATGCGCGACGAAGGGATGTCAAGGAGTGGGTAGTTTGCCTCGTGCCGAGCCGAGCCCCTCCTGAGGGGCTCGGCTCGGTTCTCAAAATATGAGCCGGAACTCATATAAACTTCTCAGCTCGGAAATATAAAAAATGAATTTTTTATTTCTCTCGCAAAAAGCTCGTTTATAAACTACCTCGTCCGCTTGCTGCGAGGCGGTTTATTATCACAGATAGGAATATATCTTCTGTTGCAGTAATGATCAGCAGCTTGCTGCTTGTAATGAGTGCAAAAGAGTAGTAAATTGTAATTATGGATTGGTGTTAGTAATGAGGTTGTATTCTCCGAGATCTTTACTTGCAAATACCATACTCTTGCCGGAATTATCTTCATTATTTTAATATCAAGAGCGTTAATTTTCTTGCAAAAGGTTGGCCTTTGAGATGGCGATTTAAAATTAAATTTATACCGGCTGATATATAAATATGAAAAGAAATTATCATTTAAATCAACTGCCAACAGCCCTGCCGGTTGCTTTTTTGCTGGTCGTGATAACGGGGGTCTTTGTTATGGTGTTCTTTTCCTACAGATCTCCGGATCAGGAATTTGCTAGCAGCTCAAAAGATAGCAATGATGGTCAAGAACAAGTTGAAAGTTCCGGTTCCACGGCAGATCAGGTAAAAGATGAATCGCAGGTCTCGGGTCTTGATGATGATTCGAAACCCCCAAAAGAATCTGATAAAAAGGAACCGGTTGATAATGAATCGGAAAAAAGTGATGAACAGGAAAGTGATGGTGATCGATCAGAGGATTTAATGGTGGAACCGCGAACTTATCGTGAGAAGGAAAAAGACCCACCGGATCAAGCACTTAGTTATCAAAGAACTATTGCCGGGGTTCCCTCTCCCAAAGGGGCCGCTATTTCGCCCATCGGTGATGAATTATGGGTAACCTCTCTAATGAATGAAAGAACCGCGGTTTATATTTTCCAACTTTCGGATGGCGAGTTTCTGGAAGGGGTCACTCTTCCGGGCGGCGGTGCGGTAGAGGTAATATTTGATCCCGAAGGCGACAGTGCCTATGTGTCTCAGATGGAAACCGGGCGGGTTTTTGAAATAGCGTTTGATGACAAAGAAGTAGTAAATACATTGGATACCGGTGATAGTTGGACCAAGGTAATGGCTCTGGATCCGGACGGCGATAACTTATGGGCCTCCAACTGGACCGGGAATTCTGTTACTCAATTCTCTCTGTCCTCCCATAAAAGAACGGGCACCATTTCCAGTGTCCAAACTCCGCGCGGTCTCTTTATGCCGGATGAAAATACTTTATATGTAGCGGGATTTGAAAACGGTGAGATCCAAAGGATCAATACCGAAACGGCGCAAAGTCAAGTTGTTCACCGCAGCGGCGGAGCAATGAGGCATATTACCGGCACCGAGGACGGTTCGGTCTTGTATTTTTCTGATATGGGCAAAGGAGAGATAATAGAGTACGACAGAAATAAAGAAGAGTTCAGCAAATTTGCCGAAACTGACACCAATCCTAATACTATAACTCTTAGTCCCGACGAGAAAATGTTGTTCATTTCCTGCCGGGGTAGGAATGATCCGGTAAGTTATTATCAACCGGGTCCGGAATGGGGTACGGTACAGATCCGTGATACTTCCTCCGGTGACCTGTTGGATGTCATAGTGGGAGGCGATCAGCCTACCGCTCTGGATATATCACCGGACGGTAAAACCCTGGTGTTCTCCAACTTTCTTAATAATGAATTACAGATCTATTCGGTACCGAAATATGCGGAACTTAAAAATATTGGAGGCGGTCGGGCATCAACTTATCGTAATGATATGCTCAAGTAGCATTTGATACGAAACAAGCAAATTAAGGCGGGTAGGTTTTGTTGATCATCGGATACCCGATGTTCTGCGGTTCGAGACGGAGAACTATTGTCTTTATTGAACATAGCGTCCGGTCCTATCTTCGGTGCGCCAAGCTTTTATCCCCCCTTTCAGTTCAACTACATTCTCAAAATCCCACAACTCCATCAGTTTTAAGACCTCTTTGCTTCTGGTTCCTTGACCGCAGTAAATGGCGTAGTTTTCTTCACGATCCAGGGCTGTGATCTGTTGAGCAAAATCAGAGCTTTGATAATCTATATTAACCGCTCCCGGCAGATAACCTTGTGAATATTCTTCGGGAGTCCGGACATCTATGACAAACGGCTCATCCTGTTTCATTATCCGAGCGAATTCTACTGCTTCCACTCGTTTGATGATGCCCTCGTTATCATTACCCTCGTTTGTTGCCCCGTCGTACACCTGCGCCGCCAGATCATCATTGTTATTTTGATCGTAATTATGAACCGTATAACTTACTGCAATAATGAGCACTGCTATTGCAAGGATCCCTAGTAGGTATTTTTTCATATTATGTTCTTATTTTTAAAATAAGATCGATAACTATAATTTAATCACAAAACTGTCATAATGTAAACAGCTATCAAAAGATATGGAGTCCGGATCGCTGATTAATGCTTTGTGCCGTCTTGCTTTTTGGGCTGTTATGATATTTGCTTTGGCGGCCATTAGCGGTACCGCAGTCTTATTCCGAGAATGTGAAGCCGGGCGATCCCCTGCCTTCCTTGATCTTGTACCACAAGCGAAGTATAAAAAAGGCCTTTAGAATACGGTTTCGTTTGCGCAAAATACCTTGAATGCGATGATGGTAGCGGTCTTTTAATCTGTCGGTTCGGATCTTTTTTACTTCCGGTGATAAATTCTTTTCGTCAACATCTAATTCTATTCGGTTCCACAACTCTCTGACATTGCGGTCCATCAAGCGGGAATAAAATTTTATCCGATACCAGGCCCGAATATGAATTATTATTATCAGGAGCACCGACCCTCCGGCAATTAGCAGCCACCTGCTTATCTGTAGTTCATCGATCCACTGCATAAGCGGAATGTCCATGGTTTCCAGTATATTTCTAATAACTCTTCCCATAACTGTTTATTATTTATCAAGCTTCAATGGCCTGGTTTAATTTGGTTATTATTTCGGAAGGATTCAAATCAGATTTGATAATATAGTTATTGGCTCCCAGCTGTAAACCTTTGGTAACATCATCTTCGGAGCCCAGATTAGATAGAATGATAACAGGGATATTCTTTCGACCGGGGTCGGTTTTGATCCATTCCAGTAATTCAAAACCGCTGCTATCCGGTAATATCAGGTCTAAAAGAACGGCTTGCGGATGTTCCGCTTCCATTATGCTTCTGGCTTCTCTGGCGTTAACAGCTTCCAGGGTGTTGAAATTATCCGCTCGGAGTTTGGAAACCAACATTTCCCGCAAGAATTTATCATCTTCTACGACCAATATTTGTGGAATGGACATAATTTAATGATTTAGCTGCTAATATTTATTGGTATTGTACGCAAAGCCATTCCGGTGTATGAATATAATTTAACTCGTTTTCTAATCAGTGTTCATTGAGTTTTACAAGGGTTATTGATCGATTTCTATCGTGTACTTATTGTCTCATATTATTATCAATAATACCACCTCTTGATTGTTGAGAAATGCAATAGTCAGGATGTTAATTCGCCACATATTGCGGAAATTCATTCAACATTTGATCGATGATATTTCGCATTACTGCAGATCCGCCGATCAGGTTATCGGCCGGTCCGTTGATCATCAGGATCGTGAAGGCGTAACGAGGTTCTTGGTAAGGAAAGTAACCGGTGACCCAGGAGTTGACGCGGTCGGAACCGGTACCCCGTTCTGCGGTTCCGGTTTTGGCTGCCACTTCCAGCTCAGAAAATTGCAGCGCGCGAGCTGTTCCCCCCGAATCTTGCACCGCAGCTCTCATTCCTTCTTGGATGACACGCAGATTATCAGACGAGACTTCCAGTTCTTGATAAGAAGCTCGGTTATTCAGCCGCAGAGTTGGCCGGTGTAATTTACCTCCGTTTGCCAATGCGGCGGTAGCTTTGGTTAATTGCATCGGAGTTATGGTGAATCCATACTGGCCAATGGAGGTGTTGTAAGTATCACCTAAGCGCCACATATCACCTTGAAACTGCTCGGCTTTCCATTGAGGGGTCGGTACATTACCTGCCTTTTCATAAGGTATATCAACACCGGTCTGTTTTCCTAAACCAAAACTGTCAAAATACTCTGCCATTTTATGGATCCCCAAACCTTCCAGATCTCCATATCCTCCCCCAACCTTGTAGAAATAAATATTAGAGGATACCGCCAAAGCTCGTCTCATATCAACGTCTCCATGCACTTGCCAGTCAGTGAAGATAGAGGGTCGTGTCGGATCATAGGGGTTTGGTATGGTCAATGTTCCGGCGCTGGTTAATTGTCGGTCCGGTGATATTACATTTTCTTCCAAGGCCGCCAGGGCGACGAACGGCTTAACCACCGAACCGGGAACATAGGTACCGGAGGAAGACCGGTTTAGGAACAAATTACGTTGGTCGGTAAATTGTTCTTGTAGAAGTTCTTCGTCTTCTCGGCGCGAAATAGCTTGAAGGTCAAATTCCGGATAGCTGGTAGCAACTATTAATTGGCCGGTTTCCACATCCATCATTACTCCGGCGCCGGCTTGAAACCCCACCTCTTCGGTTAACGAATTGATCTCTTGATAAAAGATCTCTTGCAGATCAGTATCAATACTTAAAGTCAGTGAATCACCCGGTTTTGGTTCCTTGATGCGGTTTTGACTGCGTATTTCCATATCAGCCCCCCGTTCCAAAAAGATCATGCCGTTTTGTCCGCTTAATAAAGGATCGTAACTTTTCTCCACTCCCGCCAGTCCTTTAAATTCTTCCTGGTAATAAAATCCGAATTTGTCTTTTCTGGGTTCCTGAATATAACCTAAGATATGAGCCAAGCCCGGTCGATCGGTGTATTCTCTACTAAAGGCATTTCGACTACCTGCTTCATTTTCCGGTAATTCATTCCATGCCAGTATATTGTCATTGCGATCGTATATAATCCCTCTTTCGGCAAATAATGGCGTGTAGTTCATGCGGTTTCTTTCGCTTTGTAGAACATAGGACTCCCCTTCCACTATTTGAATGAATCCCACCCTAAATAATAAGCTCGCTGCCAGCAAGATAAATACCAACCCCAGAAAAAAGACCGCCTTACCGGACAGCGGCATCTCCATTCGTGTAGAGTGGTCTTGATGTCCCACATCCCCACCGACTAAAGAAGGGTTATCCAGCAATACCTCATCAGGTGCTATTTCCGGGCAGTTGTTTTTCTTTTTCTCCGATCTCATAGTTAATGGTGTTCAGTATCGATCAATGATAAAAAGCCAACCGGGGCTTAAGTTGTTCGATAGTTAAAATGATGATCGCGGTGACCAAGGTCATTATGAGCCCCTCAAGACCGGAGTTGGAGGGGGCAAAAAGAGCATCGATCCATAATGCAACAACAATACCTTCTAAATACCACGAAAACGCAAAGGCACAGATCACCACTGTTGCTATTATTATCCACCACGGTAAAAATATTGCAAGCAAACACCACAAAAATAATAATATTAACCTGATAAAAATGCTCCCTTTGCTCATATTATTATTCGTTATTGGTCGGCATATGCGCTTCGTTATCGCCATTCACTCCCTCTCCGACAGTAATATATTTGAGTTGTGAGATATCTACCGGCAGCCGTGCGTAGACCTTTTGGAATGAACCGGTATCCGGCACGTCCACTCTGATCACCTCCCCGATTATTTTTTGTTCAAATCCGGGTATTAACAACAGATCACCAACCTCCACTGATTCGTCCAGCGATAGTTCGAACTCAAAACCGCTGCCGGTGCCCTCAACCTGTACGTTTTTTTGCAACGGGAACAAAATGGCCTCGGTTTTTTGTCCTCCGGCGGAATATAATTTAAAACGAGAGCTTACCGGTTCAGTCGATATGATCTCCCCCAAAGCCACTCTCCCTCCGACAGTAATTTTGTCTCCGGTTGTTATACCGTGCCTGCTGCCACGATCAATAACCCATAGGTCATAAGGAGAAGCGGAATCACGACTGATAATAGCTGCCGGTATCCCTTCCTGATATTCACGATCCAGTTTTTGGTAAAGTTCTTGAAGTTCGGCTACCGCCACCCGATAAGCCAATCCCCCGACCCGTTCTTCGATCAAGGCCTTTTTTAGAAGTTCATTTTCTTCATGCAGCTGTGATTTACTGGACAATTGAGCTCTTAGATCATGATAGCTGTCATCAATATTGCTTCTCAATTGCCAGACCGGAGAAGCTAAATAATTAATCGTTTCGCCTATAACTCCCGGCCAAAACCAATACGCACCCGTTAAGAATATGGCCCCCGCCAATATTAACAGGAATGACGCATAGATCTTACTTTTGCGGTGATAATTCGTCTTCATGCTCAATAAGTACTTCTTGATAATTTTCAAGATCTTCCAAAATAACCCCGGCACCGCGGGCAACCGAAGTGAGAGGGTCATCGGCAACATAAACCGGAACTTTAATATGTTCTTCCAGTACCGAACTCAACCCTCTTATCAACGCTCCTCCGCCGGCTAAATAAACTCCTCTTTGCATAACGTCGGATAAAACCTCCGGCGGAGTGGTTTCCAGCACTTCTTTGGCTGATTCTATAATATTATCAATTGATTGACTCAGAGCTTCTCTCATATCGGCATCGGTTATAACCACTTCTCGCGGTAAACCGGTTACCAGATCGCGACCTTTGATAGTAGCTTCCAGCGGCTCCTCGGCCGGAGTAAGCATGGCTATGGCTATTTTGGTATTTTCAGCCGTTTTTTCACCGATTAAGATCTTGAATTCACTTCTTACGTAATTGATGATGTCTTGATTAAGCTGATCACCGGCCACCCGCAGGTTCTTTGATTGAACTACGCCCCCCAACGAGATAACGGCAATATCCGATGTGCCGCCGCCCAGATCGATGACCATGGTACCGACCGGTTCTTTTACCGGTAAACGGATGCCAACAGCTGTCGCCATCGGTTCCTCTACAATGTGCACCTCGCGGGCTCCGGCGCTTCTGGCGGCATCCCGCACCGCCCGGATCTCTACGTTGGTAATACCTGAGGGTACTCCTACGATCACTCGGGGTCCTAAAATGTTCCATCGGGCGGTCTGTACTTTTCGCAACAGATAAGACATCATTTCTTCGGTTACTTCAAAGTCAGAAATAACTCCGTCAACCAATGGACGTACCGCCTTGATATGAGAAGGGGTGCGCCCCAGCATTTGCTTGGCCTGAAGGCCTACCGCTACAACTTTTTCGGTCTTTTGGTTTAACGCCACCACTGACGGTTCATTTAAAACAATGCCTTTATCTGCTAAATAAACCAGGGTGTTACTGGTTCCCAGGTCTATACCAATATCGGCCGAAAACCACTTATGAAAATTGATCATAATCTTCGTTTTTAATTTATTACCAAACCTCACTCCCTTTCGGTTAATTCGGCCCGTCCGGGTGTGATCCAACTTCTCTTTACTTGAACACCATACTACACAAATCGAGGACTAAAGTCCATCTTTTAGCCGGCAGCTGTCCCCATCAAACCCCTTATCCGTTGAAGATCTGAATAATATCGTTGATGGTTATGACCACCATTAGGACTAACAACAACAGGAAGCCGACCCCGTTCACCGCTCCCACTACTTTAGGATCCAGCTGTTTCCGTGTTACCCCTTCTATGGCTACTATTAATAGACGGCCGCCGTCCAGGGCCGGAAAGGGAGCCAGGTTAATAACCGCCAGATGAAGAGAAATAATAGCAGTAAAGTTCAGCAAGGTGCTCAATCCTTGCTCGGCAGCTCGATCTACCAATGAAACGATACCTACCGGTCCGGCCACCTGAGAATAATCAGCTTCGGCGCGAAAGATGTCAGCTATAAAGCCGCCCAATTCTACCGGTATTCGTTCGGTTAACTTTATGCTTCGTTCCATTCCGTAGTATAATGCCGGCACTATCGGCGCTTGAGCTTCTCCGATGCTCGCCAACCCCACTCCCAACTGCCGCTCTTCCGGCGGATCGCTCAAGGCCGGTATTTCCTTGGTTAACTTTATCTCTTCATCTTTTTCCGGGTCAAATCTTTGCAATGTCAACATCCAGGATTTTCCTCCGTGCTCTTGGACTACCTCGTCCAGTCCGCGTGAACCGGGAAAAGAAACAACTTGGTCGTTATACCGCGCTTCTATTACCTGATCGCCGGGCTTGATCTCGAGATTTTCGGCTACTGAACCTTCCTTGATCTGAGTGATAAGCAAAGTTTGCGGGGTGAAATAGTTGTCATCAACAACCCCCTCGGCTTCGGTTACTCCTAAAGCATAGCTTCCGGATAACAACAGCCAGGCCAAAAGAAAATTAAAAAAAACACCGGCGAACAAAACCCAGGCCTGTGTTAATCGGGATTGTTTGATCAGACTTCTTTTTTGGTCCCCATCTTCGGCGGTTACATCTTGAGGATTTTCACCGTGTATTTTAACAAATCCTCCGAACGGTATGGCATTGATGGTAAACTCGGTCTCTCCCCAGTTAAACAGCTTAGCCAAACGCGGCGGGAAACCAATTCCGAACTCATCTACCCGTACCCCGGCTCTTTTGGCGGCCAAAAAATGTCCGAATTCGTGAACCAGTATTAGCAGTACTATTACCGCTATAAATATAATTATGGTCATAGTGATATTTGATTAACTTAACTCTACTGACACCCGCCTGAAAACAGCCCTATGAGCAAAAAAACACCCACTTTCGGCAAAACTTTAAAATGGGTCGGAAAATTTAGAGATCCATGATTTCTTTTTCTTTGGTTTCGGTCAACTCACCGATCTCTTTGTTGGCCTGATCTATTTTTTTCTGCAGTTCCTCTTTTAAACGAAACTTGTCATCTTCGGTAAGCTCTCCGGCCCGTTCTTTTTCCTGGATATCGCTCCAGACTCGCTCTCTTTCTTTTCTAAGCGAAACCCTTGCCTCCTCTCTTCTTTGCAAAACTACTTTTTTTAGTTGTTCACGCCGTTCGGCACTGAGGTCCGGAAAGGCCGCTCTAATACCTTGACTGTCGGCGCTGATGGACAGACCGAGGTCCGATGTTTGCAACGCTTTTTCGACAGCTTTCATTTGCGATGTATCCCATGGCACTATACGCAGGGTCTGCGCTCCCTGTACGCTGATGTTGGCCATCTGGTTGAGCGGCATTTTCATTCCGTAAGCTTCCACCAGTATCTTTTCAACTACGGCGGTACTTGCTCTTCCGGTCCGGATACCGGCGAATTCTTTTTTTAGCCACTCAGTGACCTCGTTGATCCTTTTTTCCAGTTCTTTAAAGTCATACATATATTTAATTTTAACACAGTTTGAATATGATTTTCAAATCTCATAATTACTTATTTAAAGGTTTGCTGAACCGTTGGAGCCGGTTGTTCATCAACTTTTCGTCTTAAAAGCTTCCATAATTCATCAGCCAAAATAACGGTGAGTGCGGTAGATATGATGATCAGCCATTCTGTAATACCTAGAGGTACCAGATCTAAAATGTCTTGCAAGAGGGGTGTATATATAGCCGTTACATGAAGAGCTATTACCAGCAGAAACGCTCCCAACAGATATAGATTGCTTAAGGGGTTCATCTGAAAGACCGATTTTCGATCCGAACGGCAGTTCCAGATATTGAACCACTGAAAAGCCGCTATAGCCGAGACGGTTACTGTCACCGCCGTCGGGTAATACTCCTCCAGTTGTGGTTTGAAGTTCATAAATAACACCAAACTGCCGACCGCCATAACTGTTGACATAATGACCATCCTCTGTAATAAGGGTTTGTCTACTATCCAGCGGCTGGGTCGCTTAAAACTGCCCCGCAACAAACCTTCTTCTTTGGGGTCCATAGCCAAAGCGGTTACCAAAAAACCGTCGGTTACGAAGTTTATCCAGATGATCTGAGCGGCGGTTATCGGCAGCGGAAGCCCTAGCAGTATCGAGCCGGTGATAATAATTATCTCGCCCAAACTGGTAGCGAACAAAAAGAGCACCACCTTTTTAATGCCTTGATAAATGTTGCGGCCTTCTTCAATGGCGGCAATAATACTTGAGAAATCATCGTCCATAATGACCATATCCGAGGCCTCTTTAGCCACTTCGGTTCCCTGACGCCCCATCGACATACCCAGATCCGCCGCTACCAGAGAAAGAGCGTCATTAACTCCGTCGCCGGTCATAGCGATTATTTCATCCCGCGCCTGAAAGGCCGAAACTATCCGGTATTTATGTTCCGGCGATACTCGTGCAAAAACCGTACAGTCCTCTACTTTCTCGGCCAACTGTTCGTCAGTCAGTTTATCTATCTCATACCCTTCTATGACAGTATCGCCGGACTTGTAAATGCCGGCCTTTTGGGCAATGGCCTGAGCGGTGATGCGATGATCACCGGTGATCATTACCACCTTGACCCCGGCCTGATGAGCCGTTTTGACCGCCTGATCAACTCCGGTTCGCAAACCGTCGCGCATTGCTGTCAGACCGACCAGATCTAACCCGTTTATTTCTTCAGACGATAACTTATCAGCAGAACTGCCTTTTTCCGCCATTGCCAACACCCGCAGTCCGCGACCGGATAATTCCTCAACGGTTTTTTCAATTTCCCGGCGGTACTCTTCGGTTAGTTCCTGCTGTTCGTCTCCTTTCCAGATACGGCTGCATTTATCGAGCAGTACTTCCGGTGCACCAACTACAATAAGCCATTTGCCGCCCTGTTCGTTGTAATGAAGCAAGGCGTGGTATTTATTGGATGAGTCAAAAGGTAACTCATCAACCAAAGGGTATTTTTCCAGCAGTTGCTTCTTATCCAAATTGGCGGCCTTGACCGCCAGAACCATCAGCGCCGCCTCGGTGGGGTCGCCGGTTACTTTGAATTGTTCGCTGCCGGAGACCGGATACAGTTGAGCATTGGAAGCCAAGGCTGATATTAAAGCGAAATGGAAAAGATAAGGATCACTGTCGCCTTCAATTTCTTTGTCTTCGGTTTGAGATGATATCCGGCCGTGCGGATCGAAACCGGCTCCGCTTATTGCATAAGCATTACCGTGAGAGTGGAGTTCACGAACTACCAGTTGATTGCAGGTAATGGTGCCGGTTTTATCTACAGCTATAACCCGGGCTTCCCCCAACCCTTCTACTGCCTGAAGCTGTTTGATCAAAACATTTCGTTTGCTCATTCGCCAAACGCCGGTTGCCAAAAGCAGGGTCATAACCACCGGCAGCGCTTCCGGGATGGCGGAGACTACCACCGCTACCGCCAGCGGGAACATTTCGGCTATTTCTTCGCCGGTTATCCAGATGCCGGCGGTAAAAATGAAAACTGCCAGGATCAGCACCACCACTATGATGGCGTGCGACAGGTGGCGCACATCTTTCTGTAGCGGGATCTCGGTTTGCATCTCTTCTATCTCGCTGGATATTTGCCCGATGTAAGTTCGGAGACCGGTGGCAACTACTACTGCAGTGGCTTTTCCTGATACTACATTAGAGCCTTTGTAGATCATATTGCGGCGGTCGCCCAGCGGCAGCTTGTCCTCCGACAGGGTGTCGGAGTATTTATGAACGGCCTCCGATTCGCCGGTTAAGGCGGATTCATTGATGGCCAAATTATGAGCACTGATAATCCGGGCGTCGGCCGGAACCTTCTCGCCTTCTTGTAACTGTATAATGTCGCCCGGCACTATCTGTTTGTCCGGCAGTACCCGGCTTTTCCCTTCACGGATCACGGTGGCCTCGGTTTCGGCAAAGCGTTTAAGAGCTTCCAAAGTATTTTGGGCTTTATAGGCCTGGATGGTACCGATAACGGCATTAAATATCAAAACGAACAAGATAATACCGCCGTCAACATATTCACCCAACAGTAACACAATAACTGCCGCCACCAACAGTAAATAGATGAGGGGGCTTTTGAATTGTCTTAAAAATATCTGCAGCAGAGTGTCCGGCTCCGGTTCGGGTAATTGATTGGGTCCCCAGTCGTGAGATCTCTTTTGCGCCTCCTCTTCGCTCAAGCCGTTTTGACTGTTGCTGCTCCAGTAACGGCAGACCTCTTCAGTTGAATAAGTATGCCACGTGATATTCTTTTGGGAGGACTGTTCGTCTGTTGTTGTAGAGGTCATAGTAAGCAGGGCGATATGGTTAGTTGGTTATTTTAAAAACGGCAAACTGGACACTATTCGGGTTTCTGACCACCACTTATTGAGACCCATCCATTGTCCGGCTGAACTGAAAGCGAAGAACAGGAACAAGAGAGCGTAAACAAGATGATGCGATACCAACGGGTTATCGGCCGGCGGATAGTTATGGATAAACAGTAGTAGCATCAATACTGCGCCGAGTATTCCCGATATACGAGTAAATATACCCAGTATCAAACCGGCCCCCACAAACAAAAGCAATAACAAATACCACCATTCAGTGGCGGCCATGCTATGAAACATCTCGCTGAACGGACCTTCTTGGGCGGTTAGCAAAAGTTCTCGAATCGAGCCAAACCAGGACCGGTGTGCTTCGGGGTTAAAATCCAGGTCCCACATTTTGTCCATAAACCTCCAGATAAATATCCAGCCGATCAATATCCTTATTAAGCCCATGGTGTATTTGGCTGTCTTGGTCATAATGGTTAGTGGTAGATATTGTTGTTATCGATTACCTTAAATATTAACATATTATAACAATCCACAGTATGGTATTTTCTTGTTACTTCCTTTCTTGACGATGACGGATCAGAGTTTTGCTACGTTACAAGTTAAAGTTATAGTTGTAAAAAATGATATTGCTAATGATATTTATACATAAATAAGTTATAATATTTTCATATGAATAAAGAAAGTGAAAAGGTGTATCTGGGCGTCGGGGCGCTGCTGGAAGAAAGGGGGCAGTTCATTCTCATCCGTCGCCCCGGATCCGGCTTTGAGGAACTTACTAAATGGGGTTATCCCTTAGGGTGGCTGGAAGCCGGAGAAGACCCGGTAGAAGCGGTTAAAGAAGTGGTAAAGCAAGAGATCGGACTGGCCTTTAAGCCAACTCATTTGTTGGGGGTCTTCTCGCTGGTGCGCGATCAAGCCGATCAAAGTGCCGGCAGCGTGGCTCATACGGTAAAGATGATATTTACCGGAGAACATCCGGATATTGGTTCTAACACTCTGCCGTCTGATCTGGAGATGGGGTGGTTCAATGTTCGCGACCTGGAAGAGGTTAATGGAGATGATCTGCAGGATGCTGATCTGCCGCAGATGGCAAATCGACACCTGTCACTGAAGCGCTTTCCGTTGAATGTTTTATGCCACACATGTTTCTCCGATCGACCGTAGATCCCGCTTTTTATTTATACCTTTCTCTAATAATTAATTTTGTGTATCATATTGCCTATGTTGAATTTAATAATAATCTATCAAATAGCACAGATCATATTACTAGCAGCTGCAGCTTTATTAATAAACGAGAGTTCAGCGGTAAAATGGCGCGGGCGGCAATGGGTCGGACTAACTTCCGGTTTAATGCAGTTTTTGTATGTTTGGCTTGTTGTTGGCTATCTTTACCTGATATTCACTCAAAGTATTGCAACCAACTGGGACCTGGTTGCTCTGTTTCTTATGTTGCTGGCTGTTTTGCTTTTGATGAGGTCGGTTACCGACAAGAAGAACTGTATTATTGATCCGGAACAAGGTTTTAAACCAAGCGGTATCTATCGCCAACTTCGTCATCCGGTTTACACCGCTTTAGTAATTTACCTTGTGGCTATCTTGTTAATAGTAGCTATTCATGCCGAACTGACAACCGGTATTTTGGTGGCGTTACCGATCGCCGGGATCTTGCTGTTTCTTTATACTAACGCCCAACAAGAGGAAGAATTAATGGAGGAAACTTGTGGTAAAAGTTTTTTGGTTTATCGTTATTCCGTTTATGCCACATTTCCGCTTAGTTACTATCAAGACAGTTCCGAAGAAAGTGATCTAACCGAACAATAAAATAATCAGGTCATTTACTTTTTATCTTGAGATGATAAAATCGCGCCAACGCGGTTTAAATTGCTGTAAAATTTTTATCAATTGACCCGTTAGTTAACAAGTTTGTTAGAGATGGGTTTTTACAAGTAAAACAATAATATGAGCAAAAAAGGAGTGATCATTTTTATTCTTTCATTGGTGATCGTGTTCGGCGGTTTGTATGCCGTAAGTTTACATACTCAACCTACCTTGGATGTAACGGACCCCGAATTACCGGAATTTGAAGTTTTATCACAGGATATAGTTCAAGGTAATAAAGAGGCCGATACCGTTTTAGTGTTATTTGGAAATTATAACTGCCCCAATACAGCGGCTGTAATGCCGGAGATAGAACAGTTGGTAAATGATATGCCTGATGATCTGGCCTTTGTTTATCGCCATATGAATAACCCCCGGCTACCGGATGACCAATTGGCAGCCCGATCGGCCGAGGCGGCCGCCAAACAGGAAGCGTTTTGGGATATGCATTATCTGATCATGGAACGAGGTCCGGAATGGCAAGATGTTGATGAACCGGAAGCAGTATTTACTGAGCTTGCTGATGAGTTGGAGTTAGACGTAGAACAGTTTGAAAATGATCTACAGTCGAGAGAGGTTGCTATTGCGGTGGAAAATGACCGCCGGATAGCTTCCGATCTTGGTTTGCAGAATACCCCGGCCATGTTCCTGAACGGTCGCCCGGTTGATAATTTGCCGGAGTTATTGAACAACATCCTCGATGCAACCGGAGCAACGACTCAAGACGGCCAAGATATCGACCAATTAGATGGACGACAAATTGAGTTGGATGAGGACGGAGTACCAACGGAAGATATTGAGATCGATATGGAACCGGTAAATGATGAGTCCGGTATTGATGAAGACCAAGAAGACGGCATTCAGTTGCCCATAGTTGAGTAAAAACTTGTAACGAGTTTGTGGTATACCGCAAAGAACCGGCTGGTCCAACACAAAATTGATCTCATCCTTGGGCGAGATCAATTTAGTACCGGACTGATAGTTAGGTTGTTATTTGATTAGCTATTATATATTATTTGTCGGTAGCTTGTTCTTCTGTCTCTTGTTCGGTCTTTTCTTCAACTACTTCATCTTCCACCCCTTCTTCTACAACCTCTTCTACCTCTCCTTCCGTCCCTTTTTCCGCCTCCTCTTCTACTCCTTCTTCGGTCCATTGATAACGGGTCTCGGTTTTGCCGCCGGATCTTGTAAGTTGACCCTCTTCGGCCATCTCTTCCAGATAGCGGGAGGCCGTAGATTCTGATATTTGAAGCAGATCAGCGGCCTCTCTGGTGCTTAGATCAAAGATGCCCCGCTCTTCCATGGTATCTAACAGGTATTCTTTGCGTTCATCGATCAGATCAAGACGATGGCTTTGGTAGGCATTGAGATCTTCCGAATTGTCAAGGATAGCATTCTCTTCCATTCGTTCCAGCTCCACTCGTTTCATTTCTTCATTGAGTCTGCTGATCTCTTTGTGCAGCATAAAGATCTGCCAGATCAAAAAGATCAATATTATAAATACTGTGGCAAATAAATAAACATTTAGCATGATCTTGTAGTTAGATTAATAAAATTATTAACTTGGTTTGGGGTGGCATCACAGCCCGTCCCCCTTTTCGGTTTCCATCATCGATACTATTAATTCCTCATCTATCTCTATCCGGAACTCAATTTGGGAAAATTGTTCTGATTCGGGAAATTGTTCGGCAAATTGTTCCCAGCTTAAACTTTTTCGCTCGGGGGTGGAGAGCATGATCTCCACTTCAGGGTGGATCTCTAAACTGTTCAGGTCATCCTCCGCCTCTTCTTCGGTTGGCCGAAATTCAACTCGCGGCGGTATGTCGGTTTCTACGGCTGTTATATAAACCTCCTTGATCTCGGTCGCTCTTTCTTCCTCCCAGGTAAAGGACTCTTTCACTGAGTCAACCTCTCTTACCATTGCAAAATACTGCTTTGAAACCTCTTGAGCGGTTTCTGCCTCGGGGTAAATTAACCACAGTCCCCTATCATCTCGGGAAGGAAGTTGCTCGGTTCTCCAACCTGGTTGTGGTTGAAGATCTTCACTGTGACGGTCCTGAATAGCTATCTCCATGATCCGGTGTTCGGTAACCGCATTATCTTGCCAGTAAAAACTAATAAAGCGGCGGCCGTTCTCCACCGCCTCTTTAACTTGGTATTCATTTTCTTGCCACTTTTTTGGTATTACAAAAGAAAAACCCTCTTGATGAAGGTATTCGTCCTGAGTTTCACCCTCCTCTATTTCGGTGGCTTCTTCGATATCTTCTTGCCAGTACCATATTGCTCCACCAAAGAGGAGTATTATGGTTAACAAGATCAGGGTGGTCTTATTGCTCATAAGCGACTTTTAGTAATAGTATGATTCGACCCTTGTTCTTTGTCAAGAAGATTTTTTAACATTTTAAACCCAAGAATAAGCTAACTGATGCCGGATCGGCCTTCTAAGGTTGGTTTATGGCTGGTTGTAATGTTATAATGTAGTCTCAACGGTTGAATAATAATAAATATGTCATCTAAGCGTCAAAATATCACCACCGGACAAAAACTGGCCCTAATGGCGGTTATTTTGTGTGCTTTTATTGGTTCGTTATTGTACATTTCTCATATACGGATCAATTCTCTTCAGGAGTACAAGCAGCAATTGGAACATATTCACGATAGATACGTAGCTGTTACGCTGGCCCGACAAGATGAACTGCAAACCGAAAAACAACGATTGCAGACAGAAAAAAATGAGCTGATCGAGGGACTGGATCAAACCCACCGTGATCTGGAGGCCGAACGGGAACGAAATGAACGCTTGGAAAGCAGGGTGGCCGAGATAACCGATACTTTAGACGTGGTTCAGCGGTTTCAGGACACCGATCCCGAGCTTCTTAAAAAATATTCCCGGGTCTATTTCTTGAGTGATAATTATGAACCGGAAGAACTTACCGAAGTACCGGAATATTTCTCGGCCCGCGCTGACGATGAAACCATAAAATTCCATGCCCGGGCCTGGACTTATTTGGAAGATATGGTGGATGCGGCCGAGTTGGACGGCTGTGATCTAAGGATGATCTCGGGTTACCGTTCATTTGACGAGCAGGCTGATCTGAAACAGTATTATACCACCACTTTTGGACGAGGTACGGCCAATGAGTTTTCGGCCGACCAGGGATACTCAGAACATCAGCTGGGTACCGCTATGGATTTTTCCACTGAAGATCTGGGGCATAACTTCACCAACTTCAGCGATACTTACTGTTACCAATGGATGCAAAAGAATGCCCACCATCACGGCTTTGTCATATCTTACCCTCAGGACAACCCCTTTTTCCAGTATGAACCCTGGCATTGGCGCTTTGTAGGAGTGGAGTTGGCAACCGAGTTGTACGAGCAGGATATGTATTTCTTTGAAATGGATCAGCGCGAGATTGACACCTACCGCGCCGACCTTTTCTACTGAGATGAGTTCTAAAAAATGAATTTCACGGCTGGCGTAGAAAAAGTAGACGCTGGTTTTTAGGAAAGTATTATACAGGATCAATTAATTTTTGGCAGAAGGTGTGGCGATGGATGTCGGTTAACCCTTTCTGTTGGATGGCAACTCGATGAGCGTGAGTGCCGTAACCTTTATGTTTCTCCAGTTGATAGCCGGGATAGTTGCCGGCCAGCCGGGTCATGCGCCGATCTCGTTCCACTTTGGCGGCTATCGAAGCCAGCGAAATTAGCGGTTCCAGTCGGTCACCTTTGATGATACTCCGTTGATTAACATACCGAGCCGGGGCTTGCAACCTTCCGTCAAGCAGAACGGTGGCATTTGGCGGAAGATCCAATTTTTTTAATCCTCTGGCTATAGCTCGGTAAACCGCTTTTTCTATCCCCCATTTATCGATCATTTTCGGTGTGGTGAAACAGACGGTCAATTTTAAATAGCCGGCTTGTTGTAATTTGACAGCTTGACGGTAGATCTCTTGGCGCTTATTTTCCGACAGCTGCTTGGAATCCTTTACCCCCCGAGGCAGAACACCCCGCCCGGTTACAGTCACTGCAATGCCCACCGCCACCGGACCGGCCAACGGGCCGCGACCGGCTTCATCGATACCGGCTACCACCTGTGATCGCTTAATTTTCTTTATCATAAGATCTTTCGGCATAATAAAATATCTCCCGGCAGAAGGATCGCGGATCGTCTTGAGGTTTTTGCTTTCGACTGCTGTTTTTCGTTGGCTGCAATTTTCTGCTTTGGTCGTACAGTGTTAGCGCTTTTTGGTTGGCTAGATCGATCAATTCTTGCCTGGAGCTTTCAACCTCGCCTTTTTCGACTAGTAGTTCTGCCACCACAGCATAGCGTATTAGTTGCCATCTGTAATAATTATGATCTTTTGCTTCAATTGTTTGCTTGGTGATGATCTTGTGAACGCTTGCCATGGTCTCCAGGTAAGACCGTATAAGGTTGTTCAATCTATCAACCGGCAATTTTTGAGCAGGATCACCGGTGCCGAATTTAATTAAAAGCTTACATCCCCAAGCATCAATAACGATATCTCGGGCAACCGAGTAATGATCTTGATGTTTCAGTAATTTCTGTAGCCAGGTTCCTTCGCTCCATAACGACTCAACCACCCGACGGGAGTAACCGGTTAGATGATCCATCATCAAAGCAGATTCACGGGCCGCCAACCAATCTGTCATTTGCCATCTTTTCTCCAATGAATTAAGTCGGCGCGGCAATCTTAAATTGAGATCGGGTTTGTTATTGATAAGATCAAGGTTCAAGGCGGCTTCCCATCTCTCATTATCGGAAGCATTGATCTTCAAAGATGCCGGACCCGAGAATTGATCCATTACGGAACTGAAATTCAGTTGGGTATTAAGTTCGTAGATGCTTCGCAAATAATCACTGCGTTCTTCTATCTGGCTAAGAAGATAATTACGTTTAATGATGTTGGTGGTTTTTTCGATCTGATCTCGATGATCCTCTTTTTGTTTTTGTTGGTGATCTCTGCGATACTCGGCGATCTTTTCCTCGACCAGATTTGAAATATCGGCCAAGAACTTCTGCTTGACCTTGCTGCCGGGGGCGGGACTTTCTTTTAGTTCCCTCAGCACTTTTTGTAAATAATGAAGATGGTGATCCAGGTCGTAACTGTTGGGGTGAGATTTGTTTAGCGTAAGTTTTTGTTTGACGAGCGAGATAATAATAGAGTTCTTTTCTTTGATCAGGCTCTCCATTGTTCGAATGATCGATACTTCAAGCTGTTCTTTCCTTTTCTGCCATACAGCCAGTAATTTATTAAATTCATTCGGTGCATAACTATAACCTTGGGCATACAGGGAATTAATTGCTTCCTCCCAGTAAGTAATATCGACCGGGGCTGCGGAATAAGGGCTGCTGCGCAACACCTTCCAATCCTCCGCTCGCCATAAATGTTTTAAGAGATCAACATCCGAGAACTCCACTTTTTTATATAACTGTTTCTCGAAATAAGAAAGTTCCGGTTTGAGTTGGGCTGTTTCTTTTTTTAAAAAACGGCATTGCTTAAGTAACTGCTTTGAAGTATCGCTCTCGGCGCTATTTTTATTATCATAAACCGCTTCCGAGTCGGCGGTTTTGGTAACCGGCAACATTCCGGCCAAAACAGGTATGGCGCGCAGATCCTTTAACACTTCAACATCAGGGTTGTTACGGTTGATCTCTTGTGTGATGATGTGACTCAGATGATCAAGCAAAGATGCCAGTTCTTGTTCGGCCTCTCGTAATATTTTATCCAGAACTACCGGTTGATAATGGTTCAGTATTTTTTTTCTGCCGGTTACTGAGTGACAAAAATTACGCGCCGCTTTTTGCGGATCAACATCAGACAGATCGGCGTAGCGGAACAACTCCCTGTTCACCGTTTGTTTTATCTGTTTAATGGTAGGCTTATTATAGATACCTCCCAACCAGATCAACTCGGCCCAGAGCGCCAGTCCGCAGCCCGGCGCGGTTGACGATCTTTGATATTGATCCCAGATATTGGATAGAGGCAAGGTTTCCAAATAACTTCGAACTGCCATTCGCTCATCGCTTCCGCTTTTGGCAGCCCATTTTAAAACTCTGTTCAACACCACCGGAAATCTTTGTTGTTTTGACTTCAAACGCCGCTGACGGTCCAGTTCTATAATAAAAGTGGCGGTCAATAACAAGCGCTCGGTTTTCGATGTGAATGACAGATCATTGCGTTCAAGAAAGGATATCATCTCACTGCCCTCGGATCGGTCCTTAATTCTTTTTCTTAGTCGCTTTAAGGCCGGATTATTAAGCTCATCATCGCATAATAGTTCCAGTAATCGGTCGGCAACGAGTTGTGGTTTTTTACCGACCTCGGCCGGCGAGATGACCTTTTTTTGCTCAGCAGAGAGTGAGTTATGACAACCGCCTGAGCCTTTACCGTTTAAACTATCCAGAAAGCTCTCCATTCCCCGGCGACGTTCTTTGCTGATACGATCCTTTTTTTGTGGCTTGGCCGAAGAACCGGGAAGATCACTTTTCATAAATTATCTTGCAAAATAATTAAAGTATAAAAATATTGAACCTTGAACTAATGATGTTATCAATAATAACATATATCTTTTCCGGCTCCACACTTTTTGCCGTGAAACCATAGCGGTAGGATCTTAAAAGGGTTCCATACTAGAAGTATCTAGCGATTTTTATCGGTCCAGATCTCTTTCCACCATTCGGTGGGATTGCGACGATATATCTCCTCGCCCAAACGTTGGGCGGTTTGTGAATGGAGATTCTTTAATTGAGTATTGATCTCCTTGCCCCGTTTTCCTTCCAGCCAACGGGTTGCTTCTTGGCAGCCGCTCTGTTGATACTCCCGAAGCAGAAGCAACTGATCCAAAAGGTCGGCGTCCTTGGCCAGTTTGGACTCCGGGGTTTTTCTCTCATCGTATTCGGTCGCTATCTGATACAGTTCCCGAGCGGGGAGATCTCCCAGCTGATCATCAGATATCTCTTGCTCATAAACTTTGACATAACGTTTATGGATCCAGTTGTGGTCGTTGCTACGGATCTCTTTCAAATCATGCAATAGTGTCATCTTGATAACTTTGGCGGTATCAGCTCCTTCCTGTTCCGCCAGTATCCATCCGATCATTGCTACCCGAAATGAATGAGAGGCGATATTATCGGAGGGATCATCGGTTAGCAGATTTTGCCGATGAGCCCGCAGGATCTTTCTTAAATGACCTACTTCATAAAGGAAGTCGGTGAGGCGTTCGGTGGGATCTTGTTTCATATCTATAGAAATAGCGGTTTAAAATATAAATCTATTAAATTAGTTATCTAGGGGCTAACCAACCTGTGGTAAGATCTCTTGTAATTCATCTCGGGTCTGTTTTGCCGCCTGTTTATCTTCATCGCTGACTTTTGTTTCTTCAACCATTTGTTCAAGCCCTTTTGATATTAGAGCTGCAGTACGATGTATTTGGATTAAAATAAATTCACTGCTCTCCTGTTCCTTTTCATTGCCGTCTTTGCAGCTCTCACATTTTTCTTTTATTTTGCTAAATATCTCGGTAATGTTTTCCAAAAACGATCTCCATTTTTCACTATCTTGAAACTCTTTCCAGTGATCGATCAATTGAGACCTGAGGATCTCCTCCCATTCTTCTGTTCCCTGATCTTTTTTATTAGAATCCTGATTTAGAACAGGTGCAAGTAAGCCACTCTTCTTTAATAGTTGATACCGTTCAAGGCATTTTAGATCGCGATAGGCCTTACATTCGCGAAGACCGTTAATGATCTCCGGCGACAGTTCAAGTTCCCGGCATTTTTCTATCCAGTCATCCAAACCGGCCAAAAACTCGACCGGTCTTTCATCTGATGCCCCGAAAGACAGATCATAATCGTGTATTAATTGATCCATTAGTAGGGAGAAAAGTGTCTCAACCTCTTGTTTGTTCTTTTCTTGTACTTCAATCTGTTTCTTCAATTGATCCAAAAAAGTACTTAACCGGTAGCGGTTATCAATATGTAAAAGTAAACGATATATCCAAACTCCGTCATTTTCTTCAGTGCTACCATTTTCATCATTGATATAAAATGTTCTTTCACATTCCGTGGTTAGCCCGATTTGATCTAAAAGAGTGTTATAACTTCTCAACTCCTTATATAACTCCTCTTGTTGCTCGGAATTATTTCTTATTAGCCGAAATGAGGATAATTCTATATTTTCATCTTCTTCACTTGATTGCCAGACATCATCAGAGTTATTGAGGTGTAAACCGTTAAAACGTTCCAAGGTTTCCAAAAATCCAACCAAAAGGGAAATATCCGGTAAGCTCTCTGATTCAAAGTTGGTACTAATTTCAGGGTTTATCATAGTGGTTTGATCAGCAAATAATATAACTTAAGTTTAGGGCATTACTTGTTAGTTAGCTGAAGATAAAAATCCGGTATTCAAAAAGCGATACCGCAGTTTTTTAAGCTGTTGTTCATTAAGCACGCTCTCCCGACGGTCTAAGAAAAAGTTCAGATCCTCAATGATCTGTTGGAATTTGCTGATCTGCTCCTCGGCCTTTTTGACGGTTAGCAGTTTTTTGGCTTTGGAGGCAACCGGTTGGCCGCCGTAATAGGCCGAGACGCTAACCTCCTGACCGTGCAACAGACGGTTGCGCGGTGCCGAAAATTCGATCAAATTCTTTTTCAACCGGCGGTGTTTTTTGACAGCATCCTCCTTGTCTTTGTCCGTCTGCCAGTTAAACCGTCCCCAAACCAAAAAGGTTCTGGTCTTGTCGAGGAAATGAAGCTCGTCGGCGCTTTCTTCACTTTCGCCGAGATCCAAACGTCCCAAAGAACCCTCTTTGGTAAAGATCTGACGGTAGAAAGAATTCAAACCGATCTCCATTACCAAATGCAGGGCTATTAGGAACTCTGCCACGTCCCTTTCCTTCCAGTCATTTTTGCGTTTAAGCAACTCTCGGCATCGTCGACGATTGGAGACCAAAAGATAATTAGAGGTGATCTTTACCTTGATCTTGGATACCTCCCCGGAAGGAAATTTATTGTCCGAGTTAGACGGGCTCATACCTTTAAATTGAAGCATAAATCACTCTCTTTGCCAAGAAAATCATACCGCCAGGTAAGTCGTACCGATTATTCAATACGGCGCTAATCAACCTCTCCCAATACCGGAATGTTAAAGCGCCGGCTTTCTTTTTTTGTTCCCTTTTCCTGTTTTCGGTAACGGTCCAGAGAAGATGCCAAATGAACTGCTCCATCGCCGAACTTGCGATTTAATTCATCTACCACCTTCATTGGGGCTTGAATAGCAGCGGAAGAAGACCAGAGATCTTGCTGTCGGGAACCCTCCGGCGTCAGACAGCTGACAATAACTCCCGCGCTGCGGTATTTAATTCCCTTTTGCAATAACCGCGGCCACATTTGACGGATAACAGTCAGTAAACAACCCGGATCTTGAGTAGGGGTGTGGAGTGTTGCCTCGTCGGAAAAATAGCGAAAAGAATCACTTTTCAAAAAAGCGGCAACTCGTCCCGCCATCAGACCGTGCTGGCGTAACTTGCGGGTTATTTTTTCGCTGTGATAAACCAACCGGCCAAACAAGAACTCCTGTTGCGAGGTGGGAGAGAAGGAGCGGCTGGAGCGCATAGAATGGCGGAGCGACCTTTGGGATGTTGGCGTGGTCACGGCCGGACATCCCTGCAGTTCGTACCAGATCAACTTAACGGGTTTGGCAAGATGAGTTTCTGCCCAGTGGCGGCTTTTTCGTCTTAGGTCGCCGGCGGTTCTCATTCCCCAACTCTGAAGTTTTGCGGCGGAACGTCCCCCGATCCCCCACACCTTATCCAACGGAATAGTATCCAAATAGCGGTCCTTGTTCTCTTCATTGAGCACTTGCAGTCCGTTTGGTTTATATCGGGAAGAAGCCAGTTTAGCCAGTACTTTAGTGGGAGCTATGCCGGCCGATACCGTAATACCCAGTTCCCGGGCTATATCATTCTTGATGTCACCGGCTAATTTTTCAACTTGTGAATATGTAAAATCCCTTGAAAAATAGATAAAGAACTCGTCTATGCTGTATTCCTCGATATTATCCACCCGGCGGCGGGCCAACTCGACCATGCGCCGGGAAAAGAGCGAATAGATATAGTAATCGGAAGGCCGAACCGTCACTTCGGGGTACTCTCTTTTTACTTTGTATATCGGCATACCCCGGGTTATTCCGAGCGCCTTTGCTGGATAACTGAGGGCCGAAACTATCCCCCTTTCTGCACCGGTAACCACCGGCTTGCCTTTTAAAGAAGGATCCAGGGCCTGCTCTACCGAGACAAAAAAGGCGTCGGCGTCTATGTGGATCAGAGGCGGAGAGAAAGTGTTGTCATCTCTGGTCATAATATTAATATTTTCGCACCACTCCGGTTACAACAGCCGCTATATTTAACTCCTGTTGAGGGCAAATGGTTTGGTAGTCGGGATTAGCCGGCACCAAGTGATCTTTTCCTTTTATCCGCCGCCAATACTTCATAGTCCATTCTCCGTCCACCTCTGCTATAACGATATCGCCTGGTTGCGGGGTCTTTCCTCTCTCTACTAATACCCAATCTCCCGGCATAATACCGGCCTCTTTCATCGAGTTGCCGCTTACCCGGAGGATAAAACTGGCCTCTCGGTTAGCTATTAACCACTCATCCAAAGTTATACTGTCCAGGAACTCTTCCGAGGCAGAGGACGGAAAGCCGGCCTCCACCGCTCCCAGCCACTTTAACCCGCCCCACAGATCCCGGGGTATCAAACGCCCGGTTCGGTCCCGGTCTATCACCCCTTTTTCGCTTAACCGCTTGACTAACCGAGACACTGCGTTTTTGGAACGCAGTCCGAGTTCGTCACCCAGTTCTCGAAAGCTGGGCATTCGACGATAGCGGCGATAAAAGTTCCGCAAGGCCGCAACAGCCCGATCGTCGGTGGAAATATCTCTTTGTCCGGTCATATCTTACAGTATAGTAAACGAACGTTCACTTGTCCAGTAATAAAACCGCCCGGAATTTGAAAATTCCGAGCGGATAGAAGGTTGGGTTTCGCCTCGGCTACCTCATTAGCGGCGGCCGACCGGCATGATATAGAGAGGGTCTTGATCGTCTGGCAGATCCAAAAGCTCTTTAACCCGGCTATCATCAAAAGCTCCCACCGCCACGGTACCCAGCCCCAGGTTTTCGGCTTGCAGATAAATATTTTGGCCGGCGTGCCCCACTTCCATATGTACGTAACGCTCGCCTCGTTCATCATAGCGCCCGGTGGTTCTTTGATAATCAGCGGCAATTATTAGGTTCAAACTTCCCTGTCCCACAAAAGTTTGCCCCAAAGCGGCATCTTGCAGTTCATTGCTTAATGAACCGGATAAAACCATCTCCAACAGATGACCTTCCGGCCGATAACGGTATAAACCGGGCTCCAGGCCTTCTACCCCCTCTGCTGCTATATAAAGCTCTAAAGGATAAGTAGCCCCGGCCGAGGGGGCGGCGCGTTTATCTCCCTCGCCGGTTATTCCCTGAGCCGCCCACAAAAGCCGGCTTAACTCCGAACGCGATATCTCCCCTTCCCGATAGTTCCTGATACTGCGCCTCTCAGCTATGGCCTCTTCCAAAGAAATAGGATCCTCTGAACTCGGATCCGGAAGCTCTATTATTTTTTGTTGGTTTGGTTCCGGTTGTTCCGTCATAGAGTTGTCGTTATTGTTAACTTCTAATAACCACAGTCCGCCGATCACTACTATGATCGCCGCTGTTATTAAAACGAAAGTGGAACGGTTAAACATATCTTAGGTCTATTATATAAGTTGCAGCGAGGATAATGCAAACAGAGAAAACACAGGATCGTATTATGGGCGAAAGCACATCGCGCTCTTCTCGAAGAGCGCGATTGCT
>Ga0207421_10001612_pt1 | contig 28699 bp, 23 predicted proteins | sample SodLakKL_010_SED_4_FD_187542 | JGI IMG/M metagenome (GOLD analysis project Ga0207421, IMG submission 187542) | Alkaline sediment microbial communities from Lake Tanatar, Kulunda Steppe, Russia - 8KL_010_SED (SPAdes) (version 2) | ecosystem: Environmental > Aquatic > Non-marine Saline and...
CCTTGATAAAGGAGATCTGTTGGTGCACCCGGAAGAGTGTTTTGACTATGATGAATGCGGACAGAACGACACACCTCCCTTTATTTTGTTTGTAAGAGAGTAGTAAGCTTGATGAAAGAAGAAGAGGATGCAAAAAAAAGAATAAAAAAGCTGAAAGAAACGATAAACCATCACCGTTATCTTTATCACGTAATGGGAAAAGAAGAGATATCCTCCGAAGCTCTGGACTCTCTCAAGAAAGAGCTTTTTGATTTAGAGAGCAAGTTTCCCCATCTTGTAACTCCCGACTCCCCCACTCAGAGAGTGGAGGGGAAGCCATTGGATGAGTTTGAAAAAGCGAGACACTACCGCAGTATGCTTTCCTTTCAAGACGCTTTCTCCAAGGAAGATATGCTGGAGTTTGAAAAAAGGATCACGAGAATCACACCGGAGAACTTCACTTACTTTTGTGAACTCAAGGTGGACGGGCTTGCCGTGGAACTTACTTACGAAGATAACGTTCTTGTAAGAGGAGCTACGAGGGGTGACGGAAGAGTAGGAGAAGATGTCACGCAAAACTTGAAGACCATCGAAGCTATTCCGCTCAGGATATTTTCGGAGGAAAAAAGAAGCGTAGTTGTCCGTGGCGAGGTTTTTATCTCCAAGAAAGAGTTTGAAAGGCTAAACAAAGAAAGAAGAAAAGAAGGACTCGCTCTTTATGCCAACCCGAGAAACATTGCCGCCGGCTCTATAAGGCAGCTCGATCCTAAGATCGCCGCTTCACGGAATCTCGATTTTTTTGCGTACGATATTGTAGCTGATACGGATACCGGAGAAGTGGTAGAGCCTTTCGGAGCAAAAACACACAAAGAAAAACACATCTTACTAAGAGAGATGGGCTTTAAAACGGTGGATAGAGAAGCGGAGTGCAGCAACTTGGGGGAGGTTTTCGTTTTTCACAAGAAGGCGGGAGAAGAGAGGGAGAGGTATACATATCAGATAGACGGGATAGCGGTTTTTGTAAATGAGAACCGTGTCTTTGAAGATTTGGGTGTGGCGGGAAAAGCTCCCCGAGGAGGTATCGCTTACAAATTTCCACTTGAAGAAACGACTACGAAAATAGAGGATGTTCACTTCCAAGTGGGAAGAACGGGTGCGGTAACACCGGTAGCCGTTTTAAATCCTGTTGATTTAGGGGGAGTTACCGTTTCACGGGCGACACTCCACAACGAAGACGAAATAAAGAGATTGGGGGTAAAGAAGAAGGATACCGTTGTAGTAGGAAGAGCGGGAGACGTTATTCCCCGTGTTGTGAGAGCTCTTCCCGAGCTTCGCAGCGGAGACGAAAAAGAAATTAGTTTTCCAAAGGAGTGCCCGCTTTGCAAAAGCAGACTCGTAAGACCCGAGGGGGAGGCGCGTTGGTACTGCAGGGACAAAAACTGTCGAGGAACGAGAAAAGAGAGACTTAGGCACCTTGTTTCCAAGAACGGATTTGATATAGCCGGCTTTGGAGAAAAGGGGGTAAACAGACTTATGGAGGAGGGAATCATCTCCGATCCTGCCGACATCTTTTTTCTTCAGGAGGGAGACCTGCTTCCTTTGGAGAGGTTTGCGGAGAAATCCGTACATAACCTATTGAAGGCTATAGAGGACAAAAAAAGAGTTCCTCTCTCCAAGTTTTTACAGGCGCTTTCCATTCCTTTTGTGGGAGAGGCTACTGCAAGGGAGCTCTCTTACCACTTCGGAAGTCTTGAGAGAATAGAGAGTGCTTCTCTCGAAGAGATATCTTCTGTGCACGATATCGGACCTGTGACGGCAAAAAGCATATATGATTTTTTTAGAGAGAAGAAGAATAAAGAGTTTCTGGAGAAACTGAAAAAGGCGGGAGTTTCCATTGAAAAAGAGGAGAGAAGCAGGAGGCTGGAGGGGAAGGTGTTTGTCATAACGGGAACACTTCAAGACTTAAAGAGAGAAGAGGCAGAAAAGAAGATTGTCGGTGCTGGAGGAAGAGTTTCTTCTTCTGTTTCCGTAAATACCGACTATTTGGTTGCCGGAGAAAATCCCGGCACGAAACTTGAAAGAGCAAAAGAGATGGGAGTAAAAATACTTACCCGGGAAGAGTTTCTTCAGATGGTGGAGTAATATTTTTGAGATTAAACAGGGCCTTGTTATGAATATCTTAAGTCGAATAAAGGAGTTTGATTTTGTTTTACTCTTATCCGTTCTGGTTATTTCCGGAATAGGTCTTCTTTCTATTTACAGTACCGATGCTTCTCTTGCCCCGAGACAGGCCGGCTTTATCGGGGTGGGAATTGTTCTAATGTTTCTTATCTCTTTCATAGACTGGCGTGTTTTCAAAGAAAACTCGTACCTGGTTCTCTTCTTGTACTTTCTCTCTCTTCTTTCTCTTTATGGTCTTTTCTTTTTTGCGCCGGTAATAAGGAATGTGCGAAGATGGTACGAGATAGGGCCCTTCCTACTTGATCCTGCAGAGATATTCAAGATAATAATCGTTATTCTTTTGGCCAAGTTCTTTTCTACTCGCCATGTGGAGATGTATAAGATCTCGCACATTATACTCTCCGGACTGTATGTTTTTGTGCCGGCTCTCCTTATTTTTAGACAACCCGACCTAGGGTCGGCACTGGTTCTTATTTTAATGTGGGTAGGTGTTCTCATTATCTCCGGGATAAAGATGAGACATTTTGCCATTATCTTTTTTATCGGGCTTGCCTTGATCGGAGCAGGGTGGATGTTTTTCTTGGAAGATTATCAAAAAGAAAGAGTGGTGGCCTTTGTAGAACCCGAACTTGATCCGCAGGGCATCGGGTGGGGTCAGACACAGGCTCAGATCGCAGTGGGGAGTGGCGGTTTTTTGGGTAAAGGTATTGGGAGTGGAACGCAGACACAGTACGGATTTCTTCCCGAACCCCAGACGGACTTTATTTTTGCCGCCATCGCCGAGGAGCTTGGTTTTATCGGTGTTGCGGTACTTCTCGGAGCGTTCACGGTTTTTTTGTGGCGCATGATAATTGTTATGCTTCGCTCCGGCACTAACTTTCCTCGTCTTTTTGTGTCCGGTTTTATCATCCTTATCTTTACTCAAAGCTTTATAAACATCGGGATGAACTTGGGAATCCTGCCGATCATAGGCACCCCTCTTCCTCTTGTAAGCTACGGGGGGAGCAATCTGCTTTTTGTATTTATGGGGCTGGGAATACTCCAAAGTATAAGAAGAGATATAAGGTAAAAGAAGGAAAGAGGAAAGAAAGGATTTGACAAAAATAATAATTTATGCAAAATGATAGATGTTTGATATACGGTAGGTCCAAAACACGACCCGTTTTTTATGGTCTCGTTTTGTAATATTAAGATCTTGTTTGTACTCGCTTTTTTTTAACTCTGAGATAATAAATACCCCAACCAGTAACGCTATGGGGGATTTTTGTTTGCGCTTTTATAAAATAAGAACCAGTTCATGTCTCAAACCGATATGCCAAAAGTAAAATACTTTGGGAAGAAGAAGATCTCTCTTCCTCCTCCCTATCTTTTAAGTCTCCAAAAGGACGCTTGGGAGAGTTTTTGGAACGAAAGAATAAAAGCTCTCTTTTACGAGATATCTCCTATCCGAGATTATACCGGAAAGGAGTGGGAGCTTTATTTTCTTGAGCACAGAATCGGGAAACCCAAATACGAGAACGGAAACAGAGCAAAAGAAAACAACGAGTCTTACGAAGCTCCGCTCAAAATAGAGGTGGAACTTCGCAATCTCAAGACGGGAAAGAAAAAGAAACAGGAAGTTTTTCTCTGCGATTTTCCTCTTATGACCGAAAGAGGAACTTTTATTATAAACGGAGTAGAGAGAGTAGCGGTTTCGCAGCTTATCCGTTCTCCCGGAGCATTTTTTACGTCCCAGACAATAAAGGGAGAGGACTGCTTCGGGGCAAAAATAATTCCCAACAGAGGAACTTGGCTTGAGTTTCAGACAGAGCCCTCAGGGCTTATCGGAGTAAAGATAGACAGAAGAAGAAAGGTTCCCGCTACTACGCTTCTCAGGGCCATAGGACTTCCCGATATGGAGTATCCGGGACTCAAAGAAGCTACCGACGAGCAGATAATGAAACTCTTCAAGGATCTTGAGGACGGAGGAGAGAAAAAGTTCTTAAAGAAGACCTTGGAAAGAGACGCTTCCAAAGACAGGGAGACAGCGCTTGTGGAGATATACAAAAGAATAAGGCCGGGAGACGTAGTTACACCGGAAACGGCAAGAGAGCTTGTGGAGAACACTTTCTTCAACTTTGAGCGTTACGATCTCTCCGAAGTGGGAAGATGGAGGATGTGGCAAAGACTTCCGGAAATAGAGGAAAAAGACAATATAGATATAGATGACAGACTCCTCTATCCGGAAGACATCGTTGCTGTTTTAAGAGAGATCGTCAGACTGAACAATACTCCCGGGGCAAGGCCGGATGAAATAGATCACTTGGGAAACAGAAGAGTGAGACCTTTTACCGAACTCTTGGAGAACGCGCTTCGCTTGGGACTTACTAGAATAGAGAGAAATGTGAAGGACAAGATCTCTACGGCCGATGTTGCGGGCACGGGGCCGGCAAAACTTGTTAACTCGCGTCCTTTTGCCGCAGCGGTTCAGAGATTTTTCTCTTCCTCGCAGATTTCCCAGTTCATGGACTGCGACAACCCTCTTTCCGAAACGGAGCACAAGAGGAGGTTTACTGCTACGGGACCGGGAGGATTAAAAAGGGAGAGAGCAGGATTTGAAGCGAGAGATGTTCAGTCTTCTCACTACGGAAGAATCTGCCCCATCCAAACTCCCGAAGGACAGAACGTGGGACTTGTAAGCCATTTATCACTTTATGCGAGAATAAACAGGTATGGTTTTCTGGAAACCCCTTATTTTAAGGTGGAAAAAGGAAAGGTGACCTCGGAAAAGGTTTATCTCAATGCTCACGAAGAAGAAAAATACGTTATTGCTCACGGAGGAATAAAAACCGACGAAAAAGGAAAAATAGTTTCGCAAAAAGTGGAAGCCAGATACGAAGGCCAACCGGGAGTCTTTGAAAGAAACGAAGTCCAGTTTATAGACGTTGCGGCGGAACAGCTCGTCTCGGTGGCTGCTTCCATGATTCCCTTCCTCCAAAACGATGATGCCAACAGGGCTCTTATGGGATCGAATATGCAGAGACAGTCTGTCCCTCTGCTTAATCCCGAAGCTCCCGTGGTATCCACGGGGACAGAGGAAAGGGTTGCTCAGGACTGCGGGCATGTGCTTATTGCCAAGGAGGGAGGTGAGGTAAAAAAGGTGGATGGAAACCACATAGTGATAAAGACGAAGAAGGGAGAAGATAAGTATAATTTGGAAACATTCTCGGAAACCAATCAGTACACCTGTTTCCACCAAAAGCCGGTAGTGAAAAAGGGACAGAAAGTAAAGAAAGGACAGTTCCTTACTGACGGAGGAGCCGTGGAAAAAGGAAGGGCCGCCCTCGGGCAAAACGTGCTCGTGGCTTTTATGTCTTGGAGAGGAAGAAACTTCGAAGACGCGGTTATTATCTCCGAAAGACTGGTTAAAAATGACACCTACACCTCTATACATATTGAAAACTTTGCTTGTGATGTAAGGGAAACAAAGCTCGGGCCTGAAGTTACCACCTCCGACATTCCCAATGTTTCCGAGAAAAAACTAAAAGACCTTGACGAAGAGGGCATTGTTCGTATCGGAGCGGAGGTCGAGCCTAACGACATACTGGTAGGTAAGATATCTCCGAAAGGAAAAACCGATCTTACCGCCGAAGAGAGACTCCTGAAGGCTATTTTCGGTGAAAAGGCAAAAGACGTTAAGGATGCCTCTCTCGTGATGGAGCACGGGAAAAGAGGAAGAGTTATCGACGTAAAGGTGTTTTCCAGAGAAGAGGGGCACAAACTTGACACGGGAGTTATAAAAAGAGTGGAGGTGAAAGTGGCTCAGATGAGAAAGATAAGAGCGGGGGATAAACTCGCCGGAAGGCACGGAAACAAAGGCGTGATCTCCCAGGTGCTTCCCGAAGAAGAGATGCCCTTCCTCGAGGACGGAACACCTGTAGATATTATTTTAAATCCTCTCTCCGTGGTATCTCGTATGAACCTCGGCCAGATCTTGGAGACACACCTCGGTTATGCGGCAAAGAAGGGAGGCTATATGGCGGTAACGCCCGCTCTCTCCGGAGCTACTGCAGAGGATATAAGGGAAGAGCTTAGAAAATCCGGACTCCCCGAGGATGGAAAGATGACCGTCTTTGACGGTCGGACAGGAAAGCCGTTTCCCCGAAAGACAACCGTTGGGTATATATACATGATGAAGCTCGAACATATGGCGGAAGACAAGATACACATGCGCTCTATCGGCCCCTACTCGCTTATAACTCAGCAACCCTTGGGGGGAAGAGCTCAGTTCGGCGGACAGAGATTCGGGGAAATGGAGGTTTGGGCACTGGAAGGATACGGAGCGGCGCATACTTTGCAAGAGATGCTTACTATAAAATCCGATGATGTTCCCGGACGTGCGTCCGCTTACGAATCGATACTCAAAGGAGAGGCTATTCAAACACCCAATGTGCCGGCCTCTTTCGAGCTCTTGGTATCGGAAATGAAAGCGATGGGAATCAATGTAGAAGTTAAAAAGAAAGCAAAAGAAAAAGATGACTAACAACCAAAAGTCATTAGTCATAAGTCATTTGTCATTAGTCATAAGTCATAAATCATAAATCATAAAATTATGCGTGTAGAAGATCTTGTAGCCCTCAGAATAAAACTTGCCTCTCCCGAGGATATTCTGGAGTGGTCTCATGGCGAGGTCTTGGAAGCGGAAACTATAAACTACCGCAACCAAAAACCTGAAAAAGACGGTCTTTTCTGCGAGAAAATCTTTGGCCCGGAGAAAGACTATAAATGCTACTGCGGAAAGTACAGAAAAGTTCGCTTTAAGGGTATTGTTTGTGACAGATGCGGAGTGGAAGTTACCAAGGCTTCCGTGAGACGGGAAAGAATGGGGCACATTAAACTCGCCTGCCCTGTTTCTCACATATGGTTTCTCAGAGGAATTCCCTCCAGAATGGGGCTTATTTTGGACATTCCCATGAAAAAGTTGGAGAATGTGGTTTATTTTTCCGCCTATATCGTTACCAGTGTGGATGAAGACAGAAAAAAGGAGATACTCCGCGAGGTGGATAAGGAGTATAAGAAGAAAGTAAAGCAAATCAAAGAGGAGTTTAAGGGAGAGGCTCTTGAAGAGGAGTTACAAAAATTAAACACGCATAGAGAAGAGGTCCGCGAAGAAGTAAAACAACTAAAGCCGATGGAGGTGTTCTCAGAAGTGGAGTATCACCGTCTTTCCGTAAAGTATGGAGAGGTGTTTGAGGCCGGTACGGGGGCGGAAGCTCTTCAAGAGATATTCGAGGCGATAGATATAGAAGAAGAGATAGAAAAACTTACCAAGGAAAAGGAAAAAACAACATCAAGCTCTAAAAGAAAGAAGATTCTTCACAGATTGAGGCTCTTTAGGAGGATGAAGGCGGCGGGTATCAGGCCCGAATGGATGTTTGTCAGCGTTCTTCCCGTGCTTCCTCCCGACTTAAGGCCCATAATTCAGCTTGACGGAGGAAGGTACGCGTCCTCTGATTTGAACGACCTCTACAGGAGAGTTATAAACCGTAACGGAAGACTTAAATATTTACTTGATATAAATGCTCCCGAGGTTATTGTAAGAAATGAAAAAAGAATGCTCCAGGAAGCGGTGGACGCTCTTCTTGATAATCAAATGCGTAAGGGAGTGGTAACGCAAGCTTCTACGGGAGGAAAAAGGCTTCTCAAGTCTCTTGCCGACATGCTTAAAGGAAAGCAGGGACGTTTCAGACAGAACTTGCTCGGAAAGAGAGTTGATTACTCCGGAAGATCGGTAATTGTGATCGGTCCCGATCTTAAGCTTAACCAGTGCGGAATACCAAAACAGATGGCACTGGAGGTTTTTAAACCGTTCGTTATCTCTCGCATACTAGAACAGGGTCTCGCTTACAATGTTCGAGGAGCTTCAAGGCTTATCGAGGAGGGAACAGATGAGGTGTGGGCTATTCTCGAGGAAGTAGTAAAAGACAAAATGGTGCTCTTAAATCGCGCCCCTACGCTTCACAGGCTCGGAATACAGGCATTTAAACCGGTGCTTATCGAAGGACTTGCCATAAGGATTCATCCTTTTGTATGTGAGGCTTTTAATGCCGACTTTGACGGAGACCAGATGGCCGTACATCTTCCCCTGTCAGACAAAGCTCAAGAGGAGGCAAAGACGAAGATGATGTCTTCTCTTAACCTCTTAAAGCCGGCGACCGGACAACCCATCGTCTCTCCTTCTCAGGATATCGTACTGGGATGTTACTTCTTAACCATGGAAAAGGAAGGAGCAAAAGGAGAGGGAAGATACTTCTCATCTACTTCTGAAGTCGAGCTTGCTCTCGAACTGGGAGAAGTAGAGCTTCACGCCAAGATAAAACTCAAGATGGAAGAAGGCATCATAGACACCACTCCGGGAAGAGTAATCTTTAATGGAGCTCTTCCGGAAAAGATACCTTTTCAAAACACTTTAATGAGGTCTCGCGAGCTAAAGAAAACGGTGGCTGACATCATTCAAGAGCACGAAGGAGAAGATGCTCACCTTCTTCTTGACAGAGTGAAAGATCTTGGTTTCGAGTACGCCACAAAGTCGGGGGTCTCATGGGGAATGGACGACCTTGTAACCCCGGAGATTAAAGAAGAGGTTTTAAAAGAAGCGGAAAAAAACAGAGAAGAAGTGGAAGAGTATTTTGAACAAGGATTTTTCTCTGAAGAAGAGAAGAAAGAAAAGATAGTAGAGATATGGACAAAGGCCAAGAACAGTATTGAAGAAAGGGTGCCTGAAGCCCTTCCCAAGGACGGCTCCGCTTATATCATCACGGATTCGGGAGCTCGTGGCTCTTGGTCTCAGCCTATCCAGATGGCGGGAATGAAAGGAATGGTGGTCAATCCTTCCGGAGAAATAATAGAGCTTCCCATAAAGAGCTCTTATAAAGAAGGGTTTGATGTTCTCGAGTACTTTATATCCACCCACGGAGCTAGAAAGGGAACGGTAGACACGGCTCTCCGCACGGCACAAGCGGGTTATCTCACAAGAAGACTTATCGATGTTTCCCACGAGGTGATAGTTACCAAGGAAGACTGTCGAGACAAGGAAGGGTTCGAGGTAATCAGAGCGGAAGCGGACGAGATCGACCAAGACTTCTCCTTTAAGATAAGCGGGAGAGTTACCCTTGAAGACGTAAAAGTGGAAGGAAAGGTTCTCGTTAAGAAGGGAGAAGTGATATCTACAAAGAAAGCGAAAAAAATTGAAGATTCGGACGTTGAGTCGGTAAAAGTAAGGTCGGTGCTTTCCTGTAAGGTAATCGGCGGAGTTTGTTCCACGTGTTACGGATGGGATATGGGACTAAACAAAAAGGTTAGCAAGGGAGATGCGGTAGGTATTGTGGCCGCACAGGCTATCGGAGAACCGGGAACACAGCTTACTATGAGAACTTTCCATACGGGAGGAGTTGCCGGAGGAGCCGATATAACCTTGGGACTTCCTCGTGTTCAGGAGATTTTTGAAAGAAGAGTGCCCAAAGGAAAAGCCGATGTCTCCGATGTTGACGGAAAAGTGGCGGAAATAACGGAGGACAGGGTGATCAAGATAAAGCCCAAAGAAGGAAAGAAGAAGACATTAAATTACAAGATAGAACCTAAAAAGGCGATATATGTGAAGCCCGGGGAAGAAGTGAGAAAGGGAGATCCGCTTTGTGAAGGAAATCTGGATATAAACAAACTCTTTAAGCTTACAGGGACAAAAGAAACACAGCGCTATGTTCTAAAAGAGGCTCAGAAGGTGTATGTTTCTCAGGGAGTGGATATTCACGATAAACACCTCGAGGTCATTATAAGACAGATGTTTTCACGAGTTAGTGTGGAAGATCCCGGTGATAGCTCGTTCACTCCCAAAGAGTTGGTAGAAAAAGAACGCTATCTCTCTACAAAACAAAACATCGAAAAGAAGGGAGGAAACCCTCCTACGGCGGAGGATGTTATCTTGGGTATCTCCAAGGTGGCTCTTACCACGGACTCCTTTCTTTCCGCGGCATCCTTCCAGCAGACATCAAAGGTTCTTATCGATGCCTCTCTTGAAGGAAAGACGGACCAACTCAAAGGACTCAAAGAAAATGTTATTATCGGAAAACTTATACCCTCGGGAACCGGCTTTAAGGACAAGGAGTAAGAAGAAAAAAGAAAAGTTGCTGAAAACAGGGGAGAATTCCCCTGTTTTTTTTAACATCATAATGTGGTAAAATGTCCTTGCTATGGGCAGAAAGAAAAAAAAGAGAAACGATAAAAGAAAGGAGCGAAACAACTCTGAGAAAGAAAGGAAACCGCTTCTTCCCGAGAACATAAAAAGAGTTATTATCGGGATGGCGTTGCTTCTCCTCGCTCTCGTGGTTACTCTCGGATTTTATAATATTGCCGGAAGAGGTGGTGAGATATCAAAAGAAGTTTTTGGTTTTCTTTTTGGCAGGGCGGCTGTTTTTGTTCCCCTGCTTATATTTTTTTCCGCTCTTGTATATTTCCGTACCGAGTATGAGAACTTTCTTCTTCCCTTGATTATCTCCCTTGTAACTATTATTACCGGAATAGCGGGAATTATGACTACCGTAGGAGAGAGGCTTTTTCAGGAGGAAGCTCTCGGAGGGTGGTGGGGAGGTATTATTGGAGGCCCTCTTTCAGATTATCTGGTAGGGTTTTATGTTACCCAGATTATATTTTTGGTAGCTATTGCCACGGGGTCTATTATCATGGTAAATCTTCTCAGTAAAGATTTTTCCGTTATGGGATTTTTAAAGGAGCTTTTCTCGAGAGAGGACGAAGTGGAGCCGTCACCTGTAAAGAAGATATTCTTTTCTCCCGAGGAGAAAAAAGAAAAGAGAAAGAAGGAGCAGGAAAAGAAAGAAGAGCAGAGAAAAGAAAAAGAAGAAAAGAAGATGGCTACCGTGGAAACCAAAAGAAAGGATGATGGCACAAAGCTTATTCCCCCTCTGGAATTACTGCATAACGGAGATGAGAACCCCGATCCGGGAGATACAAGAAGAAATACATCCATAATCAAAAAGACCTTTGGAGACTTTGACATTTCCGTGACCATGGGAGAAGTGAACGTAGGTCCGGCGGTTACCCAGTATACATTAAAGCCCGCCGAGGGAGTAAAGCTTTCGCGTATCACATCTCTCGCGGATGATCTTGCCCTCTCTCTCGCCATGCACCCGGTGAGAACGGAAGCTCCCATTCCGGGCAAGTCGCTTGTGGGAATTGAAGTTCCGAACAGAAAAAGAGCTCAGATTACCCTGGGAAGCCTTGTAAAGAGGAAAGAGTTTCTGGAAGGGAGTGCGCTTTCTTTTGTGGTGGGTAAAGATGTTTCCGGGCAATCCGTCTATGCAGACCTTGCCAAGATGCCTCATATGCTTGTTGCGGGTTCTACGGGAAGTGGTAAGACTATCTTTCTTAACACACTTCTTTTTAGTCTTATCTACAAAAGTTCCCCGGATGATCTCAGATTGATACTCGTTGATCCAAAAAGGGTGGAGTTTTCTCTTTACGCACAACTTCCCCATCTTCTTACCCCCGTAATTTACGATGCGGAAAAGGCCTCCAACGCCCTCCAGTGGCTGATAATGGAGATGGAAAGGAGATTTAAAGTACTCTCGGAGGTAGGGTCCAGAAACATTGTCAGCTATCAGGAACTTTGTAATAAAAACAGTGAACTGGAAAAAATGCCTTATATCGTCCTTGTAGTGGACGAGCTTGCCGACCTTATGGCAAACAAGGGTAACGAAATAGAGGGTGGAATTGTTCGGATAGCACAGATGGCGAGAGCGGTAGGAATTCATCTTGTACTTGCCACTCAAAGGCCTTCCGTGGAAGTTATTACAGGGCTTATCAAAGCGAACATTACTTCCCGTGTGAGTTTTCGGGTCGCTTCGCAAGTGGACTCAAGGACGATTCTTGATACGGCGGGGGCGGAAAAGTTACTGGGTTCGGGTGATATGCTTTTTCTTTCCGCGGAGAATTCAAAACCGAGACGTGTGCAGGCGCCCTATGTCTCCGAGAAAGAGGCAAAAGGCATACTGTCCTGGCTTGCGGAAAATAAAGGAGCGCAAGAAGATGATGCTCTTGCGGAGAACTTGGAGGAGTCTCTGGAAAAAAGCGAAAAGAAGGGTGAAGGGTTTGAGGAAGAAGGAGGAGAAGATGCTCTTTACGAAGAGGCAAAGCAGATTGTGGTCTCTTCCGGAAAAGCCTCTGCATCTCTCCTTCAGAGAAGACTCAGGGTAGGTTATGCAAGAGCGGCAAGACTTCTTGATATTCTAGAGAGCAAGGGGGTTGTTGGTCCCGCCGAGGGAGCAAAGCCTAGAGACATCTATGTAAAACCGGATGAGCTTGGAGAGGGGGAGGATGAACCTGCCAGGCAAAACCGGGACGAGGAGGAAGAGAACGAAGATATTGAAAAAGAAAAAGATGATGATGACAGTTGGGAAGGAGTGTAGTAAAATGTGATCAGTTTCTAAATAATATTTTTATATGACCAAGAAGAATAAAAAAAACCAAAAAAAGCAAAAAGACGAATCGGAAAAGAGATTGGAAGAGACAATAGACGAGATAAAAAAGCAGTTTGGAGAAGGTTCTCTTATGAAACTGAAAGAAGTTAGGGGTGTGGAGGTGGATAGCATATCTACCGGCTCTCTTTCGCTTGATATGGCTCTTGGAGTAGGGGGAGTTCCCAGAGGAAGAGTTGTAGAGATTTTCGGAAGCGCCGGAACGGGAAAAACTACTCTTTCTCTGCATGTTCTCGGTAATGCTCAAAAGGGAGGTGGGGTAGGAGCTTTTATTGATGTAGAGAACGCGCTTGATCCTCAGTATGCGAAAAAGGTAGGAGTTAATATTGAAGACCTTCTTATTTCCCAGCCGGACTCGGGAGAACAAGCATTGCAGATAGTGGAAACACTTGTCCGTTCGGGAGAGGTTGATGTGGTGGTAGTTGATTCCGTGGCGGCACTTGCACCTAAAGCCGAAATAGCGGGAGAAATAGGAGATCCTCATGTAGGTCTTCAAGCAAGACTTATGTCTTCTGCGCTGAGAAAACTTTCCAAGCTTATTTCCGAAACAGGAACAACGGTCATCTTTCTTAATCAGACGAGGATGAATATAGGGCAACGCTTTGGTAACCCCCAAACTACTTCGGGAGGGTTGGCTCTGAAGTTCTACTCTTCTGTAAGGATTAACTTGGCGCAGATAGCGCAAATAAAGAGCAAGGAGGAAATAATAGGGGGGCGTATAAGAGCGAAAGTGGTCAAAAACAAAGTGGGAGCTCCTTTCCGCAACGGGGAGTTTGATATATATTATAACGAGGGCATTTCCCGTGAAGGAGAGATTATAAACTTGGGACTAAAAGAAAAGATAGTGACAAGAAGCGGAGCCTGGTATAACTACGGAGATAAAAAGCTCGGCCAAGGAATGGAACAGGCGAAACAGTTCTTAAAAGAAAATCCCGACCTTTTAAAAAAGATCGAGAAGGATGTAAAAGACAAAATGTCTGATCAAGAAAACTAGTTAGGTCTTGGTGTACGGAACGAGCGCCATGTAGCGAGCTCTTTTTACAGCCCGGGCAAGCTTTCTTTGATGACCGGAACATACTCCGGTTTTTCTTCTTGGCTTTATCTTATGCATCTCCGACATAAAACGCTCAAGAAGTTCCGTATTCTTGAAGTCTATCTTTTTTATGTTGTTTTGGCAGAAATAACACTCCATATAATTTATGACTTATGACTTATGACCTATAACCTGCGACTCTTGACTTATGACCATAACAACCTTGACTATGACCGCTTCGCTTATAACAATGACATCTATTATCTTTCATCGTCATGGTCATTGTTAATGTGAGCTCGAAGAACTCCTGTCATTTGTCATTAGTCATTAGTCATTGGTCTTTTAAAAAGGTATGTCTTCCACATCAATCTCGTCATCCTCGTCGATCACAGGGATATCTTTTCCCGTATTCTCTTTCCCTTCGTTTTTGCTATCTTTCTTTTCTTGGCTCTCTTTTCCGGGGGCTTGCGTGTCTCCGCGAGGGCCGAGCTGCAACCTCTCGCCGATTATTTCTGTGCGGTAACGCTTATTCCCTTCCTTGTCTTCCCAGCTGCGTGTCTGTATTCTTCCCTCTACGAGTGCGAGAGCTCCTTTCTTAAGATACTGTGCCGCTACGTCCGCTGTTCTTCCGAAAAAGACGATATCATGAAACTCCGTCTGCTCTTGATTTTCTCCCGACTTGTCCTTGTAGTAATTGCTTGTTGCCAAAGGAAAATTGGTAACGCTGAGCCCGGAATCGGTACTTCTTTTTTCCGGGTCGCGAGCAAGACGTCCGGCAACGATTGCCTTATTGAGATTCATAAAATGTGAAGGTTACGAGTAATGTTTTACTAAAAACTACAAACTAATTAAAGGATTTCATCTATCTTCTGGTCTATTTCTTTTAGTTTTGTTTTCTCCGGTTTTAAAGACTTCTTCTTGGTGGAGGGCTTTCTCCCCTCTGTTTCTTGCACAGCCTCCTTTTCCAAAAGAAGGTGTCTTAGTGTATTTGTCTCCTTATCCAGTTTTTTAAGAAGAGATTTCGTATTTTCTTTCGCAAGTTCAAAATCAACGCAAGCAAGATATCCTTCCTCCTTTTTTTCTATGGGATAGGCAAGTGTCTTTTTTGCGGGAGCCTGCTCTTTTCCGAGAGTAGCTCCTTCTTTTTCAATAATCTCTTTTATTTTATTATGATACTCCTCCGCCTCCTTTGGGGCGAGTGAAGAAGTAATTAAATAAGTTAGTTCGTATGCTTTCATAATTTATCAGGTTAACGTGGGAGATTATAGCATTACGTCTTAAAAGAATCAAGTTTGTAAAATGAAATTTCTCCGGCTATAATGGAGATATGAAAGAGGAAATATTCAAAGCGTATGACATAAGGGGCGTCTATGGGGAGGATGTAAAAGAGGAAGACCTTTACAAAATAGGTAGAGCCTTTGTTTTCTTTTTAAATAAAAAAAATCCCCGGATAATTGCGGCAAGGGATGGAAGGAGCTCCTCTCCCTCTCTTTTTAGTTCCCTTAAAGAAGGAGTGATGAGTGCCGGAGGAACGGTTGTCGATATCGGACTGGCCAGTACGCCGCTCACGAACTTTGCCGTAAAGGATTTTGATTGTGACGGGGGGCTTATGGTTACGGCCTCTCATAGTCCGCCCGAGGTTAACGGGATTAAGATGATAAAAGGAAAAGCCTTGCAGATGTACGGAGAAGAGATAAAGAAAGTAAAGGATATAGTCGAAAAAGATGATTTTGAGAGAAAAGAGGGAAGCCTGCAAAAGGTGGACCCTCTTCCGTTTTATCTTGAACATCTTTCTTCTCTTTTCCCTGGGAGGAGTGATCTTAGGTTTGTACTTGATTTTGGTAGCGGAGTAGCTTCCGTAGCGGCTTGTCCTTTTTTTGACAGAAGGGGCGATGATGTCACCTATCTTTACGAAGAAGTTGACGGAAACTTTCCCGGACACTTACCCGACCCCCTTGATGAAGACTCGTATGAGGAGATAAGAAAGAAGATGAAGGAAGAAAAGGTCAACCTTGGTGCCCTCTTTGATGGAGACGGAGATAGATGCATAGTCCTTGACGAAAAAGGGGAGGTAGTTTCCATAGACAAGCTTTTTATGCTTCTTGCCAAAGAAGAACTTAAGGAGAAAAAAGGAGAGAAAGTTTACTACGACCTCCGGTTTAGTATGGCCACAAAAGAGACGGTAGAAAGTTTGGGCGGGGTTCCCGTAATGATGCGCGTAGGAAACCCCTTTTACAAAGAAAAACTTATTCTTGAGGGGGGAGTTTTGGGAGGAGAGCTCTCCGGACATCTTATGTTTAAAGATAACTTTGCGATAGATGACGGGTTGTTTGCTTTCTTGAAGGTTTTAAAGATAGTTTCGGAAAGCGGCAAAAACTTATCCGAGCTTCTTTCTCCCTATAGCCGTTACTTTCAGACTAAAGAACTAAACTTCAAAGTGAGAGATAAAGAAAAAGCCCTCCGGAAGGCAAGAGAGCGGTTTAATGATGGAGAAGAAATTTCTCTTGACGGAGTGTATATCAGATACAGTGATTGGTGGTTTAACCTTAGAGCATCCAATACGGAAGACCTGGTCAGGTTGCGCATCGAAGCGAAAGAGGAAAAGCTCTTGGAGGAGAAGAAAGAGGTGCTTACCTCTCTGCTTTCTTCTTGCTAGGAGTTATAAATGCCCATTTTCTTGTAAACCTCCTCCATTTTGGACTCGGCGAATACCCGAGCCTTTTTTTCTCCTTGTTTTAGAATCTCTTTTATATAAACATCTCGGGATATGAACTCCTCTCTTTTTCTCCTAAAAGGTTCCAGTCTTTCTACGGTAAGATCCGCCAACTCCTCTTTAAAGGCGCTGTAGGTTTTTCCTTTTGCTTCTTTTTCCACTTCTTTTGCCGTAGTATCGGCAAGCAGTGCATATATGGTTAAAAGATTGGCCATTCCGGGCCTTTTTTCCGGGTCGTACTTTATTGTTTTGTAAGTGTCCGTTACGGCGGACTTGATCTTTTTTCTTATGCTCTCCGGCGAGTCAAAGAGAGAGATGGCAGCCTTCTCGTTGGTGTCGGATTTGGACATCTTTTTTTTGGGGTCGGCGAGGCTCATGATGCGTGCTCCTTGCTCGGGGAGTTTTTCTTGCGGGAGAGTAAAGGTTTCTCCGAAAGTGGAGTTAAACCTGCGGGCTATTACCCTGGCGAGTTCTACGTGCTGTCTTTGGTCTTCTCCTACCGGCACAACCTCTGTATCGTAAAGCAGTATGTCCGCCGCCATTAAAATGGGGTAGTTCAGAAGTCCTGCATTTTCTTTGTTTTTTTGCCCTTTGCTTTTCTCTTTGTACTGGGTCATTCTGTAGAGCTCTCCCACGGGGGTTACGGTGTTTAAAAGCCAGCAAAGCTCGGTATGCTCCTTTACCGAGGACTGCACAAAGATTATTACCTTTTCCGGGTCCAGTCCTGCTGCCAAGTAGATGATAGCTTTTTCCATTATCAGCTCCTTGAGTTTTTCGTTGTCGTAGGGCGTAGTTATGGCGTGCAGGTCAACAATGCAGAAAACACACTCGTTCTCGTACTGAAAATCGAGCCACTGTTTTATGGCTCCGAAGTAGTTTCCGATGTGCAAGTCTCCTGTTGGTTGTATTCCGCTAAAAATCCGCATAATTTTGACTTATGACCTATAACCTATGACCTATGACAGTTTCTTCTTAAAACCGCCCAGTTGACGAGATATGCTTTTGTATCTTTCAAAGAGCTCATTGAATTCATCTTTATTTATAAATCCCGTCTTTACTAAGCTGTCCAGCCCCGCTATAGTTTCGTTTGTTGAGCCAATGGCTATATCAAAAAACCTGTTCATTTCTTTATCTGTAACTCTTCCACTGCCCTCGGCTATATTTAGGATAACCGACAAAGCTGATTTGATAATTTGATTGCCGAGAGTGTATCTCAAGTCGGGAGATAGTTTCTTAACGACTTTCAGCACAATTACAAACGTGCTTTGTGCATTTTGGTAGACCTCCCACTCTAAAAACCTAAATAGTTTATTGTTCTGGTGGTCATTCGTCATAGGTCATCAGTCATCTGTCATTCGTCATAGGTCATTAGTCATCTGTCATTGGTCAACTATATCATATTTCTATCACCACCGGAAGGACAATAGGCCTTCTTCTTGTTTTGCTAAAAAGAAAGCTTTCTGTCTTTGTTTTTATCTCTTGTTTTATGCTTTTGACGTCTTTTTTCTTTTTCCCGGCCTGAGAAACTATCTCCATAACTTTCTTACGAGTTTCGGTAAGAAGAGTTTGTGACTCTCTTAGATAAACAAACCCTCTGGAAATAATATCGGGAGAGTTCTTTATCTTCCTTGTTTTTTTGTCAATCACGGCGATAACTACGAATATTCCGCTCTCTGCGAGTTCCATACGGTCGTGAAGAACAACTCCACCCACATCTCCGACACCCGATCCGTCAACCATTACCGGGCTAACGGGAAGTGGTTTCTTGCTTATGCTCATTTTCTCCGGAGAAAGGGTAACGATGTGGCCATTGTCGGTAAGAACGATGTTGTTTTTCGGTATGCCCTCTTTTTCTGCCAGCTTTGCGTGAGTGGCCATCATCGAGTACTGTCCGTGGATAGGCATGAGGTACTTTGGTTTCATTATCCTTATCATCTCTCTTAACTCTTCTTCTTGGGCGTGTCCTTTGGCGTGAATATCCATCATCTGTGAATGGAAGATGTTTGCTCCTTGCCTCAGGATATCGTCTTTAAGGTTTTGTACGGCCCGCTCGTTTCCCGGAATAACGGAAGAAGACAGTACAACAGTGTCTCCTTTTTTAAGGCGAAAGAAACGGTGCTGTCTGCTTAAAATACGCATAAGGGCGGCGTTGTCCTCGCCCTGTGCCCCCGTAGAGATGATGGTTATCTTGTCATCTGGATAGTCGGCGGCTTTTTCCGCGGGGATAATGGTCCCTTTCTTCGTTTTGAGGTGTCCTAGGTTCTGGGACAGCTCTACGTTGGTTTTCATCCCGTAACCTTCGATAACCACCTTTCGGTTGTATTTTTCCGAGAGAAGAATAAGATCTTGAACTCGGTTAACGAGAGAGGCGAAGGTGGCGGCCAGCACTCTTCCTTTGGCTTCCTTGAAGATCTTTTCCAGGTTTTCTTTTATGACGCTTTCTGAGAGGGAGTGTCCTTCCGCCTCCGCTCCGGTAGAGTCGGACATAAGGAGCATTACCCCGTTTGAGGCTATCTCTCTTAGTCTATCGAGATCGGTGGCGGGAGTGTTGGTAGGGGTGAAGTCGAACTTAAAGTCGGAAGTGTGGACAATGTTTCCTACCGGCGTTTTTATAATAAATCCTTGTCCATCGGGAATATTGTGATTCTGGTGAAAGAACTCCAATTCAAAGGGCCCTAGCTCTATTTTAGAGCCGTCCTCTATTTCGTTGAGCTGGAGCTTCGGTTGGTTAGTAAAGTCCTCCTGTCTTCTTTGGGTAATTCCCAGGGTAAGAGGAGATCCGAAAATAGGAGGGTTGCCTATCTTTCCCATAATATAAGGGATGGCTCCTATATGATCGTAGTGTCCGTGTGTTAGAACGAGCCCCAGAATGTGTTTCTTGTTCTTCTGCAGGTAGGAGATATTGGGAATAATGTAATCCACTCCGGGAGTTCTCTCTTGAGGAAAGTTAAGCCCCATATCGATGATGAGAGCCTTCTCTCCCCACTCAAGGAGTGTCATATTTCTTCCTACTTCCCCTAGTCCTCCCAGCGGAATAATCTTCAGTTTTTCTTCTTCCATATTTAATTTTGATTAGTACGAATAAAAATTATTCAGAGATATGATTCATTTACCTTTCCGGTAAGCAAATCAAAAATAGAAATTAGTAATTAGAAATTAAAAATTACCTTTTGTGCCGTGGGAGAGATTCGAACTCTCACTCTCTTATGAGAACTAGCTCCTGAAGCTAGCGCGTCTACCAATTCCGCCACCACGGCCTTTTATCTGCGGAGGACTCTTCTTGTGTTTATATACCACCTGTCAATGTCCGTAAATCTTTGAGAGGAATTTATGAGAACTCCCTCCTCAATTCCCTTCACTTTATCGGAGACAGGATAGATAAGATAAGGGCTGTAAAGAAATATTCCGGGAACGTCCTTGAGAATTCTTTCTTGAAGATCGTGAGCGGCCTTTTTCTTTTCTTCCCCTTCTTTTTCAATGATGGCTTCCAGGAGCTCATCTGCTTCCTCGCTCTCGTATCCGGAGATGTTCAGGCCGGGTTCGTCCGTCTTGGACGAGTGCCACAGGGGAAGGGGATTAAGATTTCCAGTGAGCGCTGTTCCGAAAAGGAGCGTGTCAAAATCCCGGAGACGTATCACTCTCTCGCGTAGGTCGGACAGTGACTTCTTCTCTATCTTGGTTTCAATATCGAGCTTTCTCCACTGCTCTTTTAGAGATTTTGCTGTCTCAAGGAGCATGGGGTCTTCCAGTGTAGTAATGCTTACCTCCAAACTTACGGTCTCTTCGAAGAAATCCTCACAAAGCTCGTTTAATTTATCTCTTGTGCTTCCGGCAACCATTCCCGTTCCGCTCTCAAAGCCGTGAGGGGCAAGTATCTCCTCGCTGTACTTTTCTTGAAAGTGGTTTACGGCGGACTTGGTCTCTTCATCAAAGAAACCGGTTACCTCTCCTTCCGGATAAAGATCTTCATCTTCCTCTCCGAGGTGTATAAGGCATTCCTGAAGCTTTCTTACTTCTTCTCCTTGAGAGTCTTCTTTAAGATCTTCCGTGAAAGAAAAAGGATCTTCTATTTCTTTTACTCCGTTTTCAAATCCGGCCTCCCTTAGGAGTTCTTTTGCTTTTTCCGGATCGTACTCATATTTTGTCTCAGGCTCATCAAAGCCGTAGAACTCGGGGAGAAGTGGAGATGTTATCACCTCTCCTTTTCCTTTTAACACTTCCTCGACAAGCGCTTCCTTGTCTGTGGCGTGATTTAATGCTTTTCGCAGCGCTTCTTCTTGCGAGACACCCTCTCTTCTAAAATTAAAAAGAAGGAAAAAGTAACGCGGGAGAGTGAACTGATGGTAATTAGTTCCTCTTCTTTCTATGGAGGCAAACTCTCTTGCTCCGTTGTCGGAAAGTGAAAAACCGTCTATCTTTCCTTCGTTATAGGCTTTAAGGAGATCTTCCTCATCTTTAAAGAAGTGAAACGATACCTCGTCCATAAAAGGGGTAGATCTAAAGTAGTGAGGGTTTCTTTCCAGGGTTAAAGAAGCAACCTTTCCTTCGGAAGACTCTCTTATGTCCTTAAAGCGATAAGGTCCGGAGCCTACGGGCTGCATGTTGTAAATGGAATACCTGAAGTCCCGCGGAGAGGAGTCTTTGAAGATGTGCTCGGGAATTACTTTCAAGGTGAGGTTTTCAGGAAAGACGGTAGAAGGACTATCCAAGGTGAAGCGAACCTCTCTCTCGGACAGCTTTTCCGGGGCCACTCCCGACCACTGCTGTCTTAGGGTGCTTTGGAAGTCCGGATTAAGAATCGTTTCTACGGTAAAGACTACATCTTCTGCCGTTATCTCTTCTCCGTCCGACCAGTAAATGTCTTCTCTTAAGGTTACATCGAACACCCGATAATCCTCCGTTTCGTAATCTTTGGCAAGATGAGGAACAAGCTCACCCTCTTTGTTATAGCGGAAAAGCTCGTCAAAGACTACTTCTATGATATCCCGCTCCACATCGCTTTGGGAGGCGTAAAGAGGATTAATGGTGAGCCAGCGAACCGAGTCCGCCACTCCTTCTCTGTACGATCCTCCGAAGGCGGGAACGGATCTGGTATTTGTATTGTAAAAAGCAAATCCGGTATAAAAAACGGAAACCAGCGCCAAAGAGACGAAAAAGAGAAGAGCTACTTTTTCTTTTTCATTGAAAACTTCGAGAGAACGCTTCCACTGTTTTTTGGAAGGCCATTTTTTTGGCCAGAAATCCCTTAAGGAGTTGAACATAAAATACGAGAATATTTTATAGCACGAGATTGAGAAGGGCAAGTGCTACGAAAAGCACCCCCAGCACAATAGTGGAAATAAAGAGGGTTTTATCCGAACCCCTTCTTTCCGTGTGAAAATCTTCTCCTTGTCCGAAGGCCGAACCCATTGCCGCTCCTCCCTTTTGAAGAAGGATGCAGGCGACAAGAAGAATAGAGACGATAATTTGCAAATAAGGTAAGATCTCTTTCATATATTTTTTATCTCGAAAATCCGTGTAAAAAAACCTCTAGCATCCAAACAATAAGGGTAGTGTAGATTAAATTGGAAAATCCGTCAATGATTATTTCGGGAAAAATAGCTTGGACGAACCAAACAATGGAAATATTGATAATAAAAGTAAAAAGGCCGAGAGTCAGGAGGCGCAGGGGAAAAGTTACGAGGCATATCACGGGCCTGATAAAAAAATTGATGACCCCCAAAACGAGCCCGGCATAAAAAAGAGAGTAGGGGTCTTTAATGGTAATATCGAGAAAATACTCGGCCAAAAAAAATCCCAGCACCCCCACCGCTATATGTAAAAGAAACTTCTTTAGAAGAGACATTTCTTCTGTAATATAGCACAAAGTGCTATTTTTGCAATATTTTTACCTCTTGACACAGAAAGCGCCTTGAGCAATAATGAGTTAGCACTCTAAATAGTTGTGTGCCAGTTATAAGTAAAAAGTAAAGTAACAAGATCGTCCGAAATTGGCTTTTGCCATATAAGGACTTATCTTTAGTAAGGTGAAAATAAAACCTCTAGGTGACAATGTGCTAATCCAGCCCGATAAAGAAGAGGAGAAAACAAAAGGAGGAATCCTTCTTCCCGATACCGCGGAAAAAGGAAGGCCGGAGCAAGGAAAGGTGGTTGCCGTGGGACCGGGAAAGAAGAACTCTGCCGGAAAAACCATTCCCCTCGAAGTGAAAAAAGGAGACAAAGTGCTTTTTAACAAATACGGGCCGAGAGAAGTGAAAACAGCCGATGACAAAAAAGAATACTTAATTGCCAAACAAGAGGATATCCTCGCTATTATAGAGTAAAACCAAAAAAAAGGTCTGAAACTACAAACTAAAAACTAAGAACTACAAACCAAACCATGTCAAAGAATATCTACTACAAAGAAGACGCTCGAGAAAGAATGATGACGGGAGTAAACAAGCTTGCCGATGCCGTAAAATACACCATTGGACCCAAAGGACGCAATGTTGTGCTCGGACAAAGCTTTGGCTCCCCTACTATTACCAACGACGGCGTTACTATTACCGAGGAAATAGAGTTGAAGGACAAGACCGAAAACGTAGGAGCTTCTATTGTAAAGGAGGTGGCTTCCAAGGCGAACGAAGCCGCCGGAGACGGAACTACCACCGCCACCCTTCTTGCAAGGGCGATGATCGCTTCCGGACTTAAAAATGTTACTGCGGGAGCCGATCCTCTCTCTCTTAAGAGGGGTATAAACAAAGGAAAAGAAGCTGTCGTGGAGGCTCTTAAAAAAGAGGCAAAGAGTATCTCCAAGAGAGAAGAGATAGCGCAAGTTGCTACCATTTCCGCGGAAGACGAAGAACTCGGAGACCTTATTGCGGAAGTTATCGAAGAAGCGGGAAGAGACGGAGTGGTGACCGTGGAAGAATCGAGAACTTTCGGATTGGAAAAGGAAGTCGTAAAAGGGCTCCAGCTCGATAACGGTTACGTCTCTCCCTACATGGTGACCGACTCGGAGAGAATGGAGGCCGTGTATAACGACCCTCATATTCTTATTACCGACAAGAAGATATCTTCGGTAAACGAGATAGTGCCCATCTTGGAGAAACTTTCTCAGGCAGGGCAAAAGAACCTTGTTATTATCGCCGATGAAATAGAGGGAGAAGCACTGGCTACGCTTGTGCTTAACAAGCTAAGAGGCGCGTTCAACACACTTGCTATCAAGGCTCCCGGATTTGGCGATAAGAAAAAAGAGAACCTCAAGGACATTGCCGCTGTTTGCGGAGGACAGATAATCTCCGACGAAGTAGGTCTCAAGATAGAGAATGCGGAGATAGCGATGCTTGGTATGGCACGCAAGGTTGCGGCTACCAAAGAAAAAACCATAATCACCGAAGGAAAAGGAAAGAAGAAGGAACTTGACAAGAGGGTGGAGCAGATAAAAAAAGAGATTGAAGAAAGTGATTCCGATTACGAAAAAGAAGGACTCCAAAAGAGACTTGCCAAACTTGCCGGAGGTGTTGCCGTTATCAAAGTAGGAGCACTTACCGAGGTTGAGCAGAAAGCGCGTCAGCACAAAGCCGAAGATGCGCTTTCCGCTACTCGTGCCGCTATGGAAGAGGGCGTTGTTGCCGGAGGAGGAGTGGCTCTAATAAGGGCACTTTCCTCACTGGAAAAAGTTAACCTTAAAGGAGATGAGGCCACCGGAGCAAACATCCTAAGAAGTGCTCTGGAGGCGCCGATAAGACAGATTGCGGAAAATGCCGGTGTCGATGGCTCGGTCGTCGTGCAAAAAACAAAAGAACAGAAAGGAGCTTTCGGATTTAATGCCAAGAGCATGGAGTACGAAGACCTTATCGAAGCCGGAATTGTCGATCCGACAAAGGTTGTCCGTTCTGCACTCGAGAATGCTGTTTCCGCAGCGTCTATGTTCCTTACCACGGAATGTGTAGTAGTGGACAGTGACGAGGAGAAAGAAAACGGAGGTGGTCAAGGAGCTTCTCCCGCCGCCGGAATGGGTGGTATGGGAGGAATGGGTATGGGAATGTAACTTTCCCACCAGAAAATTTCTTTTGCAAGGCACCGCTTAAAGGAGCGGTGCTTTTGCAAAATGGGAAAATATAGTATAATTTGGGAGTCTTATTTTAGAGAAAAAAAGTATAAATTAACTTTAGTAAAAAATGGAAACGACAACTATCATCCTAATAATTCTCGGAGTTCTGGTTCTTTTTGTTATCTTTTCTTACAATCGCCTTGTTAAGATAAGAAACAGAGTAAAAGAAGCTTGGGCGGACATAGATGTCCAGCTAAAGAGGAGGTACGACCTTATCCCCAACTTGGTGGAAACGGTAAAAGGCTATGCTTCTCACGAAAGAGAGGTTTTTGAGAATGTTACCAAGGCAAGGGCGAGAGCGATGAACGCCGAAGAAACGGGAGATCCTAAAAAAGTGGCGGAAGCGGAAAATCAGCTTGCCGGAGCACTCAAGAGCCTTTTTGCGGTTTCCGAGAACTATCCGGACCTGAAAGCCTCGGATAACTTTTTGGAGCTCCAAAAAGAGATAAGAGATACGGAAGACAAAATACAAGCGGCAAGAAGGTTTTACAACCGGAATGTAAGGGATCTCAATATAAAGGTAGAGATGTTCCCCATGAACCTTATCGCCAACACGTTCGGGTTCCAAAAACAGGACTTCTTTGAAATAGAGGGCGAGTCCCAAAGAGAAAACGTAAAAGTAAAGTTTTAGATTAAAAATCCTAAATTCTAATATCTAAATACTAAACAAACACTAAAGTCTAAATAATAAATTCTAAACAGTTTTGTCATTTAGCTTTTGTCATCTGTCATAGGTCATAAGTCATTTGTCATTTAGGCTTTGTCATTTGTCATTCCCTTATCATTTGTCATTTAGCTTTTGTCATCTGTCATTCCCTTATCATTTGTCATTTAGCTTTTGTCATTTGTCATTCCCTTATCATTTGTCATTTAGATTTTGTCATTTGTCATTCTTTCTATCATGTCCACTCTCTACACCCAATCGGAAAACAATGTTTACAAGACGTACGCCTATCTTTTAGGGTTTGTCTTGCTTCTCGTTGCTTTAGGGTGGGCGCTTAGCTACGCTACCGGGAGTACTTGGATACTCTGGTTTGCCGTGGCACTCTCTGTGGCCATGAGCTTTAGCTCTTACTGGTTTTCCGATAAGATTGTTCTTTCTCTTAGCAAGGCAAAACAAGTTAAAAAAGAAGACTATCCCGAGCTGTGGAGAGTTACGGAAAACTTGGCCATATCAAACGGCCTTCCCATGCCGAGGCTCTTTGTACTGGAGGACTCCCAGCCCAATGCTTTTGCTACCGGGCGCAACCCCGAGTACGGAGTAGTGGCTGTTACTACGGGCCTTCTTGAGAAACTGGAAAGATCCGAGCTGGAGGCGGTAATAGCTCATGAGCTGGCCCACATAGGAAACAGCGATATTCTTATCTCTTCTATTGTGGTAGTGCTGGTAGGAGTGGTAATTCTTGTTGCCGACTTCTTTTTTCGTATGGCCTTCTTTGGAGGCTTGGGAGGAAGGGATAGTAAGGGGAGCCTGCCGGTTCTCTTGGGAGCACTTGTTTTTATTATCATTGCGCCTATCTTGGCGCAGGTCTTAAAGTTTGCCGTGTCAAGAAAAAGAGAGTATCTTGCCGATTCCACCGCTGCGCTTACCACGAGACATCCCGAGGCCTTGGCGAAAGCACTAGAGAAGATCGCCGGTGATCCGCATCAACTAAAGACGGCAAACGACGCCACAGCCCACCTTTATATCGCAAACCCTTTTAGAGGGAAAGAACAAAAGAGCTGGATAAGAAAGCTCTTTATGACTCATCCTCCTGTAGAGGAGAGAATAAAAAGGTTGCGAGAGAGTAATACATAAAAATTAATTTTATGAAGTGTCCAAAATGTAGTGACAACAATCTGGAGGAAGTAAAGTTTTCGGGGGTGAAGATCGACTCTTGCTCCTCCTGCAAAGGGAAGTGGTTTGAGAAAAACGAACTTCGCAAAGCAAAAGACAAAAAAGAAGAGGAGTTAAACTGGATGGATATAAATCTTTGGAGAAACGAAGAGAGCTTTCGAATCTCGGGAGAGAAAGCACAGTGTCCCGACTGCGGACTCCCTCTTTACGAAGTGGAGTACGGAGACTCCGATGTGAAGGTGGATGTATGTAATATGTGTGAGGGAATATGGCTTGACAAAGGAGAGTTCGAGAAGATAGTGAGGTATCTTAAAGAAGAAGCGGGAGATAAGATAATGAACGAGTACGCAAAAACGCTTCTCGAAGAGACCGGAGAGATTTTTGTAGGTCCCGAGCCATTGAAAGAAGAGGTAAAAGATGTTATAACCGTGCTTGGCCTTTTAAAATACCGCATCGCCGGAAAGCACCCTTTCATCTCAAGAATGATAAACAACCTCCCAAAGTCATAGGAGAGAGAGGACAAAGAAATGACAAATACCAAAGCCTAAATGACAAATGAATAAGAATGACAAAGGAAGTTAATCGGTTGCTCTTTTGCGTTAACTTGCTATAATAGCGAGTGATGACTCCAAAAGAACTGCAAATTGCTGGTGCGTTGCTGTATGTTAGTGAGGGAACCAAGCTAAGAAAAGACCCTAGGTACAAAAATACCTATATATATACGATTGAATTAACTAATGCAGACCCTCGTATTATTAAGTTATTCATGAGATTTTTGCTTGAAGAGATTAAAGTTGATCCTAAGAAAATACGTGCACAACTTTTTGTTTATCAAGATCATGATATTAAAAAGCTAGTAAGGTTTTGGTCTGATGAGAGTGGTATACCGAGTGATCAGTTTCACAAGGTGATTGTGATGAAAAGTCAAAACTCTAAATACAAACCCAATCCTCTAGGTACTTTCAAGATTAGATATTGTGGTAAAAATGCTTTCCTGAAACTACAAACAATCATTGACAATGTATGGCAGAATGCTGGTATAGGCTGATAAAATAGATCAAAAAAATGGAGGGGTCGCGTAGTCTGGTCTATCGCAGCGGCTTGGAAAGCCGCGCCTCGAAAGAGGCCCGAGGGTTCGAATCCCTCCCCCTCCGCCTTTTAACAGACGAAGCTTTAGCGCAGTCTGTTTTATCCCAAAAACACCCTAAAACAAAACCCTATCTCTATCACCATCCCACCCCCCCTCCTGGGCGTTGCAATAACCCATGTACACCCCCGGCATGCCCTGGTAGAGTCGCGAAGCGTCTCCTCCAGGGGGGGGCGTACATGCCCTATTTGCAAAACTTCAGTTCCCCGCGGAGATCAGCTTCTCTCCCGTGAATAACATCTCCGACATAAGAGATATACTCTTTGGGAGAAGGAAAGACTGCTTCTACTTTTTCCTTATTCATTATAACCGCCTCTCTCTTGTTGAGTAAAATTTGATGCGTACTCCAAAAGTAGTCATTGGCAAAATCAAGAACCTTTTCAGGTTTACTTGCTCTTTCTTTGAGGTCTTTTTCTATATTTTTACCGGGCACAATTACATTGGTGTGCACCAAAAAGTATTTTAACTTTTCTTGCTTGGTAATCTCCAAAGATTTAAATCTTCCCTTAAAGAGAGGCCCCTCTCTCCCGTATTTGTTATTAAAATACTTAGTATAGCCGGTAGTAATTCTCTGCATAAGCTTAGAGATACCTCCTTCCACTTTTTCCTCAAAAAGAAAGTGGAAGCCGTCTTCTTCCAGGCAGTAAGCCAGAATATAAGCAAGAGGGTTGCGCTTTTCTTCTTTGCTGTGTTGTTTAAGACCCTCAAGCGGCGGAAGATCACTTCTTTTTTCTATTTCGTAAAACAGGTTGCAAAACTCACGATCGTTATTAAAAAAATATAGCGCTTGCAAGAAGCGCCATTTATCATCATCGCAAGGGAAGATATCCTTTCCTTCTATGCTTTTGTTGTATACGTAAAATATTTTTCCCGGACTAAGGTTTCTTTTAGACATATTTTTAAAATTAAAAACATTGTTATTAAAAAATTCAGAGATTAATAATAGTTTTCTATGATTTGTCAAATACAAAGCCATTTTAAACACAAACTAAGTCAAACTTAGTTAATAAAGAACTACATCCATACCTTCGCTTCTCCTTCTTTCTCTGCCTCTTCAAGGGTTGCACATCCCATGTACACCCCCGGGGGTGTACATGGGGCTAAATAACGAAGTTCAACTTCCAATTGCCTCTCCTTCCCTTTAAAAAGGGGCATGTTTGACCTTTGAGATGAATATGCTAAGAC
>Ga0207421_10001613_pt1 | contig 28693 bp, 24 predicted proteins | sample SodLakKL_010_SED_4_FD_187542 | JGI IMG/M metagenome (GOLD analysis project Ga0207421, IMG submission 187542) | Alkaline sediment microbial communities from Lake Tanatar, Kulunda Steppe, Russia - 8KL_010_SED (SPAdes) (version 2) | ecosystem: Environmental > Aquatic > Non-marine Saline and...
TGGGCGCAACGCCCGGCACTGCCGGGCGAGTCGGCCGTCCGGAGGGGTGGAGGCCGGCGGTCGGCTGCAGTAGGTTGCCAAGGTCGCAGCCGCGCATGCGAGGAAGGACCCTGCGTACCGTGCGCTCCCATCGCCACGCCCCGCCACCGCACGTCACGACCGCCGCGATCGATGACCACGACGGCAGGCCCGCCCGATGAGCACGAAGAGCACGGCCGAGCCACGGCGCATCGCCATCGTCAACCGCGGCGAGCCGGCGATGCGCCTCATCCACGCCGTCCGCGAGCTCGAGCACGAGCAGCCGCTCGGACGCACGACGATCGCGCTGCACACCGAGGACGAGCGCGCGGCGATGTTCGTCCGCGAGGCCGACGAGGCGGTGCGCATCGGCCCGGGACCGGGCGAGCCCGCAGCCGAGGTCAACCCCTACCTCGACCACGTCGAGCTCGAGCGCGCCCTGCGCACCGCCCGCGCCGACGCCGCCTGGGTGGGCTGGGGCTTCGTCGCCGAGGACGCTGAGTTCGCCGACCTCTGCGCGCGCAACGGCATCACCTTCATCGGGCCCTCCGGCGAGGTCATGCGCCGGCTCGGCGACAAGATCGAGGCGAAGCTGCTCGCGGAGAAGGCCGGCGTGCCGGTGGCCCCGTGGAGCGGCGGCCCCGTCGAGGACGTCGAGCAGGCCCGCCGGCACGCCTCCCGCATCGGCCTGCCGCTCGCGATCAAGGCGACCGCCGGCGGCGGCGGGCGCGGGATACGGGTCGTCCACGACGAGGCGGAGCTCGACGTCGCCTTCGAGCGCGCCCGCGAGGAGGCGCGACGCTCGTTCGGCAACCCCACGGTCTTCATGGAGCGCCTCGTCACCGGCGCCCACCACGTCGAGGTGCAGATCCTCGCCGACGGCGGCGAGGGCGTGTGGGCGGTCGGGGTGCGGGACTGCTCGGTGCAGCGGCGCAACCAGAAGGTCCTCGAGGAGTCCGCCTCGCCGGCCCTGTCCCCGGCCGAGGAGGCCGAGCTCAAGGCCTCCGCCGCCGAGCTCGCCCGCCTCGCCGGCTACCAAGGGGCGGGAACCGTCGAGTTCCTCTACGACCCGGCCGAGCAGGCGTTCGCCTTCCTCGAGGTCAACACGCGCCTGCAGGTCGAGCACCCCGTCACCGAGCTCGTGACCGGGCTCGACATCGTCAAGCTCCAGCTGCGCCTTGCCGGAGGGCAGACGCTCGAGGGGCCTCCACCGCCACCGCGCGGCCACGCCGTCGAGGTGCGGCTCAACGCCGAGGACCCCGAGCGCGGCTTCAGCCCGGCGCCCGGCACGCTCGAGGTCCTCGCCCTGCCCGCCGGTCCCGGCGTCCGTGTCGACACCGGCGTCGCCGAGGGCGACGTCATCCCCGCAGCCTACGACTCGATGATCGCGAAGATCCTCGCGTGGGGCCATGACCGCGGCGAGGCGCTCTCCCGGCTCGGACGGGCGCTCGCCCAGACCACGGTGCTCATCGACGGGGGGACGACCAACCGCGCGTTCCTGCGTGAGCTCGTCGGCCATCCCGACGTCGTCGCCGGCCGCTGCGACACCCGCTGGCTCGACCGCCTCGCCGCCGACGGCGACTACGCCTACGACACCCGGCCGGACCTCGCCCTGCTCGCGGCGGCGATCGACGCCTTCGACGCCGAGGCCGCGCTCGAGCGCAGCCGCTTCTACACCTCCGCGGCCCGGGGTCGGCCCGAGGCCTCCACCGAGGTCGGCCGCAGCGTCGACCTGCGCCACGCCGGAGCCGCCTACCGGTTCGACGTCGCGCGCACCGGCGCGCAGCGCTACCGCGTCGCCGTCGACGGCTGCGAGCTCACCGCCGACGTCGAGCGGCTGCGGCGCTTCGAGCGCAGGCTCAGCGTCGCCGGCGGGCGGCACCGCGTCGTGTCGATCGCCAACGGCACCGAGCGCCTCGTCGAGGTCGACAGCATCCCCCACCGGGTGAGCCAGGACGATGCGGGGATCGTGCGCACCGCCGGGCCCGGCCTCGTCGTCACCGTCACCGTCGACGAGGGCGATCGCGTCGAGGCGGGCGCGACCGTCGCCGTGCTCGAGTCGATGAAGATGGAGACCGTGCTCACCGCGCCGGTGGCCGGCCACGTCGCCGAGGTGCTCGTCGGCCGCAACGTCCAACTCGAGGCCGGCGCACCGGTCGTGCGCCTCGAGCCCGAGGACGAGAGCGCCGAGGGCCAGACCGACGAACGGGTGACCTTCGCCCACCTCACCGGGGAGGACGCCGGCGGGGACGCCGAGGCACGGGGCCGTGCGGCCCTCGACGCGATGCGCCGGCTCGTCCTCGGCTACGACGTCAGCGCCGACCTCGCGCAGGGCCTCGTCGCAGAGCTCGACGCCGCCGACGCGGCCGGCGGGCGCGACGAGGCGCGCCTCGTCCCCGCCGGCGACGCCGACGGGCGCTTCGAGGCGATGCTCGAGGTGCTGCGGATCTTCGCCGACCTCACCTCGCTCTCGCGCAACCGCCGGATCGGCGACGAGGAGGACCGCGACGACGCGCGCGCCTCACGGGAGTACTTCCACGCCTACCTGCGCTCCCTCGACGTCGAGGCAGAGCGGCTGCCCGACCGCTTCCGGGACAAGCTCAGCCGTGCCCTTGCCCACTACGGGGTCGGCGAGCTCGAGCGCTCGGCCGCCCTCGAGGAGGCGCTCTACCGCATCCACCTCGCCCAGCAGCGCGCACCCGCGCAGCTACCGGTCGTCCTCGCCCTGCTCGAGCGCTTCGCCGCCGCGCCGCTGCCACCCGACGACCCCCGCGGCGAGGCGCTCAAGGACGTCCTCGACCACGTCGTCCGCGCCACGCAGGTCCGCCACCCCACCGTCGGCGACCTCGCGCGGCGGGTGCGCTACCGCTGCTTCGACCAGCCCCGCCTCGGGCGTGAGCGCGCCAAGGTCGAGGCGCAGATCCGCGAGGACCTCGTCGCGCTCGTCGAGGCTCCCGACGGCGAGGAGCGCGAGGAGCGCGTCGCCGCACTCGTCGCCGCCCCCCAGCCGGTGCTCGGCATGCTCGAGGACCCCGAGATCGGCGTCGGCGACCTCCACCCGATGCTCGAGGTCCTCACCCGGCGCTACTACCGCACCCGCGACATCTCGGCGGTGCGGTCGGTGAGCGTCGACGGGCACGACGCCGTCGTCGCCGACGTCGCCGACGGCCGTGGGGATGGCCGCGTCGTCGCGGTCGCGACGAGCCAGGGGGATCTCGACGCCGCGCTCGAGGTCGCCGAGGAGCTCTGCGCCGACCTGCCCGAGGGCGCCGGCGCCGGGGCCGTGGCCGACCTCTACGTCACGTGGACCGACGCCGCGCCGGCCACCGAGGAGCTCGCCAGCCACCTCGCCGGAGAGCTCGCCGGCCTGCCGGGGTCCTGCCGACTGCGTCGGGTGACGTTCTCGGTGACGAGCACCGACCCCGACGACAGCACCCGCGCCGACCACCTCACGTTCCGGCGCAACGGCGAGGGCTTCACCGAGCGGGCGCACCTGCGCGGCATCCACCCGCTCATCGCCGGCCGGCTCAACCTCTGGCGCTTCGAGCGCTTCGACCTCTCGCGGCTGGCCTCCGACGCCGACACCTACCTCTTCCGCTGCGTCGCCAAGGACAACCCCGCCGACGAGCGACTCATGGCCATGGCCGAGGTGCGCGACCTCACCCCGGTGCGCGACGCGGCGGGACGGGTGACGAGCCTGCCGGAGATCGAGCGGCTCTTCGCGACGTGCATCGCCGACCTCCGCCAGGCGCGCGCGGCCTACCCCGCCCAGCGGCGCCCGGAGTGGAACCGGGTGCTGCTCCACGTCTGGCCCACCGTCGACGTCCCGATCGCCGAGGTCGACCCGGTCGTGCGCCAACTCGCGCCGATGACCGAGGGGCTCGGCCTCGAGCAGGTCATGGTCCACGTGCGCCTCGCCACCCCGGACGGCGGCGAGCAGGAGGCCGTCGTGCGGATGTACCGCCCGCCGGGGCAGGGGCTCACCCTCCGGGTGACCGACCCACCGACCGCGCCGCTGGCCCCGCTCGACGAGCTGCACGAGAAGATGCAGCGCGCCCAGCGCCGCGGCACGGTCTACCCCTACGAGCTCGCCCCGCGCCTCGTGCGGGCCCCGGGGCAGCGCGCCGACGGCGCCTTCGTCGAACTCGACCTCGACGAGGACGGCGACCTCGTCGCGGTCGAGCGTCCCTACGGCCAGAACAGCGCCGGCCTCGTCGTCGCCGAGGTCACCGCGCCCACCGAGGCCTACCCCGAGGGCCTGCGCCGCATCGCCCTGATCGGCGACCCGACGAAGGGCCTGGGCTCGCTCGCCGAGGCCGAGTGCCGGAGGATCATCGCCGCCATCGACCGTGCCGAGGACCTCGGCGCGCCCGTCGAGTGGTTCGCGGTCTCCTCCGGTGCGCGCATCGCCATGGACAGCGGCACCGAGAACATGGACTGGATCGGCGCGGTGCTGCGCCGCATCATCGAGTTCACCCAGGCCGGCGGGGAGGTCAACGTCGTCGTCACCGGCATCAACGTCGGCGCGCAGCCGTACTGGAACGCCGAGGCGACGATGCTCATGCACACCAAGGGCATCCTCGTCATGACCCCGGGCAGCACGATGGTGCTCACCGGCAAGCAGGCGCTCGACTACTCCGGCGGGGTCTCCGCGGAGGACAACTTCGGCATCGGCGGCTACGACCGCGTCATGGGGCCCAACGGCCAGGCGCAGTACTGGGCGCCCGACCTCGGCGGCGCCCTCGAGGTGCTCTTCGCCCACTACGCCCACAGCTACGTCGCGCCGGGCGAGCGCTTCCCGCGACCGCTGCCGACCTCCGACCCCGTCGACCGCGACGTCGGGGAGTCCCCCCACGAGCTCGCCGACAGCGACTTCCGCCGCATCGGGGAGATCTTCCGCGAGGACACCAACCCCGGCCGCAAGAAGCCCTTCGACATCCGCCAGCTCCTGCGCGCGGTCGTCGACGCCGACCACGAGCCGCTCGAGCGCTGGGCCGACATGGCCGACGCCGACACCGCGGTGGTCTACGACGCGCGCCTCGGCGGGCACGCCGTCGCCCTGCTCGGCTTCGAGTCGCGGCCCATCCGCCGTCGGGGGCTGCTGCCCGCCGACGGCCCGGACCAGTGGACCGCGGGGACGCTGTTCCCGCAATCGTCGAAGAAGACCGCGCGGGCGATCAACGCCGCGAGCGGCAACCGCCCGCTCGTCGTCGTCGCGAACCTCTCGGGCTTCGACGGCTCGCCGGAGTCGATGCGCGAGGCCCAGCTCGAGTTCGGCGCCGAGATCGGCCGCGCGGTGGTGAACTTCGACGGGCCGATGGTCTTCTGCGTCGTCTCCCGCTACCACGGCGGCGCCTTCGTCGTGTTCTCGGCCACGCTCAACGCCGACCTCGAGGTCGCCGCGCTCGAGGGCTCGCACGCCTCGGTCATCGGCGGGCAGCCCGCCGCGGCGGTCGTGTTCGCCGGCGAGGTCAAGCGCCGCACCGAGCGCGACGAGCGCGTCGCGGCGCTGCGCGCCCGCCGGGAGGCCGCCGGCGAGGGCGAGGCCGCGCGGCTGCAGGCCGAGCTCGACGCGCTGCGCGAGCAGGTCCGCGCCGAGCGCATCGGCGAGGTCGCCGCGGAGTTCGACGCCGTGCACTCCATCGAGCGGGCCAAGGAGGTGGGCTCGGTCCACACGATCATCCCGCCGGGCGCCCTGCGGCCCTACCTCGTCGACGCCGTCGCCCGAGGCATCGCCCGCCACGACCCAGCCCCCGCGTCGTGACCGCAGCGGTCCCCCGAGGACACGCGACGGCACCACCGGGCCGACGGCGGTGACGAGCGGGCGTGCCGTCGCGCTCATCGGCTACGGCGTGGCCGGGGAGGTCTTCCACGCCCCGCTCATCGCCGCCGCGCCGGGGCTGCGCCTCGCCAGTGTCGTCACCCGGGACCCCGCCCGCCGCGCGCGGCTGGCCTCCGCCCACCCCCGGGCGGTCGCCCTCGACGACGTCGACGCGCTCTGGGCCCGCGCCCACGAGCACGACCTCGTCGTCGTCGCGAGCCCCAACGACCACCACGTCGCCCACGCCATGGCGGCGATCGAGCGCGGACTCGCCGTCGTCGTCGACAAGCCCGTGGCCAGTGACGCCGCAGGGGCCCGTCGCCTCGCCGCGGCCGCCGACGACGCCGGCGTCGTCGCCAGCGCGTTCCACAACCGCCGCTACGACGGCGACTTCCTCACCCTGCGCGGCCTCCTCGCCGACGGCGCCCTCGGCGAGGTCTGGCGCTACGAGTCGCGCTTCGAGCGCTGGCGACCCGCCCCCCGGCCGGGCGCCTGGCGCGAGCAGCAGCCGGCGGCCCAGGGCGGCGGGCTCCTCCTCGACCTCGGCAGCCACCTCGTCGACCAGGCGCTCGTGCTCTTCGGTCCACCGAGCACCGTCTACGGCGAGGTCCTCGTCCGCCGCACCGGGGTCCACGGTGACGACGACGCCTTCGTCGCGCTCGGCTGGCCCGCAGGGCTGCGCGCCCACCTGTGGATGAGCGCCGTCGCCGCGCAGCCGGGTCCCCGGCTGCGCGTGCTCGGCTCGGCCGGCGGCTACACGATCCACGGCCTCGACGGCCAGGAGGATGCGCTGCGCGCGGGCGCCTCACCGCTCGACGAGGGGTTCGGACAGACCGCACCCGAGCGCCGGGGGCACCTTGGCGTCGAGGGGGAGACGCGCCCGCTGCCCACGGCGCGTGGTGACTACCTCGGCTTCTACACCGCCCTGGCCGAGGCGCTCGAGGGCGCGGGCCCGGTGCCCGTGCCGCTCGCGGAGGCGGTCGCCGGCCTCGAGGTCCTCGACGCCGCGCGGCGCAGCGCCGAGACGGGACGGGTCCTCAACCTAGAGGCGTGACCTCAGGAGGCGAGGCGCAGGCCGAAGCCGGGCCCGACGATGACGCGCAGCACGCGGGCCTCGCTCGTCGCCTCGACGGTGAGGCGGCGTGGCCGCGCCGCCGGCGGGGCGAGGAAGGTGTGGCGCGGCCCGCCGGCAGCCTGCTCGGCGTCGACGCCGACCTCGACGCTGCCGTCGACGACGAAGAGCGCCGCGCCCTCCTCGGCGTCGAGGTCGACGGTCGTGCCTGCCCCGGCCTCGAGGTCGAGGTCGGTGAAGGCCCGGACGTCCCCGCCGAGCCGGGCGCTGCCGCGGGCGATGACCTCCTTGGCCCGCACCCCCGACGCCTCGCGGGTCCTCGGGGCCTCGGCGTCGCGCACGGCATCGAAGGAGGCCGTCGCCTCGAGGGGGTCGTTGGGGTAGACGAGGATCCAGCAGCGGGCCCGCCCGTCGGTGTCGTTGCGCTCGGAGTGGACCATCCCCCGGCGCCCCTCGGTGAGGATGCCGAGGTCGCCCGTGCCCATCTGCCCGGTGATGCCGTTGAGCACGTCATCGTGCTCCACGGCGCCCTCGAGGATGTAGAAGAGCCGCTCCATGCGCTGGTGCGGGTGGTGGCCGATGCCGCTGCGGGGCTCGAAGGTGCTGTCGTGGATCGTCAGCAGGGGGCCGCACGCCTGCACGTCGGTGAAGGGCCCGAGGGACTCGACCGCCTCGAGCCCCGCGGCGCCGAAGTCCTCGGCGCGGATGGTGTGGGAGCGCTGTGGCGGCAGCGCGAGCAGCGTCGCGGTCGTCGTGCTCATCTCGGGGATCTCCTCATCGGACGAGGGGACGCGCGGCGGCAGCGACCCCGCCGTCCCCGACGCGACTCGTTCGTGACCGAACGATCGTCGCGTGTCCTACCCCGACAGCGCGCCGCGCACGCCTGGGGTCGCGATGGCCCAGGCCACGTCGGCTACTCCCCGGACGCGTCGTCGCGACGCCCCCAGTGCGTCGCGAGCATGACGACGCCGAGGAACGCGACCCCGAGCACGACCGGCAGCACGATGTAGGCATCCATGGGCGGCAGTATGCCGCACGCCCCGCCGTCGGCAACGACCCCCGCGACGTGCAGTGCACTCGCGAAAGTTCGCTTAAGCGTGCGTTAGTATTGGTCGGCGTGGGGATACCCCCCCAAGCCAACGCTGTCCACCCGGAGGCAAGGGAGATGCTGACGTGCTGAACCTTGAGAACGTCCTGACCTTCACCCCAGTGCAGTTCGACATCATCTCGCACGTGCTCACGATCGGCTACGCCGCGCACTTCGCCGGCCTCGCCTACTTCGTGCTCTCGCGCAAGAACGTCGCGCCGCGCTACCGGTCGATGACGACGATGTCGGTCGTCGTCATGCTCTCGGCCGCGCTGCTCCTGCTCCGCCTCGACATCAGCTTCCAGCAGGCCTTCGAGTTCGACGGCACGAACTACGTCCTCGCCGACTCGACCTTCTCGCACGGCTACCGCTACCTCAACTGGCTCATCGACGTCCCGCTCCTGCTCACCCAGAGCCTCTTCGTCATGAACATCGCACGGGAGAAGCTCTTCGGGCTGCGGGTCAAGCTCGCCACCGGCGGGGTGGCGATGGTCGTCACCGGCTACATCGGCCAGTTCTACGAGGTCAGCGACCCGACCGGCCAGCTCCTCATCTGGGGGGCGATCTCAACCCTGCCCTTCATCTACTTCTCGCTGATCTTCTGGAAGCTCTGCGGCGACGCCATTGGCTACCTGCCTGGTGAGGCCGCGATCACGATGCGCAACATCCGCTACCTCTTCGCCTTCGCCTGGGGGCTCTACCCGATCGCCTACCTCGTTCCCGTCTTCGCGCAGACCGGCAACGGTGCGGTGACCCGCACGATCCTCTTCACCGTCGCCGACGTCCTCTCGAAGATCATCTACGGGATCATGCTCGGCAAGATCGCCACGGCCCGCTCGGTCGAGGAGGGCTACGAGGTCGACGGCTACGAGTGGCTCAAGAGCTCGTCGAAGAGCGACGCGGAGTCCTAGCCGACCACGCGGCACGTCCTCCGATCCCCCGGTGCCCGCGCCGATCGGCGCGGGCACCGGCCTGTCACCGCCCACGCGGGTGCCCCCAGGCTCGAGCGGGTAGGTCTGCACCGATCCCCGACCAGTCCCCCACGCTGGAGCTGCCATGCGCATCGCGGTGTTCTCGACGAAGTCCTACGACCACACCTACCTCGAGGCCGCCAACACGGTCCACGAGCACGACCTGACGTTCTTCGAGACACGGCTGACCCTCGCCACGGCCCCGCTGGCCGCCGGTCACGAGGCCGTCTGCGCCTTCGTCAACGACGTGCTCTCCAAGGAGGTCCTCGAAGCGCTCGCCGAGGGCGGCACCGAGCTCATCCTCCTGCGCTCGGCGGGCTTCAACCACGTCGACGTGCCCGCCGCCGAGGAGCTCGGGCTCACCGTCACCCGCGTGCCCGCCTACTCCCCCTACGCCGTCGCCGAGCACGCCGTCGGGCTCGTCCTCGCGCTCAACCGCAAGATCCACCGCGCCCACGCCCGCGTCCGCGAGGGCAACTTCTCCATCGAGGGGTTCATGGGCCGCGACGTCAACGGGCGCACCGTCGGCGTCGTCGGCACCGGCAAGATCGGCCAGGTCTTCCTGCGGATCATGAAGGGCTTCGGCTGCCAGCTCCTCGCCAGCGATCCCTACCCCAACCCCGCCGTCGAGGAGCTCGGGGCGCGCTACGTCAGCGTCGACGAGCTCTTCGAGCGCAGCGACATCATCAGCCTGCACTGCCCACTGACCCCGGAGACCTTCCACCTCGTCGACGAGGAGCGCCTCCAGCGCACCCGCCCCGGCGCGATGCTCATCAACACCAGCCGTGGGGCGCTCGTCGACGCCGCCGCGACGATCGACGCCCTCAAGGACGGCCGGCTCGGCAGCCTCGGCCTCGACGTCTACGAGGAGGAGGCCGACCTCTTCTTCGAGGACCTCTCCGAGCGGGTGATCACCGACGACGTCTTCATGCGGCTCGTGACCTTCCCCAACGTCCTCATCACCGGCCACCAGGCCTTCTTCACCGAGGAGGCCCTCGAGACGATCTCGGCGACGACGATGGCCAACGCCACCGCCTACGCCACCGGCAGCGGCGACCTCCACGTCGTGACGAAGGGGATGGTCTCGTAGTCGCGACCTCGTCGCGGCCCGCGACCCCGTGCGCCGCGCAGGCTGGGGCCGTCCGCGGGCGGGACAAATCCGCGCGGATCTGCGACGATGCCGATTCGTCCCTTCGAGGTGGAGGCCACGATGATGACCGAGGCGAGCCCTGTTGCCCTCTCCTCCGCGCGCGAGCAGCGAGCGGACCTGTGGAGGCACATGACCGCGCTCGAGCACGCGCTGTCGCACCCCCTGCCGGGGCGGGTCAACACGTGGGGCGCCGAGGTCCACGACGCGCTCGTCGACCTCTCCTCGGGCTTCGAGCACCACTGCGCGGCGGTCGAGGCGCCCGACGGCCTCTTCGCCTCGGTCCTCGAGGCGGCGCCCCGGCTCGACCACGCGATCCGGCGGCTCGCCGAGGAGCACATCGAGATCTCCGCGCTCATCAGCGAGCTCCTGCGGGAGGTCCGCACGCTCACCCGCGAGGGCACCGAGGACGAGGCCCGCGAGACGCGCGAGCGCATCACCGGGCTACTCGGACGGCTCTCCCAGCACCGCCAGCGCGCCGCCGACCTCGTCTACGAGGCCTACGCCGTCGACATCGGCGTCGGGGACTGACCCGGCCGCCCTCCGAGGCCCTCAGCGGGCGACGAGGCGGGCGATCCACGGCCGGATCGCCCGGAAGGCCTCACCGCGGTGACTGATCGCGTCCTTCTCCTCGGGCGCGAGCTCGGCGCAGGTCCGCTCCTCGCCGTGGGGCACGAGGATCGGGTCGTAGCCGAAGCCGCCACGGCCGCGCGGCTCGGAGGCGAGGACGCCCTCGAGGGTGCCCTCCTCGACGTGCTCGACCCCCGGTCCGGCGAGGGCGGCGGCGCAGACGAAGCGCGCCGCGCGGTCGGGCACGCCGGCCATCCGCTCGACGAGGAGCGCGAGGTTGGCGTCGTCGTCGCCGTGGGCCCCGGCGTAGCGGGCCGAGCGCACCCCCGGCGCGCCGCCGAGGGCGTCGACGACGATCCCGGAGTCGTCGGCGAGGCAGGCCAGCCCGGTCGCGGCGAACCCCGCGCGGGCCTTGAGCATGGCGTTCTCGGCGAAGGTCTCGCCGGTCTCCTCGACGTCGGGCAGGTCGAGGTCGAGGCCGCTGACGACGTCGACGGCGACGCCGTCGAGGATGCGGACGAGCTCGGCGACCTTGTGGCGGTTGCGGGTGGCGAGGACGAGCAGCGGCGTCATCGCGCGTCGGTCCCGGCCAGCGCGGCCTCCTGGTGCTCGACGAGCACCGCGCAGCCCATCGCGGCGAGGTCGAGCAGCGCGTCGTGCTCGGCGCGGCTGAACGCCGACTCCTCGGCGGTGCCCTGGACCTCCACGAAGCGGCCGTCACCGGTCATGACGACGTTCATGTCGACGGTGGCCGCAGCGTCCTCGACGTAGTCGAGGTCGAGGCGGGGCTCACCCTCGACGATACCGACGCTGACCGCCGACAGCGGCGCGATGCGCGGCAGCCGCGGCAGCGCGCCGGCGCCCACGAGGGCGTCGAGCGCGAGCCGCAGCGCCACCCAGCCGCCGGTGATCGCCGCGGTGCGCGTGCCCCCGTCGGCCTGGATGACGTCGCAGTCGACGGTGATCGTGCGCTCGCCGAGGTCGGCGAGGTCGATGCAGGAGCGCAGGCTCCGGCCGATGAGCCGCTGGATCTCGTGGGTGCGCCCGCCGAGGCGCCCACGCACCGCCTCCCGCGGGGTACGCTCGGAGGTCGCGCTCGGCAGCATCGCGTACTCGGCGGTGACCCACCCCAGCCCCGAGCCGCGGCGCCAGCGCGGCACCTCCTCGGCGACGCTCGCCGCGCAGAGCACCCGCGTGAGCCCAGCGGAGATGAGCACCGAGCCGGCGGGGAAGGCCTGCGCGCCCGTCTCGATGGTGACGGGACGCAGGGCGTCGACAGGACGGTGGTCAGCACGGCTCACAGCGCGATCTCCATACGGTCGTGGGCGACGAGGATCTGCCCGTCGTAGGCCGCCGCGGCGTCGGCGGCGACCTCGGCGGGGTCGTAGGCGGGCTGGACGTGGGTGACGAGCAGGCGCCGGGCGCCGGCGCGCGCGGCGACGCGCCCGAGGTCCCCGCCGGTGCAGTGCAGGTCGGCGGGCACCGGCCGCGCGGACTCCGGCCAGGTCGCGTCGCCGACGAGCAGCCCGGTGCCCTCGCCGCAGGCCACGAGCGCCTCGCAGGGACCGGAGTCGCCGGTGTAGGACAGCAGCGGCCGCCCGTGGAGCTCGAGGCGGCTCGCGAGCGTCTCGAGCGGGTGGGCGGCGGGGAAGAGCGTCACCGACAGCGGCCCCAGCGCCAGCCGCTGCCCCGCGGCGGCCTCATGGAAGCGCAGGTGCTCGAGGAAGCCCTCGCGGCCCTCGGCGTCGAGCAGCCCGCCGAGGCGCTCGCCGGCTCCCGCGGGTGCGTGGACGTCGACCCGTGCGGGCGCCGAGGGGCCGTGGCGCAGCGCGATGTGCAGGCCGTAGACGTCAGCGCAGTGGTCGGGGTGCAGGTGGCTCAGCAGCACGGCGTCGAGGTCGGCGGGATCGCACGGCAGGTTCGTCAGCGCGCCGTTGCCGCAGTCGAGGAGCAGGCGGTAGCCCTCGACGGTGACGAGGTAGGACGAGCAGGCCCGCCCCGGTCCGGGGTAGCTGCCCGAGGAGCCGAGCACGGTGAGGGTCGCGCTCATGCGCTGGCCTTTCGCGACGGGAGGAGCTCGACGGTGGGCTCGACGCGTGCCGCGCCGTCGCCGACGTCGGCGAGGCGGGGCCCGAGGAAGCGCTGCGCGAGCGCGCGGAACGCCGTGCCGTCGCCGGTCACGGCGAAGCGGTGCGTCGGGCCGCCGGGCTCGGCGCCGCGGGCGTCGAGGCCGTCGTCGACGAGCCGGCGGAACACCGTCCGCGCGGTCTCCTCGGCGCTCGAGACGAGCAGCACCCCCTCGCCCATGACGTGGGAGAGCACGCCGGTGAGCAGCGGGTAGTGGGTGCAGCCGAGGATGAGCGTGTCGACCCCGGCGGCGCGCAGCGGCGCGAGGTAGCCCTCGGCGATCTCGCGGACCTCCGGGTCGGTCGTGCGCCCGCGCTCGGCGAGGGCGACGAAGGCGGGGCAGGCCTGGCTCACGAGCTCGACGTCGGGCGCGAGACGGGCGAGCGCACGATCGTACGAGCCCGACGCGATCGTGCCGACGGTGCCGATGACGCCGATGCGCCCGGTGCGCGTGGCCCGTGCGGCGGTGGCCACCGCCGGCTCGATGACCCCGAGCAGGGGCACCGACGAGGGCACGGGGTCGGCTTCGATCGCCGCGGCGGTCGCGGTGTTGCAGGCGGCCACGGCGAGCTTGACGTCCTGGGCGCTGAGCCAGTCGACGATCTCGCGCGTGAAGCCGCGGACCTGCCCGAGCGGGCGGGGACCGTAGGGTCCGCGCGCGGTGTCGCCGAGGTAGACGAGGCGCTCGTCGGGCAGGAGGTCCATGAGGGCGCGGGCGACGGTCAGTCCCCCCACCCCGGAGTCGAACACCCCGATGGGCCGGGGATCGCCGGTGTCGGCACGCATGGACAGGGAGTCTAGCCCGCGCTCACGCCCACAGCGTCTCGGAGAGGTCGTCGGCCATCGCCTCGACGTCACCGGGGGCGTAGACCCCGGTCGAGAGGTACTTCCAACCACCGTCGGGGCTGATGACGACGACCTTGCTGCCCTCGGGCAGCCGCCGCGGCGTGCACACCTTGAGGGCGACGTGCACCGCCGCACCGGTCGACAGCCCCGCGAAGACCCCCACGTCGGCGACGAGGCGCTTGGTCGCGCGCAGCGCCTTGATGGAGTCGACCTTGATGCGACCGTCGAGGATCTCGGGGTCGAAGATCGGCGGGATGAAGCCGTCGTCGAGGTTGCGTAGGCCGTAGACGAGGTCGCCGTACTCCGGCTCGGCGGCGAAGACCTTCGCCGCGGGGTTGTGCTGCTTGAGCCGGCGGCCCACCCCGGTGAGGGTGCCCCCGGTGCCGAGCCCGGCGACGAGCGCGTCGACGTCGGGGAGGTCACGCAGGATCTCGGGCCCGGTCGTCTCGTAGTGCGCCGTCGGGTTCGCGGGATTGCCGTACTGGAAGGGCATGAAGAGGTCGCTGTCGCCCTCGGCCATCTCCTGGGCGAGGAGGACCGCGCCGTTGGAGCCCTGGTCGGCGGGGCTGTAGACGATGTCGACCCCATAGGCGCGCAGCAGGGTCGTGCGCTCCTCGGAGGTGTTCTCCGGCATCACGCAGGTGAGCTTGTAGCCGCGCGGCGCGCAGATCGCCGCGAGCGCGATGCCGGTGTTGCCCGAGGTCGGCTCGAGGACCCGGCTGCCGGGCTGCAGCAGCCCCCGGCGCTCGGCGTCGTCGATGAGGTACTTCGCGACGCGGTCCTTCACCGATCCGGTGGGGTTCTGCCCCTCGAGCTTGAGGTAGAGCTCGTAGCCGTCGGGAGCGATCCCCGGCAGACCCACGAGGGGGGTGTTGCCGACGGCGAGGCTGATGTCGGGCGCGAGCATGCCGCCAGCCTACCCAGCGACCGCCCGCGCCTCCCCCGCCCGGCCGCCCGAGTCGCTCAGCGCGGACCGGTCGGGGCGGGACGGCCCTCGACACGCACCTCGCGCTCGGTGATCCTGCCGTCACGGATGTCGAAGCCGCGGATGACCGGCCCGTCGGGATCCTGCAGCGAGACGATGAGGTAGACGACGTCGGGGTAGAAGGCCAGCTCGACGTCGGTCGGCGAGGGGAACGCCTCGGTGTGGGTGTGGGAGTGGTAGATCGCGAGGAGGTCGAGCCCCCGGTCGTCGATGTCGCGCATCGCGTGGAGCATCGCCTTGGGCTCCATCGAGTAGTACGTCATCGACCGCGCGGCGTTGGGGATCTCGTAGTGCTCGGCCACGCCCTCGCCGTCGCCGGCGAGCAGACCGCAGACCTCGAAGGGCGCGTCGCTGCGCGCGTGTGCGACGAGCGCGTCGTAGGTGGCCTCGTCGAGATCGATCGTGCCGGTGATCTCTGCGCGCGTCACCACGTCCTCCTCGGGCTCGCGGGGCTGGTCGGACGCCGACGAGCGCCGGCGACGGCGGCCAATCTAGCGGCCCTCCCGACGTCGCGACCCTGCCGACGAGGCGATCGGTCAGGCCTCGTCGGGGCCCTCCGCCGGCCAGACCGCAGCGGCCGCCTCGGCGAGGAAGCGCGCGATGACGTCGCGCTCGTCGGGGTCGAAGCCGGCGACGGCCTCCTGGAGTCGCGCTGCGGAGGCACGGTAGAAGTCGACGGCGGCGGCCTCGCCCTCAGGCGTGAGGCGCAGGTAGGTGCGGCGCCGGTCCTCACCGTCGCGCTGGCGCTCGACGAGCCCGCGCCGCTCGAGGCGGTCGACGGTGCCGGTGATCGCCCCGCTCGAGAGCCCGAGCAGCGCGCCGAGCTCCCCCATCCGCAAGGGCTGGTGCCAGTGCTGACCAATGAGCTCGGCGGCGCGGAGGTCGCTCGGGTGCAACTCGAGCTCCTTGGCGAAGGCGTCGCTCAGCCGGCGCGTGCCATCGGTCAGCGCGCGCAGCAGCACGAGGAGCGCACGCGCGTCGTCGTCGCCGAAGAGCTCACCGTCGAAGCGGTAGTGCCGCGGTGTCCCGCCGCGCTCCGGCGTTTCCTCCATGCCCTCCATGCCCCGCTCCCGCCCGCTCCCGACATCTCCGTCCAACGTCCACGATATCGACGAACACCCGCGAACTCCCAGCCTACCCGACGGCACGCGCTTGGCAGGCGACGCAGCGTGGGCGCACCACGCCCGGTGAGGTGTGGGAGGGTCGGGTCGCGGGGTAGGGAGCCCACGACGGCTCGCGCCGGCCCGATGAGCCCGCGCCGGCCCGACGAGGAGGAGGTCTGCGGTGTCGGCGGTTCGACTGCTTCCATGGGCGCTGCACCAGGCGCTGGCCTATGCCGCCGGCGTCTTCTGCATCGTCGCCCCGTTCGCGCTCGGCTTCGCCGAGGGCAGCCCGCTCGCGGTCTTCGTCGGCTCCGGGGTGGCGCTCCTGCTCGTCGGCGTGCTCGGCAAGGGGGGGCCCGGCGTCGCCCAGGTCCTGCCGGCCACAGTGCACGTCGGGCTGACCTACATCCTCGGGTTCGTGCTCCTGCTCGCCCCGTTCGTCTTCGGCTTCGCCGACGAGCAGACGCCGCTGGCCACGGCGATCTTCGTCGGGCTCGCGATCGTCGTCATCACACTCATCGCCGCGGTGCCGGGCGCCGGACGGCCCGAGGCCGCCCCCGCGGACGCCGCGGCGGAGTCGGCGTCGTCACCGGGACCCGACGAGCAGGGCACCGAGGTCGTCGACGGTGCCGAGCAGGCCCACGAGGACGACGCCGGCGGCGATCAGCCGCCGAGCTCGACGTAGACGGGCTCGCCCCCGCCCTCGGGATAGGCCACGCCCCGTGAGCCGGCTCCGGCGCTATGGACGGCGACGCCGTCGACGAGGCACTCCTCGAAGGTGACCGCCCCACCGGCGGCGGTGACCTCGTCCATGACCGCCTCCCACACCTGCTGGGGCAGGGCGATGCGGGCCACGCCGCCGAAGCTGGCGCGGCCCTCGTTGATGACCTGGGTGGCGATCGTCGTGGCGTTCATCGCGCCGAGCAGCGTAGCCGCGCGCCCGCGCACCCGCAGGTCCCGACCAGGCGCATCCGAGCCCGCGAGCGGGTACACCTGAGGGCAGGCGCATCGCGCGCCGTCCACGCCGCCGTCGCCAAGGAGGTGCCCAGCCGGTGCAGGAGAGCTTCCGCATCGCCGAGGTGCGCGGCATCCCGATAGGGATGCACTGGAGCCTGCTCGTCGTCTTCGCGCTCGTGCTCCTCGCGCTGTCCGGCGGGCTGCTGCCGGTGACCGTGCCCGACCAGGAGCCCCTGGCCTACGGGCTCACCGGCCTCGTCACGACGCTCGCGTTCTTCGGCTCGATCCTCGCCCACGAGCTCGGGCACGCGCTGCTCGCCCAGCGCCGCGGGGTGGAGGTCACCGGGATCACCCTGTGGCTCTTCGGGGGCGTGGCCCGCTTCCGGACCCAGCCCAAGGACCCCACCGACGACCTCCACATCGCCGCGATCGGCCCGGCGATCAGCGTCGCGCTCGCGGTGGTCTTCGGCGCGCTCGGCGCGGCGGTCGCAGTCACCGGCGCCGCCCCCCTCGTGAGCGCCGGCCTCGGCTGGCTCGGGCTCATCAACGCCGCCCTCGCGGTCTTCAACATGGTCCCCGCGGCACCGCTCGACGGAGGAAGGGTGCTGCGCGCCTGGCTGTGGCGCCGCAAGGGCGACCACGGGGAGGCCACCCGTCTCGCCGCCCGCGGTGGACGCGTCTTCGGCCTCGCCCTCATCCTCATCGGGCTCTTCGAGGTCGCGTTCGGGCGCCTGGGCGGGCTCTGGCTCGTGCTCATCGGGTGGTTCCTCATCACCGCCGCGCGCGGCGAGGAGACGACCTCGTGGCTGTCGGGACTGCGTGTCGGGGAGGTCATGAGCCCCGATCCGGTCGTCGCGCCGGACTGGCTGACGGTCCAGGACTTCCTCGACGACTACGTCTTCACGCACCGCTTCTCGACCTTCCCCCTGCGCGACTTCCAGGGCGAGCTCTCCGGTCTCGTCACCCTCGGCGCGGTCAAGCGCGTGCCGAGCGACCGCCGCGGCGCCGTGCGCGTTCGCGAGGTCGCCGTGCCCCTCGCCGAGGTCCCGCGGCTGAGCCCGGACACGCCCCTCGAGGAGGCCTCGGGCCAGCTCTCCCCGCTGTCGGGGGGCCGCGCGCTCGTCTTCGTCGACGACGACCTCGTCGGGATCCTCTCGCCCAGCGACCTCTCGCGGGCGATCGAGCGCGGCCCGCTGCGCCGGCGCGACGAGGAACCGGACGCGGCCTCGGAGCCGACCGAGCCGACCGAGCCCACCGAGCCCTCGCAGCGCGCGTGAGCGAGCCCGACTGCGACCTCCTCGTCGTCGGTGCCGGCCCCGCCGGCCTCGGCCTCGCCGCGGCCTGCGCCGACCTCGACCTGCGGGTACTCGTCGTCGCCCCCCACCCCGAGTCGCGCTGGCAGCCCACCTACGGGCTCTGGCTCGACGAGGCGCGCGAGGCGGGGCTCGAGGGCGCCCTCGCCCACGCATGGCCGCGCACCGTCGTGCGTGCCGGAGCCTCGGGCCGGCGCACCCTCGCCCGCGGGTACGGCCTGCTCGACAACGCCGCGGCCAAGGAGGCCCTCAGTGCCCGGGTGCGCGCGGCCGGCGGCGACCTCGTCGACGGCGCGGTCGCCCACGCGACCGCAGGCCGGGTGACGCTGCGCGACGGCAGGACGATCACGGCGGCGGTCGTCGCCGACGCCTCCGGGCACGCCCCCGTCCTCGCCCCGCGACCCCGGGCCGCGGGGTTCCAGTCGGCCTTCGGTGTCGAGCTGACCCTCGGGGAGCCACCCGCCGCCGAGGGCGCCATGACCCTCATGGACTTCCGCGACGGCGGCACGCCGGGCGCGCCGACGTTCCTCTACGCGATGGACCTCGGCGACGGGCGCTGGTTCGTCGAGGAGACCTCACTCGTCGCCCGCCAGCCGCTCGGCTTCGGTGAGCTCGAGGCCCGGCTGCGCCGTCGCCTCGGTCTGCGCGATCGGTGGCCCTCCACCCCGCGCGCGGTCGAGCGCTGCGTCTTCCCCATGGGGGCCCCGATCGCGCCACGTCCGCGGGACGCCTTCGCCTTCGGCGCCGCAGCGAGCATGGTCCATCCTGCCAGTGGTTACCAGGTCGGCCCAAGCCTCGTGCGGGCGCGCGTCGTGGCGTCGGCGGTCGCCGAGGCCAGGGCACGCGGCCTCGCACCGGACGACGCCGCCGCCCTCGCCTGGTCGCGGCTGTGGACCCGCGACCGGCGGCGACAGCACGCGCTGCACCGCCTCGGGCTGGCGGTCCTGCTCGACTTCGAGCTCGACGACCTCCAGGAGTTCTTCGGCGCGTTCTTCGCGATGCCCGAGGGCCGCTGGCGCGCGTACCTCGGCGACGCACGCGCCATCAGCGACGTCGAGCGGGCGATGCTCGACGTCTACTCGAGGGTGAGCCCGAGGTTGCGCTGGCGCCTCACCCAGGCCGCCGTCGGCCCGGCGCGTCACGCGTTCGCGGTGGGCCTCGGACTCCTGGAAGATCCTGCCAGGTAGTCGCTCGCCAGGTCAGCCGCGGGCGTGCCGTTCGGCGACCCCGGCGAACTGGAAGACAACCCCAGTGCGGTCCTCGGAGACCTCCCAGAGCCGCTGGGCGACCTCGGGGTCCCGGGCCGCCGTGCTCGGCGCGACGGACGTGGGCGCGCCGCGCATCTCCCCTGGTCCCGCAGGGCCGATGTAGTCGCCCCCGCGGGCCTGTGGGGCGGTCGCGGCGTAGAGGGTCGGCAGGGCGCCGGCGGCCGCGGACTGCCCGAGCAGCCGGGTCACCGATTCGGTGAGGCCGGCCTGCACCGTCTGCCCGGCCATGCGCGGCCCCGCCCCCTGCAGCTTCGTGCTCGCGAAGCCGGGGTGGCAGGCCAGCGCCTCGAGCGAGGAGCCCGCAGCCTCGGCGCGCCGCTGCAGTTCGAAGGTGAAGAGGAGGTTCGCGAGCTTGGACTGCCCGTACGCCGCCCACTTGCGGTAGCGCCGTTGGGCGTCGAGATCGTCGAAGTCGATCCGCCCCATCCGGTGCGCCCCGCTCGAGACGGTCACGACCCGCGGCGTCTCGGCGGCCTCGAGTGCCGGCAACAGCCGGCCGCTGAGCGCGAAGTGCCCGAAGTGGTTCGTGCCGAGCTGCAGCTCGAAGCCGTCGGCGGTGCGCCGCAGCGGGGTGGCCATGACCCCGGCGTTGTTGACGAGGACGTCGAGGCGCCCGTGCTCAGCGAGGATGTGCCCGGCGGCCCGCTCGACGCTCGCGAGGTCGGCGACGTCGAGGTCGACGACGTCGACCCGGGCGGTCGGCGCCGCGCCGATGACCTGCGCTCGCGCAGCCTCCCCCCGTCCCCGGTCCCGCGCCCCGAGCAGGACGTGCGCCCCCTGTGCGGCCAGCGCCTTGCTGGCCTCGAGGCCGATGCCGCTCGTCGCGCCGGTGACGAGGACCCGGCGACCGTCCTGCGCGGGGATGTCGGCGGTGGACCAGCTCATGGGGGCTCCTCTACGTGTACGTGCGTGCGCAACGCCACCGTTCGACGCTGCGGGGGTCACGGCGCGGCGGACGCCGCGCCCCGCCGAGGGTGCCCCCGAGGACCCCGCTCCACGCCTCGCGTGGTCAGAAGCGCAGGAGCGCCGCGACGTGGTCTCCCTCGGGCAGCGCCGAGGCGGCAACGCCGAGGGCCTCACCGCCGCGACTCAGCGCCAGGCGCGCCGCGGCGTCGACGAGGTCGACGTCGCCTGGCTGAGGCCCGCCGGCGCGCAGGGTGACCTGGCCGACGTCGTCGACCGCGCCGAACGCCCGGGCGCCATCGGCGACGAGCAGGGTCGCGATGCGCGACGCCAGCCCGGCCCGCAGGATCTCCTCCAGGTCGGCGGTCGCGAGGCCGGTGCCGACCTGGGCCTGGTAGGCCTCGAGGGCCGCGTCGACCGGCGAGCGCAGCACATCGACGACGTGGGGCCAGGCTGCGTCACGCAGCTCGGCGTCACGACGCCGCCCGGGATCGCCGCCGACCGCCCCGTCGACGATCCTCGACAGGCCGCTCGTCGCACGGTAGCGCGCGACGTTCTCCTCCACCCCCGCGAGGACGACCGGGGCGGTCGCCGGCAGGAGCTTGGGCAGCGCGACGTCGACGGCGCGGAAGAGGCGCTCGGTGCGCAGGCGGTCGAAGTCCGGCCGCTCGTGACCGTGGAAGACCGCCGGATCCCCACCACGGCCCGCCGCGCGGTGCTGGAGCTCAGGGGGCTCGTCGTCGCCGGGAAGGTCCGCGACGGACGTCGGCACCCCGTGTGCGGCGAGGTCGATCGCCTCGACGGTGGTCTGGGTCGCGTCGAGCAGCCGCACGTGATCCTGGCTGATCGCGAGCACCGCGAAGCGGCCGGCGACGGTGAGCCCGGGAAGCAGCGGGCTGATGAGGGGCGCATCGCCGGCGACGACACGCTCGTCGACGGGGTGCGGGGTGCGGTGCAGGCGCACGCTGTTGGCCGCCACGTGCAGGACGAGCCCGTCGAGCTGGTGCAGCCAGAACTCAGCGTCGGTGAGCAGCTCCTTGAGCGGCTCGAGGTGGGCTTCGGCGCCCTCGCCGGTGAGTCCCGCCCGCTCCAGCTCCACGACGGCCTCCCGTCGGGCGCTCTTGAGCTTCGTCGCGTTCTCCTCGGGGCGCACCGCGGCGCGAGTCGTCGGGAAGGTGATCGTCACCACCGGCGGCGCGAGGTCGTCCAGCAGCGAGCGCAGCGACGCGACGTCGACGACCTCGGGCGTGGCGAGCTCGGCCATCACACGTCCTCCTTCTCGGGTCGGCATGCGATCCTGCCCAGGAGCACGGCCAGGCATGCCGCGCCCGGCGCCGCGCTCACCGCCGACCGCCAGCTGCCGCCAGGGTCGGGGCGCGCTCCGGTCCGGCCCTGCGCCCCGCCCCCGCGCACCCGCCCGGGTGGGGCTGCACGGCCGTCTGCCGAAGGGGCGAAGGGCCGTCGACGAGAGGTCCACCGGGGGGCACCGTGATGAGGACGAGTGGACGCTCGCAGCCGTCGGGGGGTGGGGCGAGGCCGAGGCGGAGGGAGAGGCGATGCACGCAGACATCGAGGGGTTCGCTAGCCGTTCCGGTGGGAGGGCGCGCTCGTGGCTCGCACTGCTCGCCGCCCTGCTGCTCATCGTGGGGCTCGCTGCCTGCGGGGAGGAGGTCGCCGAGGAACCAGCGCCCGAGCCCGAGGAGGAGCCCGAGCCCGAGGAGGAGCCCGAGCCGGAGGAGGACCCCGAGACGGAGGAGGAGCCCGCCGCGGAGGGCTGGGTCGAGTCCCTCGTCGGGGACTTCTGGTACGAGGGCGCGCACGTCGAGCTGCTCGAGGCCGAGCTCGTCGTCGACGACACCTACTCGGAGCCCGAGGGGATGCTCTCGGTGCGCGGGGAGTTCACCAACCTCACCGACGACACCTACCGCGGCTCGCTCTTCCCCTTCGACGACATGATCCTCGTCGTCGACGGGGCGCAGATCATCGCGACGGGCTACGCCAGCGAGCTGCCCGACCTGCCCGAGGGCGGCCGCAACGTCGGGGAGATCGCCTTCGCTGTCGAGCCCGACCTCGAGCTGGCCGGCGTCGAGCTCCACGCCGGCCCGCCGGCCAAGCAGCACACCATCATCGCCCTCGACGGCAGCGCCGAGCCGGAGGGCTTCGAGCCGATCGAGGTCGACCTGAGCGGCGACATGGCGGCGGGCGATCTGCTCGTCGAGGTGAGCGCCGGCGACCTCTGGCCGTTCAGCCACGACCGCTTCGAGCAGCTCGACGACGGTGCGCTCTCGCTCGGGCTCACCGTCGACCTCGCCTACGAGGGTGACCGCTACTCCCGGCACATGGACCGCGAGTTCGTCCTCGAGCTGCCCGACGGGCGCACGGTCATGCCGGAGCTCGCACCCGCAGACACCCTCCAGCCGAATGAGCTCGTCACCGACGAGCCCGTCGCCTTCCTCGTCGAGGACCCACCCGAGGGCGCCTACGAGCTCACCGTCACGACCGCCGAAGACGACACCGCGGCCTTCGACTTCGAGCTCTAGACGGGCCACGCAGGCCGCCGTCCGCACGCACGCGGCCGGCGGCCGCGCCCCCGACGGACCGCTACCCTCCCGCCTCGGACAGGGCGCGCCAGGCGCGCGGCACGCGGCGCGCCACAGCGAGGAGGAGCCGGATGCGGGTCGTGACCTGGAACGTCAACTCGGTGCGGGCGCGCCTGCCACGGCTGCTCGAGCTGCTCGGGGCCCACGAGCCCGACCTCGTCTGCCTGCAGGAGCTCAAGTGCGCCGAGGAGGCCTTCCCCGCCGAGGCCCTCGCCGAGGCCGGCTACACCGCCCCGCGCCTGTGCGGAGGCCGCTGGGCGGGCGTGGCCGTGCTCGCCCGTCGCGACGCCGAGGTCGACGACGTGCGCAGCGGCCTGCCCGGCGAGGCCCGCCCCGAGGAGGCGCGCTGGGTCGAGGCCGTCGTCGACGGCTGGCGCGTGGCGTCGGTCTACGTGCCCAACGGCCGTGAGCCCGCGTCGCCGACCTTCGCCGACAAGCTCGTCTTCCTCGAGGCGATGCGCGAGCGCCTCGCCGCCGACGACGCCCCCGACCTCGTTGCCGGCGACCTCAACGTCGCCCGCGACGACGCCGACGTCTGGGACGCTGAGGCCTTCGTCGGGGCCACCCACGTCACCGGCGAGGAGCGCGAGCGCCTCGCCGCGCTGCTCGACACCGGCTACCTCGACGCCTACCGCAGGCTGCATCCCGACGAGCCGCAGTTCACCTGGTGGGACTACCGTGCCGGGGCCTTCCCCCGCAACCACGGGATGCGCATCGACTACCACCTCCTCGCCGAGCGGCACGGCCGGCGGCTCACCGCCTGCGGCATCGACCGAGACTTCCGCAAGGGCCCCAAGCCGAGCGACCACGCACCGCTGCTCGCCGAGCTCGACGCCTCCTAGGGGACTCGACTGCCCCGCACCTGGGGAGGCTGGCGAGCGGGCGGTTCGCCGCCAGCACGGTCAGCGAGGCCAGCCCTGGGAGGGTGACCGCATGGCCAAGCCGCACAAGCGCGACCTCACCGAGGCGGAGCGGGCCCGGGAGGAGGCCGAGCGCCAGCGCCGGAGGGCGCGCCGGGCGGCGATCTACAACCGGGCGCGCTTCCGTGGCCTGCAGGTCGACCCGGAGATCAACTTCTACCCCGAGGTCGCCGACCGCGAGCCCGGCGACACGAACATCGTCCGTGGAGGCTTCGACCTCCACCCGTGGGTGACCTTCATCTCCGGCGGCCTGCTCCTCCTCTTCGTCGGTGTCACGCTCGCCTTCCCCGAGCGCGCCGGGGCGGTCTTCGAGGCGACCCTCGACGGCATCAACGACACGTTCGGCTGGTTCTACATCCTCAGTGCCAACCTCTTCGTGCTCACCGTCGCCTTCTTCGCCTTCAGCCGCTACGGCAAGATCCGCCTCGGCGGACCCAACGCCAAGCCGGAGTTCAGCCGGCCGGCGTGGTACGCGATGCTCATCAGCGCCGGCATGGGCATCGGCCTGATGTTCTGGTCGGTCGCTGAGCCGATCTTCCACCTCGAGGCCCCCGCGCCGATGTTCGGCGTCGAGCCGGGCAGCGCCGAGGCCAGCAGCGCCGCGCTCGCGACGACTTTCTACCACTGGGGGCTGCACCCCTGGTCGATCTACGCCCTCGTCGGCCTCGCGCTGTCGTTCTTCGCCTTCAACCGCGGGCTGCCGCTGACGTTCCGCTCGGTCTTCTACCCGCTGCTCGGCCCGCGGATCTACGGCGGCTGGGGCAACGCCATCGACATCCTCACCGTGCTCGCGACCCTCGCCGGCCTCGCGACCTCCCTCGGCCTCGGCGTCGGTCAGGCCGCCGCCGGTCTCAACGCGCTCTTCGGCTGGCCGCAGGACACGAGCTTCCAGGTCCTGCTCATCGCCGTCATCACCGGCGTGGCCGTCCTCTCGGTCGTCGCTGGCCTCGACGGCGGCGTCAAGCGGCTGAGCCAGCTCAACATCGTGCTCGCCGGCGGCTTCATGGTCTTCCTGCTCACCGTCGGACCGGCGGTCTTCGTCTTCCAGGCGTTCGTGCAGAGCGTCGGCTTCTACGCGAGCTCGCTGCCGCAGCTCGCCTTCTGGAGCGAGGCCTTCGTCGACACCGACTGGCAGGGCGGCTGGACGGTCTTCTACTGGGGCTGGTGGATCTCGTGGTCGCCGTTCGTCGGCATGTTCATCGCCCGGGTCTCGAAGGGCCGCACCGTCCGCGAGTTCGTCCTCGGCGTCGTCGGCTTCCCCTCGATCCTCTCGTTCTTCTGGATGTCGGTGTTCGGCGGCACCGCCCTGAACCTCCAGCGCTCCGGCGTGCGCGACGTCAGCGCCGCGGTCAGCGAGAACGTCGCCACCGCGCTCTTCGACATGCTCCGCGCCTTCCCCCTCACCACGGTCGCCTCGCTCGCCGCCGTCGTGCTCATCATCTCGTTCTTCGTGACCTCCTCGGACTCGGGCTCGCTCGTCGTCGACCACCTCACCTCGGGCGGCAAGATCGACTCGCCGGTGACCCAGCGGGTGTTCTGGGCGGTGATGGAGGGGGCGCTGGCGGCGGTGCTGCTCATCGGCGGCGGGCTCACCGCGCTGCAGACCGCCGCCGTGGCCACCGGGCTGCCGTTCGCCGTCGTCCTGCTCGTGCTCACGTGGAGCCTGCGGCGGGCCTTCCATGAGGAGCTCGACCTCCTCGAGGCCCACTACGACGCCCAGATCTTCCGCTCACGCCACGGCGCGCTGCTCGACCACCTCAAGCGCGAAGGGGGCGAGAGCACCGCCCCGCCCGCCGAGGACGACGCCGAGGACGACGCCGCAGAGGGCGGGCGCGCCGCCGGGCCCGCCGAGCGCCCCGCCGGGGGCGACGCCACCGAGGCCGGGCGCCCCGCCCGGCCCGCCGACGAGGACGAGGAGGGATCGCCGTGAGCGCACGACCGCGTCCCGCCGCGGCGCGCCGGCGCGCCGGCGGGCTCGCCGCCCTCGCCCTCGCGGGCCTGCTCGCCGCCGCCTGCGCGCCGCTCGAGGAGGAGCCCGCACCGGCAGGGGCCCCGCCCGAGGTCGAGCCGGCCGAGGCCGAGGAGGTGCGCATGGCGAGGGCGGACTGGGAGGCGGGCTTCCTGCAGGCCGCGATCGTCGCGCACCTGCTCGAGGAGCTCGGCTACGACGTCACCGACCCCGCCGAGGCGACGCTGAGCCCCGAGACCTTCTACCCGCTGCTCGCCCGTGGCGACTACGACCTCTGGGCCAACGGCTGGTTCCCGCTGCACGCGCGCTTCCTCGAGCGCGAGCTCGTGACCGGCCAGCGCGTCGCCACCCCCATCGAGCCGGTCGGCACCCTCGTCGAGGCCGGCGCGGTCCAGGGCTACCTCGTCGACGCGGCCACCGCCGCCGACCTCGACGTCACCTCGACCGAGGACCTGCGGCGCCCCGAGGTCGCCGCCGCCTTCGACACCGACGGCGACGGGACCGCCGACGTCCTCGGCTGCGAGGAGGGCTGGGGCTGCCGACGGGCCATCGACCGCCAGCTCGACGAGCTCCCCTGGGGCGAGGCGGTCACCCAGGTCGTCGGCGACTACGACGACCACGTCGCCGAGGCGCGCGAGCGCGTCGCCGCCGGCGAGCCGGTCCTGCTCTACGCCTGGACGCCGAGCGCCACCGTCGACGTCCTGCGCCCCGGCGAGGACGTCCTCTGGCTCGAGTCGCAGGCCCTGCCCGGTGCCGAGGAGCCGACGACGGTGCGCGGCCTCGAGGGCTGCGCCGGGGATGACCCGTGCGAGCTGGGCTGGACGGTCAACGACCTCCGCGCGGTGGCGCGCGCCGACCTCGTCGAGGAGCACCCGCCGATCCGCCGCCTCCTCGAGGTCGTCGAGATCCCCCTCGGCGACCTCACCGCGCACAGCGCGGAGATGGCCGCCGCCGAGGAGTACAGCGACGACGACCTCGCCATGGCCGCCGCGGAATGGGTCGCCGAGCACCGCAGCGTCGTCGACGGCTGGCTCGCCCACGCCCGGGGCGACTGACGCGCCGCGCCGGCCCTGCAGCCGCGGCGGACGAACCCCACGACCCGGCGCCCCGCGCAGGCCCCGAAGCCCCCATGGGGCCGCCACCGGCCGTCCGCGAACGGCTCAGCGCAGCGCGGCGAGCGCCTCGAGGACCCGGTCGACGTCGGTCTCGTCGTGGTAGTGCGCGAAGCCGACGCGGGTGATCCCGCCACTGTCGAGCAGCCCGAGGGCGCGCAGCGGCTCGAGCGCGTAGCAGTGGCCGTGGAAGGTGAGGATGCCCTGCTCGGCGAGGGCCGCCGAGACCGCGGCGGGTGAGCGACCCTCGACGGTGAGCGAGAAGGTTGGCGTGCGTCCGGCTGCCTCCGGGGGGCCGTGCAGCGTGACGTGGCCGAGGCCGGTGAGGCCCGCGAGGAAGCGCTGCGAGAGCGCTGCCTCGTGGCGCGCGATGGTCTCGAGGCCGAGCCCGCGGACGTAGCCAAGGGCCGCGCCGGCGCCGGCGATCGCCTCGAAGCTCTGCGTGCCCGACTGCCACCGCCCGGGGCCGTGGTCGGGCTGGGCCTCGAGGCGGTCGGGGGTGAGCTCGGCGAGCAGCGACGGGCGGGCGACGAGCGCCCCGAGGTGGGGGCCGTAGACCTTGTAGAGCGAGCAGGCGAGGACATCGATGCCGTCGCGGTCCTGCGCGAGCGCGACGTGCGGTGCGGCGTGCACGGCGTCAGCGACGGTGAGCGCCCCGACGCTGCGGGCGGCGTCGACGAACGGTGCGGGGTCGACGACGGTGCCGAGGACGTTGGAGGCGAGCGGGAAGGCGACGAGGCGCGTGCGCGAGGTCACCGCAGCCTCGAGGTCGGCGGGGTCGAGGCGGCCCTGCTCGTCGATGCCGACCCACCGGACCGTCGCGCCGACGCGCTCGGCGAGCCGCCGCCACGGGGTGACGTTGGCGTCGTGGTCGAGCCGGGTGCACACGACCTCGTCGCCCGGCCCGAGGCGGCGCTCGAGCGCCCGGGCGAGGTGCCAGACGAGCGTCGTCATGTTCGCCCCGAAGACCACCCCGCTGGGCTGGCCGCCGACGAGGGCGGCGACCTCGCGACGGCTCGCGGCGACCATGCGGTCGGTCTCGCTCGAGGTCACGAAGTCCTGCCCGGCGTTGGCGAAGGAGGTCTCGAGGTAGGCGCGCATCGCGTCGATCGCATCCTCGACGATCTGGGTGCCCCCGGGTGCGTCGGCGTGGACGAGCGGGTAGCCACGCTCGTCCATGCGCGCGAGGCCCGGGAAGCGGGAGCGGACGGCGGGCACGTCGATGGTGGTCATGCCCGGCGATGCTGCCAGACGAAAGCGATCTGTGCGCCACCTGTCCTTCGACCTTCTCGCTGGGGCCGATCGACTCTGGGAGCCGGAGGACGGTAGGCGCTTGATGAGCCGAGGGCGAGGTCCTGTCCGCGGCGCGGCGGAGGCGGGTTCCCGGGGCGCAGGACGCGGGGCGGTGGCCTCCGGGCCGAAGGAGAGACCATGCTGGTCGAACGCCGCCACCCACCCGCGTCGACGTCGGACACGCACCGCCGCCGCGCACTCACCCGGGTGCTGAGCTTGCTGTTGTTGCTCGCGCTCGTCGCCAGTGCCGCCCCCACCGGGGTCGCGACCGCGCAAGGGGGATTGCGCGTCGAATCCCTTGAGAGCGCCACGCTGAGCCCCGAGAGCCTCGCGCAGAGCCTGGCTGGCGCCGGGGTCAGCGTCGAGCCCGGCAGCGTGAGCTACATCGGCTCTCCCGTCGGAGCCGGGCAGTTCACCGGCGGTGCTGCGGCGGTGAGCGTCGACGCCGGGATCGTCCTGAGCTCGGGCAAGGCCGTCGACGTCGAAGGGCCGAACGACACCCCTGACAAGAGCACCAACCTTGGCGTCGCCGGTGACGAGGCGCTCACCAACCTCGCCGGCGGACAGACCTTCGACGCCAGCATCCTCGAGTTCTCGTTCACCGTGAGCGG
>Ga0207421_10001614_pt1 | contig 28672 bp, 24 predicted proteins | sample SodLakKL_010_SED_4_FD_187542 | JGI IMG/M metagenome (GOLD analysis project Ga0207421, IMG submission 187542) | Alkaline sediment microbial communities from Lake Tanatar, Kulunda Steppe, Russia - 8KL_010_SED (SPAdes) (version 2) | ecosystem: Environmental > Aquatic > Non-marine Saline and...
GAAGAAGTGCACGAGGGAGAAACCGAAGCGTCGGTCGTCTCCGTCGAATCCGCTGGCGGCGCACAGCCAGTTGGCGCTGATTGAAAGACTGACCGAGCAGAAAAAGTACACCCAACACAGAAATATCGGGGTGTCGTAAGAACTGATAATGCTACTGGTGGTGTGCGTCGACCTGGACGATGACCTCGGGCGGAAAACCGGCATGGAGACGCCGGTTATCGGCCGCGACGCTGTCCAGGATGCGGCTGTCGCGCTTGCGACTGCAGACCCCGAAGACAGCGATGTGAACGTCCTGTTCGAAGGCGTGCATCTCGCGGACACCATCGAAGACGAGACCGTTGAGGTCGTTGCCGTCACGGGTGTCGATGGCCGCGATATCGAGGCCAACCGGAAGGTTGGTGAGGAACTCGACCGCGTCCTTGCCGAGATTGCGACCGGTGAAGATATCCGCGCAATCGTCGTGACCGACGGCGCACAGGACGAATCGGTCATTCCAGTCATTCGCTCGCGCGTCCAGATTGATGCCGTCCGGCGCGTCGTGGTCCGACAGGCACAGGACCTCGAATCGATGTACTACACCATCAAGCAGGTACTTGACGACCCAGAAACCCGCGGGACGCTGTTGGTACCGCTCGGTATCCTGTTGCTGATTTATCCACTCGCCATCTTTGCCGACCTGCTCGGCTTTCCAGGGACGGTCTTCGGTCTCATCTCGGGGCTGCTCGGGCTGTATATTCTCGGCCGGGGGCTCGGGGCACGAGAGTGGATAGACCGCACCATCGAGCAGACACAGACGGCACTGTTTACCGGTCGAGTTACGCTCATCACCTCCATTGTTGCGGTTGCACTGCTGGTTATTGGAAGTGTGAGTGGATTACAGACGCTTGAGGAGTTTCAGGCGGACCCCGGACAGTTGGGTGCCATCGAAACCATCGCGGCCGTCATCTTCGGAGCGATTCAGTGGTTTGCTGCGGCCGGCGTCACGAGCAGTCTTGGACGGGTGACCGATGAGTACCTCTCCGGTGAGTTTCACTGGCGGTATCTGAATGCCCCCTTTTACGTTGTCGCGATTGCTGCCGTCCTTCATGGCGTAAGTGCCTTTTTCCTCGGCGAGGCGAATCTCGAGTACCTTGCGTTCATGCTGACTGGTGGGACGTTATTAGGGTTGGCGAGCACGCTCTCGTTTGCAATTGCAGAGTCGTGGGCGAAACAGGGTGCCGAGGCAGCCTGAAAACGAGCCAACAGAACGTTCCCGAACCAGAATCGGTATGTAGGTGAAGTGTACAACGTACCTGTGAGGGCATGTAGCTCAGTCCGGACTAGAGCGTCGGACTTCTAATCCGACGGTCGTGGGTTCAAATCCCATCATGCCCGTTGTCTGTGAACGAATGTGAGCAGCAACGGCTACGTGATTTGAACTACGCGAGAGGAGCGAAGCGGGTCTCGTAACCGAGTTCACAATCCCATCATGCCCGTCCATCTTTTTCTCGTCGGGTCGCCGACGGCGACCACTCCTCGAAAAACATGGGTGAAAAAGCCGCGACTCACGATGTTCGTCGCGGGGAACCGCTCGCTTCGCTCGCGGATATGCCTGCACAGTAGTGACAAGACAATCGATTCTTACAGGGGACGACCCCACAGTGTATCATAACAGTGTGCACGAGCATTGTGCGTTGTTCTAAACTGGCTGAACTCCACAACATGTATATTCAAAAGAATATTTCGGACCGTATGGAATCAGATAAGATTCTTCTCGGCATCTTAGGTTTGCACATCGCCATTGTTGCCGCAGCACACGAAATTATTGACGAACTTACCTTCGCAGCAGAAGGTCCGGTAGTTGTTCTAATGTGGGCTAGCATATTATTCACACTCTCGGGCTTTTTTATAGGGCGGTTTAGTTGACAGTAATTCGTTCTTCCGCAGGCGAAATTGTCATCTCAGCACCCAGCGGAAGCGGGGCAATCGGGGTGGTGTGTCCCCAGTCAAGGCCAAGCACGAGAGGGATATCAGAATTATATCGGCTCACTTCCGCAACAATCGTCTCATAAAGTTGTTCACGATACTGTTGACGCTCGTCTTGGGGCGGCTCTTCGAGAAAGCTCCGTGTCGGTGGCCGACCGACAACGACGCCAGCAAACCGGTCAAGGAAGCCGCGCTCGCCGAGACACATCAGCGTCCTACCGACGGTCTCAGGGGCCGGAATCTCTTCCGACGTTTCGAGACAAAGAATAGCAGTATCAAGCCGTTCGGGCTCCGGCAGATACCGGTTCGTCGCCAGTTGCCATTCCAGGATGCTTACAGTCCCACCCCACAGATGGCCAGAAGCAGGTGTCTTCGAACCGTCCCACCGCCAGCCGGGGTTGGATTCATAAGCCAGTGGTGAGTTGAGCTCCTCAGGGTTTTGCCACCACGTCGACGGGTCATCGCTCCAGCGCTCTGCGGCCTGCAGTTCTCCAAGGGACTGTTCGAAAAATGCTCGCCTGCAGTACCGCTCAGTGTACGCTGGAAGTTCACCGGGGACCGCAAGTTCGTTCATCAACTGTGCGCCGTTGTACGAGATAATTCCAAGATTCCAGAGATAGAGTCCGAGGTTCGTGTTGTCGCTCATCCCAAAGAATCTGGTTGGATTCGCACGGAGTACGTCGGGGTCGAGGTGTGAGAGCACGCGGAGTTGGTCGCTCCCACCGATAGTTGCGATGATACCACGAATCTCATCATCTTTGAATGCCGCATGAATATCGGCGGCCCGCGCACGTGGGTTTTCCCCAAGAAACGAATCACTCTGGCGCGCTGTGGGATAGATAACAGGATTCAGGTCGAAGGTCTCTCGAAGGCGTTGTAATCCAAGTTCAAACACGTGCGGTGCAACTCTCGCACCACCGCTTGCAGGCGCAATGACTGCGATGTTATCTCCCGGTTCGAGCGGTGGTGGATTGGTGAAATCGGTCATTACTGGTAATCACCAATTCATTCACAAAAATTGTCTGGGACTGTTTCAACTGGCCCGCTATGACGCTATGGTTTCGTGACGGCTCGAAACGCTTCGGAGCGAAGTACCGTAGCCAATGCTGTCAATTCTCCACGCCGTCCGCATCAGCGGACGACAGTTACTGGAACAGGAGCGCGCCGGACAACCGTTTCAGCGACACTCCCAAGCAGCACACGCGACAGTCCTGACCGGCCACGACTGCCAATCACAATGTGGTCAACTTCCCTCTCCTCTGCAGCGGAGACGATGCGGTTCTCGGGTTGTCCCTCTTCAACAACAATACTCACTTGCTCGGTCGCGACCGCTGTATCCGCAAGATATTCGGCAACTTCTTCGCTAAGGGTTTCACTCCGCCGTGTGACGTCGTTTTGTTCAGCCCCCAGCATGTAATCGCCACGAAGCGGGTCGATAACATGCAAGACGGTGAACTCTCCATCCGGGTCTGTTTCAAGTGCATGAGCAAATGCCTCCCAGGACGGCTCAGAGTCATCGATTGGAATCAGATACTGTGTGCACATATGAGAGGTTTCGGGGCCACCGCGAAAAGACTGTTCTCCCGAGACGATGTGGACACTCCGTGCCGTCACAGTTCTGGAACGAGACGGTTTGTCGATTCCTGCTATAGCCGAATTGTGAGTAGGATAATACAAACATATACATATGCTCGGTGTAACTAGCCAGTAGCTACCGATGTGTCCTAACCGGGTATCGACGATGGCGGAGGAGATATGACGCGGATTCCACAACGACTTGCGGACGGCATTGTGACCTATTCGAAGCCACTAATTCTGGTGCTCGTGCTCATGACGGCCCTGATGGGTGCAGGGATGCCGATGGTCGAGCAGGATTCCGATTTAGAGCAGTTTGAGTCGGAATCACCTGCTGTGCAGGCACAGGAGTATATCCAGCAGAATTTCACAACAGCGGAGACTGGAAACCAGACGACAGTCCAACTAATTCAGCGTGCTGGAGAGAATGAAAACGCACTTGCAAAGCAGACAATCATCGACTCGCTTGCGTTCCAACAGCGGCTGCTCGAAACTGAGTCCATCCAGCAGACGCTCTCAACTGAGAACCCACTATTCGGTGTCGCAAACGTTCTCGGCGATGCAGCACTGAGACAATCACAGGACGGACAGCAGACAACGAACAGTGCCCAGTCATCACCGACAGTTGCAGACCGTATCGATGCACAGAAATCAGCACTGAGAGACCTCGAAGATGAGGAGTACGAGGCGCTCGTTTCAGCAACGTTCGATGAAAATGCCGGCCCCGGCGTGCTCTCGTTGCTCCCGCGGTCATATGAACCGGGTGCGACCGAGGCGACTGCGACGCTAGCAGTTATCACCCAAGACACCGCCGGCGAGCAAGTCGGCGGTCCGGACGGTGCTAGTGACCGACTTGTGAGTTCTCAACTCGAAATCCGCGACCTTGCACTCGAAGAGGAGTTGCAGTATTCGGTGTTTGGATTCGGCATCATTACCGAAGAGATTGACCAATCGCTGGGCGATAGCCTTGCTATCGTGGGCCCGCTGGCACTGCTTTTCGTCGTGCTCGCGCTTACGATTGCCTACCGTGACCCGCTTGATATCGTGCTTGGCGTCGTCGGAATTATCGCCGTTCTTATCTGGGTCTTCGGATTTATGGGCTGGACCGGGATTGCGTTCAACCAACTCCTGATATCAGTGCCAGTGTTATTAATCGGGTTATCAATCGACTATGCAATTCACGTCTTTATGCGCCACCGGGAACAGCGGGCGGGTGAGGATGAGACGCGCGACCTCAGGCGCTCGATGACGCTTGCGCTGGGTGGTGTTGGTGTTGCCCTTGTCTGGGTGACCGCAACGGCGGCGATTGGCTTTCTCGCCAACCTGACGAGCCCAATCGGCCCGCTTCGGGATTTCGGCGTCACGGCAGCCTTCGGTGTCTTTGCCGCGTTGGTCATTTTCGGAATGCTGATTCCTGGGCTCAAAATCGAACTCGATGGGTTGCTTGAGCGGGCTGGCATTGACCGTCAGAAGCGAGCATTTGGAACCGGTGATACCGCTGTCTCCGGCTTACTCTCAACAGGTGCTACCGCAGCACGGCGGTTCCCGGTTGCAGTCGTCGTTATTGCTGTTTTGTTGACTGCTGGGGGGGTCTACGGCGCAACACAAGTCGATACGAGTTTCCAGCAGGAAGATTTCCTGGCAGATGAACCGCCAGCATGGACACAGAATCTCCCCGAGCCGTTTGCTCCGGGAACGTATCAGGCCAAGGCAGACCTAGAGTTCATTCAGGCAAACTTTCAGCCAGCAGGCAATCAGGCTGATTTACTGATACGAGGAAACGTCACCAACGAACAGACACTGCAGTGGATGGCTGACAGTACCACGATTCTTGGTGAGAAAGACACAGTGCTGACCTTACAGACCGGTGAGCCTGAGCTACAGACGCCGCTGTCGGTTATGCAACAGACTGTTGCGTCTATCGAAGCCGGTGGCCAACCAGAGGACACACCGCCCGCTGGCGAAACTGACAACGAGACAGCCACTGATAGAGAATCAACAGACGAACAGCCAACGGTGACGCCCGAAGAGTTCCTTACGGCATTCAATAACGCGGCTGATGAAGATGGGATACCACAGGAAAACGTGACGACGCTGTATGATATGCTCCTCGCTGTGAACCCATCAGCTTCGGAGTATCTGTATCGGAACGATGCCGGAGAATACGAAGCCTTGCGTGCCACGGTCGAGATTCGCGGGGATGCAGCTACCAGTGACGCAGCAGCGGAGCTCCGCGGTGCAGCACAGGAAATCGAAGACACGAGCGGAAGTCAGTTACAGGTCCAGGCAACTGGTGACCAGGTAATCTTCAACGATATCGAATCTGACCTCCTTGAGACCGTAATTCAGGGGCTGCTTATTACGCTAGTGGCGGTGTTTCTGTTCATGGCCCTAGCATACCGCCTCACTGGAAACCCGGCATCGTTAGGTGTGGTAACCTTGCTACCGGTTGTGCTATCCGTCTCGTGGATTCTTGGCTCGATGTGGCTCCTCGAAATACCATTCAACACGCTAACAGGAACTATCACCTCGCTCACAATCGGGCTTGGAATTGCCTACAGCATTCATATAAGCTCGCGGTATGAACTCGAACTCCGACGACAAGGTGATGTCTGGGATGCAATGGAGACCACCGTTACGGGGACTGGTGGCGCATTGCTCGGTAGCGCGGCAACGACAGTCGGGGCATTTGGAACGCTCTCGCTTGCAATCTTCCCAGTGCTCCAGCAGTTCGGTATCATCACTGGGTTGACTATCATTTACGCGTTCCTCGCAAGCGTGCTGGTGCTCCCTGCCTTACTCGTACTCTGGACCCGATATCTCGGCCCAAAGCAGTATTTTCAGGAGAACTAAGCGACTCACGACTGCAGTTGTAGGTTGTCCCCTGTCTCTCATATACGAGACTCACTACGGTGCGTAAGTCGCCTGTGGAAGCGTCATCTTGACACAGGCCCCGTCGTCGGTATTGCGAAGCGAAAGTTCCCCACCTGATTTTTCGACAGCCCATTTCATCAGCCAGAGACCAACGCCAGTGCTGTGTGTCATCGACGTTTCGTGCTCACGATTGATGACCTGCAGTTCCTCTTTCGGAATTCCGGTTCCCGTATCCTGAATACAGAGATTCACAACCTGCTCGCCAACGCTCGTCGAGACGGTAATCGAAACGTCCTCGTCGTTATGAGTCAGCGAGTTTTCGAGGGCCGTTTCTATTGCGGTCGTGATTGTGGGATGAACAGTGACGTGGATATCTTCGACATCAACTGAGATATCCGCGTCCGGATACTCCTCACAGCAGCGTTCGACAGCACGCGAGACGAGCGAGGGTAACGATAAAATGATTGTCTCATCACCAGTGCGCATCAACTGGTCAAGCTCTTTGGCGTTTTCCGTATGAGAAAGCAGCCGGGCAGTTGCATCCATGATGGTTTCAGCGCTGTCCGCGACCGGTTCGTCAACGGTGTGGGTTTCGATAAGCTCAGCGTTGCTCAGGATGATGTTGAGTTCGTTTCGTACGTTATGCCGGAAGATGCGACCGAATATTCGTCGGAGGAGCTCAAGTTCCTGACTCCGCTCGCGCAACACCTGTTCTTGCTCGATGCGATTGAGGGCCTCCCGTGCGTGTTTACACAGAAGCTCAACAAGTTCGAGGTCGGTCTGGTCGAAGGCCTCCGGGTCGTATGCCGTCGCCTGAAAGACACCAAATTTACCGATTGGGGCCGCAAGACTCTGTCTGAACTCCTCGTCATGCGGGTTTGCTTCAGGATGGTCCTGTGGGTTATACAACAGAGATTCGCCTCGCTCATAGACAGTTCCTGCCATCCCGGCATTGGCAATTGCTGGTTCGCGGTAGCCATCGGATGGGACCTCGCTCGATGTTGCCTTCACGACGAGGCGGTCATCGACGACGGCATCCGCGAGACAGATATCTAACGACAGAATCTCCTCAGCCGCAGCAACCATTGTCTCATACACATCATCCGCACGCTCACATTTTGCCAGGTCGACAGCGACCTCATGTAGTCGTGTTATCTGCTTGCGTTGTCGTTCGAGTCGCTTCGTTCGTTCTTGTGTCCCCCCTTCAGTTGGTGTCGAGCGCTTGTCTCCGGTGGCTATCTCACCGACGAGACAAAGCGATTGTTCCTCCATCTCTAGCCCGTCAAGCAGCCGATACCGGTCCCGATAGATGGTACCCCCTGCGCCGGCCACTGAGAATCGAAGGGAGTCCTCAACGCTGCCGTCGAACGCCGCTGAGAGACTCGTACGGATATCCTGTCGCTCATCTTCCGGGATAAAATCTGTCAGCGTCTTGCCAACTGGCGTTCCATCCCCGTTTTTCACGCGCTCTTGCCAGGCAGCCGACGCAGCCGTGATGGTGTATGACTCGTCGATAACGACGATAGGCAGCGACGAAGAGAGCAACGACTCAATCTCAACGGTGCCGACCATTACTACGTACCGACAGAGTCAACTGACAAAACAGTTGTGACATTTTGCATGATATACGAAGTAAGTTATATTTCTGTGGCGAGGGGTGGCGCAACGCTAACGGAACTCACCGGCCGTTCGATGGTATCCGTACCATACAGACGACTCACCCCTGCCCGAGCCAGTTTCGTGTAAGCATTCCGGGCAAGAAGCGGGTGAACGCAGCTCACATAAATCTCGGCTGCTCCACGCTCGGTGAGAACGGCGACGGACTCGCTCATGGTCGAGCCAGTCGCAATGATATCGTCAACGAGGACGACATCCCGCTCGGCAACCGCCGCGTCGCTCGGTTCAATCTCGACGGTATCCCCACTGTGGCGTGTCTTTTCGAAATGGTCCGTCTCACCCTCGCCGTAGGCATCACGGACAGTCCGTGCAAGCGAGCGTGCGCCAGCGTCTGGAGCCAAAAAGAGCGGGTCTGTGAGTTCGGGCAGTGGGTCAGCAAGTCGCCCCGCTGCATCGACAGCGGTCGTCGGAACGTCGAAAAAGTCACAGACAGCCTCCTCATGCGGGTTGACCGTGATAACGCGGTCGGTGCCCGTCGAAAGTGCGCGAGCTATCGCTCTGGCGGAAACTGGCTCGCCTGCGTTGAAGGCGCGATCCTGGCGTGCGTAACCAAGATACGGAATAACGGTTGTTATCTTGCTTGCTCCAGCCTCCCGGACCGCATCCTGTAGCTGAAGCAGTTCGATATGCGCACCGTCGGAAACCGTCGAGGAGACGATAACCGTGTGGTCGGCAACATCGTCCACCTGCACGTAGCGCTCACCATCGGGAAACGTTTTGAAACTCACGTTCGCAAGGTCGTCTCCGGTTGTTGCGGCAAGCTCCGTTGCAAGCATCTGTGTCGCGGAGCCGGGAACAATCATATCGAACGGCTCACGCCCTGGCCTAAACCGTGTTTCGATTGCGTGTGACAACCCCCACTGAGTGGGCCGTTCGCAGGGAGAGAGCGGCAGTCAGTTGTTCTGAATCCGTGGCGCAAGCATATACGTCACGGTTCCGTCGCTCTCGGCGAAATCGAAGTGGAGTTTGACGGGGAACTCCTCGCCAAGTTCCATCGTCACTTCCGTATCTTTCGGGATGGCCTTGTTCATATCCTGTAGGTAATCGAGCGAGAACAGCGACGAAGCAGGACCGACCGTCAGGTCAATGAGGTCGTCCTGTCCGAGTTCCAGGTGGACATCATCGGTATCCCCCTCGGCAGCGACGTAAAACTGTTCGTCGCTTTCATCGACGCCAAGTTCGATGTGGTCGCTCACCATATCCGCAGCGGTTACCGCGCGGTCGATATCCCGCCCTTCGATAACGATGGTCGCCGAAAGGTCAAGGTCTGGGAGGTCCGGTTCCTCGCGAATCGACTCGGGGTCAATCAGTGCAAGCGTGTATTCGAGGCCGTCGATAGAGATATGCAACTTACGTGTCTCCTCATCGAGATCGAGGTGGACGAGGTCGTCGCCACTGGCCATCCCGGCGATATCCTGTAGCCGGACGAGGTTAACGCCGATAAGGCCACCATCGGCCTCGTATGACTCGAACGCATCCGCATCCAGAGCCAAATCAACCATCCCCACGTTCGCCGGGTCGACAGCTCGGATTTCCAATCCATCAGCTGTCAGGTGAATCTTACACTCATCGACTAAGACGCCGATAGAGTCGAGCGTCGCCTGCAACGTGTCCGCACGCACGATAGCGGTGAACATCTTGTGACGGGATAAGACGCCATCCCCTAAAAAGGCACGTCATTGCCGTCGACGGTGAACGGCCGGTTTCGGGACGCTAGCCCTGCCATATCCACCCAGATGTGACTCTATTGGATGGTTGTGCGCAGAAACCGGCGTCTCTCGCTCTGAATTCGGTGGTCTGTCACTCGCATTTTCAGTAAATCACGTCCGGCTGGATACGATGACATCGGTAAATTCGAACCGAGCGCCCCCATCAGACCCCTCGGTAAGTGCAAGTGTCCAGCCGTGTGCTCTGGCAATCTCTCTGACGATTGCCAGGCCAAACCCGGAGTTATCCCTCCCCGTCGTGTAGCCAGGAGTGAGCACGTCGTCGCGTTCGTCTTCCGGAATACCAGGGCCGTTATCCTCGACATAAAACCCATCGGCAAGCGGCCCGACTCGAACCGTATCACCACCGTGCTGTTTGCTATTCCAGAAGAGATTTTCAAAGAGCTGTTTGAGCCGACTCCGGTCGGCTGTGACCTCGACATCGTCGGAAAGCTCCAGCGACATCGCCGTGTCATCGCCAACCGCGCTTCGCCAGCATGACCAGACAGTATCGGATAGCCAGACCTCCTCCGGGGTTGTCAACTGCTGTCCCTGCTCGACAAGCGCCCGCATATCACTGATAACCGAGGCGATTCGCTCGTGTGCTGTATCTACATAATCGAGATGGTCGAGTTCTCCCGTATGGAGTGTTAAATCCAGCCGGGTTGTCGCCACATTCAGATGGTTTGGAATATCGTGGGTGATAACGTCATAAAATGCCTCCAGCCGTTCGTTTTGGCGTTCGAGATGCCTTTCGTTGTCGAGACGCTCGAGCGCGGTTGCACTGTTTGCGGCAATCAACGACGCCAGATACTGGTCGGTCTGGGTACAACCATCCATATCTGTCGCTCCGATGCTCAGGATACCGTCTTCACCGAGCGGAACGGCGACTTCAGACCAGCGGCCCTGCACAGCAGTTTCGCCACCTCCGTTCTCGTCCAGTCGCTCGTCAGTGACTACTTCACCCCGACGGTACGCTTCGGCGACGACGGTGTCGCTTTCGACCGAACAGGGCTCCGGCGAGCTGAGTCCGTTGTGGGCGATAACCGACTGCGGCTGAAGCTGACCACCCTCTACAAACCAGACAACAGTGCCGTCACAGTCGAGAATGTGGTCTACCGTCCGGGCGGTGAGCTGTGCAATCTCCTCACGACTTTTCGCCTCAATAAGGTCAGCCGTCACCGAGTTGAGTTGTTCCAACTGCAGTTCCCGCCGTTTTCGCAACGAAATATCCCGAATCGTTCCGATATGATACGTCGTTCCGTCGACCGTCGTTCTGGTAGTCGCCGTCCCGACCTGTACTGTCGTCTCACCGTACGCGTGAATCGTCTCGGCAAACCGCGTTTCGCCCGATGAAAATGACTCCCAGTAGGCCTCAAATTTGGATTCGTCAAACTGTGGGTTAACCTCCCAAATTGTCGCCCCTGAAAGCGTTTCTCTGTCCGTATTCAGCATCTCGGCGTACGTCTTATTCACGTACTGAAATCGCCCCGTTATGTCGTACATCGCCACGCCAACACCGACAGCATCTATCAGCTGTTGGAGAAATTCGTCGTCAAACGGGAGATTCATTGTTCATACCTCGGAACCCCCTGCATTTATTCTTTCGTTCTGATACGAAATAGAGTTATGGCGGTCAGACAGCCGTCTGACGAATCCTTTTGAGTCTAAGCGCTAAACTGAGGATATGATTGCGGTTCGTGGAGGCGAACAATGACTGCCGATAATACGGTTCTCGGACGGTGTCCCCACTGTGAGAATCCGGTCCCTGAAACGGAGCTTGTTATCGATTATCGGACGGCACGCGGCCAACGGGTGACGACAGCAACCTGTCCACGCTGTGTGACGATGGTAACCGTTCGGTGAGGTCGGATTGTCTATAAATGCTAATCCGTCCGTGGAATCAACCGAGCAGCGACAGTAAAGGATATCACAGCCCCGATTGCGAGCAATAGGAGATACGAGTAGAGCTCCGGCAGGGGCCACGCTGCAGGGAAGATTGTCCCTGCTGTTCCCTCGACATATGTGAGTTCACGGAGGCCGCGAGCAAGATGTGTCACAGGGGAGAATTCGACAGGCAGCCAACCGGGAAGCATCTCCCGCGTGACGAACGCTTCCGAGAGGAAAAAAAGCGGAATGGCAATGCCGTTGCTCGCAGCGATGACGCCATCCTGGGAATCCGCTAGCGCACCGAGCATCGCGCCGACGCCACAGAACAGGGCAACGCCGAGGACGACAAGCGGGAGGACCAACACAAGTTCAGCAGAGAGAGGCGGCCGTGCACCGGTTCCGGCGAGCAATAAGCCGACCAGTAACAGCGACGCAATCCCGATAACGACAGTGTTGACGACCGTCTGTGCAAGCAGCCACTCCCAGCGCCGAAGCGGTGTCGTTGCCAACTTTTCGAACTGACTTCCCGTCCGATGTCTCGCGACTTCACTACCAACGCGTGACAGTGGGGTAAAGAGCACAACGACGGTGATATAGCCCGCGATATACCACTCTGCAGGTTCGGCAAACAACCCACCGTCGCCAGCCTGTGTCTCAACGAGCAGCCCAAAGATGACGACGATGATGGCAGGGAAAAAGAACGTAAAGAAGACGGCTGTCCGCCGGCGGAGAAAGCTATGCCAGCCAGCGGTTGTTGCGGCACGAATCCGACCAAATCGGCTCATTGTGCCTCACCTCCCGTCGAAACCAGTGGGTCGGCTGGAACGGCATCAGCGAGGGCTTCGCCACCGACGACTGCCTGCCCGGTGAGCGCCAGGTAGACATCTTCCAAATCCGGCTGTCGCCAGGTGAGCGAATCGTACAAATGGGCATGGGATTCGAGCGTTTGCGTGACGGTGCCGATAGCCTCCGGGCTGACGTTCCGGACTGTCAACCGACCATCTTCGAGCGTTGCATCGTATGAGAGGGCCTCAACGACTGCGCTATCGAAGGTCCCATCGATATAGAGGAGGCTCTCGCCCCCGTACTCGTCGATAAGCGCACTCGGGGTATCAAGCGCAACGAGTTCGCCATCGGCAAGCAAGCCAACGCGGTCGGCCAACTGCTGTGCTTCTTCCATATAATGTGTCGTAATAAAGACCGTCGTGCCGCTGTCGGCCAGGTTCTCAATCAACTGCCAGAGCCGCCGTCGTCCTGCAGGGTCGATACCGGTCGTCGGTTCGTCAAGCACCAGCAAGTCTGGGTCGTTGACGAGCGTCGTCGCCACGCAGGTGCGACGTTGCTGGCCTCCCGAGAGATTTTCGTAGTAAGTGTCCGCGCTTTCTTCCATTCCAACCTCGGCGAGCAGTTCATCGGCCGAGAGCGGATTATCATACAGGCCACCGTAAAATGAAACGAGTTCGCGAGCAGTGAGCCGCTCGGGTGGCGAGAAGTTCTGTGGCAACAGGCCAATTCGCTCGCGCTCGACACGGCGTGGCTCCGAGCCGAACAGTCGAACGCTCCCATCGCTGTCGGTTGTTCCCGTAAGTGCCCGAACGAGCGTCGTCTTTCCAGCCCCGTTCGGCCCGATAAGTGCAAACACCTCGCCTTCACCGACTGACATCGAGACCCCATCGAGTGCGACGGTCTCACCGTATCGCCTGCTGACTTCCTCGGCGACGATAACATCCATACCCGTTTCTTGCGCTGGGAGCCAAAAGTCCGTTCGATTGGCGCCGCCAGTCAGACTGTCAAGGCGTCGTGGAAAAGATACATTACGACATCGCGGTAACAGCATTGGTATGCCACCGCACATGACGACGGAGCTCAACCGACCGTACGTACCGCCGACGGGAACGACCGTCACGGGAACCGTCGACGTTACACCAGGTCGAAAGAGCGACGGGGACGGGGTTGTTCGGCATATCGCACTCTGTATCGATACGAGCGGTTCGATGCACCAAGACGGGAAAATTGGACGCGCCCGCGAGGGAGTTAGATGGGTCTGTGGGTTGCTCGATGATGAGGATTATCTGACAATCATTTCCTTCGATTCTGACGCCGAACAGATTCTTCGCCCGACGCGATGGGGTGAGATCTCACGTGACGAAGCGATGGAAACCGTCGACGAACTGACATCAGGCGGAGGAACGAATATGTACGACGGTATCGAGGTCGCCCGGAAGGCGCTTGCATCGCTTGCGGACCGGGAAGGGATGGACGGAACGCCAGTCCGTCGCCTTCTCTTATTATCAGACGGAAAAGACCAGCACCGCGAGCCACACGAGTTTACCGACGTTGCACAGGCCGTGGACAATCAGGGCATCCGCATTGAGGCTGCGGGTATCGGCGACGAGTACGAAGAAGAGACCATCCGTACGCTCGGCACGACCGCCCGCGGGAAATGGACACATCTGCAAGAGCCCGGCGACATTGAGGAGTTTTTCGGCGAGGCCGTCGAGCAGGCGAAATCGGTCGTTGCACCGGACGCCCAACTCGAACTCGATGTCGCTCCCGGCGTCGAAGTCAGCGATGTCTACCGGGCAGTACCACAGGCACAGGAGGTCTCACTCGACTGGGAGGCTAATACGGCTATCGTCAGACTCCCCGACCTTACCGAACGGGAAGAACAGCGTGTCGTGATGAAATTCCACGTCCCCGCTGCAGCGGATGTAGACCAGGACGGTGAGTCAGGGCCACTCACGCTGGCGGATGTGACGCTCACCGCTCGCGGAGGAGAAGCAAGCGAGACGATTACCGTCGAATACACCGAGGACCCGGACAAGCTTGCTGAACATAAAGAGGCCGTCCAACTCGACCACCAGCAAACCGTCATCAAGACGGAACTCGGAAAAGGAAACGTCGAGGCCGCCGAAACGAAAGTCGAAAAGATGACGAAAATTCACGGCGACGACGCCAAACCCGTCGATGAACTCAAGGCCGAAACACAGCTGGTCAAGGAAGGCGGTCGCGCCGAACAGAGCCAGGCGACGCAGATAGTCACTGATGATGACCGTATCCAGTAAGTTGGCGAGGACGTCAGTATCCAACCACTCAGAAGCCACCAACCGCACATGAGTACAATACCAGAGGCAGGCGACCTCGCTGCGGGTCGGTATCGACTCGAAGCGAAGGCTGGCGAGGGCGGGTTTGCCAAGGCCTACCAAGCTGTCGACACCGAACGCGATGAACTGGTCGCCATCAAATTCCCGAACTACGAGGGCTCAAGCAACGACGCCGACATCATCGAGGAGTACTTTCTGAAGGAAGCCGAAATGCTCGCTCGTATCGAGGAAGCGGGCGGTCATCCTAATGTGATGTCGTTGTATGCGAACACGGAGGATGACGACGGGACGCCGATGCTCGTCGTCGAGTTCATCGACGGCTACGAACTCGACGATGCAATCGAGCGGACTGGGCCGCTCGAAGACACAGAACACGTCAGGGACATTGGTATTGACCTCTGTGATGCGATGAGCTTTCTCCACGAGAACGAACTAGTCTACCGTGATTTGAAGCCTGATAACGTGATGATTGCCCAGCGCGGCGGCCGCCCTGTTCCCGTCCTCATCGATTTCAACACGGCGACGGCTTTCGATAGCGATGGGCACGCCGAAGATTCGGGGACGACAATTCTCGGCCCCTACAAACCACGAGAGGTCGCAGACGCTGGCGAGACCGATGCCCGACAAGGGCCCTGGTCGGATGTCTACTCGATTGGGAAGATTCTCCTCTTTTTGCTCAAGGGAACCGTCCCGAAAAAAGACGGCGTCAACCCGCGGGATTTCGGTATCGAGTGTGACCCATACCTTGCAGAGATTGTCGAAACAGCCACGCAATCTGCATACGACCAGCGGTATCGGAATGCAACAGTGATGAAACAGGTGCTCGAAGCGCGCGACCCAACGCCGCCAGCGCAGGCGACGCTGACCTACATTCAGCAAGGAGAGCACTACACTATCTCCCCCGGCGATACGCTGGGCCGGCGGTTCGCAAAAGGGCCGACGCCATCCATCGCTATCGAGGACGAGGGAGAGTATATTTCGACTGTGCAGGTACAGTTTGATATCGTCGACGGCCAGTGGCACCTTCAGGACAGAAGCCTCAACGGAACCTACGTCCAGACGGGCGAGGGCTGGCAGCGCGTTCTCGGGGAAACGGGGCGAGAACGGCTTGAAGCGCAGGGAGAGGATCCGACGGACAGACACGGAAACACCCCACCGACAAGCTACGAACTCTCGGCTGGCGACCTGATTGCACTTGTCCATCCGAGCTACGGGGTTACGTTCGAGTTCGAATCGGAGTCATGAACGACACAACCAGAACATGAACTACGCAACGACCTACGACGTTGGCGAGCGAAAGCGTGACCGTGGTATCAACGAGGATAGCGTCTCTTTCGTCTGCTTCGACCATGGCCACCGAGCAGGGCGTGTTGATGTGGAAACGGCGGGCGATGGAACGAACCGAGAAGACAGCGAGCAAGCTACTGACGGCGAGGGAATCGATAGTGGAGAAAGCGCTGATGAGGAAACCAGCGCTGTGTCTACAGCTACAGGCCCGACAAATAGTCAGGCAGCAGTCGTCGTGCTCGCCGACGGTGCCGGTGGTTACGATGCCGGCGATGTGGCCTCCTACATCGCAACGACGGTCATCGCGGAAGAACTCACACAAGTCGCCATTCGGGCAGAGCGAAGCCGACCAGACCGATTCGATGTCGACCTGTCAGAGCCGCTGCCGAATGACCAGCAAGCCGAAACGATACAGGCAGCGATTGAGGAGGCAATCACCACCGCTCATCGGCGCATCCTCGAATACGTCACCCACGAGGGACAGCCCGCCTATACGACAGTTGTCGCCGGAATTGTAGTCAACGGCGAGTTTCATTACGGCTGGGTTGGCGACAGCCGAGCCTATGTCATCAACCGCAAATCTGAGTCGATAGACCAACTGACGAAAGACCACTCTGTCGTGACCGACCTCTACGAGGCGGGCAAGATTGACGAAATAGAATCCTATGTCCATCCGCGTGGCAACGAAATCACCCGTGCAATCGGCGGCGACGGACGTGAGGACCCGGAGACTGCAACTGCACCCGTCGAGACGGATAGCATCGACCTCTTTGCGGAGGATATCGTCCTCGTCACGAGCGACGGCCTCATCGACGCACAGACGGATGCCTCCTCGCTGTATGAATCCTACCTCGACAGCGACCGGAGCGACGCGATTGCCGAGACGGTCAGACAGCAGGTTGTCACAGATGATGAAATTCGAGAGTGGGTGCTCGGTGCGGACTCGCTCGCGGCTGCTGCAGAGACGCTCATTGACTGTGCCAACGACCGTGGCGGGAAAGACAATCTTTCGGCTGTTCTCTTCGAGGACCCGGCCCTGCCCGAGACGCCCGACGAATCGGCGTTCCCACAGCGCGGGATTGAGCTCTCCGTCGAACTGGAACAACGAGAGACTGTCATCATCCCTGAAGAGTAACTTGCTCACGACAGCCACCGTGTTGTTTTCCTTCCCGTTTCCATCCACTGCAGTCAAACCCAGCACGCGCCACAAGTCGTGACGATTTTATACTATCCTGCGAAAGATTCTTCGAAGATTATGCAACGAATCGCTGAAGACTCTTTAGAGAATATTAGAGGAGTACCAACTGGGACATTGCTTGGAGGTGAGCAGTAGATGCCCAAAATAAGCGTAGAGATACCGCAAGAACTGCTCGATGACCTTGATGAGCATGTCGGCGACGACGGCAAGTTCGTTAACCGAAGCGACGCAGTCAGGGCGTCCATCCGGAAGACGCTCGATATCCTCGATGAGATTGACGACCGACACGGCCGGTTGGAAGAGAGCAGGGTAGAGGAGGGAACCGATGGCAACTGAAGCAGCCGACGGACAATCTGCTACTGCTGGGTTGCCAATTCCACAGTTGACCCTTGCAGCGCTGTTTGTCACTGCCCTCGTCACCGCACAGGTAACAGCAGCGAAAGTTGTCGCGGTCGGTCTCCCCTTCAGCCTGCCGCTCACCGGGGACCTGATTACGGTTCCTGCCGCTGTGTTTGCGTACGCGATTACGTTCTTTGCCTCGGACTGTTATACGGAACTCTACGGCAAGCGACAGGCACAGGCGCTCGTCAACATTGCGTTCTTGATGAACGTCGTCCTGCTCGTACTCGTCTGGCTGGCCATCTGGGCACCGATAGCGGAGGTTTCCGATGTTGGACAAAGTGCCTTTGCTGAGACTCTTGGAGCCAGTACGGGTATCGTTGCAGGCAGCCTTCTTGCCTATCTGGTCAGTCAAAACTGGGACGTGATTGTCTTTCATCGGCTCAAAGGCTATACCGATGGGAACTACCTCTGGTTTCGGAATATTCTCTCGACAGCGACCAGTCAGCTTATCGACACGGTGATTTTCATCACTGTCGCATTTTTCATCTTCCAGGGCCTGCCGGTTGATGCCATCATTGGTCTCATCGTCGGTCAGTACCTGTTCAAACTCGCACTCGTTGGCCTCGATACGCCGTTTGTCTATCTGACTGTTGGACTGATTCGGTCTCGCGGATGGCTCTGACCGACTGAATGGCAACCATTTTGTTCATAAGACTCAATATAGCGCTGAATGGCACGTTCTTATCAGGACCACGGAAAGAATGACGAGCTTGCCGAACTACTCACGCACAGCGAGCGCTTACGAACACACGTAACCGAAATCCAGGAAACCATCGACGACCAGACCGAGCATCTCTCAACTGTTCGTGGCGACCTTGGGCAGGCAAGCGCCACAATGGAAGAGATTGCAGCGACCACGACAGAACTTGTGTGAGCGTGCTTCTGTCGCACTGTGATACCCGTATCAGAGGTCAAATTCCTTCGTAACGATAGCAAATTCCAGCACGACGCCAGCAATCTCTCGTTCCTTTCGGTCCCGAAATTCGTAGCCAAGCGACTCGTAAAAGGGTCGTGCATTCAGTGACGAAACGATGGTCAACTCGGTGATGCCGTACATCTGTGCCCGACTCTCAAACTGTCGAACCAGCGAGCGACCAATCCCATCTCCGGTTGCCTCCGGGTGGACAAAGACTGCATCAATACGTCCCTTCTCAAGATTCAATACTCCGTACGCAACCAGTCCGTCACCATCCTCAGCCACGAGTACGTCAAACACATCGCTTCGAATGGCCTGCTTGAACTCATCTACTGCACCGTCGTCGGGCATCCATGCGGTCAGTTGCTCCTCGTCGTAACTATCGCTATCAATCTGCTCGATAGCTTCGCGTTTAAGCTGAAGGATGCTGGTCCCATCCGATGGCGTCGCCTGCCGAAACGTCCTCTCCCCCATTCAGGAGATACTTTTGATGGGGAGCATATCAGTGTTTTTCAGTCGGCTGCCTCCCCTGTTCGTGTTGGCGTCCGGTTCCCGACGAGGTCATAGACCCAAAGCAATCCCAGTCCGAGACCGTAGGCAAGTCCAGCGGGGATGACGACCAGAAACATCGTGAAGATGCTTGCCGGCGAGAAAAACGCAGCCAGCGCAAAGAAGCCAAGAACGACGCCACGCCAGCTTTTGCGCATGCGCCTTCGGCCGATAATCCGCCCGTGATGGAACAATAGCATCGTGGCGGGAATCATCGCCAGAATGCCGATACCCACGGTGAGATAGATAACGAGCCAGCCGAAGCTACTGATTCGGTAGGCAATCACCATGTAGTTGTTGACGACATCCAGCGCAAGGATGGAGAATATCGTCGGTGCAAGGTACAGGAAGCCAACGAGCGTGCCGATAGTGAGCGCAACGAGCATCGTCCCGCCCCAGAGTAAGAAGACCTCGCGGTTACCGGTCGTCAGTCCGCGCTGTTCGATAGCCGGCCAGGCGAAATACAGCACAATCGGGACGATAGAGAGAAACGCCAGGACCGTCGAGAATTTCAACATGAAAATCAGCGCCTCGACAGGGTGCAAGACAACAATTTCGACCTCTGAAGCGGTGTCACCAGGCATTCCACTGAAGAAGGCCTCGACGACGTGACGAATCCCACCGAGATACAACGCCATGAACGTCCCGGCGAGGACGACCATGAACGTCGCCACAATCCAGATGGTCTTCGAAGTCAGCGAATCGAGAATGAACCGAATATCGTAGTAATACCCTCCGATGTCATCCTCGGTGGTCTCGTCTTCGGTGAACGGGTCAAGCATGCCAGCAGCGGTGGAACTGACGACTCCGCCTTCATCCTCCTCTGTTGATTCACCTTCTTCAGCTTCCTCCTGTTCGGCCTTTTTCTCCTGGGCGTCGTCGAATTTGTCGAAGATAGCCTTTGCTTTCTGTGGGTTATCGGCTTCGAGTGCCTCCTCAGCGTAGGTGAGGGCGCGTTCCTCGCTCAACTCGAAAAAGGCCTCCGGTGACGTTGCCCGAATCGCACCAGCACTCATCGCACCGACATCAATCTCGGCGGGTTCCCCGGGTGTCGATTCACCCTGCGCTTTTTGTGTTGCTTCTTTGGCTTTTCGTTCGAGTTCGACAATCCGGAAATAAAAGAGAAGTTCCACGGCGACGATACCGGCCACAAGCGCTGCAACAACGAGGGTGACAACCGTTGGAGAGAGACCAAGCACGCTCAGTTGGTCGCCAACGGCAAGCCGGTAATCCGAGCCAATCTCTGCGAGCAGGTCATTTGTCGCCTGCGCACCACCTTCAAGCATATAGAGATAGATTGCCGCTCCAGCGAGGAAGGAAATGCCGGCAATCTTGTTCCAGTGAGTTTCCCCGACCTCGCGCATGGTGACGGACTCGCTTGCGCGTTTCGAGGTGACCGCGAGTTTGGTCACACCAAGACTGACAAAATACAGCGCAACGAGCGGGACACCCCACATGACCTGCGTGAACGGGTCCGGTGGCGAGAACATCGCGCCGAAAGCGAAGATCCCGACAACAGCATACCGCCACTTGTCACGGAAGGTTTCGTAGCTAACAATCCCCGTCCGGGCGGCGGCGCTCATTGCAAGTGGAAGTTGTGCAGCGAGCCCAAAGGAGAGCCCGAGGAAAAAGACAAACTCGGTCCACATGACGAGCGACCAGGTCGCCTGAAACCCGGCGTTGATGGCGTTCGTTGCCAGGAAGTCAAACATGATAGGGAAAAACAGCAGATAGGCGTAGGCAACACCGCCGACAAAGAGCGCGAGAATCGCAGTAACGAATGCGACCTTCTTCCAGCGTGGAACGGTCGAATCAGGCCAGAATCCCCGGCGTTTGAGGGCATCACGGCTATACCAGATGAGAACGGGTAACGCACCGAGAATACCGACGATAATACCGATTTTCGCCTGCATCAGGATGACGTTAAACGGGTCGGTAACGACGATTTCCGTACCCTCGTAGACCCGGCTTCCGGGCTCCATCCGGGCGTAAACCAAGTCCTGTTCGAGCCGTGGCCAGATGAACTCCCGAAGCGTATAGAATCCCGCCAGAAAGAATATGACGAACACGATAAAGATACGCTTGAGATGGGACTGTGCGGAAGACAGAATCCCGCCGACGGTCTCGCGACCGCTGGCGAGCGTCCTGGCTGTATCCTCATCAAGCGCACCAGACATCTATCTCGGTCTTAACTGATTCGTGGTTATCAATCTATTCATCACGTCAGGCCTATACACGGGTTCAGTACACGAGTCGCTCTACCGACTCGACAAATTCCTCCGGAATCTGGTCTCTGAGAGCATTGACATCCGTTTCGCCGTCGATATTTACCAGATATGCCCGGCCACGGACATCTCCGTAGACACCCTGAAAGTCATACACAAACCCAACGATTCGCTCGTCGTCTGGCACATCGTCGCTTTCACGAAGGAATGCAACCTGTCGGTCGACGTTATACTCGACCAGTTGGTCGACAAGGCTCGCGTCGTCGGTCTCATCAACCCGTGGGTCGGCAAGCCCGTCCTCGACAACGGGCATCAGCAGTTCAACCCATTTTTCGATGCCCGGCGGAGCGTCGAGTCCCTCCTGTACAGCAGCCAGCGCGGCCGTCACCGCCCCACAGCCTGTGTGGCCGACAACAACCGTGACACGAGTATCAGTGTTGACGATTGGATACAGGACGCTGCCGTCGACAACCAGTTCGCCGTTGTGTCGGTCCCAGACCTGATTGCCGATGGTACTCGGGGTAAAGAGCCAGCCCGGCTCTTCGACATCCCACATTCCCTGCTGTGGGACGCGCGAGTCCGAACAACAGATGGAAACTGCCGCCGGCTCCTGTGTGTCCTCAACGGCCGCAAAATGGCCTTGCGGCAAGCTCTCGACGTGGCGGGCGTTGCGTTCGAGCAACTCGCGTAGTGTTGTATCGGGCATAGTTCTCTTTCGACGGCCAACCTGCCTAATACTACCGGATGTAACTTCGTAAACATACTCGCCACCACGGGGTGCCGAGATTGTTTAAAGGCTTACGTCCGGTAGTATAAACGCTACGCAATCCAGTGGCGTGTTTCACTCGGTATTTGCACAGTCGTCGAAAACCACATCCCCACCCACAACGGTCATCTTCACGTCGATATCTGCAATCGAATCGCTCTCCCATGGTGATTCGGAAAGCACGACGAGGTCAGCACAGTACCCCGGCGAGAGTTGTCCAAGCCGCTTTTCGTCAAAGCTGGCATGGGCCGCACCGCTCGTGTACGCGCGAAGGGCTGCCGTCACCGACAGCGACTGTTCCGGCGTCGGCCCGTTGACAACCTGGTCAATCCCGAATAGGGGGTCAAGCGGCATACAGTCGCTTCCAAACGCGAGCGTCGCCCCGCGGTCGTGGAGCGTACCGAACTGGTTGGAGTCGACGCGTCGCTGGTCACCCAACCGAGCACTGTACAGACCATCTTCACGCGCCCATTTGAGGAAGTTTGGTTGCATCGACACGACCACGTCGCTGTCAGCAAGGCGGTCAACAAGCTCATCTGTCAACACCTCTGCGTGCTCGATTCGATGACGTGACCCATCACCATCAGTGCCTTCGTAGGTATCAAGTACCAGTTCGATGGCCTCATCGCCAATCGCGTGGGCGGTACACTGCAGTCCGGCGTCGTCCGCCCGCTCGATGAGTGACCGAAACTCCTCGGGTTCGACAACCCATTCACCGCGGTTGTCGCTGTTATTTTCTGTCCTTCCTTCAGGCGCGTCAGCGTAAGGTTCGGTGAGTTTTGCGGTCCGGCCGCCGATACTGCCGTCGGTGAAGGATTTAATCGCGCCCGTGCGAACCCACTCCGAGCCGTGGTTGGTTCGGAGGCCGGTTTCGAGGACGGCATCGAGGTGGTCCGTCCAGTAATTGAGGCGGACCCGGAGCGTGAGTTCGCCGGCGATGTCGAGGTCCCGGTAGATTCGCGGTGCGTTCGAGCGCCGAATCATGTCGTGGACACCGGTGACGCCGCGCTGGTTTGCGACCCGCTGTGCGACGAGCAGATACTCACGCAACCGCTCGTCACTTGGGGTAAACTCCTCGAAGAGAAACTCGACGGCATTCTCGACAAGCACACCAGTTGGCTCCCCATCCTCGGTCTGGACGTTCTCGCTCGGCAGGGCATTCCCGTAGGTTTCGAGGACGACGCTGTTGACCGAGGCGGTGTGCATATCTTCTCTCACCGCAACCACCGGACGGTCCGTACTGACGTCATCGAGGGCATTCCTGTCGAGGTAGACATTCCCGTCATCCCATTCACTTTCGTCATAGCCAAAGCCGAGAATCCAGCCCTCGTCGGTTTCATCTCGACGCTTACGGAGCCGTTCAACGCAGTCGTCGACACCTGTCGCACCACCGAGGTCAGCCTCGTACTCGCGTCGCCCCAGCATGTCCATGTGGGTGTGGGCGTCGATGAACCCCGGAAGAATGGTCGCACCATTGAGGTCGATAGTTTCCGTTTCGACGCCTTCGAGCATCGAAACCTGTTCGGCTGTGTTAACGGCAATAACGTCACCATCACGGATGGCGATTGCTTCTCCGTCGGGGTTGTCTGGTCGTCCGTCGGTTACGGTATCGACCGCTGAATCCGGTGTGAGTGTGTAGATATCTCCGCCAGTGAAAATCAGGTCTGCAGGATGTGTCATATCAGATACCGCGCTGGAATATGCATAATGGTTGGGTCTGGACGCCACTCAGACTACTGGACGTAAGCGAGTGAACATTCTCCTCACTCCAGGGTGGCGAGGATGGTAACGAAGTAACGTCCGGCAGTATCAGCACAGCACACGATTCCGTCTCACAGCCGCTCGATAACGTGTGCAGCAGCCGGGTCGAAGCCGATGGTCGTCTGTTCGCCAACAGTTTTATCGCCGTGGACAAGCAGTGTCCTCCCGTTCCAATCAAGCTGTATCCGCGTTGTCCCACCAAGAAATTCGGTGCTCTCGACGGTCGCTTCGAGCGCATTCTCCCCGTGGTCGACGAGAAGTGACTCCGGTCGTATACAAAACAGGATGTGGTCACCGGTCTGTAGCGGTCCAGCCGAAAACGTCCCTTGCTCCGGCCGTTCAATCTCGACGACGGTGGAGCGGTTACCGTCTAGGCGCACAGTGAGCGTCTCCTCTTGGACGGTCACCAACTCGCCATCAAATACGTTGTTGTCGCCGATAAACTCGGCAACGAACCGCGTTGCTGGCTGGTGATAAATCTCTCTGGGCGTCCCAATCTGTTCAATTCGGCCGTCTCGCATCACGGCAACCCGGTCCGAAATTGCAAGCGCCTCCTCCTGGTCGTGTGTGACATACAGGGTCGTCACGCCGAGGGTCTGCTGGATGTCTTTGAGTTCGACCCGCAGCCGTTCGCGAAGTTCCGCATCGAGCGCGCTCATCGGCTCATCGAGTAACAACACGCTCGGGCCGGGAGCAAGCGCCCGCGCAAGCGCGACGCGCTGTTGTTGTCCCCCGGAGAGATTGTCAGGGTCGCGCTTGCCCATGCCCTCAAGGTCAACCAGCGAAAGTAACTCCTCAACTCGCTCAGCTTTTGTCTGCCCATCGGGAGGGTCAGTAAAGTTGAGGCCGTAGGCGATGTTCTCTCGCACGTTCATGTGGGGAAACAGCGCGTAGTTCTGAAACACGATACCGATATCGCGCTCTTCCGGCGGAACGCCGACCATTTCTTCGCCGGAGAGTTGCACTGTCCCGTCTGTTGGTTGCTCGAACCCGCCGACAAGCCGCAGGGTTGTTGTCTTTCCACAGCCGGATGGGCCGACGAGGGTGAAAAACTCTCCCTCGCTGACAGCGAAACTTACCTCCTCGACAGCGGTCGTCGCGCCATAGGTTCGGGTCACCCCATCGAGTGAAATAGCAGGCGATTGGTCAGCGCTCAGCCGACGCTCATCAGAGTCCGCCATTGCGTTGCTCACCTCCAAGGCGGTCGATGACAATAAAGCTCAGACTCGTCACGACGAGCAGGACAACACCCATTGCGGTTGCCGGTCCGAGTCGCCGGCCGATGAACCGTTCGATTGCGATTGGCATCGTAAACTGGTCGGTACCGGTTGCGAGCAACACGGTTGCGGAGAACTCCCCGATGGAGATGGCAAAGACGAATGCCGCACCAGCGACGACGCCCGGCCAGACCAATGGAAGCTCGATATCGACGAGTGCGCGTGCCCGAGAAGCACCGAGCGACCGTGCAGACTCGACCAATCGCGGGTCAAGATTCTGGAGGCCGGGAGCGACTGTCCGAACAACGAACGGGTAAGCGGCCACGGCGTGTGCCGCGACGATAGCAATAGCACCCCCAATAATCAGCCGATAGCCGCCGAATTCGATGCCGAACACCGGCCCGCGGAGCAGGCCGAGTCCGACAATTAACCCGGAGACAGCAAGCGGGGCCATTGCAATGACGTCGACCACTTTTCGTCCCCGGTACCGCCGGGTCGTCAACACGGAGACTGTAATCCCCATCGGCAGGGCAACCGCGAGCGTCGCCACCCCAAAGAGCAACGAGTTTCGAATCGCCGGCCACGGCTGGACCTGAAACGCTGCGCCCTCGACCTGTCGTTCGAGCAGGAACCGGTAGTTATCAAGCGTCCAACTCCCACCATCTGTGGTAAGGCTAGCAATCACGAGGCTAACCATCGGGACGACAAAGAGAACGAACGCAACGACGCTGTAGACGCCGAGTCCGATTCGGGGGACGAGTTCGCGTGCAGTGAGTGCCGGTGGCCGGAGCGGACGGCGGGGAAGCGGCCGTGCACCGCGTGATTGCATAGTCTGTTTTGCCTCGTAGCGAAGATAGCCATACAGGATGGTGAGCGAAATTGCCAGTTCAATAATCGCAAGAGCGGCAGCCTCAGCATAATCAAAGCGCTCGACGAGCCGAAATACCCGCACCTCGACGGTCATCAGGGAAGCATCCCCAAGTGCAAGCACAATAGGGAAGGTTCCAAAGGTGAAGACAAAGGTCAGGGTTGCGCCCATCAACACCGACGGATAGAGCTGTGGGGCAACAACGTCGCGGAACGCCCGGAACGGTCCTGCACCGAGGCTTCGGGCTGTCTCGATAGCGCTGGCGTCGACGGATTCCCACGCAGCGAGGGTCACCCGAGCGACCAATGGTGCGTTATAGAATGCGTGTGCAATCACGATGGCTTCGAGGGTAAATAGGAGTTCAACCGGCCCCAACCCAAAAAAGCCAAGCGCCGTATTCACCGGGCCATTCGTCGAGAAGGTGGCGCGAAAGCCAACCGCAACCAGAATCGACGGAAGGACAAACGGGACGATAGTCAGCGAGCGCAGCGTTCGCCGTCCACGGAACTCATAGCGAGCAAGCAAGTAGGCAAGTGGGACGCCGAGGATAACGCTGAGTATCGTCGACAGGAAGGCCTGATAGGCGGTAAAGCCTACAATGCTCGATGGTCGCTCGAACGAGAGCAACGAGGGGAGTACCTCACGCAGTGGGTCACCCCGCAGGAGCCGAGCCAGGTCGCCAAAATAGAAGGGGTCCCGCAAAAATTCGAGAAAAAGCCCAAGCGTTGCCCGACCATCGACAATGAAGGCCTCTCTGAAAACGGCCCCCACCGGGTAATAGAACATCCCAACGAGCAACAGCGTGGTGACGACAGCAAGGACAGCGAGCGCTCGGCGCTCGATGCGGTCGCGAACGGTTCGACGAGGATCAGATGGACTCACACTGCGTTAACCAGCAATTTCGCGGTCCCACTGGTCGATCCAGTCGTCAATGTTCCCCACGAGGTCATCGTAGGCGAACGTGACTGCTTCCGGCGGTTCGTGTGCCAGTTCGGCATACTCCTCGGAGAGTTCTGCAGTTTCGGTCGCCGGGAAGACAACGTTGTTCTCGGCGACTTCACCCTGTATCTCGGGTGTGAGCATGAACTCAAGGAATTCCTCGGCGAGGTCTGGGTTATCGGCCTGCTCGAACACCGCCATTCCCTCTGGGTTGGCGTAGGCCTGGTCATCGAGGAACTGAATCTGATGTTTGTCGAGGTCTCTGTCGTCACCTGCTGCAAACACCTGGTCAGTGGAGTAAGAAATTACCATCGGCGATTCCCCACCCATCCAGGCGTCGTAGGCATCCGCCCACGAACCGAGGAAGGTGGCACCACCCTCCTGCAGGTCGGCCCAGAAGTCGAGATACTCCTCTTCACCGTACTGATAGATGGTATGAAGCATGAATGCAAGCCCAACGGTCGAGCCAGGTTCCTGTGCAATCAGGTTTCCTGCGTGGTCTGCTTCTCGAAGCTCTTCAAACGTTTCGGGTGCGTCGGTTTCCGTGCTGTCGTAGACCGGACAGATGTAGCCTGTATTGAACGGAACTGCGCGGTCTTCGGGGTCGAAATCAAGCCCGTCGATGATATCATCCTGCCCATCGATGGTTAGTCCCGACGCAAAGAGGGGGTCGTCAAGTTGCTCGTCAACGCGGACGAGGTCTTCCGTCGTAATCCCAAGGTAGAGATCCGAATCGATGCTCGCACCGTCCTGTGCTCGTTGAATGTAATGGTCGACCTGTCCGTCAGGTGACTCCCACTCAAGATTCACGCCAGTTTCCTCCTCGAACCGTTGTTGTACGAGCTCTCCGGGACCGATGGAGGGCGCATCAAGGAACGAACTGTACGTGCTCACAACGAGCGTCTCTTCGCCGTTATCCGTGGTCGTGCCATCGTCGCTCGTATCGTCGCCGTTGTCGTCGGGTGTCTGGAGTTCTGCACAGCCAGCAAGTGCAGCAACCGTCGTTGCGCCTGCTGCTGTGAGATATTGTCGTCGCCTCATTACTAAGTGGTATCTTCCGGTTATCAATAAACAGCACGGTCCGAGTACGGAGTTTCCGACGATTAATCGTGTGGGTGAAACCGTTTCATCGCCTGCTTAACCGCGTCCTTGTCTCCGATAAATGTAATCTGGTCGCCGTACTGTATTGCCTCGTCGGCGTTCGGGACGTGCGTTTCGCCATCTCGACCAATCACCGCGACGATACAGCCATCCGGGATATCAGCGTTGAGTTCGCGAATTGTCTTCCCAACGAGGTCCTCAGCGGTCACTCGGACCTCCTGAACGTCGTGTCCTTCGCCGATTTCGTTCATCCAGTGAGTTAATGCGGGCCGTTCGATTTCGTCGTCGATGGCCACTGCGGTTGCCGTTGGTGCATCAATTGCCGTCACATTGAGCGTGTTGAACGCATCGACATTTTCCGGCTTGTTCACTCGTGAGAGCACAGATTCAACGTCGAATTTTGAGGTAGCGAGCTGACAGACTAGCAGGTTGTCGTTGTCGTTTTCCGTCACAGCAATCACGCGCTTGGCGTCAGTGACCCCCGCTTCCCGTAACACGTCGGGTTCGGTGCCGTCGCCAGCGTGGACGGTAAAGCCTGCTTCGCGTGCTCGTTCGAGTTCGTCCTCATCGTTTTCGATGATGATGACGAACTCGCCACGGTTCTCCAGTCGTGTGGCGAGCGCCCGGCCGACCCGGCCCCCGCCGATGATGA
>Ga0207421_10001615_pt1 | contig 28661 bp, 21 predicted proteins | sample SodLakKL_010_SED_4_FD_187542 | JGI IMG/M metagenome (GOLD analysis project Ga0207421, IMG submission 187542) | Alkaline sediment microbial communities from Lake Tanatar, Kulunda Steppe, Russia - 8KL_010_SED (SPAdes) (version 2) | ecosystem: Environmental > Aquatic > Non-marine Saline and...
GGTTCAAACCGTTCGCGGAGGCGCTCGAGCGCCTCCGCGCTCTCCTGGTCGAGCGGCCGTTCCGGGCGAAGGCCGGTGTGGAACCCGGGAATCGGGGCTCCGGAAAGCGTATTCTCATAGAGCCTCAAGGTAGGAAGCGGGCTGGGGCGTACGGCAAGCTCCTCGGGGTCCGGAAGCGCGAGTCGCGGCCGGTCGTCGTCGATGGTTGCCGGATCTGTGTCCTCCACCACAGCGGAGGGGCCCACGGCGGGCTCCTCCTGGTCATCCGGGGCAGGGGGCTCCTCCAGAGGGAGGGCAACGGCGGTGCGGGTAGTGTTTCCTCCGGGATGCACAACCAGGAGCTCGTCCTCCTCGGCATCGAAGGCGGCGGCATCAAACGCCGCGTAGAAGCCCGGGATACCCGGAATTGGGTAGTCGAGCACGGGTTGCTCGTGTTGCGCGGCACGGGCGACTTCAACTGCTCCGAGAGCGTCCGCAGGGGAGGTTATCTCCTCCCGGGACCGTACGATAACCACGGGGCGCTCCACGTTCCCCGTATCAAAGGATATGCGAACCGAGTTTTCGTTCGGCTTGGCGACGAGTCCCCGGACTTGTGTGGCTCGTTCGCTTAATGGGGCCGTTTCGGATACCGAAATGCCGATGTCCACCACATTGTCGCCGACGGAGAAGCGGGGTACTGGAGACAGCTCCTCGTCCAGGAGAAACGCTGCGTAGTAGAGGGAGGCGGTGTCATCGGGGAAATGGGAGTGCTCCTCGACGTGCTCCGGAACGGTCGCGATCAGCCGTGCGCGCTCGAGCGTATCTTCGTCGAGGATCGGCTCCTGATGCTCGTATATTCCGATGTGACGGGCCGGCCCGGATTCGAGAGCATGCCAAGTAAAACGGACTTCTCCTCCGCGGGTTCGGACGCGGAATTCCTGGGGCGTCTCCGGCTCCAGTGCCGAGAGAGCGGGGGCTGTCGCAACCGCAGCCACTACCCATCCGAGCACAATGATTACCCTAAAGGAGCGGCGAAAGCATCGCATCACATCTATAGTAATCGGCCATTCCGGGGCGGGTCTATACCGGAAAATCCGGTTGGTATCCCGGAGGCTCCCTGTGGCCGGGGAGCCGTGGCCGTGCTCGCAGCCGGTGAACGGGAGCAAGGTGGTGACCGTGCTTCGGCGGCTTCACCCTGCCGCTGTGGAACCGTACCGGTCCAACTGCGTTTGCTCTTCGGTGTTCGGTCTCTCCCCTGTAACAATGCCGAGATTGTGCGCTATACTACCGTTTGCGATAGCCTGATCGCGTTGTACGGGGCTCGCGCCTGGAGAGGTGTCGCGTGCCGAGTGCATGGGCGCTTCTCCCAGGACAGACCTTGCGTGTCAACGAAAATCGATTCGCCGGCTAGGAGGAATCTCATGTTTGACGATACGGCACAGCGGATGGAAGAGCTAGGGCAGAAGATCGAGCACACCTGGAGGTCTCTTTGACCCGGACAAGCTGACTCGGGACATTCAGGAGCTCGAAGAGAAGAGTGGGCAGCCGGATCTCTGGAACGACCGTGCGGAAGCGGAGCGGGTTATGACGGAGCTTTCGCGGCTGCGAAATCGGTATGAGCCATGGAAGCAGCTGCGCGATCAACTCGAGGATTCGCGAGCGCTTCTCGAGCTGGCCCGCGAAGAGCGTGACGAAGAGAGCGTTCGGGAAATCGAGGAGACACTCGATCGCATGGAGAGCGAGTACGAGCGGCTTCGCCTTACCGAGCTACTCGGAGACCGCTTCGACGATCATCCGGCCTTCTTCACAATACACAGCGGCGCCGGCGGCACGGAAGCGTGTGATTGGACCGCGATGCTCCTGCGGATGTACACTCGTTTCTTCGAGGCGCAGGGCTACCGGCATGAGACGCTCGACCTGCTCGAGGCCGAGGGGGGCGTCAAGTCCGTGACGCTTCGGGTCGAAGGACCGTATGCGTACGGCTATCTCAAGGGAGAAACCGGCGTGCACCGGCTGGTGCGGATATCGCCGTTCGATTCGAGTGGGCGCCGGCACACGTCCTTTGCCAGCGTGTATGTATCGCCGGTTATCGAGGACGACATCGCGGTAGACATCAAGCCCGACGACATCCGGGTGGATACCTATCGCGCGCAAGGCGCCGGCGGGCAGCACGTGAACAAGACCGACAGCGCCGTTCGGCTTACCCATTTGGAGACCGGCATCGTCGTTCAGTGCCAGAACGAACGAAGCCAGCATAAGAACCGTGCGACGGCCATGAAGATTCTGCAGAGCCGGCTGTACGAGTACTATCGCGCCGAACGAGAACGAGAGCGGGCGGAGAATTCGGCGGAGAAAAAAGAGATCGCTTGGGGAAACCAGATCCGCTCCTACGTCTTCCAGCCGTATACGATGGTCAAGGACCATCGAACGAAAGCACAGACGGCGAACGTGGAAGGCGTTATGGACGGCAATCTCGAGCCATTTATAGAGGCATATCTCCGAAGCGGGGAAGAATGAGTATTCGCGTTCTGGTGGTCGATGATCTCCCGTTTATGCGTGAGCTTATCGGAGGCATCCTGATCGAGTCCGGTTTGGAGCAGGTGGGAGAAGCGGGCAACGGGGTTGAAGGAGTGCAAGAATACCGCCGGTTGAAGCCGGACGTCGTGCTCATGGATGTGGCAATGCCGGAGATGAACGGGATTCAGGCTCTGGCGGAGATCAAACGGGAGGATCCGGCCGCTTGTGTCGTCATGTGCAGCGCGCTCGATGAGGAGCCGCTCATTATCCGCGCGATCCAGCTCGGGGCGAGTGACTTCGTGGTGAAACCGTTTCACTCGGAGCGTATCATTAATGCGGTCAAGCGAGCTGCACTGCGCAATAACAAGAACTGACGTCGGAGCGGGGGTTGGGAGCGCCGAAAGAGCATATGTGGCTGCGAGGAGCTATCAGAGGACTGATGCTGCTGAGCGCCCTCGTCTTGGCAGGGGGAGTAGTGGCCTCCCCGGCTGCCGGGAGCGAGTGGCCGCCGGCCGACGACATCCAGGAATACCGCGTGGGGTTTGCCGAATTGGCGGGAGAGAACCTCCCTGCGGAAGAGCGGTACCTCACCCGCGTCCTGCCGCTTATGCTCTATTCGGAGCTCGAAGAGGTGCCGGTTCGCCGGCTTTCGGCGGCTGAGCGTGAGGTGCGAGGTGCGCGTGTTCTGGAGGAGGAACGCGCGGAAGGCGTAGACGACTTCCGCGCGGCGGTGCGGAGGCGCGACTCGCTCTTGTTCGAGCGCGATGTCGAGGCGGACGACTACCGTGGTCCGGAGCGGGAGATGGCGGATGCGCGGGAGCGGCTTCTGGCGATTCGGCTTTTCGACCCGAGCCTGGTCGCGGTCCCTCAGGAGATTCCAATGGTCTTCTGGGGCGAGCATCAGGAGTCGCGCCTATTGCCTGTGGCCGATCCGGGGGAGATTGCCGACGAGGAGAACTTGGACGCGGTGGTGACAGGGAGCATAGAGTACGATGCCGGGTATGTCATTGTGACAATCGAGCTGTACGAGAGCGCGACGGGCCAGCGACACCGGGCGGCGTATACCATAGCGCGGGCAGGCGATATCCCCGACGAGGCGCCCATTCTCGCGAGGGAGATGCAGCCTGTCTTGATGGGGCGCGGCTCCGGTCACCTCGTTGTGGAGCCGTCGGTCTCGTCCGCGAGCGTCCAGGTGGACGGTGAGCTCCGCGGCTTCGGCCGGTTGTCGCTACCGTATCTGGAGCCTGGGAGTTACGAGGTTACCGTAACCGCGCCGGGATACCGTACGGAGGAGCGGACCGTGGTTCTGGGCGAGGGAGACGAGAAGCGTGTCTCCATCGAGCTCGAGCGGCACGACCGGCGGACTATCCGGGTAGACAGCGAACCGCCGGGAGCTCATCTCTATGTGGGCGGGGAGTGGAAAGGGCGGACTCCGCTGGAGGTGGAGCTGCCGGCGGGCCCCCGGCGGGCGGAGCTGCGCGCTCCGGGGTTCTCGACGAAGCGATTCGTGTTGGACCAGGCGCTGCCCGATGAGGTGACGCATACGCTGGTGGGCGAAGATAAGGACTTGGGGCAACACTTCGAAGAGCGCCGGCGTGGGTTCTACCGATCGCTCGGCTGGTTTGCCGCAAGTGTCCCGGTGCCGGTGCTGGCCCGCGGGGCGATGGAACGGTATGACGTCTTTTTCGAGGGGACGGGCCAGGACGATCGACTGCAGCAACGGTACAATCGGATTCGGTATGTCGAGTTAGGCGGTTATGCGCTGTCCGGGACGCTTCTCGTCAACACGATTTGGCAGCTGGTGCGCTATATCCGCTCCGCGGAGGCGTACCACGGACGGTAAGGCGCAGTTGCGGCGAACGCATGGGTAAAGCTCAGAGAGACGGAGGAATACGTGGGAATAGGAGCTCGGCTTAAGCAGCTTTTCACCGGAGGCGAACGCGGAGAAGCGTTCTTCGAGGAGCTGGAGGATCTTCTCATCGAAGCAGACGTCGGCGCAGGAGTCACCATGGATATCGTCGGTGAGCTGCGCCGTGCGGGAAAGCGGTTCGACTCGCGTGAGGAGCTAACGGAAGCGCTGCGGAGCCTGATTCGCGAACGAGTGCAGGGCACGGAGCTGGAGATACCGAAGGACGAGTTATCGGTGATTCTCGTTCTGGGGGTAAACGGTACGGGCAAGACTACCACGTGCGCCAAGCTCGCTCACTACTATCGGGAAAACGCGAGCATCGCGCGGCCGGTGTTGGCCGCGGGCGATACGTTTCGGGCTGCCGCGATCGAGCAGTTGGGGATCCATGCCGAGCGACTGGGCGCGCGGTTCGTACAGCAGGCGCACGGCGCCGATCCTGGTGCGGTGATCTATGACGCGATCGAGAGCGCCGCGGCTCGCGGAGAGCAGCTGGTCATTGCGGATACCGCAGGGCGGATGCACACGAAGTCGCACCTCATGCAGCAGCTCCAGAAGATCGATCGCATCGTCGGACGCTCGGTGCCCGCTGGACGCTACAAGAAGCTTCTGGTACTGGATAGTACGACGGGTCAGAACGCGCTTCGTCAGGCGGAGATGTTTCACGAGGTGGCGAGCATCGACGGCGTCGTGCTGGCAAAGTACGATTCCACCGCCAAGGGAGGAATCGCAGTATCGGTCTGCGGTAATCTCGAGTTACCGATCGCCTTCGTCGGGACCGGTGAGCGGTACGAAGATCTACAGGTTTTCCGCCCTGACGACTACGTACGACGGTTGCTCGAGTCGGGAGGCGAATAGTGTGCGGCGAGCTCGATCGGTCGGCCGGAAAGCGTGAGCTGCGGCGCCGGCGCGCTGCTGCGTTCGGGCCGCTCGCAGGCCCGTCGTCGCGCGTTCGGCGCGTTGTGCGCCGGCGCGCTTCGGGTTCGAGCATGGTAGCGTTCCTGGGCGCGCTCGTAATCGGCGCTGTTCTGGGCGTGCTTCCGGTGCGCGGGGCGGATCCCGGCCTATATCGCTCCAACGCAGCAGGCATGGCATTGGAGACGATCGGAGAGGGAGCGCGCGAGGAGCATACCTACGTCTTGGAGGTTGACGAGGAGCCCGGCAACGCTGATTCCGTGCGTCGGGTCGAGCGACTTACCCGGAAGGGGGAGCCTTACCGCCTTGTGGAAGCGTACCTGATCGAGGGGCGTACCGAGCGTGAAGTGATCGAAGAGATGGGAGAGCGGAGAGTGCGTCACTTCGACGACGAAGGGCGCCTCGCGGAAGAAGAGATTGAGGGCCGGGATGGGGAGACGGAGTACGTTACCTATCGATACGACGGAACCCGGCGGATCGAGCGGATTGTAGCGGATGGCGAAGGGAAAGAGCGCTATCGCGATCGCTACGCGTATGGCGAGGAGGGGACGATTCGCCGAATCGTCCGGAGCTTCGCCGAGGGGGGAGAAAGGCGCTCTGAGTTCTCCGTCGCAGAGGGACGGCTCATCGACGAATGGCATGGGAGTGACGGTGACGGTGTCCTGATGCACTACGATCGCGCGGGGCGCTTGGTGCGCTACGAAGAGTGGGTGGAGAACGAGCCGGCGATCCGGGAAGAGCGCCGTTATGTGGCTGACGACCGCTTCCGACTCAAGGAGCTGATCCGGGACGACCTGGTCCGAGAGGTGCGCACCATTACGGCGTATGATGAGCAAGGCCGGCGGGCATCCGAGGTCGACGTGGAGCTGGACGAGGAAGGAGAGCCGAGAGACGAGCCGATCCGACGGACGGAGTTCACATACGAAGATGAGCGGCTTGCATTGATCGAGCACAAGAGGAATGGCGACACCGAGCAAATCCGGTATGAGTACGATGCCGAAGGGAACCGGACCTATGAGGAACGACTTATCAACGACGAGCTTCGAGTGACTGTCGAGCATCGGGTATCCCCCGAGCCGGCGGCAGCTGACCCCGACGAGCCGGAGGCGCGAGAGGAACCCGGCCGCGATCCCGCTGAACCCGGCCTCGGATTGGAGGAGCCCGAGCTGGAAGGACCCGAGCTGGAGGACCACGAGCCGGAAGATCCCGAGCTCCAGGACGAAGCGGTCGCAGTGGAAGCGCCGGCTACGGAGGATCGCGACGGAGAAGCAGCCGAGGAGCTTGATCCCGAGGACGCTCCGCCGCCTACCGAGGACGCCGAGCACGCTGACCGTATCGAAACCCGGTATCGCGATGGCGAGCCGATTCTCCGCATATACTACCGCGATGATCGCGTAATCAGAGAGGACGTGATTCTGGACGGGGAGGTCATTCGTGTTCGGCGCTTTGAGTAACTTCCGGTGGATTTCGCTCGTCTCGCGACGCCACGTTGCGGCGCGAAAGCGGCGTGGTGCAAATGCGGCTTCGACGCTCAGCATTGTCGGTATCGCTGTGGGCGTGGCGGCGCTTATTACCGTGCTGGGGGTCATGAACGGGTTCCAGCTCGGAACGATCGAGACGCTCGTTGAAGTGGGAAGCGGCCATCTGCGCGTTGTCGGGCCGGAGGTAGGTGAGTTGCCGGAAGCGGAGGTGGCGGAGCTGTCCGAGGTGCCCGGAGTCGCGATCGTAAGTCGGGGTGGTGAGATCGAGACGCTGGTGCGGGGATTCGGCGCTTCGCCTCGCGCGACCGTAGTGCGCGAGATTTCTCCGGACCTCTACGAGCAAGATCCCGCTTTTGCAAGGGAGGTCCGGGTCGAGCGTGGGGCCTTCGACGTGTCCGAGCGCGGGAGCGCGGTCATCGGCGCGGAGCTTGCGCGCGGTTTGGGAGTTGGCCCGGGTGAAGAGTTCCAGGTAGTGAACCTGGGGAGGGATCCGGCCGGCGTACGGGAGCCGCAGGAGAGCCGGCTCACCGTCAGCGGGACTTTCCGTACCGGACTCTACGAATACGATTCCGGATGGGCGTTCGTGAGCCGGGAGACCGGAAGCGATGCGCTTGGGCTTGGAGCAGCCGATCAGTTCTTGACTGTGAAGCTCAATGACCGTTTCGCCGACGCTCGGGTTGCCCTCCGGGTGGAGGAGGCGCTCGGCGACAGAGACGTGGAGGTGCGCCGCTGGCGCGACTTCAACCGGGCTATCTTCGCGGCGCTTCGGACCGAGAAGACGCTCCTGACGGTATTCCTCGGGCTTATGTTCGTCGTCGTCGCGGCGAACATCTACCAGAGTCAGCGGAGGAGTGTGATCGAGCGTGCGGAGGAGATTGCAATCCTCAAAGCCCTGGGTGCGACGCCGCGTGACATACGCGCGCTCTTTGCCTCGGAAGGCCTCGTCATCGGGCTGAGCGGCGCAGTGATCGGAACGGCTGTCGGCTTGGCGCTGGCGCTCAATGTGAACGAGGCTTTTGCGCTCGTGGAGGGCGTTGTAGCCTGGGGCGCGGAGTTCGTTGCTGCGCTTGGAGGACCGCTCGTACCGGGTGAGGTCACGGTGCAGCCGTTTTCGCCCCAGGTGTTCTATATCGAGGAGATTCCGAGCACCGTCCTCTTCCGAGAAGTGACGGGGATCTTCCTCTTCGCCGTCGGGAGCGCGGTGACCGCCGCGACCTTAGCCGGGCGGCGTGGTGCACGGATGAGACCGGCGGAGGTGCTTCGTGATGAATAACGGCGGTTCGAATGGGCAAGTAGGACGCCTGCGGAGCGTGTACAAGAGCTTTCGGAGCGTTCGCGAGGAGCTGCGCGTGCTTGCCGGACTCGATCTGGATCTGTACGCGGGGCGATCTATCGCTATAACCGGAGAGAGTGGATCGGGCAAGAGCACGATGCTCAATCTCATTGCCGGGTTGGACGGCGCGGATGCCGGTGAGATCGAGGTGGGTGGTTACGCGGTCCACCGTCTGTCGGAGCAGGCGCTTGCCGGGTATCGGAGCCGTGTAGTGGGACTGGTTTTCCAGTTTCACTATTTGCTCCGAGACTTTACGGCACTGGAAAACGTGATAATGCCGGCTCTGATGCGGGGCGAATCGCGGAGCGAGGCTGAGGAACGCGGCATGCATTTGCTGGGCGAGGTCGGTCTCGCAGCCCGTTCCGATCACGTTCCAACCGAGCTTTCGGGCGGCGAGCGGCAGCGGACCGCGCTTGCCCGCGCGTTGATGAACGATCCCGCCGTCATTCTGGCGGACGAGCCGACGGGCAATCTGGATGCGGCTACGAGCGCCTCGGTCGCGGAGCTGCTCATGGAGCTCACTCGGGAGCACCGGAAAAGCTTGGTCCTGGTTACGCATGAGCGCGAGCTTGCCGCCGCATGTGACGAACGATACGAGCTCGAGGACGGGAGGCTGTCCTCGTGGTGAGGGTTCTGACGGCCGGAACGCGGCGGCTTCGGACCGCCGTTAGCGTGGCTTTCCGATTTGCCGCGGGACATCGGGGGCGTGCTGCCTCTCGGGTGCGGTCCGCCGTGCTCGGAATCGGGTTGAGTCTGGTGCCGCTGGTGCTTGTTCTCAACGTGGCTGAAGGGATGATCCAGGGGATCACCGCACGGTATATCGAAGCAGGCACGGGGCACCTCCGCGCCGGCTCGCGACTCGTCACTGACCCAGAGGAGTTTCGGGCCGTCCGCGACCGGATTGGGGAGGTTGAGGGTGTAGAGCACGCCTTCCTGGAGCGCCGGGGGCTTGGGCTCGCGTATCCCTCGGATGAAGAGGAAACCGCGGAAGCATCCGGACGCGGTGGGCGCGCAGGGGTAACGCTCCGTGCGGTGGAGCCTGAGCTCCATGAACGGGACGAGGGTTTCCGCTCCTTCGTCGAGGTCCGGGAGGGGGTATTCGATCTCTCGGAGTCACACAACGTAGTGTTGGGTGCGGAAATGGCCCGACGCTTGCATGTGGGCGTCGGGGACGAAATCCGTATCCTCACGGTGCGGCAAGGAGGACACGATCGCATTCTGCCGCGGGTGAGCCGTGCAGAGGTTCAAGGGATTGTTTCGACCGGGTACCAAGACCTGGATAGACTCTGGGTCTTTCTGCCTCTGGAACGGGGCGAGCGCATCATTCCGGACGAAAGCGGTGAGACGTTCATCTCGGTGAAGATCGAGGATCCGCTCGGCCTCCCGAACCCGCTGTTCGACGGAGGGCGCGGGGAAGGCCGGGTAGCGGAAACGCATGCCGCGGTGCGGGCGGAGCTGCCCGGCGGATGGAACCTGCGAACCTGGTTCGAGCTGGAGCGGCCGCAATACCTGAGCTTTCTGAGCACTAAGAACCTGCTTTCCTTCATCATGTTTTTGATCGTGTGCGTGGCGAGCGTCAATATCGCCTCGAGCCTGGCTACCCTGGCTATCGAGAAGCGCGACGAGATCGCGTTCCTCAAAAGCACCGGCACGAGCAGCCGGATGGTGGCCACGGTATTCCTCTGTGCCGGTTTCCTGATCGGGACAGCCGGAACGGCCTTAGGGGTGACGCTCGGCCTGGCCGCGACGGTTCAGGTAAATGCGCTTCTGTACGCGATCGAGTGGGTGATTCAGGCGGGGATAAACGCGTTCGCCGTGTTGGGAGCGCCCTTCGGTGTCGGAGGCGTAGCGGAGGTGGATCTGCTGACTGCCGAGTTCTACTTGGAGGAGATACCGATCGTCATCAATCCGTATGCGGTGCTCGTTGCCGCGGGGCTGAGTATCGCGCTGGCGACGGTAGCTGCGCTTGTGCCCGCTCGTCGAGCTTCGCGGATCCGTCCCCTTGAGGTGCTGAGGAGGCGCTGACGGCACCGACTCCGGCTCCGGGACAGAGGTGGGAGTTCGGGAGATGCGGGAAGAGGCGGCTCGCGGGCAAAAGGGGGCCTGATTCCCGGCGAATTTGCTGTTACACTTGTACCTGAGGCCGCCGAGCTTGAATCGGAGTACGTAACGTTAGTACCGTTTGAACGGGAGCCGGCAAGCCACGGTTCGGTAGCTGCGTGCGCGGTTCTTTGTTGTTCGGTGCGCAAAGATCGCATATCTTGGATATGCGGGAAGCCGGTCGGATGAGTGGAGACCGGAAGGCGGGGAGCCGAGACTTGATACAGGATAGACGCTATCCGGTGTACGGAAGCGAAGCGTTTGGGGCTGGGAGCACAACCAAGGAGAACCGGCAGCCGGAGGTGTTTTGTGGCACCGAGCCGGCAGGATATCCGGGTCACGGCGCGTCCAACTGAGAGGCGCAAGGAGGAAATCGACACCATGTTTAAGGGATTGACGCAGCGAGCTCAGAAGGTGCTTACCATCCTTGCCCAGGATGAGGCCAAACGTTTTCATTCCGACCAACTCCTTCCGGAGCACATAGTTCTGGCTCTGTTGAAGGAAGGTGGGGGCTTGGGCTACAAGGCGCTTCAGAAGTGCATGATAGACCCCGCCAAGATGCAGATCGAGCTGGAGAAGGCAATTCCCCGCAAGAGCGGTGGTTTCATCCTCGGTGACGTACCCCCTTCGCCCCGCGGAAAGAAGGTTCTGGAGGATTCGGCGGAGGAAGCGCGGCTTCTCGGCCATGAATACATCGGAACCGAGCATCTGTTGCTGGCCTGCGGCCGCGAGGACGAAGGCGAGACCGCCAAAGTGCTCGCAAGCAACAATGTGACCATTGACGGGCTTAGAGAAGTGGTTGCCGATCTGAGCGGGACGTCTCCCGCCGGAGCGGCGGCAGCGGCAAGCAGCCGTCCTTCGCAACAGAAGCGCAAGACGACGGTGAGCGGTCAGAAGAAAAACACCCCGACTCTGGACGAATTTGCGCGGGATCTTACCCACTATGCAGCTGAAGGAAAGCTGGATCCGGTGGTGGGGCGTGCCACGGAGATTCAGCGAGTCATCCAGATTCTGGCACGCAGGAGCAAGAATAACCCTGTGCTCATCGGAGAGCCTGGTGTCGGAAAGACCGCCATCGTCGAAGGCTTGGCACAGCAAGTCGTGGAAGGCAGCGCGCCTGAAGTGCTTATCGGGAAGCGCGTGCTGACGTTGGATCTGGCTTCGCTCATCGCCGGAACCAAGTACCGTGGGGAGTTCGAGGAGCGGCTCAAGCGAGTCATGAAGGAGATCACCGGCGCCGGAAACATTATCCTTTTCATTGACGAGCTCCACACGATCATCGGCGCCGGCGGCGCGGAGGGCGCGATCGATGCTTCCAATATGCTCAAGCCTGCCTTGTCCCGGGGAGAGATCCAGTGCATCGGCGCTACCACGCTCAATGAGTACAAGAAGTACGTGGAGAAGGATGCCGCGCTGGAGCGGCGCTTTCAGACGATCTTCGTCGATGAACCGACCGTCGAGGACACGATCGAGATCCTCAAGGGGATCAAGCAGCAATACGAAGACCACCACAACGTGAGCTACACGCCGGGTGCCGTGGAGGTGGCAGCTACGCTGAGCAAGCGTTATGTCACCGACCGTTTCCTCCCGGACAAGGCGATCGATCTCATGGATGAGGCGGGAAGCAGAAAGCGGATCAACAACAGCGTGCGGCCGAGCGAGCTTGCCGATCTCGAGCGGGAGATCGAACGCTTGACTGCTGAGAAGCTCAGCTTAGTCAATAGCCAGAATTACGAGCGAGCCGCCGCGGTTCGTGACGAAGTGCGTGAGCTAAAAGAGCGCGTTGAGAGGATGCGCAGCGAGTGGAAGGTCACGTTGAAGACGGAACAGAACGTAGTGGATGCCGAAGACATACAGTACGTCATCTCGGAGATGACCGGCATTCCGCTTTCTCGTATTGCCCAAAGCGAACAGGAGAAACTTCTAAAGGTAGAAGCTGAGCTACATAAGCGTGTGGTGGGCCAAGAAGATGCCATCAAGGTAATCGCGAGCGCCATACGGCGCTCCCGAACGGGGCTTTCGGCTCCGACACGGCCCATGGGAAGCTTCGTCTTCCTCGGCCCCACCGGCGTGGGCAAAACACTTCTGGCAAAGACGCTTGCCGGATTCATGTTCGGCAGCGAGGATGCGATCGTCCGCATCGACATGTCGGACTACATGGAGAAGCACAACGTCAGCAGACTCGTCGGTGCGCCACCCGGATACGTCGGCTACGAGGAAGGCGGCGTTCTGACGGAGCGGATCCGGCGGAAGCCGTACAGCGTCATCTTGCTTGACGAGATCGAGAAAGCTCACCCGGACGTCTTCAACCTCCTGCTCCAGGTGTTGGAGGAAGGTGAGCTTCACGATAACCTGGGGCATAAGGTGAGCTTCCGGAATACGATCCTCATTATGACGAGCAACGTCGGCGCTCGCGAGCTTTCCCGCGAAAGTACCGTCGGCTTCACATCCGGGGAAGGAATACAGGACTATCGTGAGATCAAGTCTTCGGCCATGAACGAGCTGCGGAAGCTCTTCCGGCCGGAGTTCCTGAATCGAGTGGACGAGACGGTGGTGTTCCACAGTCTGAGCCGAGAGCATCTCAAGAAGATCTTGGATATCGAGCTCGGCGAGGTCCAGACGCGGCTCGGAGAGCGGGAGATCTACCTTGATGTGAAGAGGAGCGTCAAGGATTATATTATCGACCACGGCTTCGACGCCAAATTCGGTGCCCGGCCGCTGCGGCGAACGATCCAGCGGGAGATTGAGGATCCCCTGTCGATGGAGATTCTCAAAGGACGGTTCGGGCCGGAGAGTCGGGTCGTGGTGCACATGCGCAACGGTAAGATCGCGTTTCGAGAAGCGCAGGCGAAGAAGACGAAGAAGCAAGAGCAGGAAGAGCAAGTTCCGGCAGGAGCCGGCCGCTGACGCCGGCGCCCGCCGCTATTCGACCGGCGAATGCGCCTAGCGGCGCCGAGCTTACGGCCGCGCCGGCGAGTCCCAGCCGGGGCTCCGCCGCGGCGCACGCCGGCGGCACGCGTGCACGCGCCGCGACACCGTGAGGCCATACCTGAGCGCCGTGAGCACGCGCCCTGGCACGCCGGCGGCACGTGCGCACGCGCCGCGACGCCGTGAGGACCGCGCCTCCACGCGCTCAGTCGCTGTGCCAAGGATGCCGGTGCCGCGGGTTCGTCTGCCGGCGCCGCCCTTGAGTGCCGGCGCCGGACATCGTGGGGGTACCGCGGTGTCGAACGCGGTGCCGAAAGGAGAAGCAGCATGCAGAGGCGAATCGCGTTTCCGACTCACGAGCGAGAAGGACTCTACGATGTGACCGACCGCGTCCAGCGGGTTGTGTCGGAAAGCGGCGTCGAGACCGGGCTGTGCGGCGTGTACGCACAGGGCGCAACGGCGGCGATCATGATCCAGGAGAACTGGGATGACAGCGTCCAGACCGACGTGCTGACGCTGTTGCGCAAGCTTGCTCCGCGCGGGGTGTGGATACACGACCGGCAGGACGGAAACGCCGACAGTCACCTGAAAGCAGGGCTCGTGGGGGCGAGCGAGACCATCCCAGTGAGCGGTGGCAAACTGGCGTTGTCTACCTGGCAGAACATATTCTTCTGCGAGTTCGACGGGCCGCGGCGAGAGCGTTCGGTGATTGTTACGGTGACCGAGGCATAGAAGCGCTCACCAGCACGCGCCACATGACATACTCGAAAGCCTGGGAGCGGAGCCGACCGGGAAGCTGAGCAGGGGAGCGGAGCTGACTGGGAAGCCGGGCGGGAGAGCCGGGCGACGCGAGGGGCGTGCGAATCCTCACGCCGGATTGTCGCTGCGTCCGTTCCGGCTTTGGGCCGGCGCGTGAACGGGTTCGACGCTGTCCTTTGCCCTTTTTGCCCGATAGAGGGCTCCGTCAACGCTCTCGAAAAAGCTCTCTGCAGTCGGGAACTGTTTGCCGTATTCTCCAACTCCGATACTGACCCTGCACACTGAGTCCGCCATGGCCTCACGGAGGCGAGAGGCGATATAGAGCGCCTGTTTCTCCGCTGTACCGGGAAGGAAGACGCAGAACTCGTCTCCGCCGAAGCGGATAACTTTGTCGTACTTGCGAATCGAGTTTCTGATGGTTTCCGCCATCCGCACAATCGCCTGATCGCCACGGAGGTGGCCGTACGTATCGTTTATGCGTTTGAAGTCGTCACCGTCGATCAGCATCATGCTGAACGTTCGGTTGTGTCGCCGGTACTGCTCCGTCATCTCCTCGAAGACCTCTTCGAAGGCGCTCTTGCCCAGTAGCCCGGTCAGATCGTCCACCCGGGACCGTTGCTCGAGCCGTGACACGTAGCGAATTGCTTCCAGTTTCAGGCTGAGGAGGTCCGCCAGGTTCTGTACGAGGGACAGATCCTCGGTTGTGAATACCCATCGATCCTCCGGCTGATTCGTCAATACGAGAATCCCTTTCCGCGCTCCCTGCGTGGTCAGCTGCACGAAGATGGCGGCGGTATCGGCTATCTCACCAGGAGCGCCGGAAGCCGGGATCTTGAGTGCGGCACCGCTCGGGTAGGTGGCGAGGAGGCCTTGTGCATAATCGAGGAGAGGCTCCTGATCGGGTCGGTCCGGCCGACGTAGCGTTTCTCCCGTTTCGCTCAGCAACTCGAATCCATGCTCACCGGCAAGAAAGAGGAAAACGCGGTGGGCTTCGAAATGGCGGCGCAGAAGCTCGACCAGCCGCGTTACGATCGTTGGGATGTGGTGTTCGTTCATGATCGACTGGCTGAATTCGTGTACCTGGGTGTAGAGAGCCAACGTGTGTTGAGACTCGTTGAGGCTCTTCCCGGTATCTACGTATTCGACCAGCAGTTTCAGAGGAATCTTCTTATTTACGTGACTCCAGAGTATAGAGGCCGGTTTGTCGAACGCTGCTACGATCCGTTGGAGTCCATACTCCCGGGCCAGACGTTCGGCTGCCTGGCGGTGGCTCTGCTCTCCGGTTGCAGCGTGGAGGTCCAGATAAAACATAGTGCCCAGGATCTGGAGATGCAGGGTGCTATCCAAACACGGCTCTATGATCGCGAAGGTCCGGCGAATCCTCTCCGGGGTGAAGTCCCGACGGATTAGCAGCTGCAGTCGTTCGCGCTCGAAAATATCGGTTTCGAGCTCGAAATCGCGCATGTTTCGAACGAAGGTATCGAGATGGTAGGCAGCACGGTGGCGGTTGCCCAGCCGGAAGTAGATATAGGCAAAATACTTCGAGCTCTGGATGAGATTCCAATGGCGCTCAGAACGACGCGACGAGAAGTAGGTGGCAAGACGGTGTGCGTAGCGGTTCATCCGGAGCGCGTCGCGCAGGTTGTTCGCGGTGATGCCGAGCTGGACCAGGTTGTTGAGGGTATTCATGATCTCCTGGAGCGCAGGCGGCGAGAAGTCGTCGATGAGTACGTCGAGCGCGGAGGTGAAGTGGTGAAGGCTGGCTTCAAACGAGTCCACCACCAGGCTCAGGTATCCCGCAGTGTTCTGGATGGCTGCCAGAGCTGACGGATCAGGATGAGCTTCGGTCATTTCAAGTGCTTCGCGCAACACGGCAAGGGCGTTGTCGCGGTCCGCTTGCATCTGGTAGATGGAGCCGAGTATGCGCCGGCAGTGGAATCCTTCTTCGACGAAATTCAGGTCGTCGGCCTCGGCCATAGCTCCGCGTGCAAGTGCGGCAGCTTCTTGGAACCGAGACTGGATGCCGTGTACATGCGCCAAACCGCGCCGGTTGTGGATGTGTAGCAACCGCCCGCAACCGGAGAACGGAATCTCGAGCGCGCGGTAGTAGAAGCTCTCGGCGGGCTCCGGGAGATACTCCCGGTTCTTTGCCAGAAGGTCACCGATGCGAATCCAGCAGAACCTCCGGTACTCGCGCGGGATGCTCTCCAACGAGTCGATCCCTTCGTTGTAGAGCTGTTCGAAGTACCGGCTGGCTGTATCGAGATTGTTATGGACGTAGGCCGAGCTCCCGAGTAGAAGTCGCGTCAGAAAGCAGATTCGGGACGTCTCCGTCCCGGATTTCACGATGTGGACGTAGATTCGCGACGCGAATTCGGCGAATCGGGAACTACGATAGAGGGTCAGAAGCGCGAGCTCACGGATCTCCACGGGAAGACTTTGTCGCATGGTGGCTTCCGCGAGGAAGTCTACGTAGTAGTCCCACGAAGCCGACAGGAAGATCCCCAGAATCTCCTGAGATGTCACATCGTCGGTTACGGGCGGCGGGGATAGCTCGGTGTCTTCTGAAAACGGCTCCCCGCTCGGCATCGGTATGTCCGTTGTGAGAGTGTAGCCGCGAGCCGCGCACGCAGCTCGAAACGTCTTCATGGTATGGTGAAAGGCCGGGGGAAGGTGCTCCGGAGAAGAGATGGAGAGGGTTATTCGCCGTGTCGAAGCAGCATCAAACGAGTCCGCGCTTTCGGGCGGCACCGACGCGTCGATGTCCCTATTGGCTGCACGCTCATCTAGGGAGTTCGAAGCGCCCGGCTGGAATGCTCCCGGCATACGAGGGGCGTCGCTTGCACGCAGATCACCGTCGTTCTCTTCCTCCAGAACCGAGAGGGAGAGCTCCATGAGTTGCCGGAGCACGCGGGGGATCAGGGTGTGAGCGGGCTCGACGACCAGAAGTGCCTGGGTGGAGTTGTTGATTCGGAGCTTCCGGTATGCCTGGGCCGCCTCCAGCAGTAAGGGAGAAGCCTGGTGAAAGGCATGTCTCAGGCGCCGCCGACTTGCGGGGTGCCCAAGCAGGTTCGTCAACGCCTGGTTGAACGGATAGAAGGGGATACGCCTACACTCTGGCGAGCACGTGAACTCGAGATTCATGAACAATGCCGTTGCGTCGAGCTCCGGATCGGTCCGTGTTGCACCCACATTTTACGCGCAAGTGACGAGCCGGAAGGAACGAATGAGGCAGCGAGCTGCATCTTGGGCGACGCTTTCCGCCTGCTCGTCCAAATCGGCGGCACCGATACCGTTGATCTGCGGAGCTGTTGCCCTATGAGGTATCCATACGTGTGTGGGGCCGCGTCGATCTCATGCGAGAATGGAATCCGCATCCTGAGAAACGCCGGCACCCCAGGTGAGCTTGAGCTTGAGGGACGTGCGCGTGCCTCCTTTCTTCTCTTTCTCCACCAACGCGATGGCAAGTTGCACTTGTTCAGGGACCTGGACCTCCGCCCGTCCTTCCCCGGTGTCCAAAGCAAGCTGATCTGCCTCGAGCTTGTCAGCCATTGAGCGAAGGAAAGAGACCAGCTTTTCCCGGTCAGTAATCTTCTTGGTTCGATAATGGACGTTCTTCTTCTTTCCCATGACTACTCCCATGCTACCCCGGGGGCGGGGTGCCGCACAAGGGAGCCGCTGATGACATTTCCGCCCGGCCGGGGGTAGGCGGCTTTTCTATCCCCCGCACAATGTACTATGTTGTATATGTGACCGAGGTCGAGGCGGAACACGGGGCAGTCTATTTTCTCACCGAGCATGACGCGCTTGTACTGTATGGCGAGGGTGACATTCAGGCTGTGCTTGCCTACTCGATGTTTGCCCATGTCCAGGAGCTTCTCGCTTCCGGCACGGTCAAACGGGTCTACCTGGATCTGTCGCGGACACAGTACATCGATTCCACCACTATCGGTACGTTCCTGAAGCTATATAGGGTGCTCTCACAACGCGGTGGGGCGCTGCAGATCTGCAATCCTTCGGAACCGGTTCGGCGGATTCTCCGTACCTGCCACTTGGAGGATTATCTCCCTATCCGAACGAAGCCGGCTCTGGTAGAACTACGCTCCGAGGTGATCGATCGCCTTCCGGTGCAAACGAAGGAAGAGCTGAGCAAACAGTATGTCCTGGATGTCCACCGCGACATCGTCAATACCGTTCCGGAGCTGACCCCGAAGTTCTCCAGCCTCATTCGGACTCTGGAACGCTCACTGGGTGAGGACGAAGAGTAGTCGACCTGCTTCGGCGCGCAAAGCTCGTTTCGGCACGGCCCGCTGAGAACGTTGGATCTATCGAGCCACAGCCACGGGGGCGGAGCTCCGGTGGTATGTGTGGCGTGAGGGTCCCCATGGGCGCTGCCGGCGCCGTTCGTCCCAAGCTATATCTTGGCAGTTGCCGCAGATCTGTTATACTGGGCACGTCAAAGCTGGGAGGGGAGCAGCTACGGTAGTCGTCACTTCTTCCGACAACAGGCTCCCATTATAGCTTGGCTTCGATTGCTCAGAACAGAAGGTTTGGGGGAGCTATGGCTCAGAAGCAGGCAACCAATCAACGCGGAAAACGCCCCACGACCTCGACGGGAGAGAGTCAACCACGGACTAAGGACGCGCAGAGTAGCGATCAGCGCTCTGCCCGGAGCTCGAAGACGAAACGTGCCGCGCGACAGGCTCCGAAAGGCGGAGGCGGCGCTCGCCCTGCGGGCCGAAACGGCGACAATGTTGCGTACGACGAGAGCAAGATCAAGACGCTCAGCAGTCTCGAGCATATCCGGTTGCGTACCGGGATGTACATCGGCCGTCTTGGAGACGGCTCCAACGGGGACGACGGGATCTACGTTCTGCTCAAAGAGGTCATCGACAACGCCGTAGACGAGTACATCATGGGCTACGGCAACCGGGTCGACGTCAAGCTGGAAGGAAGCCGGGTCAAGGTTCGTGACTACGGCCGGGGTATTCCGCTTGGGAAGGTCGTGGAGTGCGTGAGCGTCATCAACACAGGCGCTAAGTACAACGACGAGGTGTTCCGGTTCAGCGTCGGCTTGAATGGGGTAGGCACCAAAGCCGTAAACGCCTTATCGGAGCACTTTCGCGTCGTAGCTATCCGGGAGGGCAGGTACACGGAGGCCGTTTTTAGCCGCGGAAAGCTTCTGGAGCAGAAGAGCGGTAACGCCGGCAAACAGAAGAACGGAACCTACGTTGAGTTCCAACCGGATTCGGAGATCTTTGACGAGTTCGCCTTCAATGAGGAGTTCATCGAAGAGCGTCTATGGAACTACGCCTATCTCAACAGCGGGCTTGAGCTCTCTCTCAACGGGCGCGTGTTCAGGAGCAAAAACGGCCTCTATGACCTGCTCTCGGCGGAGGTGCAGGACAGCGGTCTCTATGAGATCGGGCACTATCGCGGGGAACATCTGGAGTTCAGTTTCACGCATACGGAGAACTACGGAGAGACGTATTTCAGTTTCGTCAACGGTCAGTACACCAGTGATGGCGGAACCCATCTCTCGGCGTTCCGGGAAGGTATCCTCAAGGGCGTCAACGAGTTTTTCAAGCGCAACTACTCGGGCCAGGACGTCCGTGAGGGGATCGCGGGAGCTATCTCGGTGAAGCTGACGAATCCGGTCTTCGAGAGCCAGACCAAGAACAAGCTGGGGAACACCGAAATACGCAGCTGGATCGTTTCGGAAGTTCGGAGCGCGGTTGTGGACTTCCTCCATCGCCGGAACGGCGTAGCCAAACGTCTCGGAGAGAAGATCGCATCGAACGAGAAGCTCCGGAAGGAGCTCAATGCGGTCAAGAAAGAGGCCAAGGAGAAGGCACGGAAGATCGCGCTCAAGATCCCGAACTTGAAGGACTGTAAGTATCACTTGGGAGACGGCCTGAAGGGAGAGGAGTCTACCATCTTCATCACGGAGGGGCAGAGTGCTTCCGGCTCGATGGTGAGCTCCCGTGATCCATATACCCAGGCCATCTTCAGTCTCCGTGGTAAGCCGCAGAACGTCTTCGGCAAGAAGCAGAGCGAGCTCTACAAGAACGAAGAGCTCTACAATATGATGATGGCGCTTGGGATCGAGAACGACGTGGAGAACCTGCGCTATTCGCGAGTAGTCATCGCAACGGATGCGGACCATGACGGGTTTCACATTCGGAACTTGCTCCTGACGTTCTTCTTGAACTATTTCGAGGAGCTGGTAGTCCGCGGACATGTCTACATCCTGGAGACTCCGATATTCCGCGTACGCAACAAGAAGGAGACACGTTACTGCTACTCGATCAAAGAGCGTGACCAGGCGGTAAAGGAGATCTCCAACCCGGAAGTAACGCGGTTCAAGGGTTTGGGAGAGATCAGCCCGAAGGAGTTCGGATTTTTCATTGGCGAGAACATGCGGCTGGTCAAGGTTACCCTCAAGAGTCTCAAGGAGGTACAGGATACCTTGAACTTCTACATGGGCAAGAACACTCCCCAGCGGCGCGACTACATCATGGAGAACTTGCTGTAGGAGAAGCGGAAGAGTCTTCTTTGGGAGATCCTGCTTTCGGAGAACCTGCTGTAGCGGATTCCGCCGGGATGCCTGCCGAGGAAGTCACCGTTCGGAGCTGCAGAACACGAAGTTATGGCCTACGTAAACACGCTTTTCAATAAGAACTTTCTCGAGTACGCCAGTTACGTCATAAAGGACCGGGCTATTCCGGATCTGGAGGATGGGCTCAAGCCGGTACAGCGCCGCATATTGCACACGCTCCTCCAAATCGACGACGGCAAGTTCCACAAGGTTGCGAACGTCGTCGGCGAGTGCATGAAGTACCACCCCCACGGGGACGCATCGATCTACGCGGCGCTGGTGGCGCTCGCCAACAAAGACCTCTTCATCGACAAGCAGGGAAACTTCGGCAACGTGCTCACCGGCGACGAGGCGAGCGCGGCGCGGTACATCGAATGCCGTATCCTTCCCTTTGCGCGGACGGTTCTTCACAATCCGGAGCTCACCGAGTACACGCCGAGCTATGACGGCCGAAACAAGGAGCCCGTCGTCTTCCCCGCCAAGCTCCCGCTCGTGCTGGTGCTGGGGGCCGAAGGAATCGCGGTGGGGATGTCCACGCGGGTGATGCCGCACAATCTGGTGGAAGTCATGAAGGCAATGCAGGCCGCGCTTCGAGGCGAAGAGCTCGAGCTGTATCCGGATTTCCCGGGAGGCGGACTCGCCGACGTACGCGAGTACAACGACGGACAGGGCAAGGTCCTGGTCCGCGCGAAGCTCGACACCTCGGATCCCAAGCGCATCGTCATCCGCGAGATACCGTTCGGCACCACCACCGAGAGCTTGATCGCCTCCATCGAGTCTGCCGCCAAGCGCGGCAAGGTGAAGGTGCAGCAGATCAACGACTACACGAGCGAAGAGATCGAGATCGAGATCAAGCTGCCGCGGGGGGTCTATGCGCGCGACGTGGTGGACGCGCTCTACGCGTTCACCGACTGCGAGGTCGCCATCAACGTGAATCTCCTCGTTATCCACGAGAACAACCCGGTACAGATGAGCGTGAGCGAGGTTGCTCGGTACCACGCCGGGCGGCTCGTCGAGATCTTGAGGAAGGAGCTGGAGCTCGAAGAGCGGCAGCTCAAAGACCGGCTGCATGCGCGGACGCTCGAGCGGATCTTCATCGAGGAACGGCTCTACAAGCGGATCGAGGAGGAAGAGACCCAGGAGGCCGTCGTAGAAACGGTCAAAGCGGGGTTTGTGCCCTATGCCAAAGAGATCAAGCGGGAGGTGACCGACGAGGACGTCGAGCGTCTTCTCAAGATTCCGATTCGCCGGATCTCGCGCTACGACATCAACAAGGCGCGCAAGGAGATGGAGGAGATCAAGGCGCGTCTCAAGGAGGTGCGTGGGCATCTGACCGACGTACCGACATACGCCATCGGGTTCCTCGACGAGCTCGTCACACAGGAAGGCCCCAAGCACGAGCGGCGGACCGAGATCACAAGCTTCCAGCGAATCGATGCCCGGGAGGCTGCCGGCCGAAACCTTCCGTTGCGGTATGACGGCGAGAGCGGATACCTCGGGACAGGCGTTTCCGGAGGAAAGGAGCTCTTCAAGGTGAGCGAGTTCGATCGGATCCTCGTGATGCGGGCCGGAGGAACCTACTCGGTGATACCGGTTCCGGAGAAGCTCTTCGTGGACAAGGGGCTTCTCTCCTGCGGGCTAGCGGATAGGGACGCGCTGGCGGAGCGCGTCTTTACGATTGTGTACCGCGATCCCGAGACCGGCTACCCGTATATCAAGCGCACTCGGATCGAGCAGTACATCACCGGCCGCTCGTATGAGATTGTCCCAACGGGAGCGACGGTGCTTACGGTGACCACCCGTGAGGATGTGGCAGTGAAGGTGAGCTACAAGAAGACGCCGCGGATGCAGGTTACCGAAGAAACCTTCCCGGTCGGAGACTTTCTGATCAAGGGAGCGCAGGCCCGCGGTACGCGTCTTGCGCCGAAACAGGTGCGGAATGTGCGGGTTATCAAGGGCAACGGATCGTCCGGCGGTTCCGGATCGAACGGGCGCGCGCGGAATGGTCGCACCCGGAAGGGGTGAACGGAGGAGCGTCTTGGCCGGCGTTCCGAGGCTGTGGGCCCTTGAAGAGCCGCGGTTTCTCCAACTTCTCTCTATAGATGAGCTTCTATCACATTAGCTTGTCCGCTTTCACGTCGTGTGGTATGTTTACCTGACATTCCAGTGGCCAACGGCTATTCCAGGGTTGTCATATAAAGGGAGCGCATATACATGAGTGATCTAATAAGGTGGGAAAAGAAGTTCAAAGTTGGAAACAGTAGAATCGACTCTCAGCACAGAAAGCTGTTCCATCTTGTTAATGAGCTCTACAAGGCGATGCAGCGGGGTGAAGCCCAGGAGCGGCTCGATGTAATCTTGGACGAGCTGGCGCGCTATACCGACTACCATTTCCGGGACGAGGAGGGGATCTTCAACGCGACGGCGTACCCGGAGAAGGAGAACCACTGCGCCTTTCACCGGGAGCTCATTGAGAAGGTCCAGGATCTCCAGAAGCGCCGGGCCTCAGGTGAGATCCTCATTACGGTTGAAACGCTCGAGTTTCTCAAGGATTGGGTGAGCCGGCACATCATGAAAACAGATCAGGGGCTACGGCCGTACATCCAGATCGACGATGCCGGCGACACGGAGGCTGTTGAGAGTCGGGATTAGTGCGGGCGATAGGCGCTGTTCCGAGCAACGAAAATGCGAGGAACGACCGAGTAGTTCGGAAAAGTGCGGGTTGACGCCGCCGGCATACCCCACTCAAGCGAGTCCATGCTGTTACAAGACCTCGGAGCGTTCGCGAGGCCTCTGGAATAGGGGCGACGCCGGGCGAGCCGGCGCCGCCGAAAACGCTCTTGCTTCCGGAGCACTTGAGCTCCAACGCAGTTCCGGGCTTGGTCTACTCCTCGGACTCAAAATCGGTGTCGTAGTTCAAGCCGGCGGTGGCCTCTCCGTCCACCAAGACGTAGGAGACGCCAGGATTGATCTCAACGTCTTCGGAGTTCTCACCATCCCCGGTAGCCACCAGGGCGAATACGGCGTAGATCCCTCCGTCCACGACGGTCTCCTCCGCGTCTTCGTGATCTATCTTCCCTTGGACTACTTCGGCATCGGTGTAGACCTTCTCGGTCACGGTGCCGTCGGCGTACGCTTCATCGCCTTCCGCAACTCCGTAGCCGGCATCCATATCGATGTCCTCGAGGTCGTCCGGAATCTCCTGGTCGTCGAGCCAGCTCTCAGTTGCCTCTTCGATGGCTGACTCCTGCTCTTCCTCGCTCATCTCTGCGAACTCTGAGATGCTTGGCTCCAGGTGATCCTCGATTTCGTCGGTCGGAATCTCCTCCAGCCAAACGTCGACTCGGCGGAAATCTTCGTCGTCGAGTTCTTCGACCGTGACGGTGACTTCGCCGTCGTCGAGCGCGTCGAGGAACATGCCGACATCGAAGAGGTCGTCCAGCAAGCCCTCGAGGTCGCACGAGACGAGCGCGGTGCTTGCCACGAGCGCGACCGTTGCAAACGAGATTCTCCTTGCAATACTCATGTGGGCTCCTCCTTGGCGGTATAGAGTTGTGTTACTAGAATCTACCACGCCGTATCGGGCGCGACCATGAGGCGCTCGAAACGACGGGCCGTATGATAAGCGGGCGGATACGGGGGCCGGAGCGTCGCCGCGACGGCGGCGGCTGAAAGCCGCTGAAGCGAGTGCTAACCCGGCTCACCACACCGCCAGGGGCCCCGGCAAGCGCCCACGACCACCCGCTCGTAGCCGCGCTTCCAGGCGGGTTGTCCAACTGCGTTTGCCCTGGACCGGGAGGCTGGGAGCCCTTGACAGGCGCACGTGTCCACGGGAACCATCGTAGCCGGGGAGCGCCAAAATACCAGACCGGTCGCGGGGTAGCTTGGGGCCGGATTAGCTGAGCAACCGAGAGAAGGAGTGCCTATGACGCGAGATGTGCAAACCACTGAGGAACCGGTGCAAGAGTATACTCCGGAGATGGAGGAGCGGCTCGCGCATATTCACGAGCGGATGCGCCATGTTGTGCCGGAGCCGGAATGGGAGCTCTTTGCGCCGGAGATCGATGCGATCGAGCGACTCAAGCGGAAGCGCCGAGCGGTGATCTTAGCCCACAACTACCAGACGCCGGAGATATTCCACGGCGTAGCCGACATCGTAGGAGACTCGCTGGGCCTGGCGCGAAAAGCCGAGGAGAGCGATGCGGAGGTCATCGTGCTGGCCGGGGTGCACTTCATGGCGGAGACAGCCAAGCTCCTCAACCCGGAGAAGACCGTTCTCATTCCGGACGTGGAGGCGGGGTGCTCGCTTGCCTCCTCGATTACGGGAGCCGACGTGCGGCTCTTGCGCCAGGCGTATCCGGGTATCCCGGTGGTGACTTACGTGAACACGTCCGCCGAGGTGAAGGCGGAAAGCGATATCTGCTGTACGTCGAGTAACGCGGTGAAGGTGGTGGAGTCGCTCGGTTCCGATCAGGTGATCTTCCTGCCGGACGAATACCTGGCCAAGTACGTAGCAGGCGAGACCGACGTGAAGATCATTAGCTGGGGCGGACGGTGCGAGGTACACGAGCAGTTCACCGGAGACGAGATTGCATCGTTCCGCCAAGGTTTCGATCACCTCGTGGTCCTTGCGCATCCTGAGTGCCCGCCGGACGTGCTCTCGGCGGCGGACTTCACGGGCTCCACCTCGCAGATGATCGACTACGTGAAGGGACGGCGGCCGAGCCGCGTGCTGATGGTGACCGAATGCTCGATGAGCGACAATGTGGCCGCGGAGGTCCGCGACGTGGAGTTCGTGCGCCCCTGCAAGCTCTGCCCGCATATGAAGCGCATCACCCTGCCCAAAATCAGAGAGTCTCTCCAGCAGCTTGCCCCTACCGTGGAGGTGGCTTCCGACGTGGCCGAGCGCGCTCGGCGCGCGGTGAGTCGCATGTTGGAAGTATCGTAACTCATGAGGTTTTCCCGATCGCGCAGGAAGATGGCCACGGATCGGCCGGTGGTCGTAGTCGGAGGGGGAATCGCCGGGCTCGCTACGGCGTTGTGCCTGGCGCCGCTACCGGTACGGCTGGTCGCGGCCGCGCCTCTCGGAGAGGGAGGCTCCACGGCATGGGCCCAGGGAGGCGTTGCCGCTGCGCTCGGAGCCGACGATGCTCCTGAGCTCCATGCGGCGGATACCGTTGCCGCGGGCGGGGGGCTGGTCGATCCCGATATCGCCCGTCTCGTGGCGCGGGAAGCGCCGCGCTGTATCCGGTGCCTGTCGGAGCTGGGCGCGCCGTTCGATCGCTCGCATGACGGCGAGTTTTCGCTTGGGCTCGAGGGAGCGCACACGAGACGTCGGACCGTCCGAGTCGGTGGCGACAGCATCGGCCATGCGATGCTCGCCACGCTGAGGAGCGCTCTGGTCCGCGCCGATTCGGTCCGGGTGATCGAAGGCAAGCGCGCGGTGGACCTCGTTGTGGAGAGGGGAGTGGTGACGGGGGTGCGCGTGCGCCAGGCACGGGCGGCAGGCGAGAGCAGCGAGCTGTTCGGTTTCGGCGAGGGGCAATCGAATAGTGACGATGAGATACTCCCGGCGCGTGCGGTGGTGCTTGCTACCGGCGGAGTGGGCGGGCTCTACCGGTATACGACGAATCCGCGAACGGTCTGCGGAAGCGGCCTCGCCCTTGCGGGGCGAGCCGGCGCCACGCTGCGAGATCTGGAATTCGTGCAGTTCCACCCGACCGCGGTCGATCTCTACCAGGACGAGGACGAACGGGAGTTCGGCCGCGTGCCGGAGGGTTCGATGCCGCTGGCGACCGAGGCGCTTCGGGGCGAAGGAGCGCGACTGGTGGACGACCAGGGGCGTGCGGTTCTGGATCAGGTTCCGGGTGGCGAGCTGGCTTCTCGAGACGTGGTGGCTCGCGCGATTTTCGGCAGACTCCGAGAAGGGCGGCGGGTCTATCTGGATGCGCGCGAAGCGGTTGGCAGGGAGTTTCCCGATCGCTTCCCGCGCGTCTTTGCGGCATGCCGGGACGCCGGGATGGATCCGCGTTCCGAGCTGATCCCGGTTCGTCCGGCGGCGCACTACCATATGGGCGGGGTGGCGGTGGACCGCCGCGGACGGAGCGACGTGCCCGGTCTGTGGGCGTGCGGAGAGGTTGCAGCCACGGGTCTGCACGGCGCCAACCGGCTTGCCGGCAACTCGCTCGCGGAAGCGCTCGTGTTCGCCCGGCGGATCGCCGGTGACATTGCCCGTATGGTTCCGGCGCGGGGAATCAAGGATCGCTCCGAGTGGAGCGCCGGAAACGGCGGCAGGATCGCGGGAAGGGGAGCCTCAGGGAGAGGAGAGCGCCACGCGGAGGGCCGGAGCAGCGGGTCTGAGGCCGCGGGGAGTGAAGCGTGGGGCCGAGCGCCCGGCGACGCGCCGGAGCTCGAAACGCCGCGGTTGCGGCCGGTGTCCGGGTTTGGGTCGACGGAGGCTGCGAGCGCGGTCGGTGGGAACCGTGACAACGCGGTGGCGCTTGCGCAACGGGTGGCGCTTCTTATGGATCAGCGGGTGGGCGTAGTCCGCGACGGCGCGAGCCTCCGGGAGATGGTCTCTTTCCTGTACCGGATACGAATGCGGACGCAGAGCGACGGGGTGCGGGCGGCCCTTCTGCTGTCGGTGGCGGCGCTCGAGCGTGCCGAGAGCCGAGGGGGACACTATCGGGCGGATGCCGTCGAGGCCGGGGACGCTGTGGAGCGCGGGGCCGCTGCGGAGGGCCGGAAGGCGGTCGGCGCCGAGGCGGCCGACGTGCAGCAGGGCCCAGGCCGGGCGGATGAACGGGACACGAGCGAGCGCCGGGGGATGGCCCGGAGCCGTTGCACGGACGGGGCGACCGGGGTGCAAACTGGGGCGCAAGCGGACGGAAGCCGGTGTATGACGCTCCGGAAGGCGGAACGGATTGCAAGGCGCGTCGCCGAGGAGGAGGATGAGCGGAACCGGGTGGATCCGGCAGCTGGTCGCGTTCCAACCGGGGCGGCAGAAGGCGAGGAGGAGCAGTAATGTCCGGCGGAAGGGAGGAGTTTGCGGCGAACGACGCGGGCGTGACGGGAGCTGCACTGCCGGGACCGTCTGCGCCTCAGGTGGAGGCGGCGGTCCGCCGCGCGCTGGAGGAGGACCTGGGGCGCGCAGGGGACATCACCTCGGCGGCGGTGATCCCGGCGGAGGCGGTGCTCCGCGGTGCTATCATTGCGCGGGAGGGGTGCGTAACGGCGGGGCTCGGCGTGGCGCGGGATGTCTTCCGGCGGGTGGACCCGGAGGTGCGCGTTGATGCGGCGTGTGCGGACGGGGCGCAGGTGGAGCCGGGAGAGTCCGTGCTCCGGGTCGAGGGATGTGCCCGGTCCATTCTGACGGCCGAGCGGACGGCGCTTAACTTCTTGGGGCGGCTCTCCGGGGTGGCGACGGCCACTGCCCGGCTGGTGGCGGCGGCGGGCTCGTATCCGGTGCGGATAGCGGATACCCGGAAAACGACGCCGGGGCTGCGCGCGCTCGAGAAGCATGCGGTGCGTGCCGGGGGCGGCTCCAACCATCGCTTTGGGCTGGACGATGCGGTACTGATCAAGGACAACCACATTGTGGCTGCCGGGGGCGTTGCCTCCGCAGTCCGCCGAGCGCGAGCCGGCGTAGGGCATCTGGTTAAGATCGAGGTGGAGGTGGATACCCTGGAGCAGCTGGCGGAGGCGCTCGAGGCGGGTCCGGACGCGGTGCTTCTGGACAACATGTCGCCCGAGCAGCTGCGCGAGGCGGTGGGCATGGTGGCCGGCCGCGCGGTGACGGAGGCGTCCGGGGGTATATCGCCTGAGACGGTGGCGGCGGTGGCCGAAACCGGCGTAGATGTGATCTCGGTCGGATGGATTACCCACAGCGCTCGGTGTATCGATTTCTCGTTGGACGCGGGCACTGCGTAGCGTGGCGCGCGGGCGCTTCTCGGCGCGGCGGCCGGGAAGCGGGCCCGGTTCTCGGGCGGTGCACGGCCGTTCCGGTGCGGTTCCGTAGTGACCGGGAGTGGTCGGCGGCACGGGCGTGTGGCCGGTGCCGGGTTCGGTGGCCCCGAAAGCGCGTCGGTGCCGGAGGTGCGGCCAAATGCGTGAAGGACGGGAGGGGCGCCCGCCGGGCCGTCCGGA
>Ga0207421_10001616_pt1 | contig 28657 bp, 29 predicted proteins | sample SodLakKL_010_SED_4_FD_187542 | JGI IMG/M metagenome (GOLD analysis project Ga0207421, IMG submission 187542) | Alkaline sediment microbial communities from Lake Tanatar, Kulunda Steppe, Russia - 8KL_010_SED (SPAdes) (version 2) | ecosystem: Environmental > Aquatic > Non-marine Saline and...
TCGATCTGTTTTTCAATCGCCTTGAAATAGCCGATGTCATCGGTTATGTCATAGGTGCCTTTCATGCGTCTGATCATATGCATTCCTCCAATATATAAAAAAATCACCCTTATCACCAAGGGCGAAACATTTTCCGCGGTACCACCTTTTATTCCGGCCTAGCCGGCACTCAAGGCTCTAACGCAGCCGTACGTCCTTTCTTTTAAAAGGCCCTCGGAAAGGTCAAGCATGGGTGTTTTGGATGTTTACAGCGTCCACATCCTCTCTATGAAAACAAGCCATGCGCAGTTTCCTCTTCGGTTTAAGTTAATTATAGCGCGCCCGCGCGTGCGTGTCAACAAATCCGGGGCATTTCGAAAAGAAAAAAGGTCCGAAACGGACCTTTCATCCTCGTATGATGAAATCAAGCACATTATGATAAAGCTCCATCATCCCATAACCGCGATACGTGACCCGGTTGAACAGGTCGTTGATGGTCGTGAAGATGGTCGTGCCATCCAGGAAATACCCGATCAGACCGATGAACAGATAGCCGATGAGCACCGCCGCGAAGACATCGAGCACCATGAATCGGCGTGGGCTCTTCTCATTGGCGGAGGTTTGCTGGCTTTCGGCTTCACGGCGACGCTTGGTTTGACTTGCCAGAAGTTCACGGATTTCCTTGATTTCCTCCTCAAGCCTTTCAATGGCTTGAGCGAAGGTCTCCTGTTCGTCTTTCTTTGTATCTTCCTCTTGTATTTTCGAGACATGGATGATCAATTGGTCGATCATGTCCTCTTTGGTAAGATAGCTCCGCACCGGCAGTTTGAACGATGTGGCCATCTCTTCAAGTTCCTTGATGGAGCCTTCATCGATTTTCGGGACCAGTGACGCATCAAGTCTTCCCTGAGCGTCCAAAATCGCTTTTATCCGTTTGCGCATCTGTTCCTTGTTCATGGTCTTGGTGATTTCCAGGCCGTATTTGGCGCCGATGCGAATCAGGAGGTCTTTGGTTCCGTGGTTGTATAGCGCGTTGCGCAGAGTCTCAAACGCCAGACCGTCACAGTTTCCGTTTTGATCGTGAAACAGTTCATCAATGGCTTCGTTGAAAAATTCGTGATGTGGCAGCTCGACATCGGAGTTCTCCTCGTTATAGTGCTCAAAAAACGTGTTGAGGAAGGAAAGCGGCACGTCGTGCGTCTCCATGAGATGCGTGAGAATCCGCTTCCACAAGGCTTCCATATACGCTTTGTTGAGGGTTTGGGAATTATAGTAGGAAAGTGCATCGATCAGCTGTGTTTCGCTTTGCACCGAGGCTCTCCTAAGGAACTCGAGCCGTTTGGTTTCTTTCGACTCGGGGTTTTCAAGGTTTTCAAGGTCATAAAGCTCCTTTTCGAAATGCGAATCAAGCACTTGTCTGAGTGCGTTGATCCTGAGTGAACGCGGCAAGGTCGCATTCAGTTCGTCAAGAAGGGTCTTCAAGGCATCGTGGTCGTTATACATCGCTTTTTGAGAAATCGTATCGATGTTGATGTTTCCGTTTTTAGACATGTTTTCACGCTCCGTTCCAAGTTTTTCAGTCAATCATCAGGTTGTCAATAATCACTCTGGATCGTGGCCGGGTACCCCGGTCATCTCGTTCAGCGCGACCGTCATAATATATCCTGAGGTAGTATCCGTCTTCCGGCATGGCATCAATCAGGCTTGGGTCCAATTCAATCTCATAGAATGGAAAAGCATGGGATTGCGGCGAACCATCAAAGATTTGCTCGTTTTCCGGCAGGGTATCCACACTGATTGAAGCGATGACTGTGTAGCTTCCGTCTTTCGAATCCGACACAGCGAACACAAGCTCCCGCGGGGTCAGTTCCTCATCGCTTTCCCTTAACCCCATCAACGCATAGAAGCTGATGGTTGTGAAGGGGATCGGATCGGATGAGGTCAGTTCGATGGCGTTATCCATCCGGAATGACGTGGTGTTTCCTGTTTCAGTGTTTTCAACGTCGTAAACAGTGAAAGGATCATCCTCTTCGGTTTCCGGCTGTGTTTCCCCTTTTAACGTGTAAAGCGGGCTTCCGTTATCCAGGGTTCTATCGACCGGTCGAAGAAAACCGAGTGAGGTGCGTTCCGTCCGGTCGTAGATGCCATCAACGTCAAACTTGACGCCTTCGACGAACACATCCGCAAGTTGATAAGCCGTGTTCGGCAAATTGGGATTATCTGTGGTCGTGGCCGCATCCAGGACATCCCTGAAATCCGCAAGTGTATAAAGGGCTTCGGTGGTCTCTACATTGAAATACGCTTTGAACGCGCTTAAAAGCTCGCTTTTGAGATCGACTCGGTCAGGAAAGACCCAGTCGCCTGAAAGCAACGAGACATTGCGTTGCTGAGCGAGGTGATCGAACCGGGCATGGGCGATTCGAGCGTTGATGCTCATCATCAGCGCTAAAAACGTGACCGAAAGGACAATCAAAGCCTTTTTAACCATCCGCTTCCCCTCCCTTTTTCGGGGATTTCTTGAAAAACATACGATAAATGAGATAAATCAGAATGATGTCGATGATGATTACGATGCGACCCGTCGTCGATTGCGCGAACAGGAGGAATCTTCCCACCCGCGGCAAGCGAAACAGGTACTGACCGATGATGTCGTCTTCAGTGAGAATCCAGTCATCCGGGTCTTCGGCGTCTTCGGCTATTGTAGCGATGGTGTAGCCTTCCGGGTTTTCGTTGATGGCGTATACGTAATGCACCACTACGATGTCCTGGTTGTTGACGACGGCGTCAAAAGCGATGATATCGCCTTCTTCAAGTTCATCCACAGACACGCTTTTTTTGATGAACACGACATCACCCGCGTCAATCGTGGGCTCCATGGAGCCCGAAACAATCACGTAATGTTCGTAACGGTTGAGAAACGAGACGTTTTCAAAAAGCAGCACGACGCCGAAATAGATCAAAAACACGATGATTACTACGTTCAAAGTCCGCTTGACCGGTCCGGCTTTTTTCGTTTGCGCGTCTTTTTTCGTCATGGTTATTCCTCATCCAGTTCTGTGATTGAGAACACAATCTCGAAACTCATCGTCTGTCTCGCGATTTGTTCATACTGTTCGTTTGATTCGGGTGCATCCATTGATATGCGGACGTCCACAAACACGCTGTAGACCTCTTCTTTCGCATCGAAATAATCGCCTTCATGCGTGAACGTGACATCAAATGGCGCAGCGGAGAACTCAGCTTCACCGTCGTTTAGCGCGACCTCGATATTGATCAGGTCGCTGTGCGTATCGCTCTCGCCGATCAGCACCTCTCCGCGGTCGACCGTGAGCACCCCTGGTTTATTGACAATGATTTCGTACGTATAGATGTAATAATGCACATCATTCGCGCCGCGGAACGCACCCAAAGGCACGAGTGTCTTCGATTCATCGGGGTCCACGACTTGCCTGTAGACCTCGAATGTCGTTCCCTCGCCGATGATGATTTGTGTGTCATCCCTTATCGGTGATGTTTCATCCCAGATCGCGAATCCGACCGAGGAACTCGCAACCAGAAAGAACACCAGCAAAAGGGCGATTCGAAAGCGGGTCAACGCCAGAAACTGTAGACCGAATATGGAATACTTACCGTCTTTCATCGAATGCCCCCTTCCCTGGGACCTGGACTGGTGATTATTCTTCTACAGGGTCGGTGACGCTGAAGTTCACGTCGAATTCAAGTCCGCCGACCAAGGCGTCATAAACGGCTTGCTCGTCGCCTTCACCAGGCTCACCGGCAATGGAGATTCTGACGGTGATGGTATACGTTTCTCCTTCGCTGCTGAAAGCGTCGGTGATGGTCAATGATTCATCGGTCGCGGTGGTTCCGTTTTCTTCAATCGTGTATTGAAGCACATCCAGTGCGGGCGATGATACGTTCCACCCATCAACAGAGACATTGAGCGAAGCCTTATAGCCAGGCTCAAGCGGATTTTCCATGCTTACGGTGTAGGTGAAAACATACTCGGTCGTGTAGTCGTCTTCAAAATCGGCGTAGAACGACCCCGCAGGGACCAACAAGCGGGCTTCGCCTTCGGTATCCTCACTCACAGAAATGCGGACCCTTTCACCAAGCACGATGTTCTCGCTTTGTGTCTCATCGAGGTTGTCCCACCACGCGAACGCCAGTGCGGACCCTCCAAGCAACAGTACTAATGCAATCATGAAACCAAGTTTCTTTTTCATATGGCACTCCCCCTATAAATCCATTTTTTTTGATATGATTCAATCCAATTAAACATCAAAAGTTAATCTTGTGCAGCAGTAAACGTGAGGTCGAACGTGATATCGGCGTTTTTCAGCGCTTCGATATCGGCTTCGGGATCACCGGAATCGATGGTGAGTGTCACGGTTACGGTGACAACCACGGTTTCGTTTCCGATTCTGCCCTCATTATCATCCGCTATGTCGACATCGATATAACTTGAGAGGTCTGTAGAGCCGTTTACCAGGATGTCGCTCGCGACGACATCCAACGTAAGATCACCGGTGATTTCATTGTCCAAAGTCACATCATACGTCAACACATACGATTCGGTTTGGCCCGGTTGCGGTACCACCCCGGCAGGCACAAGCTTGTCTGCACCCTCATCGGTTCCGAGTGCAACCTCCAATGTGACCCCTTCGCCGGTTCCGATGCTTACATTTTGGGAATCCTCAAGATTATCCCACCAGGCGAACGCGAAGGCGCTGCCCCCTAACAATAACGCCATCAAAAACACAAACATGATTCGTTTCACGGTATCATTCTCCTTCTGTCATCAAATATTTTGTCTCTTATGAAATTAAAAAGACAGCCAACTGCGATTACGCAGCTGGCTGTCTCTGTGAGACCCTATAGTTTTCCGTCCCGGAATCGCTTCCGGTTTGGCCTTAGCTGGAAATAAAAAATCCAGCTGCTCAAGCAGCTGGCTATCTCGAAGAGACCCTATAGTTTTCCGTCACCGGATCGCTCCGGTTTTGGCGTTTTTTGAGACGATGACGGGAAATCCCTTTGTTAAGGGTATTTTTCCTTAATGTACCTGTATTGTAAACAAAAAGAAAACGTTTGTCAAGTTTTTGTTTGTATTTAAATCATATTTTTGGAATACCCATAACAAGGACATCAAGAATAGTTCCCCATACAAAATGAAAGAGCGACTTGGGGATCGCTCTTTCAATTTTGGGGATATGGGCTTGATATGGTCGGATGACCATCACGTTGGATTCTATTTGGTGAACAGAAGTGAGAAATCGATGGAAATGACGGACCTCAGGAGCGATCTTGCTTCTTTGTCGTCGGGGCGGTTGAGAGAAATCGTCGTGATGTAGGTGCGAACGCCGTCTTCTATCGATTCGAGTTCGGTCTTTACATTGATGAGACCGGACGAGTCGCCGAAACTTCCTTCAGAGGTGTTAAGCGTGATTTCAGGGACAGCTTCGAGGGAATCATCATGCACATCCACGGTATGGATGTATGTGACGGTGTGCGTCTCGTTTTCGCCTGGGATGCTTGAAAGCGGGACGAGACGTTCGCCGTCAGCCAGATCATTGGTGACGGACAAGACCTCATAGCCGTGCAATGATGCCAGATGCGAAGGCGCATTGTTATGCATGGAATATAAGGTGATGTTGCTTGAAATAATGAAAAAAACTATTGCGAATGCGAGGACGAGTCGTTTCATCGTCATCACTCCCCTTGGGAACAAGTTAGGCAACTGGCTGTCTCAGTGAGACCCTATAGCTTTCCGTCCCAGAATCGCTCCTGGTTTGGCTTTGTCAAACTTATCACCCATAGGCAGTGCCCACGGCAATAGTTTGATGTGTGTGTATATTTGATTACGAATACATTATATCATGATTTCGGATTATTGCAAATGATATGTCATTTGACGGTCAGTGTTTTTTTAAACGGCTCAAAGACGCTGTCATAGTGTTTCAGGTAGTCATCATCGGTGAAACTGCTCGTCACAAAATCCACAATCTGGCCGTCATAGCGCTTATGAAAGTTTCTGAGTGTCCCTTCATAGGTGAATCCGAGTTTTTCCCGCAGGCGTTCGGACGGTTTATTATCCGGATAATGCGAATACCCAAGCCGTCTGAGATTCAGGAACTCAAAGGCGTAGACCATCGCGGCTTTCGAGGCTTCATGCATGTAGCCCCGGTTTTGATAGGCAGGGTGGCAGACCATGCCGATTTCGGCTTTGAACCCTTCAAAGAAGCTATGGATCTCCATGGTGCCGATGAGGCGCTTTTCCGCTTTCAGGATGACCGCGTAAACGCCCGGTTGTTTGCGGGCGGGCTTCGAAAGCGCGTACTCTATGAAACGCTTGGTATCCTTGATCGACTGATGCGGGGCCCATCCGGCACGGGGACCGACATCGTCACGCCACGAATATTCATATATGGCCTTGGCGTCGGACCGTTTAAGCGGTCTGAGCAGGAGCCTCTCTGTCTCAAAACTGGGTAGAGGGATCATCGGGAACAAGCATGCTCCAACGGTCGATATCGACGAAATTCAATTTCTTGTAGAGCTTTTCGGCGATGGGGTCGTCGTAATAAAGACAGAGCGTCTTCCTCTTATGGTTGATGTAGAGGTCCATAAGGTAGTGCATGACGGTCTTTCCATACCCTTTGCCACGGTAGTCGTCATGCGTCCCGACCGCCACAATCATGGCGCTTTGCTTTGTCTCATAGACGGCGCTCGCGGTGGCGACGACTTGGTTGTCTTCGGTGATGAAAACCGTGGTGCCGTTTTCGCCGGAATTGTGCAGGAAATATTGGATGGCCTCTTCTTTGCCTTTGCGGTGGACGGTATAGAGTTCGGGGATGGTCTTGAGCAGGTCGAACACCATCTCCGCGTCTTTTTCTGTCTCGAGAATGCGGATCCCCGAGTAATCGATGGTCTCATCGCGCGTGAAGGTTGTGGATTTCATGAAGTCCATCTTGTCCTCGCGCATTTTCGGATAACGCGCTTTGATGGGTTCCATCAGTTTCTCCTTGGTGCTGATGAACAAAAAATCGTATTGTTCGAAAATGTCGAACCATGCCTCGTTGAAATCGTCTTCCACGGCATAGTAGATAAGGGTCGACATGTTCCGGCTCAAAACGGCGAAGAATTTGCCGTCGCGGAATTCCGCATACAGTTGTTGCCAGTCGTTTTCAAAGGCGCCGTTGTAGATGTCGCCGATGATGTAGAGGTTGATCTCAGGTTCATGATATAGAAATTCCAGTACGTCGTCCCTGTCGTTTTTTGTCAGTTCTCTAATCATTGTCCTTTGTCCTCTCTATGAGTAGTGTCACGGGACCGTCGTTGGTGAGCGTGATGTCCATGTGTTCTTTGAATACGCCGGTCGCCACGGGAATGCCTTTCTTTTCAAGCGCTTTGTTGAATTGTTGATAATAGGTGTTCGCAAGGTCCGGGGCCAACGCTTCGGTGAACGAAGGCCGGTTGCCTTTTCGTGTCTTGGCTTCGAGGGTGAATTGTGAGATGCTGAGCACCGCGTAGCCTTTATCGAGCAAGGAAAGGTTCATTTTGCCTTCCTCGTCTTCGAAGATGCGCAGGTTGGCGATTTTTTTCGCCAAAAGCGGGATCAGGGATTCGTCGTCGGATTTGTTGAAGGAGACGAACAGGACAAGGCCGTTTGCGATGGCGCCGGTCGTGGTTCCGCCGGACTGGCAGGACGCCTCTTTGACACGTTGTACGAGCACTTTCATTACTTCATCAGCCTTTCGATGTTCATGACGCCGCCGACTTTTTGCTGGTTGAGGATGATGTTTTCCAGCTCGCTGCGGTTTCGCACGCCGACTTTGACTTTGATGACGCCTTCACCGCGCTTGTTGGTGCTTGCGGTGACCTGGTCGATCTTGCCGCCGTGCGTTGTGGTGGTATTGATGATTTCGGCCAGGATGTTGTCGCGGTTCATCACGATCAGTTTGAGGTTGACCGAATGGATGTCCGATTCGTAGGACGCCCACTTGACATCAATGAAGCGGGACGAGTCAAGATTTTGCAGGTTCTTGCATTCGCTGCGGTGGACCGCGATGCCGCTTCCTTTGGAAATGTAGCCCTTGATCGGGTCCCCGGGGATCGGGGTGCAGCAGTTGGACAGTTTCACACTCGGGTTGTCCAGCCCTTCGACGACGATGTTGGAGTCGGTGTGCTGTTTGCGCCGTTGTTGTTCCCGTTTGTTGATGCTTTCGATGAGTTGCGCCTCGTCGAAATCCTCTTTTTCAATCAGGGTGTTGAGTGCGCTTTGTGCGGTGATGGTGTTCTTTCCGATTTCATAATAGAGGTCGTCCACGCTTTTTATGCCCTTGTGCTGGAAATGTTCCTCGCACAGTTTGTCGGTGAGCTGGACTTTTTGTTCGCGGCGTTCCATTTCCTTGCTCAACTCTTCGCGTCCCATATCCATGAGAACATCGCGTCGCTGCTTGTTGAGATAGTTCTTGATTTTGCTTTTCGCGCCGGAGGTCTTGACGATCTTGAGCCAGTTGTCATTGGGTCCGAAAGAGTTTTTCGATGTCTTGATCTGGATGACATCGCCGGTTTCGAGTTTGTATTCGAGCGGGACGATCTTGCCGTTGACGATCGCGCCGACCGTCTTGATGCCGATCTCGGTATGGATACGGAAGGCGAAATCGAGCGGGGTGGAGCCTTTGGGAAGATCGATGATGTCGCCGTCGGGCGTGAAGACATAGACATTGGAATGGAAGATGTCATCACGCAGAAGGTTGAGGACTTCTTCTTCCGATTCGCTCTCTTCGGTGAACTTGATGAGTTCGCCATACCATTTTAGCTTCTTGCTGACCATTTCGGTCATTGGCACTTTGGAGGCGCCCTTTTCCTTGTAGGCCCAGTGGGCTGCGATCCCGTATTCGGCGATGCGGTCCATCTCCTTGGTGCGGATCTGGATCTCATAGATCTTGCCTTGGGCGATGACCGAAGTGTGCAACGACTGATAAAGGTTGGGTTTGGGCATCGCGATGTAGTCTTTGAAACGGTTCGGAATCGGGGTGAACTTGCTGTGGATGACGCCGATCGCGCTATAACAGGCTTCGACGCTTTTGACGATGATGCGGAGTGCGAGCAGGTCATAGATGTCATCGAATTCCTTGTTGCGGTCCTGCATTTTCTTGTAGACGGAATAGATGTTCTTGACACGCCCTTTGACATCGAACTCGAAATGGTTGCTTGAAAGCAATGTTTCAAGTTTTCCTTTCATCTCGTCGAGATCCGATTCGCGGCTTTGTCGCGTATCTCTGATCATCTGGGCGATGCGGCGGTATTTGTCGGGTTTGATGTACTTGAACGAGGTGTCCTCGAGTTCGGCCTTGAGGATGTACATACCGAGACGGTGGGCGAGGGGCGCGAAGATATCAAGCGTTTCGCGCGCGATGCGGAGCTGTTTTTCTTCAGGAAGGTTGCTGAGCGTTCGCATGTTGTGAAGCCTGTCGGCAAGTTTGACGATGATGACGCGGATGTCTTTTGCCATCGCCAGAAGCATCTTCTGATAGTTTTTGGCCTGAACAAGCTGTTTTTCCTCTTCGGCGTCGCTGATGCCCTTGAATTTGTACTGTCCGAGTTTGGTCACGCCTTCGGTGACGAGGGCGACTTCTTCGCCGAAACGCTTTTCGATGTCGTCATAACTTGCCGAAGTGTCTTCGATGCAGTCATGCAAAAGACCCGCCATCAGAGTGGTGGGGTCGGTTTTGTATTCAGACAAAATATACGCCACACTGACGGGATGAATGATGTAGGCCTCGCCGCTTTTGCGCTCTTGGCCCTCATGGTGCTTTAGGGCGAACGCATACGCTTCTTCGATCCGGGCGAGATCTTCTTCATCGGTGACGTATGTTCTGATGCTTTCCATCAATTGTTCAAAGGTCGGAGTCTGCATGAGGCGTTCCTCCTATTCAGTAGGTGAGCAGGCTGTAAACAGGATACCCTTTGAAACGGTGACGCCCTTTCAGCTGCGCGAGTTCGATGAGGAACACGATGCCCACAACGTTGCCACCCGCTTTTTCAATGAGTTTGATGGTGGCCTCAATGGTGCCACCCGTCGCGAGCAAATCGTCGACGATGACGACGCGTTGTCCGGTCTTGATATCGTCTTTGTGAAGCGAAAGCGCGGTCTCGTCGTATTCGAGTTCGAAACTCTCAGTATAGGTCGGACGCGGAAGTTTTCCCGGTTTGCGTACGGGAACAAAGCCCACACCGAGCCTGACGGCGACCGGCGTGCCGAAAATGAAACCGCGGGCGTCGGGGCCGACAATGATGTCCGCGTCCCGTTCTTCGGCATAGTCGCTCATCTGTTTGACCGCGTAGCGCAGGGCCGCGCCATCCGCGATGAGCGGTGTGATGTCTTTGAACATGACCCCGTCTTTGGGGAAGTTCGGTACCGTTTTGATATAATCCTTTAATCTCACTGTAATCACCACTTTTTTTGTTTAGACTCATTATAACATATGTATCGCTTTGTCCAATGCTTCACATGCTTCTGGGTGCGTTTACACCGATCAGAAAAAGCGCGTCTTTCAAGACGATGCGGGTCGCTTCCAGCAAATTGAGATGCTCACGGATATGCGTCGCCTCCCCTTTCAGGATGGGGACGGCGCTATAGAAGCTGTGCAAGGCGCTTGCAAGCGTGTGGACGTAATTGGTTATCTTGTGCGGAATCCGCTTGGTGGCGGCTTCCTCGATCAGGGACGGATAATTCATGAGCAGTTTCATGATGTCCTTGGCCTGTTCATTTGTGAGGGCCTGATACGTCTGGATGGACGCGTCGGGCTCATAACCCTGTTCAGCCGCTTTCTCAAACAGCGAATTGATGCGGGCGTGCGCGTATTGCGCGTAGAAGACCGGGTTTTCGTTGGTCTTTTTGATCGCCAGGTCGAGGTCGAGGTCCATATGGGTATTGAGCGAATGCCTCGAGAAGAAATAGCGGACCGCGTCCTTGCCGACGTCGTCAACCAGGTCGCGCAGACTGATGGCCTTGCCGCTGCGTTTTGACATCTTCACTTCTTTTCCCTCGCGAAGGACTTTGACGATTTGCAGGATGTCGACTTCAAGCGTGTCCGCTTTGCCGCCGACCATCTGGATGGCGGCTTTGAGGCGCGGGATATACCCGTGATGATCGCCGCCAAGGATGTCGATCAGTTTGTCGAACCCGCGGGAAAGCTTGTTTTTGTGATAGGCGATGTCCGGCAACAGATAGGTGTAGGTGCCATCCCGTTTGACGATGACGCGGTCCTTTTCATCGCCGTAATCGGTGGTATTGAGGAAAAGGGCGTCGTCTTTTTCATACGTGTGCCCGTTTTCTTTGAGGAATTTCAGCGTATTGGCGACTTCACCGTTGTCATAGAGACTTTTCTCGGAGAAAAAGACGTCGAACTCGACATCGAACGCCGCAAGATCGTTTTTGATTCCATCGAGCAGGTACTTCACGCCATACTCGCGGAAATACGTGTAACCGTCTTCATAGAGGTAACGGTCGCCGTGTTCGGCTTTGATGGTTTCGGCGAGTTCGGTGATTTCAGGCCCGTGATAGGCATCCTCGGGCATCTCAAGGGTGCGCCCGAAAAGTTCGTGGTAGCGTACGTTGATGGAAAGGGCCAGATTGTGGATCTGGTTGCCGCCGTCGTTGACGTAGAACTCCTTGGTCACGTCGAATCCGGCCTTTTTCATGACCCGTGCCATGGAATCCCCGGCGGCGGCGCCGCGCGCATGGCCGACATGCATGGAACCTGTCGGGTTCACACTCACGAATTCGATGTTGACATGGGTCCCTTTTCCGATGTCCGAGGCGCCGAATTGCTCGCCTTTTTCGAGAATTTCGGGAATGATGTCGCTCAGATAGTCTTCGGAGACAAAAAAGTTGATGAAGCCCGGGCGGGCGACCTCGACGCGGTCGACGCCGGAAGGGAGCTCCAGTTTTTCTTTGATGGTTTCGGCAATGACGAACGGGTTGTTTCTGAGCGTTTTGGCAAGCGTCATGGCGAGGTTGGTCGAAAAATCGCCGTTTTGTTTGTCTTTGGGCTGTTCGATGTGAATCACGTCCGCATCGAGGTCGTATGCTTGTTTAAGCGCGTTTTCAAGCGCGTTTTTTAATGCGTCTTCCATGGTTGGCATATGAACACGTCCTTTAGAGTTTGAGGTTGAGCTGTTCTTGAATGGATGGCTTTTTTGGTGAAGGATAGAGTTTCATCCATTTCGCGCTCCGGCCTTTGCCGAGCGGGCGGATCTTTTTCTCATCGCGAAGCCGCTTGAGGGTCCGGTTGATGGTCGAATCGCTGATGGTCGGATGCGCAGAGCGGATTTCGTCCTTGGTGAAGACTTCTTCGAGACGGTTGATGGTGTTTTCGATGTAATCGCTTTTGTTGATTTGCTGGTCGAAGGTGTAGTTCCGCAGGATTTCGGAGAAGTCTTGGTAGGCTTCGATGGCTATTTTCAAAAAGAAACGGTGTAGGCCGTGGGTATCGGATAATCCTTCCGACCAGTTGTGGGCCGCCTCGACTTTCAGTTTTTGATAGCGCTCACGTTGCTTGTATAGCTTTTCAAAGAAACTGGAGAGGTGGTATGCTTCAATGCCGTCGCTCAGGAAAAGGATATAAAGCAAAACGAGTCCGATTTCATCATTATGGGCGTTGAACGGTTTGAGCTGGAAAAAATCAACGATGAAATTGATGGTGATGAAGGAAGACTCGTATTCGTTCTTCTTCTGGACGGAATGGTAGGTGTTTATCAGTCCTTCAAGTGCTTCCCTGCGGGTCTTGTGACCGCTTGAAAGGAGGTTGATGCGCTCTTTTTTCTTTTGGGGTGCTTTGGCGTAGTAAAGCGATTCGCTCGGGGAGACATCGCCATAAACGAAGCGCAGCAGATCGTGAATCTCCCGTTCGATGAGTTCGAATTCGTGAGCCTCCTCATGAATCCGTTCGAACGCCTTCTTGAGGTTTCTGAGCAAACGTTCGTCACGGGTCTTGGGCTGAACGTTACGCAAAACAAGGCTTTTGAAGCGCGAATCGCTGATTTTAAGATCGAGCATTTGAGCCAGAAAATAGGTATCGGTGCGGATGGTCTCGCCAATCAGCGTGGGCAGGTCGTTTTCGATTGCCCCAAGCATGTCGCGGTTGCGACCTTTGAACCGGTAAAGATCGAGATAAAGCATGATGATGTCGTTTGGGATCCGGTTCTTACTGATGTTTTCAAGGCAGTTCATGGACGCACCTCCTTAATGGCTATTCGTCCGTTTCTTCAAACAAAGAGACCTGTTTCTTCTCTTCGTAGTTTCCGGCAAGAAAATCGTTGATGGGTGGTTGGTCTGAGTCTTTTTCCATCGGTTCGACGCTCAGTTTGAACGGACGGCCCTCTTTTTCGGGGCGCATGACCTTACGGCCGGTTTCGCCCATCGACGCCTTGAGTTCAAAGGCGGTCAGGCGCACACGGGTTTTGGTGGTGAGCACGTCGACTTTGGCCCGGTTTTTGTACTGGGCGTTGTTGATCAGGGCCAGATCCTGGAAGAGATACGGTTTCGTTTTCGGCTGGCTGATGATCGGGACGCCTTTGAGCGCACGTTTCTTCTTCTCGATTTCATGCGGGTCGAGACGCTTGATGGTGCCCCTTGAAGTAAGTGCAAGCAATGCACACTCGTTTTCAAGCGGCAGGGAGGCGGCGAGCCGGTCCCGCTTGGAAAGCTGCATCGCCTTGACACCCTTGGCGGTGGTGGAAGCGACGGGAACTTCTTCGAGGTGGTAGCGCAAGGCATGGCCGTAATCGCTGATGGTGATGAGTTCGCCTTTCGCTTCATCCGTGGCGCTCACATGGGTAAGTTTATCGCCTTGTTCAAGGCTGATCGCCTTGATGGTACGGTTGTAGCGCTGTACTTCGAAGTCTGAGAGCTTGGTCATCTTGATGTGGTTCTTCTGTGTGGTGAAAAGGAAATAGCGTTCCGCTTCGAAGCTTTCCACCGCTTCGACATGAATCAGGTGCTCATCGTCATGGATCGCCGCGAAATGGGACACATGCGTTCCCATGTCCTTCCAGCGTACGGAAGGGATTTTGAAGACAGGAAGATAGATGTAGTTTCCTTTGTTGGTGAACATGAGCAACGTGTGATGCGTACTCATGACGCGTTCGAGCATGAAAGCGTCGTTTTCCTTTTGATCGGGGGCTTCAGTGGCTTTGTAGCTTCGCAGTGAGGAGACGCGCAGGTATCCGTCCTTGGATACGCCCACCGCGACATCCTCGCTCTCGATCAGGTCTTCTTCGGCGACCGTGATTTTTTCGATTTCCTCTTCGATTTCAGTGCGGCGCGGCGATTTCGCTTTGCGTTGAATGGCGCGCAATTCCTTTTTGATGACTTTTTCAAGTTCGTTTTCGTTGGAAAGCACGTCGTTCAAGTGGTCGATGAGAGACTGGAGTTCGTTCTTCTCGCCCTCGAGTTCAGACAGGTCCGTCTGGGAAAGTCTGTGGAGCTGGAGGGTGAGGATGGCCTCGGCCTGTTCCTCTGTGAAGACGAACGTCGTCGTCAGTTTCTGCTTGGCGTCCTTTTTGGACTTGGAGTTGCGGATAAGCTCGATGACTTCATCGAGGATGTCGACCATGTAGATGATCCCTTCAACGATATGAAGGCGGCGTTTCGCTTTCTGAAGGTCGAAGTTGGAGCGGTTGGTGACCACTTCTTTCTGATGATAGATGTAAGCATCGAAAATATTCAGAAGACTCATGGTCTCGGGACGTTTGTTGTTGATGGCGACCATGTTGTAGTTATAGGATTTGGTAAGGTCCGTCTTTTTGTGAAGGAAGGCCAGGATGGCTTCGGGGTCGAAGGCGTTCTTGACCTCGACGACGATGCGAAGGCCTTCGGAAGAGGACTCGTCACGGACTTCCTTGATGCCGTCGATTTTCTTTTTCAGACGGATTTCATCCATGCTGCGCACAAGGGTCGCTTTGTTGATTTCATAGGGCAGTTCGGTGATGACGATATCCTGTCCTTCGATTTCCACTTTGCTTTTGATGATGATGCGTCCCCGACCGGTTGAGAAGGCTTTTTCAATGCCTTCTTTGCCTTGAACGATGGCGCCGGTAGGGAAGTCCGGCCCTTTTACAACGCCCAGGACCGATTCAATGCTGCATTGCGGATTGTCGATGCGCTTGATGATCCCTTTGATGATCTCATCAAGGTTGTGCGGCGGAATTTCGGTGGCGTAACCGGCGGAAATCCCGGTAGCGCCATTGACAAGCAGGTTTGGGAAACGGCTGGGAAGGACGATGGGCTCGTATTCCTCATCATCGAAGTTCGGAATGTAGTCCACGGTCCGTTTGTCGATATCCTGAAGCAGGAACTCGCTGACTTTCGACATCCGCGCCTCGGTGTAACGCATGGCGGCGGCACTGTCGCCGTCGATCGAGCCGTTGTTGCCGTGCATGTCGATGAGCGGTTCGCGCATCTTGAAATCCTGGCTGAGACGTACAATGGCCTCATAAACGCTTGAATCACCGTGGGGGTGGTACTTACCGATGACGTCACCGACGATACGGGCGCTTTTCTTGTAGGGTTTGTCCTGAGTGAGACCAAGTCGGTGCATGGCGTAGAGGATGCGACGCTGAACGGGTTTGAGGCCGTCGCGGACATCGGGCAGGGCACGGTCCTGGATGATGTATTTGGAATAGCGTCCGAAGCGTTCTCCGACAATCTCTTCAAGATTCTCAGTGAGGATTTTCCCTTCGACGAATTCTTCTATGATTTTCGAGAGTTTTTCAGCCATGGGTTACTCCTTTATCTCAAAGTTGTCTTCGTTGGTGAACGTAACGTTGGATTCAATCCAGTCACGACGCGGTTCGACTTTATCGCCCATGAGGATGCGGATCTGTTTTTCCGTATCCGCAAGGTCGTCGATGGTGACTTTGATAAGGGTCCTGGTTTCCGGGTTCATGGTGGTTTCGTAGAGTTGGGCCGCATTCATCTCGCCGAGCCCCTTATACCGTTGGATGTGTACGTTCTTTTTGACTTCGAGGAGTCTTTGGAGTTCATCGTCACTCCAGGCATACACCTCTTCGTTCTTGCGACCGCGCTTAAAGGAGATCTTGTATAACGGCGGCAAGGCGATGTAGACTTTGCCCGCTTCGATAAGTTTGCGCATATAGCGGAAAAAGAACGTCAGCAAAAGGACTTGGATATGCGCACCGTCGGTGTCGGCGTCCGTCATGATGATGATGCGGTTATAGTTGCACGACTCAAGGTCGAAATCGCTCGACAATCCGGCGCCGATGGTATGGATGATGGTGTTGATTTCTTCGTTTCTGAGCACATCCTCGATGCGCGCCTTTTCCGTATTGATGACTTTCCCGCGCAAAGGCAGGATCGCCTGGAAACGGCGGTTTCTGCCTTGTTTTGCGGAACCGCCCGCCGAGTCGCCCTCCACAAGATAGAGTTCCGTTTTGGTCTTGTCCTTGGACTGGGCCGGCGCCAGTTTGCCCGAAAGAATGGGCTCCTTTTTACGGTTTTTCTTTTCAAGACGCGCCTCTTCACGCGCTTTACGCGCCGCATCGCGGGCGTTTTGCGCATGGATGGCGCGTTCGATCAGGGTTTGGGCGAGTTTGGGGTTCTCATTGAAGAAATACGTCATCTTCTCGCTTACGGTCTGTTCGACCGCGGTGCGGGCTTCGGACGTTCCCAGTTTGTTTTTGGTCTGACCTTCGAACTGAAGGAGATGTTCGGGCACGCGGATGGATACGATCGACGACAGGCCTTCTCGTATGTCGGCGCCCTCAAGCTTGCCGTTCTTTTCCTTGAGGAGCCCCGCTTTCAAAGCGTGTTCGTTAAAAATCTTAGTGAACGCAGCCTTGAATCCGGTCTCGTGTGTCCCACCGTCGCGGGTGCGGACGTTATTGACGAAAGAGTATACCTGGTCGGTATACGATTTGGTGAACTGGAAAGCCACCTCGACCGTGATTTCGTCGAAGACGCTTTCGAAAAACACCGGTTCATGGATCGGTTTCTTGTTTTCATTCATGAACTTGATGTAAGAAAGGATCCCCTCATTGTACTGATAGACATCCTTTTGCTTGCTTCGCTCATCGTTAAGGACCATTTTGAGCCCTTTGATCAAGAAGGCGCTTTCGCGCAAGCGTTCCGAAAGGGTCTGATAATTGAAGACCGTCGTAGAAAAAACCCGTGCATCCGGTTTGAAATGCACACGGGTCCCACTTTTGCGACGCTTGCCGACTTGTTGTATTTTAGACACCTTGGCGCCGCCGTCACGGAACGTCATGTTGTATTGGATTCCGTTTCTGGTCACGGTGACATCGAGATACTCGCTCAATGCGTTGACGACCGATGCCCCGACACCGTGGAGGCCGCCCGATACTTTATAGCCGCCTTCCTGGCCGAACTTCCCGCCGGCGTGCAGTTTGGTATATATGAGTTCAACGGTATTCTTTCCGCTTTTGTGATCATCGATGGGTACACCCCGTCCAAAGTCCTCGACGATTACGGAGTTATCCTCTTTTATTGTGACGATGATTTCTTCACCGTGGCCGGCCAATGCTTCGTCAATCGCGTTGTCGACTATTTCCCACACCAAATGATGAAGCCCTCTGGCATCGGTGGACCCAATATACATGCCGGGTCTTTTTCTTACGGCATCAAGTTCTTCAAGTACCTGGATGGATTCTGCTGTGTATGCTTTTTCTGCCATAAAAACACGTCCTTTGAGTTTACTCACTCATTTATTATACCAAAAAGCAGTTTCTATTTGTAGTGTCTTTTTGATTTTACTTATGGTATAATTTGAAACAACTTAGTTAGTCGAAGGTGATCTTAATGGAACAAGTCATAACCGCATCAATGCCTTTCATCGTTCTGCTTGTCTCATACTTGATCGGCTCCATGCCGATGGGGCTTTTGATGGGCAAGATAACCAAAGGGGTCGACATAAGGGATTATGGTTCAGGAAATCTGGGCACCACCAACGCCATGCGCGTGCTCGGTAAGAAACTCGGCATGGTGGTTTTCTTCCTCGATGTCTTGAAGGGCGGAATCATCATCCTGCTGATACGCTTGGGCGCTTTCGAAGCCTTCGAGATGCTTCACCCGCTGCTTTATGGTATTGCGGCCTCAATCGGCCACATTTTCCCCGTCTTCCTGCGTTTCAAAGGCGGAAAAGCGGTCGCCACGAGTGTCGGGATATTCCTCTTTTACGCTCCGGTTATCGGCATCATCGGATTGCTCGGATACGTTACCGGCGTCAAGTTGACCCGCTACATCAGTGTCGGTTCAACCCTCGGCGCATTATCCGTCCTGATCAGTGTCATGGCGGTCTACTTCCTCGGCCCACGGGAGGGAAGTGCCTACGAATGGCTCTTCAGTATGCGAGGCGACCTTTTTCTTCCCATCATCAGCGTGATCGGCGTGTCGCTGGTCATCTACCGCCACACTGGGAACTATAAGCGCATCATGAATGGGACCGAACCGAAAAGCAATTTCTTGCAGAAACACAAGATTGAGCAAAAAGTTAACAAGCGAAGCGAAAATAAAAAATAAGCGTTGGTCGGCGACCAACGCTTATTTTTTTTATCGTACTTTGGACATGAATGAACGCATTTCTTCGCTTTTCGGGCCATCCATGATTTCCGGTGGTCCGTGTTCGACGATTTTCCCTTTATACATGAAAATCACGTAATCCGCAAAATCCCTTACGAAACTCATGACGTGGGTCGCGAACACAAAGTCTTTTCCTGAATCACGCAGTTCTTCGACGGCCGTGAGCACATCGTTCGTCAGAATGGGGTCGAGCGATGAGGTCGGTTCATCAAGGAAGATGACTTCGGGGTCGACGCTCAGTGCCCTGGCGATGGAAGCGCGTTGCGCCTGTCCGCCTGAGACGTTGCGTGGGGCTTTATGCGCCTGATCGTCGAGTTGCAAGGTCGCAAGGTTCTCCATGGCCCGCTTGTGGGCGGCTTCTTTTGTGAACCCTCTTGTCTTTTCGAGCACAAGGGTGATGTTGTCAAGGAGCGTCAGATGCGGGAAAAGGTTATGTGACTGAAAGACGAATCCGACCCCCTTGCGATACTCGGGATCCGTCACACGCTTGTCGTTGAACATGACCTCGCCAAGGGTCGGTTTTTCCAGGCCGGCAAGGATTCTCAGGAGCGTGGATTTCCCGCTTCCGCTTTGGCCGAGCAATGCGAGCGAACGCTTCCCTTCAAGCTGAAACGAGAGGTCGTGGAGCACTTCGATGTCGTACGTGTGTGAGAGGTTCTTGATGTCGAGTTTCATTAGAGCGACCATCTCCTTTCAAAGTAGCGGATGAACTGCGAGAGCGGGATGGTGATGATGATATAGAGCATCCACATGGTAATCAGACCGACGACCGTAGCGAAGGTCCGGCTGTGGAAGATCGATTGCGCATAGAAGAGCTCTCTTACTGAAAGCACGTTTAAGAGTGCACTCCCTTTGATGATGAGGGAGAAGTTGTTCATGAGCGGGGGCATGAGGATGCGGACGACTTGCGGGATGATGATGTATCGGTACTTCTGATATGACGTGAAACCGAAAAGGTCCATCGCCATGAACTGTTCTTCGGTGATGCTTGAAAAGGAAGAACGAAAAATGTTTTTCATGTAGGGCGTGATGTAGACGATCAGACCCGTAATCCCCATGACGGGCCGATTGAAAACGTTGAAAGCCGGGCCGATGACGAACGCCATGATCATGATCATGACCAGCAAGGGTGTTCCGTAGATGATTTCGGTGAATATTGTGTCAAAGGCTCTCAATAACTGGTATTTCGACTTGCTGATGAGAAACAGCAGAAAGCCTGTGACCATCGAACCGATCAAAGCGATAAAACTGAAAATGACTGTATTGATGAATCCTTCAAGGAACAGTCCGCCGTAGCCTTCCAACCTTTCAAACCGGACAGGCGTGGCCTGGTTCATGACCACAAAAACCATGAATCCCAAAAACAGAAGGACCGCAAGCAGATGACTTAGAAACTTATTCATACGTATCAGTCTTCGAATATGAAGAAATCAAGACCGTGACGCCCAAGACGATCTTCGACCTCGTCATCCCAGGTGTCGCGCAGGCGGTCATAAACGCCGCCGTCATCATGCATCTGCGCAATGAATGCGTTCACGTCATTCAACAGGTCTTCCTCACCTTGACGAACGGCCATGCCGATCGGGCTTGAGACAAACGGATCCCATACGACGGTGGTGGATTCCTCGTTCGCCTGATGGTTGTTCGCAACAGGGAAGGAACTCATCATTAGGATATCGCGGGTGCCTTGGACAACCTCGAACACGGCACTTGAAAGATCGGTGGCTTCGGTCACATCAAGCCCTTTGTCCAAAGGGATTTGATAGGATACCTGGTCGGCGATGCCGACAAAGCGTGCGTCTTCAATGGCAAGCAGGTCGTCCGAAGAGGAATCTTCGGTGATGCCGTGGGCATCGGCGAAGTCCTGGTTCACCAGACTGATGATTTTGAAATAGAAATAAGGATCAGAAAAATCAACCTCTTCACCGCGTTCTTCGGTGATGCTCATAGACGCGATGATGATGTCGATCTCACCGCTATTGAGCGCGGGGATCAATGATCCGAAACTGGTATCGACAATTTCGACTTCCCGGCCAAGAAACTCACCGAGCTCTCTGGCGACGTCGACACTGATGCCATAGGGTTCGCCATCTTCTTCGGTCTCAAATGGCGGATACGAAAGGTCCATGCCGACCCGCAATCTTCCGTCATCGACGATTCCGCATGCGGCGAGCAGGAAAACACTGAACAGGATTATGCTGCTAAGGAATATTTTTTTCATGTGAATCTCTCCTTTGAATGTAGATTTCTTATGGTAAAATTATACTCAATGTTCGCATTCCCTACAAATCATATACTTGATTATTTAAGTTTCGAACCTTTGCTAATAAAAAAACTCCCTGAAACGCGTGGCGTTTCAAGGAGTTGATTCAGGGTCACAGTTTTCATTTTTTGTGCTGATTCATAGAGTTCAGGACCTGACGGACCTGTTTCTCGCTTGGTTTTCTTCCCATTTGCGTCATCATCGCACGAACCATTTGCTCGTTGATCGGCGGATTTTTCTCCAAATAGCGTTTGAAATACTTTTGTGAGATAAAAAAGCCCAATACGGCGCCCAGAATCAGCGCGACGACAATCAGGACAATCGCTAGCCATAATGCCATAGTATCACTCCTTATTATTTTCATTCCCATTATAGTGTACAAAGGCCTAAAAAACAACCATTAAACGTATCTTTCACCAACTTGATGTCCGCTCGAAAAACGGATAATTATAAAACCAACAAATTACTGTATTACAGGTTGAAAAAGAATGAACGATGACTTACAATAAAAACGTACCCATCATCAGCTTTAAGAAGGAGGCACATGATTATGGCTAGAAGAATTACGGATGATTGTATCGCGTGCGGTGCTTGTGTGGAGGAATGTCCGGTGGATTGCATCTCCGAAGGCGATATCTACGTAATCGACGAGGACGCCTGTATCGATTGCGGCGCCTGTGAAGAGGTTTGCCCTGTCGATGCGATTATCGAAGTCTGAGACATTTCATCAAATAGACACGAAAAAGGCTTTTCGAAGCCTTTTTTCTTTTGGCATCGATAAAAAACTTCTAAATAAGGGCTCGATGCACTCAAAATAGGTTTACATTGCACCATTCTTGCTTTAAAATGAGGTTAAACCGAAACAAGGAGGAATGACGATGCCAAGAAGAATTACTGAAGATTGTATTGCAAGCGGTTCTTGTGTGCCAGAGTGTCCGGTTGACTGCATCGAAGAAGGCGAAGAGATTTATGTGATCGATGAAGATGTCTGCATCGACTGCGGCGCCTGCGAAGTTGTTTGTCCGGTTGACGCCATCATCGAAGTTTAAATAGAACCTTTGACAAAACGTCTCAAAAAAAGCGCTCCTGAGAGGATCATGTCCTCTGGGAGCGCTTTTCTCATACATAGGTGAAAGGGTCCTGGTCGATCGAGGATTCATAGACCGGACAGGTAAGCCCGTAATCCTCCAGTTGATGCTTGAGTGCGGTCATGAAATGTTTCTCCACATAATGGCCGATATCGAGTGTGGAAAGCCCGAGCTGCAACATGTCATGCGCCTGATGATAGCTCACATCACCGGTGATGTAGAGGTCGGCGCCTTTGTACTTGGCCATCGCCATGTGTGAAGCACCGCTGCCTCCGCTGATGGCCACTTTCTTGATGACTTTGTCGCCGCTTCGGTTCGTGATGAGGCGACCGGCTTTCATGCCGAGGCGCTTTTTGATCGTCGGGATCGCTTCAGAGAGTTTCATCGGTTCGAAGTCGCCGATTTTGCCGATGCCGTGGGATTCTGAAAGCATCTCGAGAATCTCCGTATTCTTAAGACCGAGTTTTTCGGCGAGCACAGTGTTCATTCCGTCGTGTCCGATGTCATAATTCGTGTGCGATACATATACCGCAATGTCCTCTTTTATCAGTCTTTCGAGGACATTTCCCTTATAGGAATCGGTCAGGATGTTTTGCATTGGTTTGAAAATCAGGGGGTGATGGGCAATGATGAGATTGGCACGTTTTTTGATGGCTTCGTCGACGATGTCTTTCGTCACATCGAGCGTTAGCAGAACGCCTGTGATTTCTTTGTTCAACGTGCCGATCTGAAGGCCGACGTTGTCCCATTCATAGGCCAGGTCACGTGGAAACTTCTCATCGAAAAACCGTTTGATTGTCACGCCATTCATTGAATACCTCCTCTAGCAGGTCTCGTTTCTTGATCAAAGGCTGTTTCGCCTTGTCATCGGGAATCTGTTCGATCAGGGTTTGCAGGAAGACGTATTCCTGTTCCAGGGATTCCTTGTAGGCCCGACTCGGGTGTTTGCGCAATATGGGCCCGATATGCAAATCTTTTTGATCAAGCGTCTGCTTGCCGGGCCGCATTTTAATGACCGGATAGACTTCCTCGCGTTGGGCGACGACGGTCTCATCGACAATCATGAAAGGAATGGATTCGACCAGTTTTCTAACCAGTTGCGGATGGTTGTTGGGTTGAAGGATAAGTGTGTGAATGTTTTTCAGCGTTGCGCCCGATAAGATATCGTGGATGGTTTTTCCGCCCATGCCGCAGATGGTGATGCAATCGACATCCTCCCTCAAGTCGGCGATGCCATCGGAGAGGATGGGCTCGATCTTTGTGTTAAGCCCATGGGCTTCGATATTCGTGATGGCGCTTTTGAGCGGCGCTTCCTTGTTGTCGACCGCATAGGCTTTTTTGATGATTTTTTGTTTGATTGCTTCAATAGGCAGGTACGCATGGTCACTGCCGATGTCATAAAGCACACTGCAGTCTTCATCCAGCATGGACAACACTTTTTTGAGCCGTTTGTCAAGCATCAGCGGCCGCTAATGAAGTCTTTGAGTTTCTTGCTGCGGGACGGGTGGCGGAGCTTTCTGAGCGCCTTCGCCTCGATTTGACGAATCCTTTCACGGGTCACGCCGAATTCGCGTCCCACCTCTTCAAGCGTGCGGGTCCGTCCGTCAAGCAATCCAAAGCGCATACGGAGCACTTTCTCCTCACGGTCGGTGAGGGTTTCGAGCACTTCGTCGAGTTCACGTTTGAGCATTTCCTTCGAAGTGTATTCCATCGGTGTGAGGGTGTCATGGTCCGGAATGAAGTCACCGAGCGAGGAATCTTCCTCCTCACCGACCGGGCTTTCGAGGCTGATCGGTTCCTGGGCGACCTTCTGGATGATCTGGACTTTCTCGACGCTGATGTTCATGCGTTTGGCGACTTCTTCGGGAAGCGGTTCGCGTTTGAGTTCCTGGATAAGTTGGCGTTGCGTACGGACGAGCTTATTGATGGTTTCGACCATGTGAACCGGGATACGGATGGTGCGTGCCTGGTCCGCGATGGCGCGGGTGATGGCCTGGCGGATCCACCAGGTCGCGTAGGTCGAGAACTTGAAGCCTTTCTTGTGGTCGAACTTGCTGACGGCTTTGATCAGACCCATGTTCCCTTCCTGAATCAGATCGAGGAACTGCATGCCGCGTCCCACGTAGCGTTTGGCGATGGAGACGACCAGGCGCAGGTTGGCCTCGACCAGTTTGTTTTTGGCCAGCTCCCCCTTATACATGAGGTTCTCTACTTCACTGTTGTATCCTTCGGTGATTTCCTCGCCACGCTCTTTCATCTCGTCGTATTGATCCTTGGCGAGTTTAGCGTGGTAGATGTCTTTGGCCAGTTCGAGTTCGGTATCGGGGTCAAGCAGTTCGACACGTCCGATTTCCTTGAGATACATGCGGACCGGGTCGTCCACTTTTATCGAGGCGATGCTTTCAAAGGATTTGTCCTGGAGGAGTTCTTCTTCGATGTCCTTGGCGAAGTCGAGGTTGAGCTTGATCGCTTCTTCGACTTCTTCTTCGTCCTCTTCATCGTCTTGAAGCATGGTAGGCACTTTGTAGTTCACCATCTCTTCTCGGCTGACAACATCGACGTCACGCTTTTCAAGCATGTTGATGATCTCGTCGAAATCGTCTGATTCGGAAGAAATGTGGGCCTCGATGTCCTTGATTTCGATGAAGCCTTTCTTTTTGTAGAGTTCAATTAACTCTTGAATTATTTTTTCTTTTTCCATGTTTTACCTCCCGGTTTAAACGGTCTATTTCATATTTGAGCTTTATTTTCTCGTCATCGGATTCCAGTTTCTCAAACTGTTCCCTTAGCGACTTCAGCTTGCTGCGTTTTTGGAACTCGTTCATGATGAGCAGCATGTCTTCGAACTCTTCATCGTTGAACGGATAGGATGCCATGTCGATATGTTTGTCGAAGAAGGCGCGCTGGGTCTCCGATAATTTGTTTCTGAATATTTCAGGGACGATGCAGAAGTTGCTTTTTTCCTGCAAGTCGTAGATTTCGAAGATTTCAAGCTGGATTTCAAGCGCCACTTTGCTGACGTAAGTGAAATCTTCGAATTCACTGCGGAACTTCCGGCTGTAATAGCGGTCTTTGAGGAAATAATGAATAAGTCCGATCTCGGTTTTGACGAACTTGTCCGCGATATGGAAGCTTTTCGCCGGAAACCGTTTCGAGCTTTTGAATGTGGTCTTGCTGACGGTCTTGAAGTCCAGTTCGAGCGATTCATACGGCAGGTTCAGATCCTCGGCAAGCTTGTTGAGAAAGTAGACCTGTTCCACGTTCGACTTGCGTTCGATGAGGTTGAACACCTGCTTCTTGAACCGTTCGATGTCGGTGAGCTTGTCCGTGTCGGCAGCGGCAAGAAAGTCTTCATAGAGGAACTCATCCGCCGACATCGCCTCGTCGACGAGGCGGTTGAAACGGTCCTTGCCGTATTCGCTGATGTAGTCGTCGGGGTCTTTCTTGTAGGGCATTTTCGCCACATAGAGTGCAAGCGAGGTGTTTTTGAGGTCGTGGATCATGCTGCGGGTCGCTTCAAGGCCGGCGTCATCGCCGTCAAAACAAAGCACCAGGGTGTCGGTATGTCTGCGGATCAGCTTGATGTGTTCCTTGGTCAGGGCGGTCCCCATGGTGGCGATGCCTTCTTCAAGGCCTGCCGTATGGGCTTTGATGACGTCCATGAACCCTTCGAACAGAACGGCTCGGTTCTTCTCCCGGATCGTTTTCCGGGCGCGGCCGAGGTTGTAAAGCACCTTGCTTTTTTCAAACGTCGCGGTGCTTGTGGAGTTCACGTATTTCGCGGTTTTCGCATCGTCTGTGAACGTGCGGCCCGAAAAGCCCACCACCCGCATCTTCTCATCGTGCAACGGGAACATGATACGGTTCCTGAACACGTCGTAGACGGATTCGTTCTCTCCGATCAGGCCGAGGTCGAGCAGGTCGCTTTTGAGGATCTCTTTTTTGCGCATCGCCTGATAGAGCGCATCGGATTGCGCCGGGGCGAGCCCGATGCCGAAATGTTCGATGGTGGTCAGGTCGAGTTCGCGGCCATAGAGGTATTCAAGCGCTTTTTGACCGCTTTTCGTATGATGCAGATAGACTTTGTAGAAGGCTTCCGCTTCGGCGTTGATGTCGTAGTATTTCTGAAGCGGGTCCGCCTTGAACTGGTTGTCATCAAGGGTGATGTTCGCGCGGTCGGCGAGGTATTTGATGGCGTCCCTTGATTCCATGTTTTTCGTCTCTTTGACGAAGGTGATGGCGTTGCCTGAGGCTTTGCAGGAGAAACAGTGATAAAGCTGTTTGTCTTCGCTGACTGAAAAAGAGGGGGTGTTCTCCTGATGAAAAGGGCAAAGTCCCATATGGTTCTTGCCTTTCTTTTCAAGCGGGGTCACCTCGCTGATCAGTTCGACGATATCGGTCGCGGACAGAATCTTGTCCGTGAGCGTGTCTTTGGTTTCTGCCATGCCTCATCACCCTGGTTCAGAATTGGATGTTGCGTTTGATGAATTCGATCAGTTCCGTTTCACTCAGACGTTTTTGTTCCATGGTGTCCTTGTCGCGAAGTGTGTAGGTGCCGTCTTCTTTCGATTCGTCATCGATGGTGATGGCGAACGGTGTGCCGATTGCGTCCTGACGGCGGTAGCGTTTCCCGATCTTTCCGGCTTCGTCGTACGTGGTCATGAAGTGTTTGGAAAGGCGTTTATGGAGTTCAAGCGCCATGTCGCGATGGCGTTTTTTGATCAGGGGAAGGACAGCGACTTTGTAAGGTGCCAACGCCGGGTGAAGTTTCATGTTCACACGGGTTTCGCCGTTTTCAAGCGTCTCTTCGCTGAACCCTTCATGAAGCACGCTCAGGAACAGCCGTTCGACACCGAGCGAAGGCTCGATGACATACGGGATGAAACGTGTGTTTTCAACCTGGTCGTGGTATTCGAGGTTCTCTTCACTATGGGCCTGGTGCTGCGAAAGGTCGTAATCGGTCCGTGAAGCGATGCCCCAAAGTTCATCAAAGCCCCACGGATAGCGGTATTCGATGTCGGTGGTCGCATCGGAGTAATGGGATAGCTGGCTTTCTTCGTGGTCGGTCATTCGGAGATTGTCCTCAGCAATGCCGATATCAAGCAAAAACTGGCGGCTTTCGTCCTTCCAGTAGGCGAACCATTCTTTCTCGGTCCCGGGCTTGCAGAAGAATTCAAGTTCCATCTGCTCAAATTCGCGGGTGCGGAAAATGAAGTTCCCCGGCGTAATCTCATTGCGGAACGATTTACCGATCTGCACGATGCCGAACGGGATCTTCATGCGTGAGGTGCGTTCGATGTTTCTGAAATTCAAAAAGATGCCCTGGGCCGTCTCGGGACGCAGGAAGATATCCTGCGTGGAATCGTCGACAACCCCTTGAGAGGTTCTGAACATCAGGTTGAACTGACGGATCGGGGTGAAGGACTTCGCCCCGCAGTTCGGGCAGGCGATGTTGTGTTTGCGGATATAATCTTCAAGTTCGTTGATGCTCATGGCATCGGCGAGGACGGTCTCGTCATGGTTTTCAACCAGATGGTCGGCACGATGGCGCGAGTTGCATTGCTTGCAGTCGATCATCGGGTCGTTGAACGAATCGATGTGACCGCTCGCTTCCCAGGTTTTCGGGTTGAGAAGGATCGAGGAATCAAGCCCGACGTTATAAGGGCTTTCCTGGACGAAACGCTTCCAGAAAAGGTCCTTGATGTTTTTCTTGAGTTCGCTTCCCAAGGGGCCATAGTCCCACGTGTTCGCAAGGCCGCCGTAAATTTCACTGCCCTGGAAAACAAATCCGTAGCGTTTGGCGTAGTTGATGATGGTATCCATAGTCACTTTGTTCATGCTGTGCCTCCTAGTCAATCAGAGAGTTGAGTATTTTTTTCGCTTTCGAGGTGTGTCCCATATGCATGCTATGCAAGTGATTGACTGCCTCGTGCAAGGTTTTTAGTGTTGGTTTGTCCACCGAAAGGCCTTCGAAATTCAATACGTCTACATAATAATAGTACCGCAAAGGCCTGTAAATTTCTGCTTCGTAATAATGATGATTGGGGTTTTTATGGTTCGCGCATACGAGGGCGCCCTCGTGCACATCGAACGCAAGCCCTTCTTCGCTTTTGCATACATGGCAATGCCTGAGCGGAACGGCGTAGCCGGCGAAGAACAAAAACTTGAGTTCGAAGACCATGAGCAGTTCCATCGGATGGTCGGTCGTTTTGAGCACCTCGATGAACTTCTTCAGAAATCCGAACAGCTTCGGGTGATCATCCTCGGCCGAGACGTTGTAATAGATCAGTTCATTGATGACGCTTAGAACCGTCGAACGCACAAGGTCTTGTTTGATCGATGGATGGTGATCGATGAGTGTGGCGTCTTTCAATGTCGGCAGCTTGCCGCTTGAAAGGTCCATCATGATGCGGTTCGAGGTCTGGGCGAGATGACGCAGGGGGCTTTGCATTTTCTTCACCCCGCGGGCGATCATGCTTTGGATGCCGGTTTCGGTGTAGACATAAAGGAGTTTCGAAGTGTCTTTGTAGTCGATCGTCCTCAGGATATAGCCTTCGGTATCCATTATTCCTCGTCCCTGAAGCCGAGATCGTAAAGATGGGTCGGTTTGTTGCGCCATCCTTTGACGACTTTGACGTAAAGGTCGAGATAGATTTTCGTATCCAGCAGCTCAAGAATGTCTTGCCTTGCACGGGTGCCGATCAT
>Ga0207421_10001617_pt1 | contig 28654 bp, 27 predicted proteins | sample SodLakKL_010_SED_4_FD_187542 | JGI IMG/M metagenome (GOLD analysis project Ga0207421, IMG submission 187542) | Alkaline sediment microbial communities from Lake Tanatar, Kulunda Steppe, Russia - 8KL_010_SED (SPAdes) (version 2) | ecosystem: Environmental > Aquatic > Non-marine Saline and...
AGCTGACGCGGACCTACGCGGTCCGGGCCGCCGAGCGCGCGACCACACTGGGTTCCTACCGCGAGGCGACGGCCCACTACGAACAGGCCCTACGCGTCGCCGACGGACTCGACGACCTGGAACTCGCGGATCTGCTCCTGGCGTTCAGCCAGGCTGCCTCGATGGTCGGACGCGAGGAGGCCGCTCTCGGCGCCATCCGCCGCGAGCTCGCCCTGCGACGGGCGCACGGCGATCCCCGTGCACTCGGTGATGCGCTGAGCCGACATGCCCTGACTCTCCTACGCCTGGGGCGCAACCCGGAGATGGACGAGCCGATCACCGAGGCACGGGAGGTGCTCGAGCACCTCCCGCCGGGTCCCGAACTCGTCCATGCGTCCACGTTGGCTGCTTCGCGTGCCTCGCTGCTCGGTGACCACGAGTTGGCCCTGCGACTCGTCGAGGAGGTCGCGGCCCTGGCCCACGAGCTCGGCTCCCCGGAACTCGTCATCGAGGTAGCCCGTGTCCGTGCGGCAGCTCGGATCCGGCTCGGCCACACCGAGGCCAAGGACGACCTCCGGCGCAGCATCGCGATCGCGACGGATGCCGGCCTGGACCGCGAGGCCGCGCAGGACTGGATCATGTTCGCGACCGCGGCAACGGCTGAGCGTGACTACGCCGCGGCCGCCGAGGCGGTGGACGAGGTGGCGCGCCTCGCCATCGACCGCGACCTCGACTTCCACCGGGGGTACGCGATCGCCCTGCGAGCGCGTCTCCACCTCGAGCAGGGCGATTGGTCGCAAGCCGCGGATCTGGCGAACCGGATCGTCGAGAGCGACGAGCCCACTGATCAGCCCTTCGCGCACATCGTCGCCCAGACCGTCCTGGGTCGGCTGGGTGCCCGGCGCGGTGACACCGACCCGTGGGAACACCTCGACCACGCCTGGCACCTCGCCTCTCGAACCGGGGAGCCGATGATGGTGTGGCCACTCGTCGCGGCACGGGCGGAGGCCGCGTGGCTGGGCGGTGCCCGGCCGGTGGCCGACGAGCTCCACGGGGACGGCGCGGCGGTGGTCGACGCTTCCCGGCATCCCTGGGCCCGCGGCGAGATCGCGCTCTGGCGTCGGCGGGCCGGGACCCTTCGTGACGTACCCGACGACGTCGCCGAGCCCTTCGCGCTGCACCTGGCCGGCCGCTTCCGCGCAGCGGCGGAGCGCTGGGAGGAACTTGGCTGCCGGTACGAGGCCGCTGATGCTCTCGCCGAGGGCGACGAGGCCACAGACCTGCGTCGAGCGCTCGACATCCTCGACGAGCTCGGCGCCGGAGCGGCGGCGAGCCGGGTCCGTCGGCGCCTGCGGGAACAGGGGGAACGTGACATCCCCCGTGGTCCGCGCCCGGGGACCGTCGCGCATCCTGCCGGGCTCACGCCGCGCCAGGCCGAGGTCCTCGCCCACCTCTGCGAAGGGCGGACGGACGCCCAGATCGCCGAGCGACTCCACATCTCGCGCAAGACGGTGAGCCACCACGTGTCCGCGGTCATCACGAAGCTCGGGGTGCACAACCGCACCGAGGCCGCCCGAGAGGCCCAGCGGCGCGGCCTGACCACCGGCGATGGGGAACCCGCCGGCCCGGCTTAGGGAAGATGCCTGCGAAGATGGGGAACCGATCCATCCGAACCTGGGCGAGGTGCCCGATTCCAGCTCCTGTCCTCCTCCGTAGCGTCGAAGACGCCGAACCGACGGAGGAGGAACACCATGAGCACACGCCAACCACCACCCGCGCAGCTTCCAGCCGGACCGGCGGACAGCGCAGCCCGGACCATCGCCAAACTGCTGCTGCTGGCCACCCTGGCCATCGGCTCCCTCGCCGCTCTGCCGCTGAACGGTTCGACGGCGACGGATCCTGGCCAGACACCGTCGGCCGCACCGGCCACCGCCGCATCGACCGTCGTCGTCGCGCAGGACCAACCGAGGTTGCCCTGCGAGCTGCCACGCCGGGTTGCTCTCGCCGAGCACGTGTCGCCGCTGATTCTCTGCATGAGCCCCGAGGCCGGCCGGCACCGACGCTGAGACACTTCCTGGACCGGCATCCCGGCCTGCTTGCGCCAGGGCCGGTCGGAGCAGGAGCGCTGCAGTGGAGCAGCGGAGCGACCTCGGTGTCTCGCGAGCGTTCCCCGACGGCACGGTCCTTGCGCCCACGAGCCGGGATCACGCCGTCCACCGTGGACCTGCGGGCATCCAAGGTCCGCCTTGGTGGTATGTCCGACCAGCGATTCCCGTTTCGTGACCTTCTGCTGGGTCTGTTCGCACCCGAAACTGTTGCACCGACACTCTCGACGACGGCCGGCGACTGAGGCTGTTGCGTTCATTCTGCGCGGGTTCCGGTAGGCCCGGCCGACTGCAGAAAGGCGCGCACCTCGTTGTTGAAGGTCTCGGGTGACTCCAGGTTGCTGGCATGGCCGATACCGGGCAACACGACCAACCGGGACTGCGGCAATGCGGCATCCATCTCCTCGGCCACGCGCAACGGTGAACGGACGTCAGCGTCCCCGTAGAGCAGTAGCACGGGCACCTGGACCTCGGGCAGGACCTCACGCAGATCCGCCTCGGCGAAGCCACGCAACATCGGCACCGTGCCCGCCGGCCGGGCATCGAGCATCATCGTGGTGAAGTCGTTCACGACCTGCGGTGGAACCGGACGGGCGAAAGCATCGGGAAGGAACTCCTCCACCCACTCCTCGACGGGACGCTGTGCGTTGGCCAGCACCTGACCGAGACGAGCCTCGACCTCGTGCGCCGGAAGCGACCCGGCCCAACCGGCGTAGGCCGAGGCCAGGGTGAGCGTTGCCGGGACCTCGGGGTAGCGGCGGTAGTGCTCCAGTGCGAGCCCACCGCCGAAGGACAGCCCGAGCACATGCGGGGCTTCGAGGCCGAGTGCGTCGATGAAGCCGGCCAGGCAATCCGCGTACTCGGGAAGGCGAAACGTCGCCGGTGGATCCGACGAGCGCCCACAGCCTGGAGCGTCCCAGGCGACCACCGTGAAGTCGGTCGAGAGGCCCTCCAGCTGCTTCCGCCAGAACCGACTGTCGCTGAAGGCGCCATGCAACAACACCAGGGCCGGCCCCTGGCCGTCGGCCTCGAACGCGATCCGCAGACCATCGACTTCGACAGCACCCATGTCACTCCTCTGCCGCGGACATCGACAGCCACACTCTCCACATCGTGACCGCACCCCCGGTGACAGGTCAACATCCCCGTCCGCAACTAGCGGAGGAGCTACGTGCGGATGCTCCCAGCGCCGTTGCCGCAAGATGTCACGGCGATGCTCGCCCGCCCCGCTGCAGGCGGGTCCAGGCCAGCAACGCGATCACCGGAAGCAGTGCCTCGGAGACGAGGAACGCCCTCTGGACCCCGAAGATCGCGACGAGCACCGGCACCGCGGCCGCCCCGAGTGCCGTCCCTGCCATGGGCAGCGCCTCGTGCACACCGAGTATCCGTGGCAGCATGAAGCGAGTCTGGCGATCCGAGAGGAGTGTGATGGATGCCGCGATCTTCCACATCGTCCCCGCCCGGGACTGGGAACAGGCTGCCGAGCCGTACGCTCCAGCATCGCTCGAGACGGATGGATTCATCCACTGTTCTGCCGGAGAGCAGGTCCCGCGGGTTGCCGCGGCGTTGTTCGCTGGTCGGTCCGATCTCCTGCTCGTCGAGATCGATCCGGGCCGCCTCGAGGCGCCGGTGAGGTGGGAGGACTGCTACGGGACGGGTGAGGAGTTCCCGCACATCTACGGGCCGCTGACGCGGGACGCGGTGATCGACACCCGCCCCTACCGACCGGACGAACGGGGGCAGTTCCCCGATCCCGCGGAGCGGTGATGGACGTCGAACAAGAACCAGACGGGGTTTCGGGATACGCAGCGAAACAGGCGGAGACCCCCGTCATGGGGCCTGAACCCAGCGCTCTCTCTGGGCGGTGCTTGCCGTTTCCGCCACGCTCGGGGCCCTCGATGCGCACGGGTTGCGGACCTCGGCGAACACCATCGGCTACCCCGTCCCTCGGGGCGAAGAGCCGATCTACCCGATCAGGACGTGTCCTTCCACCGGGCGATGACCGCGGCGGGATCGACTCCTTCGAGTTCCTGGCGGAAGATCCGGAAGTAGGCCAGCTCTTCGCGGCTGCGCAGTGGTGGCTCGACCAGGCCACACTCTGCTTCGAACTCGTCCTGGCCGATCAGACCACCGTAGTGCTCGCGGAGGATCTCACGGGCGCCGCTGCCCTCCCCGAACTGCGCCTTCTCGCGCCACAGGATGTCGTCGGGAAGCCAGCCCTGGAACGCCTGGCGTAGCATCCACTTCTCGACGCGTCCGTTGGCGAGCTTCCAGGCGGGCGGCAACGCGAAACCGAGTTCGTACACATCGATGTCCAAGAACGGCATCCGGGACTGCACGCCGTTGGCGGCGGCGATCCGATCCACCCGCTGGAGTCCTCCGGTGTGCACCTCCTCGATCGTCCCGAGCAGGGCCTTCTGCAGCTGCTCGCGCGAGTCGATGTCCTCGTACTGGGAGTACCCGGCGAACAGTTCGTCGGCGCCCTCCCCGATCAGCAGGACCTTGACGTCCCGGGCGGCGAACCTCGACACGAGCAGGTTGGGGACCGCGCTCTGCACCAGTCGCGGATCGAACGATTCGAGGACTCGGATGACCTCGGGGACCCAGTCGATCAGCTCATCCTCGGTGTAGGTGCGTTCGAGGTTCTCCACGCCGAGACAGGAAGCGACCTCCTTGGCCGCCGCCAGGTCGTCACTGCCCTCGAGCCCGACCGAGAAGGTCGGTAGTCGCCGACCCTCGCGCTGCGCGATGTCAGCGGCGATGGCGGTCACCAGACTCGAGTCCAGACCACCCGAGAGCAGGACACCGACCGGCGCATCGGTATCCAGACAGCGCCGGACCGCCGAGATGAGGGTGGTACGCAGCATCGCCAGCACCTCTTCCGGCGGTTCCTGCACCTCGCCCTTCCGGTCGATCAGCGAGGTGACCTGCTCGTCCAACGGACGATCCAGGGATCGGAACCGTCGGAGACCGGCCTCGGGCGTCCAGACGTGGCCGGGGGGGAACGGTTCGACACCGTGACGACGCTTCGGGTGGAACGCCTTCAGCTCGCTCGCGAACAGCACGAGATCGTCGTCGCGATACCAGTACAGCGGGACCAGACCCAGCAGGTCACGCCCTGCGACGAACCCGCCGTCCTCGCCTGCCATGGCGAACGCGAACATGCCTCTGATGCGGGCCAGCGCGTCCGCACCCTCGGAAACGAGCAGACGCAGCACCAGCTCCAGATCCGCGTCGGTCCGTGTCGCTTCACCCTGCTCCTCGAGTTCGCGGCGCAGTCGGTGGGCGTCGAAGATCGTGCCGTCCGCGATGAACCACGAGCGGCGGTCCGGATCGTGCAGCGGCAGGGCATCGGATCCGTTGCCGGAGAGATCCAGGTGTCGGTAACCGAGCCAGGTGTCGGCGACACCTCGGACCTCCGAGCCGTCCGGGCCACGGTGCGCGAGATTGTCCAGCATCTCGACGCACTCGGCCGCATCGATCGATCCGTGAGCGGCGACGATGGCGGACATGAACCCTCGCGATCTTCCTCGGTGCGCCCACGTCGGTCGGGCGGTCATGGCCGGACCACGACGCGAGCACCGTTCGGCCCATGAGCTGGGGCAGCCTATGGAAGGTCGCTCCTGAGCTTCCACGGCGAACGACCACCAACATCGGTCGGCGAGGGCAGCCAGGCCCCACCCATCGGGTGCGGTCAGACGGCGAACTGACCGAAGAGCGCGTACACGACCACCTACCCGAGCTGCCGGAACGGCACCAACGTCGAGATGGCGAGCACACCGAGGCCGATCGCCGTCGTCAGCGCCGATCCGGCCAGCACCCCCGCCAGGCCACGATCAGCCGTATCGAGACCACGAGGTCCCGACCGTCAACGTCTCGACCTCTCCGCGGTTCCGCTCGATGCCGAACGTCCGCCCACGACGTGCGCGCCGACCAGGCCAGGTCGATGACGGCGCGGCTCGAGGACGGGTTCGCGCTGGCGTCCTTCGCCAGCCAGCTCACCGGCAGCGCAAGGCGCTGAGGCTGGACAACCCCGAACGCCTCGCCGCCGGTGCCACCATCCGGGTCGTCGGACTCGCCGACCTCTCGCCACCCCCGACAGCAACGAGTAGCCACGACCCGACTCCCGGCAGACGCTGCCCACCACGGCCCTGCGACCACCCGTTGAACCCGCAGGTGTTGCCGCACGGTCGGTGGGGTTGGACGTTGGTCGAGTGGGCGCGTCCGCTACGTCGCGGTGCGGCGTGCGACCTACCGTGTGCATCTACCGACCGGGGGGGCGGGTATGGCTCGCGAGATCGCGTTCGCGGTGCTCGTGCTCATCTGGCCGCTCGGCGCCTGGCTCGTGGTCGAGGTTCGCGGCGTACCGCGATCGGAGGCGTGGCGCAGCTTCGCGCGTGCAGCGGCGATCGCCGGAGTACTCGCCGCAGTCGTCATCGGCCTTGGGGTGTGGGCGGGCATGACCAACGGGCCGGCTGGAGGGATGGTGGCGGCCGGGGCGTTGCTGGTGGGGAGCCTGCCGGCCCTCGGGGCACTGCTGTCGAGTCTGGTGGCCCTGGTGCTGCGGGCGACCGGCGAGGGCGATCCTCGCCGGAAGGCGGTCCTCGTCGCTGTCAGCCTGCTCGTGGTCGCTCTGGTCGTGGTCGTCGGGTGGTGGCTGTGGGGTGTACTCACGCACACACCTGCTGACCCCGGACCTGACCCTCAGGAGGAGGCGCCGAACAGCCCGTCGGCTGTGCCCGACGCCCAACCAGAGGTGGAGCCACCTGCCCCCACCGACGGCGCTTCCGATCCGTGAGCCATCGGCACCAACCCTGCATGTCAGGACGCGGGCTCGCCGGTCTGGCGGTCAGCGCCTCGCTTCTGGTGGCGGCCGTGGCTGCGACGGCGTGGACGTGGCTTCGTCGATCCGACCACCAAGCTGACCGCGAAGCGGCCGCTACCTGGTGGCGCTGCGAGCCGACCGGTGCTCTGGCACGGTTCACCGGGTGTTGTTGCGACGGTGTTGACTCGGCCTCGTCGTCTCTTCATGATTCTGAATCAGCTCACGGAAGGACCTCGCCAGGAGGTTGGACGGCGTCGCTCATCGGCGAACCTGTCCGTCACCTGACCCAACGAACCGGCCGCGGTCGAGATCACGCAGGTAGTGGACGGCCGCCCGGAACGAACGGCAACGTGGCCCTGCCGGGTCCTTGACCGCGAGCAGCAACTCGGCGGCCGCGTGACCGACCGTGGTGGCGCCGGGCAGCCCGATACCGGCCGCCGTGTCGGCCGGGACGAGGCGCTCGGAGAGGCAGAGCTCGCCAAGGACCCTGGCTACTGGCTCGGGCTCATCGTCCGGCAGGGCCAGCTCCTCGGTGCTGAGGGGCTGCGCCAGCCAGTCGAGGAATGCCTGTTCCGCGGCCTGTTGGCGAGGTGTGCTCGGTGACGACCGCGGGGCCGGTGGTGGACCGAGTCCGGAACCGTCGATGTGCAGCAGCCGGGTGATCAGCGACTCCAACTCTGCCGCGGTACGGCGCAACTGGCCGTCCAACCCGTCATCACCGACATGGCTCCGCTGCAGGCCACGGATCCGGCTGACCATGGCCGACATGTCCGTGAGCACTTCAGCCAGGTCCAACGGTGCCGGCACGAGATGGCGCCGTGGCGGGGATGGCGACTGGCGACCACGGACGTCGGACGATCGTGACGTGACCGTGAGGTCAGATTGCGGCTGCATCGGCACTCCGAGCATTGCTGTACAGCCGCCGTTCCTTCGACGGTGGTCCAGGTCCGAGACGCTAGTCACCGTCCGTTGCCGTCGCTAGTGGACCATGGCCCGAGATGGCCACAGCCGGTGACGGCGCGTGGCATCAACGTCACACAGCGGCAGCCCACGAGGTGTGGACGGGTGGTGCGTAGGTTCGAGTCCGCATCGCTGGCTGTGGAGGAACCCGCGGACCGGGCCGTGCCTTGAAGTCGGCGAGGTCGTCGCCGCCCACTGCGCCACCACGCTGACCGCGGCGATCGCCCAGGAAGGCGCGGAAGCGGCCCTGCAGACCCGCGAGGTGATCGGCCAAGCCAAGGGGTTGTTGATGGAACGTCACCAGTTGACGGCCGACCGAGCCTTCGAACGGCTCAGCACGGCCTCACCGGATCGCAAGGTCACGCTGCGACAGATCGCCGAGATCGTCACCTCCCCCGGGAACCTGCCCGCCTGACCGCGCCCGGCATCGGGCGCGCCGGTGACCATGCTCCCACCCGGTGGTCCGGTAGGCCACCGGGTGGGAGCTGCCGACGGCGGGACGGGCGCGGTTGTCGATCTCGTGAGGGAACCCCGAGCTCCCTGGGCGTGTAGCGGTGAGCGGTCCGATCGCGCGCTTCGGTTCGCTCTCCACAGCTCGAGGCCGGCCCGGTAGCGGTTGCCGGTCATGGCGGGGTCGGTGACCTCGAGCGAGATCCCGTGTCTGGTATGGGAACGGCTCGTCACCTGGTGGACGTCCTCGAGATCGGCTGTGGAGGTTGAGCAGCGCACCCACAGTCCGCTACCACCCGCGCGAATTGTGCGCCCATCGACGTACATCGCCCGCCACGCTCCACGAACGCGACAGGACATGGTCCTTTCTGGTCCCATGTGGACAGAACCGGTAGCGATCCACCGATCCACTTTGACCAGGTTCTGAAGGCCCTCTATCCCCACGCATCCCGCCACCGCCGAAGGCCGCTCCGGCCTTCACGGGCCGATCGGGTTCTACGACCAGGAGAGCTTCCTGGTGGAGTCTGCCGTGGAGTTCTTGCTCCCGGCCCTGCGTGAGGGGTCGATGGCCGTCGCGGCCCTCACCGGTGATCACCAGAGCGCGGTGGAGCGGGCGCTGGCCCTTGCCGGTATCGACGTGGAAGCGGCCCGTGCCCGCGGGGACTATGTGCCGGTCGATTCCGAACAGCTCGCCGAGACGTGGGTGACCGGTGGCGAGGTCGACGTCGAACGTTTCGAGGTCGCGACCCACGAGCTGTTCCAGGCCGCGGCCGGTCGCCCGGGCGAGACCCGCATCTGTGGTGATCTGGCCACGGTGTTGTGGGACGAGGGCGAGGTCGAGGCCGTCCTCACCCTGGAGCACCTCTGGAGCCACATCCGCGGCGCACCGGCGTTCGAGATGCTGTGTCTGTACTCGACCTCCGTCATCGAGAACGCGCCGGTCGATGCCTTCTCGGCCGCGTGTGCGCTGCACACCAAGATCGAGCCGATCGAGAGCTACCAGCAGCTCATCGCCTCCGACAGCGAACGGGCCGTGGTCCTGCTCGACGCCCAAGAGCAGTCCCACCGCCGCGGCCACGAGGCACTCAGCCAACGCGGGCTGGAGCTCCAGTCGGAACTCGATCAGCTCGTGCGAGAGACCGGCGAACAGCAGGAGCAGCTCCGTGCAGCGATCCTCAGCCGCGATGTGATCGGCCAGGCGAAGGGGATCCTCATGTCGCGCGGACGTGTCGATGCCGACGCGGCGTTCGCGATGCTGCGTGACGCCTCCAGCCGCAGCCACCGGAAGCTGACCACTGTCGCCCAGACGGTCGTGGACCACCAGCTCCGGCGCGACTGACCCGCCCGATCTCTCCGGCGTGGTTCGAGCGTGGCAGGTGGCCCGTGGCTGTCGCCGTGGCTGTCTTGGCACGTTGAGTTCGATCACCATCGGGATGCCCAGAGGTGGACAGGAGATGTCCCCGCTGATGGCCGTCAGTTCCCCACGTGCGGATCAGGCGGGGATGTCACCCCCTGGCCTCCCTGGGCAGCCTCGGGCTCGCGGTCATGACCCGACCGGCTCGGTCGACGGCGTCCGTCGGCCTCCGGGCGGTGGACGAAGGACCCCTGCGAACGTGCTGCTCGACCCTCCTGGCCCCGGCTCGGAGCTGGAACCCTGGGTCGACGAGGAGAGGTGGCGGCGATGCGACGGTCCGTCGTCCCCCGGCGGCCGCGGCACCGGCAGCGGGCCGTTCGGCGCCACCCGCGGTACGCCACCGCCATCCTGCTCGCCGGTGCGGTCATCGCCGCCGCCTGCGGCCCTACCGTGACGGACGACGAGCCCACCCGTGATCTCCCCGAGGAGCCCATCGTGCGGTCGCTGCCGCAGCCATCGACGCCGGAGGCGGGCTCGCTCGAGGATGCCATCGCGGCACGGCGCTCCCTCCGCGACCTCGACCCGCGCGCCCTGACCGAGGCGCAGGTCGGTCAGCTGCTGTGGGCGGCGCAGGGCATCACCGACCCGTCGGGGCTGCGCGCGGCACCGTCCGCGGGGGCGACCTACCCCTTGGAGGTCTACGTCGTCACCACCGAGCGGGCCGCCCGCTACGTGCCGGCGGAGCACGCGCTGGTGGATCACCTGGACGGCGACCACCGCCGAGCCGTGACGGACGCGGCGTTCGGCCAGGAGTGGATGGCCGACGCACCGCTGATCGTCGCGCTCACCGCCGTCGAGGCCCGCACCGCGGAGCGCTACGGCGACCGTGCCACCCGCTACGTGCTCATCGAGGTCGGTCACGCTGCCCAGAACCTGCTGCTGCAGGCGACCGCGCTGGATCTAGTCGGCACGCCGGTGGGCGCCTTCGAAGCAACCGCCCTCACCCGGGCGCTCGCGCTGCCCGACGACCACGTTCCGATCTACCTCGTGCCGGTCGGCCGTCCGGCGGCGTGACGAGCCGCTCGTCCAACCGGGGTGGGTCACGAAGAAGCCCGGGCTGAACCGGACGTAGCGCACACGCCCACCTCCGGGCCGCCGTCGTGGCGGGCCCAGGACCGTGGTGCGGGGGCGTCCGGCAGCTGCGCCGGCTCTCGGGCGTTGCGACGAGCTCGTGGAGTTTCCCGCCCGCCCGACCCTCGCGACCGGACGTTCGAACCTCACGACCGCACGTTCGTTGCGTCACTGATATCGATGATCCCAGACGCCCCTGCCGATCCCTGCCCACGTTCCCATCGTCCGGCCGTAGGCGACCGCGGGCATCCGGCGCGGTGAGTCGGGCGGTCACCTCCCCCTCCACCGACCGACCTCCGATGACCCGCTGCTGCCGAACGCTCCTTGCGGCGAAGATCCGCGGCCGTCACCCACCTCGGTCCTGCGGGCAAGGACCGCATTGCGGGGCAGCGCATCAGGAAGAGGCATGCTCCGAAATCCACGCCATGGGCGCTGGGTCGGTCCTGTCGCCGCGCGCAGAACCACGGCTAACGTGACCTGGACGGGCTAGTCATGGTCGCGCGCGGGGCCGGAGTCCGCCGAACGAGGAGGCATCGATGGCAGCCGAGGACTTCGACATCGATGAACTCCTGCGCGAGCCGCTGGTCGCCTGCATCGCCACCGCAGGACCCACGGTTCGTCCCGTCTGGTTCCTGTGGGAGGAAGGGATGTTGTGGTGGTCGACCGGACCGTGGTCGGCGCTGGGCTCTCATCTGCAAGCGGATCCGCAGGTCGCCGTGTCGATCGACGAGTGTGAGCTTGCGACCGGCACGCTTCGGCAGGTACTGATGCGGGGCAGGGCCGAGATCGTCGAGTACGACCGCGAACGCGCGTACCGCACGCTCGCCCGCTACCTGGGACCCGACGCGGATCGATGGCCCGAGGACTTCGGTGTCGACGATGGTGATCAGCACGGCAACCGGTTCGTCCGGCTGACACCGCAGTGGATCCACGCCGCTGACCTGTCCTTCACCTGGCCGGCCTGAAGAGCCCCGGCGACGGCGCTCGTGGCGAGCGGCTGATCACGAGCGCACGAGCGCACGATCGCCGGGACGGTCCGGGCGTAGGGACCGACGACAGAGAGCGACCGTGGCCGTGGCCGTGGCCGTGGCCGCGCCAGCAGCCGCGGTAAGTGGGTGATGCGCAAGCCGGAAGGCGAGTTGCGCCCCTTGCTCTTCGAGTGGGATCCCTTCGACTGCGCCGAGGATCTTCCCTCCGATGAGTACGACCACCTGATGAGCCAGCTGCTGACGTGGTGGCGTGGCCACCCCTCGGGATCGATCGCCAGGTCCCTGCACCGGCAAGCCAGGAACCGTCATGGCCCGGAACCAGGTTGATCCACCCTGGGCTTGGTGGTCGACGCCCTCGTCGCCGCGATGAGGCCGTGAGCTTCGGGCAGGCCACCCGCCCGATCTCGATCCGCGACGTCGTCCCTGCGCTACTCGAGGCCGCCGCCAGCCTCTACACGGCGCGGGGCTGCCCCCCCGGGTGAGAACTCTGCCGCGACTTCCGCCGCCCCCGCTCGATCGGTTGGGACGAGGCCGATCCTGGTGCGCCGGTCGAGCAGATCATCGACCGTGAGCGCGCCCTCGTGCTCGACGCCCCAGGCCAGCTCGACCCGGAGATGCAACGACCCGGCGACGACCGGCTCCGCCAGTTCCGGCCGGTCCCACAGCAGCGCTTCGACCTCGGCCGCCTCGACGCCGTAGCGTGCGACGAGCCGACGGTCGGCGGCCATCGAGGCGAGGTACGGACGTGATGCCGCACCCACCAGCGGCTGCCGTCCGGTGACACAGGGTTCGTCGGTCCCGCGACGGGCCACGATGCGGTCGACGACGTCCTCGGCCATCTTCCGGTAGGTCGTGAGCTTGCCCCCGACGATGGTCACGAGGCCGTCGGCCCGCTCGAGGATCCGGTGGTCACGGGAGAGGTCGGCGGTCGCGCCTTCGACTCCGGCGAGCAGCGGCCGCAGCCCGGCGAAGGAGCCCACGACGTCCTGCGGGGTGAGCGGGACCTCGAGCGCCGTGGAGAGCACCGAGAGCAGGAAGGTCTCGTCGGCCTCGCCCGCGACCGGGTCGTCGCTGATCGCGTCGACCGGCTCGTCGGTGATCCCCACGAACACCCGGTCCTCGTCGACCTGCGGGAGGGCGAAGACGTACCGGTTCGACTCGCCCGGCATGGGGACGGCGAGCGCGGCGCGGGGCCGGCCCAGACGCGCCGCGGGCAGGACCAGGTGCGCCCCCCGCGAAGGCCGCAGCTCGACCTCGGGGTGCAGGCGATCGGCCCAGACGCCGGTCGCGTTCACGACCTGCCGGGCCCGGACCGACAGGGTCGTGCCGCTGAGCCCGTCACGTACCAGCGCGCCCTCGGAGGTCACCTCCTCGACCTCGGCGTAGGTGAGGATCCGGGCCCCGAACGCTGCCGCGGTCCGGGCCACGGCGACCACCAACCGTGCGTCGTCGGTGAGTTGGCCGTCCCAGGTCAGCACGCCCCCGCGCAACCCCCGGGACGCCAGGGCGGGCACCAGTAGCCGGCTCTCGTGGGCGGTCACCCACGCCGGTGGCGGAAGGGTCGAGCGGGCGGTCCCGGACACGATCCGCAGGGCGTTGCCGACCGCGTAGCCGGCGTAGGTCGCGGCCGCTCGGCCCGCCGTGAACCCCACCCCGACGGGCATGACCATGCCGAGCGCCCGCGTCAGATGTGGGGCGGTGCGTTCGAGGAGGATGCCCCGCTCGACGGCGCTCTCGTGGGCGAGCCGGACGTTGCCCTTGGCGAGGTAGCGGATGCCGCCGTGGATCAGCTTCGAGGACCACCGGCTGGTCCCGTTGGCGAGATCGCGGCGCTCGACGAGGGCCACCGAGAGCCCCCGGGTCGCCGCGTCGAGCGCGATGCCGACGCCCGTGATGCCTCCACCGACGACCAGCAGGTCGACCACCTCGCCGCGGTCGAGCTGTTCGAGCTCACGGGCGCGGCGGGCGAGGTTCAGCGACGAGGGCTTCACGGTGCGAGGCTCCGATGCAGGACGTGTTCGAGCTCGGCGAGGACCTGCTCGCGCCCGTGCTCGGCTGCGGCGATGCGGGCCGAGATCACGAACGATTGGCCGACCAGGAAGACCGTGAACGCGATCTCCCCGGGGTCGCCGCCGCGGATCGATCCATCGTCCTGGCCGGCGGCGACGAAGTCGGTGACCGCATCGAGCATCGCGCGCTGCGAGGACCCCAGGCGGTGGACGAGGTAGGGGACGAGGAGTTCGGCGTCGAGCTCGAGGATCCGCTCGATGAGCGGGTCGTCGGGCACGACACGGACCAACAGCACCGCGCGGTCGACCAGCTGGTGGCGGCCATCGCGACCCGCGACATCGTGCTCGTCACCCTCGTCGGTCGCCGCGGCCAGCAGCGAGAGCAGCTCGCGGGTGAGTAGCGCCGCGGTCGCCTCCCGGACATCCGAGAAGTGGGTGTAGAGGGTCGATCGGGACAGATCCGCGCGCCGTGCGATCTCGGCCATCGTGGTCCGGCGGACGCCGACGGCGCGCACGCTGTCGGCGACCGCGTCGAGGATCTCCTCACGGTTGGACCGCTGCACGCGGGGCTCCTCGTCGACCGGTCGGTTCCATCAAACTTGCACACTCGAACATCCGATGTCAAAGTGCACGAGTCACGCTACCAGTGTTCAACCGAGGACCTGTAGATGTCCCGACGCCGCCGCTCCACCGAGCTCGTCCCCACGCGCGCGCCGATGATCTGGCACGGCTGGGGTGACCCGACCCAGCGGCACGGGCTGGACGACGGCGCCGAGGACTTCCTCTCCGCGATCATCGGACCGCTCGATCGGCGGACCCCACCGGTCTCGCTCGCGCAGGTGCGGGTCGGGCCCTCGACACTCACCGGATCCCAGCGGGCCGCCCTCGAGATGGCGGTCGGCCCCGAACATGTGCGCGACGACCATCTCACCCGGGTCGAGCACGCCGGCGGGAAGTCGTACCCGGATCTGGTCCGTCGTCGGGCCGGCGACGCCATGGCCGCACCTGACGCGGTCGTCTACCCGCGCGACCACGAGGAGGTGACGCGGCTCCTCGACGTCGCCGTCGAACACCGCATCGCGGTCGTGCCCTTCGGCGGTGGCACCTCGGTCGTCGGTGGCGTGGAGCCCGTCCGCGGTCCCTTCGACGCGCTGGTCGCGCTCGACCTCGCACGGATGGACCAGCTGCTCGACCTGGACGAGGTCTCGGGCATCGCCGCCTTCCAGCCGGGTCTGCGCGGCCCCCACGCCGAAGCGCTGCTGGCCGAGCGCGGGTTCACGCTCGGCCACTTCCCCCAGAGCTACGAGTACGCCACGCTCGGGGGGTACGTCGCCACGCGTTCGGCCGGCCAGTCGTCGACCGGGTACGGACGTATCGACGACCTGGTCGTCGGGGTCCGGTGCGCTGCACCCGTCGGCGAGATCCGTGTCGGGCACGGAGCGGGGAGCGCGGCAGGCCCCGACCTGCGCGCGCTGCTGACCGGCAGCGAGGGCACCCTCGGGATCCTCACCGAGGTGTCCCTGCGCGTGCAACCCGCCCCCGAGGTCGAGGTCCACGAGGCGTTCGTCGCGCCCTCGTTCGCGTCCGGCGCGGCCACGCTCCGTGCCCTCGTGCGGGCGGGCATCGCCCCGGACATCGTCCGGCTGTCCGACGCCGACGAGACCCGGACCGCCCTGGCGCAACAGCACGGCTGGAAGATGGAGGTCCTGGGACGGCTGTTGACCCTCCGCGGCTACGACTCGCCCTGCCTGATGATCCTCGGTTGGGAAGGCGCCAGCGCCTCGGTGGCGCGGCGCCGCAGCGCGGTGACCGGGCTGCTCGCCAGCCGGCGGACCGTGCGTCTCGGCCGCTCGGCGGGCACCTCGTGGGCCCATGGGCGCTTCCACGGCCCCTACCTGCGCGACGAGCTGATGGATCGCGGCGTGATGGTCGAGACCCTCGAGACCGCGACGAGCTGGTCACGCCTCGGTGACCTCTACCTCGCCGTCCGCGAGGCGCTGATCCGGACGCTGGCCGGGCGGGGGACCCCACCCCTCGTGCTGTGCCACATCTCGCACCTCTACGACACGGGCGCTTCGCTGTACTTCACCTGGGTCGCACGTCAGGAACCCGGCGCCGAGCTCGAACAGTGGCACGCGGCCAAGCTCGCGGCGAGCGAGGCGATCGTCAACCTCGGGGCGACCATCACCCACCACCACGCGGTTGGGACCGATCACCGGGGGTTCATGGAGGCCGAGGTCGGCCCGCTCGGCCTCGCGGCGCTACGCGCGGTCAAGGCCGAGCTCGACCCGACCGGCATCCTCAACCCCGGCAAGCTCGTCCCCACCGACGACGAGGTCGGACGCCTCCCGCGGCACCATCGGATCCCGCGACGCTGACGGCTCACGTCGATGCACGGACGCGAACGGCAGCCTCGCCGGGAGACGAGGAACCGCGTCGTGACGTGCAGGGGTACGTCGACCGTTCCGTCGTCGGGGTCGTCCTTCCATCCGGCCGTCCACGCGGCGCGACCACCCGGCGCAGCGTGGTCGCGGCCGGCGGCCGGCGGCAGGACCGGTCCGGGGAGGCGACGTCTCGCCGCCCGCGAGAGGCTCCGCGAGGTCGGGGCGCCGGGGTCCGAGGCGCGTCGGACCTGGGCATGACCATCGGTTGGCGGGGTGGGTGACGTTCTCCTCTGGGTGGCTCCCGTGGCCTTCGAGACGATGGTCGTGGTCGCCGATGGTGGAGTGGTGTCATGCCCGGTTCTGAGGCTGTTGCGATCCGGTTCGTGGAGACCACCAAGCACTACGGGGAGGTGGTCGGGCTGTGTTCGGGCTGCTCCCGCGGCTCACCGCGCCGCTGGCCTTCGGGCTCGTGATCGCCGCCTACCTGCTCGACTTCGTCGGGCCGCTGCTCGAGCTGCCCGATGCTCGGTCCACGGAGAGCACACACCTCGTCTGCCCCGGCTCGAGCTCAGGGCTGCCGCGCCCGGCGGCGTGATCGGCGCACCACCAGGGTGATGCTGACCGCCAGACCGCCCCAGATGGCGCTCATGCCGATCAGCATCGTGATCACCGCCGCGGTGCTCATGGACGTCCCTCCCGTCGGTTCGAGCCGTGGTCGGATGGACCTCCGGGTACGTCGAGCGCCAAGCCATCGGGCCATCGCGCTCGCGACATCGCGATGCCGACCACCAGAGCGAGCGCCGCCAATCCCCAGCCGAGGACGGCCAGGAACATCAGTGGGTAGTCGCCATAGGGCTCGGTGAACTCGGTCCGCAGGTTGTCGATGGTCATCCATCCGAGCACGAGCGGTGTGACGGCGCCGAGCGAGATCACCCACCACATCCCCAGTCGCAGGTCGGAGACCCCGTCGGCATGGGTCCGCAACCTCGGCAGCTCACGGATCAACCAGGCGATCACGACCACCTCCACGAGCCCGACCGCGGCGACACCGAAGTTGTTGATGAACCGATCGACGACGTCGAGGGTGTTGATGCCGCCGCCCGTGGCGTAGCTCACCGACACGAGTGCGGTCCCTCCGCCGGCGACCCCGACCGCGGTACGCCGGCGCAGCTCGAACTTCTCCTGCAACGCCGCGATGTAGGTCTGGGTGATCGAGATCAGCGAGGAGATCCCGGCCAGCACGAGTGAGCCGAAGAACAGGACGCCATACAGGCCGGACGGTCCGGGAAGCTGCGAGATGATCTCCGGGAAGATCACGAACGCCAGTCCGATCCCGTCCCGGGCGACCTCGTCGACGCCGATGCCGCCGGTGGTGGCCAGGAATCCGATCGCGGCGAACACCCCGATGCCGGCCAACAGTTCGAACGAGGCGTTGGAGAATCCGGCGATGAAGGCGTTGCCGGTCAGGTCCCCGTCCCGGGGCAGGTAGCTCGCGTAGGTGATCATGATCGCGAACCCGATCGACAGCGAGAAGAAGATCTGCCCGTAGGCCGCCACCCATACGGATGCGTCGCCGATCGATGACCAGTCCGGCTCGAACAAGGCTTCCAGGCCGACCGCGGAGCCCTCCAACGTCACCGCCCGGAGCACGATGACCAGGAACATCAGCAGCAGCAGGGGGATGAGCACGCGGTTCGCACGTTCGATCCCGCGTCGGATGCCTCCGGAGAGCACGGCGAGGGTGAGGCCCCACACCAGGGCCAGCGGGAGCAGGACACCCAGACGCACGCCTCCGAGGGAGCCCGGCTCCGTGACGCCGAGGTAGGACTCGAAGAAGAAGGCTTCCGGGTCCTCGCCCCACCGCGTCCCGACGGAGAACCAGGCGTAGCCGGCGGCCCACGCGATCACGACCGCGTAGTAGCTGGCGATCAGGAAGCAGACGGCGACCTGCCACCACCCGATCCACTCGGCGCGGGGGTGCAGCCGCCGCAGAGACAGCGGAGCGCTGCCACGGAAGCGGTGACCGATCGCATATTCGAGCACCAGCAGGGGGATCCCGGCCGTGAGCAGCGCGAACAGGTAGGGCACGAAGAACGCGCCGCCGCCGTTGTCCCATGCGACGTACGGGAACCGCCAGATGTTGCCGAGCCCGACGGCCGAACCGACGGCGGCAAGCAGGAACCCGAGTCGGGTTCCCCACTGTTCACGTGCCGCGTCCACCTGGCGCCGCTCCCGCCCGGACCGGTCGGCTGACGTGCCATCCTCCGCGCCCGCTCCGGCTGAGTCGAGGCTGACGCTAGGCAGTCCGGCCCGTCGATGAGGTGGCCACACGGAAGGGGTCGTTCGGCCACGCCGACCGCGGGCACGGCGCCGTGGCGGCCCCCATGCTTCGGCCCCATGCATCGGCCCCCGTTTCCGACCGAGGACACCCGCCTTGCCTTTCCGCCTGCTGGCCATCGACGGTGGCGGTATCCGCGGCCTGATCCCCGCGACGGTCCTGCAGGAACTCGAGCGGGTCGCGGGGCGACCGACCCACGAACTGTTCGACCTCGTCGTCGGGACCTCGACCGGCTCGGTGCTCAGCCTGGGGCTCCAGGTGCCCGGCCCGGACGGTGGCCCGCGCTACTCCGCGGAGGAGCTGCGGACCCTCTATCTCGACGAGGGCCCGAACATCTTCTCGCGGTCGCTGGCCTACCGCGTGCGTAGCGGCAACGGTGTCACCAACGCGAAGTACCCGGCCACCGGGATCGAGGAGGTGCTCGAGCGCTACTTCGGTGAGACACGGCTGTCCGAGGCGCTCGGCGACGTCCTCGTCACGGCCTACGAGACCGAGCTCCGTGAACCGTTCCTGCTCCGGAGCAGGCGTGCCCGGACGGACGACGAGGCGGACTTCGCGATGCGCGACGCCGCCCGCGCGTCCACCGCGGCGCCGACGTTCTTCTCACCTGCCCTGGTGACGGGTGCGGACGGTTCACCGTGGTCGCTGATCGACGGCGGGGTGTACGCCAACAACCCGGCCATGGTCGGGATCGTCGAGGCGATGGCAGCCTATGGCTCGTCGGATGTGTTGAGCCTCTCGCTCGGGACGGGTGATCTGACCCGATCCTTGCCGCACCGCCGCATCCGTTCATGGGGGCTCCTGCAGTGGGCGCGACCGCTGATCGACATCGTGTTCGACGGGGTCAGCAGCACCGTGGACTTCCAGGCCGGGCAGCTCGCGCGCTCGACCCCTGGGGTGGCCGAGCACGTGCGTTTCGATGCCCGGCTCGAGGGTGTCAGCGACGACATCGATGACACCGGGTCGGCCAACCTGCGCGCCTTGCAGACACTTGCCGACGGTCTGGTGGCCGACCGGTCCGACGAGATCGAGCGGCTGGCCGAGGCCCTCGTGGACGGTGGTTCCTGAGCCGTCCCATGCCGGATGACGCGCGTCGCGGTGGGCGACCCGATGTGCTCACCCGTCGGTTGCGTCCGGGCCGTCAGGCCGCGGTACCGATCATCAACGTCAGCAGGCGCTCCTGGTCGTCCGAGCCGATCACCCCCCGCCCATGACGCTCCAGTCGCATCACCGGTATGGCATCGCTGGGGCGCGCCAGTCCCGCCAGCACCGCGGCGCCGGACGGGGTCGTCAGCTCGCCGGCCCGGCTCCCGCCCTGGACGGTGAACCCGTGCAACAGCGCCAGGACGGCCGGGGGCGGGACGGGGAAGCGGCCGTGGGCGATCTGCAGGACCCCACGTCCGAGCGCGACGGGCGAGCAGGTCACCTCGTCGATCTCGAGCAGGTCCAGGGCGACGGCGCCGGCGATCAGGCGTGCCACGGTGTGCGGGCGGCCGAGTTCGTGGAAGCGGACCGCCTCGAGGGCGACGCCGTGGACCGTGGCTTCCGCGCCGGCGAGCGCGTCGGCCACCGCCCGGACCCGGTCGTGTGCCCGCTCACCGAGCCCGGCGGCGGTGATCCGCTCCTGCAAGGCCGCGACCGTGTCGACCCTCGGCGCGGACGCGTCGGTCTCCAGCCGGATGCGTGTGGCGGCGACCTCCCGTGCTTCGCACCGTTCGGCCACCAGCCGGGCCGCCGCCCCGGAGGCGTCCAGGGCGGCCTGGATCCGGTCGGCCGGTGCACCGGCATCGATCAGCGCCCCCAGCCACAGCTCGGCGGTGATGCCGTCGTCCTCGCACAGCACATGGGCCAACCTCACGCGACGGTCGCGCCCACGAGGATCCGTCGGGCCAGCAGTGCTGCCCCCAGCCCGTTGTCGATGTTGACCACACCGATGCCCGGCGCACACGACGCGAGCAGGCCGTGCAGGGCCGTCAAACCGTCCTGCGCGGCGCCGTAGCCGACGCTGGTGGGGACCGCGATCACCGGCGCCCGCACCAGTCCGGCGACCACCGGCCCGAGTGCCGCTTCCATCCCGGCGACCACGACCACGACCCGTGCTGCGGCCAGGATCTCGCGGACCTCCAGCACCCGGTGCAGCCCGGCGACGCCGACGTCGGCCAGCAACGTCGGTCGCTGTCCGAGCGCCCGCAGCGTGCAGACACACTCGGCGGCGACGCCGAGGTCGCTGGTCCCGGCGGTGACCACCACGATGCCGTCGGCGTGTGCCTCGGCCGGCCGCGCCCCGATGACCAGCATCCGGGCGTCGAGGTGGTGCGTCGCGTCCGGGTGGGAGGTCAGGACGGCGTCGACGTGTTCGGGTCCCGCCCGGCTGACCATCACCGGTCGGACGCCACCGCGCATCAGCGCGGTGACGGCCGTCACGGTCTGGTCCGCCGACTTGCCGGCGGCGTAGACGATCTCCGGTTCGCCCGTCCTCGCCACGCGATCGACGTCCGCGCGCACGGTCGGTCCCTGCACGCCGTCGCTCTCCTGCAGGGCGCTCTCCTGCGGTGCGTCGGCGTCTCCCGGCGCGCCGGTGCCGGTCACGACGGGTCCCGCGCCGGGTGGGCGAGGTGCTCGGCCAGCAGCGGTAGCGCCTGGCCCGGGCGTGGGGCCCCCAGCCCGCCCGGGTCGAGTGTCACCTCGGCGAAGCCGATCTCGCGCAACGTGGCGGTGATCGACACCGCCTGCTCCACGGCAGCGTCGTGATCCGCCGGGTCCAGCTCGATCCGGGCCACCTCGCCGTGGTGGCGGACACGGAACGCGCGGAAGCCGAGTTCGAACAGGTGCTGTTCGGCACGTTCGACCTGCGCGAGCTTGGCGGGGGTGATCTCCTGGCCGGTCGGTATCCGCGAGGCCATGCACGCGAAGGCCGGCTTGTCCCAGACCGGCAGGTCCAGCTGGTGGGCCAGCGCCCGCACGCGCGCCTTGTCGAGACCTGCCTCGCGCAACGGCGCGCGAACGCCGAAGCGTTCGGCCGATGCCCGCCCTGGGCGGTGCCCCTCCAGGTCGTCGAGAACCTCGCCGTGGACGAGATGGGCGAGACCGCGCCGGTCGGCGACCGCCTGCATGGCCTCGAACTGGTGGTCCTTGCAGAACATGCACCGGTTGCGGGGATTGGCGGCGTAACGGGGGTCGGCGACCTCGGCCGTGTCCACCACCTCGAGCTCGAGACCGATGCCGCCGGCGATGGCGGCTGCATCGTCGAGTTCGCGCGCCGGCAGCGACGGTGACCGGGCCACCACCGCGACCGCACGCTCACCCAGGACGCGGTGGCACACGGCACCGAGCAGGCTCGAGTCCACGCCGCCCGAGAGGCCGACGACCACGCTGCCCAGCTCGGCGACGATCCGTTCGAGGGTCTGGAGCTCGCTCATGATGCGCGCCGTCGGGGCCACACGTGTGGCCGTCGGTTGTTGCCGGCCGGTTCGAGCAGCTCCCACTTCCGTCGCCAGTCCGCGATCGGGGGACCGTGCAGGCTCGGGGTGTCGCCTCGGTGGGCGGCCTTCATCGCCGACCACCAGTCGGTCTGCTGTTCGTCGATCAGGACGGCGATGGCGGCTTCGAGGCGACGTGTCAGAACGGAGGTGGGCTCGTCCACCCGAGGACGCAGCGGGGCGCCGAAGCTGAGGCTGACCTGCGGCCGGCCTCGTGACGGCCAGGCCTGACCCCGGGGCATGGCCCGCCACGATCCGCGGACGGCGATGGGCACGATCGGCGCACCGGTGTCGAGCGACAGCTTGGCCACGCCGTGCCGGAAACGTCCGGCGTGACCGTCGTGGGACCGGGTGCCCTCGGGGAAGACGAGCAGGTGGTTGCCCTCGGCGAGCAGATCGCCCGGCAGCTCACGACGATCACCCACGGTGCGGTCGATGGGGACGGCATTGAAGACCAGCGCGGTCAGCGACGCCCGCCACCAGGCATCGAAGAAGTAGTCCGACGCGGCGATGGTGATCGTGTCCTTGCGGACCTCGGGCGGCAGCATGCTGAGCACCAACGGGGCATCGAGGTGCGAGTTGTGGTTGGGCGCCAGGATGAGCGGGGTCGCCGCCGCCTCGCGCACCACCTCGCGGCCCTCGAGCGTGATGTGCAGCTGGGAGTTCATCAGCGGAGCGAGGACGCCCCCCTGCAGTCCGCGGCGGACCACCCTCGCCGGCCGTGACCGCGACCAGGTGGTCGGGAACTGCCAGCTCGTGGGTTCGACGCTGGTGTCCGCGACCCCGGCCGGTGGCAGCGGCCGTCGTCCCCACCGCCCCCCGCGGGCCACGGCACGAAGCTCCTGTACGAACCCTGGCATCAGTGCACCTCCGCGAGGGTCAACGGCGGTGCGTGCAGGTAGCTGATGGACGGATCACGTCCGACGGTGTCGCTGGCCATCTCGAGCGCGTCGGTCAGCGTCCCCGCGGCGCGGAAGCCCATGTGCCGTGCGGTCTTCGGGTCGGCGCCGACCCAGATGACGTCGCCGAGGTGATCCATGCCGTGTGCGCCCCAGTACCACATGTAGAAGGGGTGGACCCCGTGGTAGGCATGTGACGAGCGGTAGAGGTGCACGTACCAGGGATCGGTGGCGTAACTCTGCTCGTACTTCTGCTCGATGAGCGCCGCGTCGGTGGTGTCGGCCAGCACCTGGTCGAAGAAGTCGATGTAGGACGGGTGGTGGACCTGGTTGAACTCGGGGGTGAGCGGGTGGAACAGGATCATCACCCCGCCGCGACGTACCAGCGGGCGGTTCTTGTACATGTTGAAGAAGTAGCCGAGGCCCATGCACATCGCCAGGATCGGGTTCAACGTCGAGTTGACGTTGTAGGGGCCGACGTAGGGCACGCCGGTGACCAGCACATCGGTCTGTCCCTGCACCTCGACCAGTTGCTGACGGTGGACACCGGCGAGGGTGCGCTCGTGGACGGCCTCGGTCTCCCCGGCGTGCACGCCGGTCAGTTCGAACGGGGCCCGGCTCGCGTGCAGCGCTCGCCGCCGCACCTTGGCCGGCATCCGGTCGAGGGCGCGTTTGGTGGTGAACGCCGACGCCTGGTCGCGCACCGACCACTCCCATTCGCGGGTGGTGTAGAAGCCCAGCTGCTTGGGGAATGCGGCGTTGTTCACCGTGGTCTCGACGGTGAAGATGGTGAGGTCCTCCGCGAGCCGGCGCCCCATCCGCTCGGCTGAGCCGTGCAGGGCGGAATGGCCCGGGTCCATGTAGCTCGTCGAGCGCAACATCGTGCTGACGTTGTGATGCGGTCGCAGGCTGCGGTAGGAGGCCAGACCGACCGGGACCGACTTGTGCCCGCCGTCCATGGTCACGAGGTTGATGTTGACGTAGATCAGCAGGTCGGACTCCGCCGCGCGGCGGTTGATCTCGATGTCCTCGCCGTGCTCGGTCTGGCCGATGAACTTCATGCCCGCGACGTCCTCGGCATCGTGGTTGACGAGGTGGTCGGGCCAGAACGAACGGAACACCCGGTCACCGACGATGTGGCGGATCTCCGCCGCGGTCATCCGCCGGTGCAGGGCGTTGGCCGCGATCAGCTCGACATCGTCGACGCCCGCCTGTGCCGCCAGGGTCAGGACCTGTTCGATCACCCGCTGGCGGATGTCGGGCGCCCGCATCGTCGGCAGCGGCAACGAGATGTCGTCGAAGGCGATGGTCAGGCGCATCCCGGCGAACAGCAGCTCACGCAGCGGCGGGTGACCGAGGGGTGTCTCCAGGGCGTGGGCGATGGCGGCGTCCGGATCGGGCAACCCGGGCAGGACGTCGGGGGGATAGATGGCTCGGGTCCCGAGGGGGAACGATTCGAACCGCAGCTGCTCACCGTGGTGGACCAGCATCGGTGGGGTGCGTTCGTCGACCTCGACGACAACTCCGGGGCGTGGCACGCGGCCTCCTCATCTGGCGATTGCGGCAGGGGTGTCGGTCGTAGCGGCCCGGGGCGCCCGCTCGGCGGTCAGGTCGAAGGCGACCTTGGCGCTACCGAGGCGGCCGGCGTCCAGGGCGTGATCGATCGCCTGGCGCCACCGCTGCAACGGGTAGGTGACGACCCCGAGCTCGTCCAGCGGCGCGGTCGCGGCCAGCTCGATGGCGAGCTCGAAGCTGCTCGCATCCCGCACGAGAGGTTCCCGACCGGAGGCGTAGGCGCCGAGCACGTGTAGTTCGCGGAACCAGGCGGGGGAGAGATCGACCCCGGACGCGGGCATCCCCGCGAGCACGACCCGACCACCCGCACGTACCGAGCGCAGCGCCAGGTCGATCGAGCTGGCGGAGCCCGCGCAGTCGATCGCGACGTCGACCCCGCCGAGCAGGAAGTCGGGCCCGAGCTCCGGGTGCAGCCGCAACGCGCGGGTGTTGCGACGGATCGTGCTGGTGGCCTTGTCGGGCGAGGTGACCGTGTCGGCCCCGAACCGCCGGGCGAGCTCGGCCTGACGGGGATGCTTGGCGGTGACGATGATGCGGCTGGGGGCGGCGAAGGCCTGCAGCGCGAGCACGGTGAGCAGGCCCACGGTGCCGGAGCCGGCGACCAGGACGTCGTCGTCGGTGGACACCTCGGCACGCAGCGCCGCGTGGACGGCACAGGCCAGCGGTTCGATCAGTACGGCCCGTTCGTCGGGCAGTGTGTCGGGTACCGGGTACAGCTGCGATCGATGGGCGATCAGCTGCTGTGACCAACCCCCGCCGACATCCTGGCAGTACCCGGTCTGCAGCCCGGGGGAGAGGTGGCCGACCGTGATCTGCTGGCAACGCCCCGTGTTCCCCACGGCGCACTCCGAGCACCGTTCCAACCCCCGGGTCGCGCAGCTGAGCACCGGATCGATGACCACCCGTGTCCCGCTCGGGATGTCGTCGACGTCGTCGAGCAGCTCGCCGACCAGCTCGTGGCCGGGGGTGACCGGGAACGACACCAGCGGGGAGAAGTACGGCGAGGTCGCACCCGTGAGCATCCCGAGGTCGGAGCCGCAGATACCGGACAGCCGGGGACGGACCCGGCCCCAGCCCTCGCTGGGCGACCGGGGCGCCGAGGTGGAGACCAGGCGGAGCGGCGCGAGACCGCCCGAGACCGCCCCCGGGATCCGCTTGGAGATCGCCTTGGCGGCCAGATAGCGGGGCAGGGACCGGTGTACCTGCAGTGCGAGGACCTCCATCAGCTCGCCCTCGCCGGCGCCCGGTCGGCGTCCTTCCAGTGGGCGATGGCCCAGCGTTCCCGTCGCGCAAGACGGTGGAGAGCGGGATCGGGGTCGACCGCGACCGGATTGCCGACGCACCGCAGGAAGGGGATGTCCGAGCGGCTGTCCGCATAGGCGAAGCTGGCCGACAGGTCCGCCCCGACCCGTGCGGCGTAGGCACGGAGCCAGCTCGCCCGGGTGGCGCCGACCAACGGCGGGGAGACGAGGTGGCCGGTCGCGATCCCGGCCTCGTCGGTCGCCAGGTCACAGGCGGCAACGGTGTCGAACAGGCTCGCGATCGGGGCGCAGAAACTGCGGAGCGCCCCGGTGACCAGCACCGTGGTGTGACCGAGCTGCCGGTGTTCGCGCACCCGCCGGATGGCAGCGGGCGAGAGGGTGTGCAGGAGTTGTTGACCGAGTTCGTCGGCGACCAACCGGTCGAGCGCCGCGACGTCGGCACCCTCGAAGCGCTGGTAGAAGGCCCGCAGGAACCGGTCCCGACTACGTGCATCCAACGTCGCGTAGCGCGGAAGGCTGCGCAGCACGCCGGCGGCGGCGCCGACGAACGCGACGGGGTCGTCGGCCAGACGCGCACGCAGATAGGTCGTGAGCACGTCGGTGCTGGCGACGGTGCCGTCGAGGTCGAACACCGCGAGGATCCCGGCAGCGGATCCCCCCTCGGCGCCCTCGGGCAACGCGGGGGGCCCCGAGGCCGTCGATCGGGGCGGCATCTCGATGCGGAAGAAGGCCGAGACCGCCGGGACGTGCACCTCGTCGAGGTAGTGGACCCAGTCGATGGCGCACGGGTCGAACCCGAAGGTGGCCCGATCGCGGTCATCCAAGCGGTCGAGCAGAGCGCGGGCCTGGTCGTCGAGGAACACGGTCTCGGTCTGGGCGTAGATCCCGTAGATCTCCTGGAAACGGCTCAGCGTTCGCAGCCGCCGTTCGCTGCGGTCGAGGTCGCGGCCCAGCCGCCGCAGTCGCGCACCGGCCATCGGCGTCCGTTCGATCGTTCGGGCCGCGGCTCCGCTCAGCCGCATGGCCGTACGCAGTTGGAACTCGAGGCTGTCGATGCCGGGGAACCGCCAGCTGGGCAGTTGGACCCCCCGGCCTTCGCGCCCGGGAAGGGGGTCGTGGTCGAAGTGCGCCCGGACGATCTCGTAGAGGCGGTGCAGCGTCACCGGGTTGCTCGCCCCGGTGCCCGCCGTGATGTAGGCGGGGGCGCCCGCGGGGGGCGGGTGCGCCGCGGCGGCGACCAGGGTGTTGGCGACCAGATCGACCGGGACGATGTCGACCACGGCGTCGGGGAAACCCGGGAACTCGGGGATGTCCCCACGACCGAGACCGATGATGATCGGGTCGGCGACCTTGAACCCCTCGAGCCATCCGGGATAGGGGTGTTCCAGCGACGACTCGATGATGGTGGGACGCACCACGCTCAGCCGATGGGCGCCGAAGTGCTCCTCGGCCACCCGTTCGCCCATCGCCTTGGTCAGCGTGTAGGTGTCGGCGAACCCGAGCGTCCGGGCGCGCTGACGCCCGGCGTCGACGAGTTGATCGCGCACCCACCGGGTCCGCCCGGACTCCGCTTCGTGTCCCAGCGCCTGGTCCCCGTGACCGCCGGCGCGGCGGTGCGCCTCCGTGAGGAATCGCGTCAGCATGCGGGGGTTGCGGGAGACCACCTCGGTGCGCTCGGCCAGGCGCTCGGCGGCGTCCGCCTCGACCCGCCAGTCGATGTCCTCACGACACGGGCCCTCGGGGATCGGACCCGGCTGTCGGGCGGCGACGTAGGCGGTCGAGACGTGGACGAGGTGGGTGCAACCCGCTTCCCTGGCTGCGGCGTAGAGTCGGTCCACACCGGTGGTGTGGGTGCGGAACGCTTCCTCGATGCGGCTGTCGAAGGACACGCTGCCCGCCACGTGGATGAGCACGTCGATGGGGGGCAGGGTCAGGGGCGCCGTGTCCGCGAGGTCGACGTCGAGCACCTCGAGACGTGCGAGACCGTGGTCGAGTTCCCCACGAGCCCGTAGACCCGCGAACGCGCTCGCACTGTCGAGCAGCTCCGCGATCCGGTCGTGTGCCGTTGCGGCCGAGCCCGAACGGGAGAACACGACCAGTTGGACATCGGGCACATCGTCGAGCAGTCGTGACAGCAACGCCTGTCCGACGAAGCCGGTCACCCCGGTGATGCCGACGCGCGCTCCTGCCAGACGATCGGCGATCCCCAAGGAACCCTCCTACAGGCGTTCAGGCGTGACAGGCATTACAGGCGTTGGCGCACGAGCATGTGGTCGAAATTCGAGCCAAGGTGGACGGAGGAGGGGACCGTCAGCACCGAGCGGCCGTTGGGCCAGCAACCTTGATGTATCGAGTACCGCCAGGTGGACACCGGCTCATGGGGTGCGGTCAGGGACCACATCGTTGCGGAGGAAAGAAAATCGTTGACGTTCCGCGGATCGCATGCACAGACTGTGGCCGCGCGTCGACCGCGGGCGCGCCGGGAGCTGGGAGGCCACCTGTGCAGGTACCGGAGACGTTCGACTACGAGCGTGCGACCAGCGTCGACGATGCGCTCGCGCTGCTCGCGAAACACGGCGAGGAAGCCCGCCTCATCGCCGGGGGCCACAGCCTGCTGCCCATGATGAAGCTGCGGCTGGCGGTGCCCGAGGTCCTGATCGACATCAACGACATCGCCGGCCTGGACTACATCCGGATCGAGGGCGACGAGATCGCGATCGGCGCGATGGTCCGCCACGCGGCGCTGAAGGACTCGGCCTTGCTGTTCGAGCACTACCAGGTCTTCCGTGACGCGGAGAGCGTCATCGCGGACCCGCTGGTGCGAAACCGTGGGACGATCGGTGGCTCGTTCTGCCAGGCCGACCCGGCCGAGGACCTGTCGGCCGTCGGCTCGGCGCTCCGCGGCTCCTGCGTGA
>Ga0207421_10001618_pt1 | contig 28628 bp, 22 predicted proteins | sample SodLakKL_010_SED_4_FD_187542 | JGI IMG/M metagenome (GOLD analysis project Ga0207421, IMG submission 187542) | Alkaline sediment microbial communities from Lake Tanatar, Kulunda Steppe, Russia - 8KL_010_SED (SPAdes) (version 2) | ecosystem: Environmental > Aquatic > Non-marine Saline and...
CGAAATATGGCGGAGTGTATCCGTGCGGTTACGGAAGAAGGACTGGATTCCAGAAGATGTATTCTCGCCACCGATGATATGGTTGCCGAGGATTTGGAAAAACTGGGACATATGAATGAAATCGTAAAGCGGACCATTAACGAAGGGGTAGACCCCATCGAAGCGATACAAATGGTTACCATTAATCCCGCCACGTATTTCGGACTGGAAGACGTTGGTATTTTGGCGCCGGGAAAACGGGCGGATATCGCAATTATTGACGATCTTCAGGAAATGACTGTGGAGGCCGTGTATGTCAAAGGAAAGCTGATGGCCTATGAAGGTAAGATGCTGGAAGAGCTTCCGAAATACACCTATCCCGATGAAGTAAAGCACTCTGTAAAAGTCGCCCCGATTCAAGAGGCGGATTTAGGGATCAAGACCGAAGGAAACGAAGCTACCGCAAGGGTAATCGGACTGATTCCCGACCAAAACCTAAGTGACAGCTTTGAAGAGCCGGTAACCGTAAGGCAAGGAATTGCACAAGCAGACCTGCAGGGCGATGTGCTGCATATGGCCTGTGTGGAACGATACGGAAGAAACGGCAGTATCGGTCGAGCCTTTGTGAAAGGCTTTGGCCTGAAGCAAGGAGCCTTTGCCGAAAGTATTGCTCATGACACCCATAACATCATTGCCGTAGGTACCAACCTGAAAGATATGACGGAAGCCATCAACCGGGTCATTGAAATGGAAGGCGGTATTGCGGTGGTTAATCGGGGTCGGGTTATTCAGGAACTGAGACTTCCCGTGGGGGGCTTAATTACCGATGAGTTAACCGGTCATGAGGTAAGTGCAAGGTACGCTGAATTGGAGAAAATCGTAAACGAGCAGTTAGGCGGAAAAGTCCATGCTCCCTTTATGCATCTGTCCTTTTTGGCACTGTCCACCAGTCCTAAGTGGAAACTTACGGATCAGGGAATCATTGACGTGAACAACTTCGAGATTTTGGACCCCATTGTATAGTTATACCAGTGAACTATTATTTCCGAAGACAAAGAAAGAAATAATATTGTGAATAATCTACATTTAGTTAACAAGAAGAATTGTAGTATGATATAGTAAGAATGGAAAACTAGTTGAAGCTATGGCAAAAATATATTATAATACTATAGCTTCAACTTTTTTTTATCACCTTAAATATTCAGAAAGGAGGATACAGTTAGAATTTTCAGCCGAATCAATTTTGTCCCAGGAGTATCATCAAAATTAGATAGAGGAGGCAACAAATTTGAGTGAAAATCAGAATGTAGAAAAGGGATTTTTAGAAAAACAGTTTAAATTAAAGGAAAACGGCACCAATGTTAAAACGGAAGTTTTAGCGGGGATTACTACTTTTATGACCATGGCTTACATATTAATTGTAAACCCGGATATTTTATCAGCAGCAGGTATGGACTTTGGAGCGGTATTCACCGCGACGGCGATCTCATCCATTATTGCAACCTTAGTAATGGCTTTTTATGCAAATTATCCTTTTGCCCTGGCACCGGGAATGGGTCTGAACGCGTTTTTCGCCTTTACGGTGGTTTTAGGAATGGGATATTCCTTCCAATTTGCCTTAACCGCAGTTTTTATTGAAGGACTTATTTTCCTTCTATTAACATTTTTTAACGTTCGAGATAAAATTGTGAATGCGATTCCAATTAACCTCAAGCATGCAATCTCTGTAGGTATCGGACTGTTTATTGCTTTTATCGGTCTTAAGAATGCAGGAATCATTGTACCTTACGAAGCTACTGCAGTAACCCTTGGAGATATGACCAGTGCTGGACCGATTGTTGCAATTATCGGTATTATTATTACCGGCGTTTTATTGATTTATAAAGTTAAAGGAGCTTTACTGATTGGAATTTTAGTTGCAACCGCCATCAGCATCCCTCTTGGCGTAACTTCTTTACCAACGGGAATTATCAGCGCACCTCCTTCTTTAAGACCTATTGCTTTCCAATTTGTAGGTTTTAGCGAAATTTTCACATGGGATATGGTTGTGGTGTTGGTTACCTTCTTAATTGTTGATATGTTGGATACCATTGGAACTCTTGTTGGGGTTGCATCAAAAACCAACATTTTACGAGAAGACGGATCCCTGCCGAAGGCGAAACAAGCGTTATTTGCCGATGCAATCGGAACTACTGCCGGTGCCTGTTTAGGAACCAGTACCGTAACAACGTATGTAGAAAGTGCTGCAGGAGTTGCTGAAGGCGGAAGAACCGGACTTACAGCGCTGTCAACTGCAGGAATGTTTTTAATCGCTCTATTATTCTCCCCGATTTTCTTAATTGTACCGGGAGCGGCTACGGCCCCTGCTTTAGTACTGGTTGGACTGTTCATGATAAGCCCGATCCAAAAGATTGATCTTTCCGATTACACGGAAGCGATTCCGGTTTTCTTGGCGATCATCATGATGCCTCTTACTTTTAGTATTGCAGAAGGAATTATTTTCGGTCTTAGTTCCTATGTATTCTTAAAAGTATTAACGGGAAAAGCCAGAACCGTATCTCCTATTGCCTATATTTTGGTGGCGATTTTCATTATTAGTTTCCTTATTTAATAAAAAAGAAAAGAGTGCAGCGTAGTAAAAGATAAATAAGCAAAAATTAAATAAAACTGTATCCGATTTAAGGTGAAAAACTCCCTGCTAAGCTTCTTGGCAGGGAGTTTTGTATAAATAAAAAGAAAAAAAGTAAAAGAATAACATAAAAGTGTACCGGGGAGACCGACTCACCGGCAGACTTTTGTGAATAATACACAAATATATTGGGTATACAAATGGGAAACCTTTAGAACTTCAGAGAATTTTATGTATAAAAAACAAGATAAAAGTGTCACAATAGTATAATAGATCTGAATATTGATGAGCTATGAAAATATGGCAAAGAAATTCTTTAAAAAGGAGGGATTTTCCCATGTATGATATTGAAAAAACCTATAAGCCCCAATCGATTGCGGAGCTGTTAGAGGCTCTGAGAGAAACCGGGACCGAGGGAAAAATTATTGCGGGAGGCACCGATGTGGTGGTCAAGCTCAGAGAAGGAGCTTTAAAAGCCAAGGCCCTTATTGATGTATCCTCTCTAAAGGATATACAGTTTGTACGGGAATCTGCAGGAAAAGTGGAGATCGGAGCAGGAACCACCTTTAGCGACATTGAAGAACACCCCTTATTTGAAGGGAGATATAGAGGGTTAAAGGAAGGGGCCATGGAAGTGGGTTCGCCTCAAATACGAAATGCGGGAACCATGGGAGGGAATATTTGCAACGCTTCCCCTGCGGCAGATATCGTGCCGCCCCTGCTGGCACTTAATGCGAAGGCAGTGATTCAAAGCAGGCAAGGTCTTCGATTACAGACATTAGAAGATTTTTTCCTGGGGAAAGGGAAAGTTGACCTGGATCTTGGAGAATTTTTATACGCTGTTGAATTTCAACAAATGACGAAAAATCAGGGATTGGGTTTTCAAAAGCTGGGACCGAGAAAAGCTCTGGCTATATCGAAAATATGTACGGCGGTGTTTATCGAATTGGACCGGGATTTAATCATTCGGGATATTCGTATTGCCAACGGTTCTTTAGGCCCCAACAGTCTTCGGGAGCGGGAAGTGGAGGATGTTTTAAGGGGTGAAAAGCTGACGGAGGAACTTAAAGAAAAAGCCCGGCAAAAGTTTAAAGAGGTAATAAATCATCGTCTTAAGGGACGGAGCGGGGTGGACTTTAAAGAAGAAGCCATTCGGGGAGTCTTTAAAGAAGCCTTGGAAAAAAGCATTACAAGAGCATTAAGTTAAGTAAGTCAGATAAGTTAAACAAACAAATTAACAATCATAGGATATTCAGACGATCGATGATAAGACAGGGCGGTAAGGTAAACAAGAAACCGAAAGTGGGGATAAAATGAAAACCATAAACATTACAATAAACGGAACACAAAGACAAATTGAAATCGATGAAAATGACCGATTATTAGACCTCATCCGGGAGGGTTTCCATTTAACCGGTACAAAGGAAGGCTGCGGCGAAGGAGAATGTGGGGTTTGCAGTGTTCTTCTGGACGGCAAATTGGTGAATGCCTGTATGATTATGGCTTTCCAGGCGGAGGACGCCGAAGTGATCACCATTGAAGGGATAGGAGAAAATGAAAAACTGGATCCGATTCAACAGGCGTTTATCGATACCGGCGCGGTGCAGTGCGGTTTTTGCACACCGGGCATGGTGCTTTCCGCAAAGGCCCTGCTAATGAAAAACCCGACGCCCTCAAAACAGGAAATTCGGCGGGGAATATCGGGAAATCTTTGCCGGTGTACGGGATATGAAAAAATTGTAGAGGCCGTGGCACTGGCTTCTAAACGAATCGCGAAGACAGAGTAGAAATCCCAGGGAGAGGAGTGAAATTATGGCTTTTAAAGTAATAGGAGAAAATATTCTTCGAGTGGACGGTCACACGAAGGTTACCGGTGGAGCAATGTATCCGGCGGATTTAGATGTGGAAAATATGTTGTATGGTAAAACCTTACGATCCCTAAAGGCCCATGCAAACTTTACGATAGATACCAAAAAAGCGGAAGGCATCGAGGGAGTAGTGGGGGTATTGACGGCTCGGGATATTCCCGGGAAAAATTGCCACGGGGTCCTGTTTAAAGACCATGAAGCGATCTGTGAAAGTAGGGTTCGGCGAATCGGGGATCCTATGGCCGTAGTCATCGCAGAGAGTGAAAGGATCGCTGAAAAGGCCTTGGAAAGCATTGAAGTAATCTATGAAGAATTGCCGGCGGTCTTCGATCCCGAGGAAGCCATGAAGGAAGATTCCCCTAAAATTCACGGGGCAGACAATACGGTGTTTCATTATAAAATTAGACGGGGAGACGTGGAAAAAGCCTTTGAGTCGGCGGCGGTAATCGTGGAGGACACCTATTATACCGGTGCGGTGGACCATGCATTTTTGCAACCGGAAGCAGGGATTGCCTATGAGGAGGAAGATGGAACCCTAACGGTGATTGCGGCCACCCAGTACCCTCATTTTGACCGGATCGATATTGCGGGAGCCTTAGGTATGGAAGAGGAACAGGTTCGAATTATCAACCCCGCAGTGGGCGGTGCCTTTGGGGGACGGGAAGATTTGACCCTTCAGATCCATCTTGCGGTGGCGGTAAAGAAATTTAAGCGGCCGGTAAAAATGGTTTATGATCGTAAAGAATCCTTTTTAGCCCACTGTAAACGGCATCCTATAACGATGCACTGTAAAACCGCAGCGGATAAAGACGGAAAACTGCTGGCGTTGAAGACTCGAATTGTGGGAGACACCGGGGCCTATGCCTCCTGGGCCGTAAATGTACTACGAAAGGCCGGGGTTCATATTACGGGACCTTACGAAATTCCCAACGTATGGGTGGATTCCTATGCGGTATATACCAACAATCCCTTTTCCGGCGCCATGCGAGGTTTTGGGGCAACCCAGCCTCCCATTGCCCATGAGCAGCAAATGGACCGAATTGCTGAAAAACTGGGCATGGACCCCTTTACCATCCGGCGGAAAAATATTTTCAGGTTGGGCTCGAAAACCGCTACAGAACAGGTGTTAAGAGAAAGTGTGCCCCTGGATCGATGTCTTAATGCCTTAGAGGCCGCCATGAATGAAAAACCCCTGCCCGACGAAAATATAAACTATCTGGAAGACTTAAAAGAAAAGCAGCGAAAGAAGGAGGGATCTTGGAATGAAAAAATCCGGTAAAGGCATCGGCCTGATGTTTTATGGAACGGGCTATGGAAACGGGTATCCCGATATTTCCCGAGCGAAGGCGAAAATTGACACCGACGGAAGGTTTACCATCTCCTCCGGGGCCTGTGAAGTGGGACAGGGGGCAAAGACCTCCTTGGCACAGATACCCGCGGAAGTCCTTGGGATTTTAACCGAGGATGTTATTTTTGATCATGAAGATACGAAAACCACCCTGGACGCGGGGACCTGTGCCGCCAGCCGACAAACCTACAACACGGGAAATGCCATGAAGATGGCCAGCGAATCCTTAAAACAGATCCTTGAAAATAAAGCCCGGGAAATTCTAAAACTTTCCGAAGGGGAAACCCTGCTCTTTGAAAATCATGAAATATTCGCGGAAAAAGACCCTTCTAAACGCATTTCTTTTAAAGAAATAGCACGAAATTCCCGGGTGGAAGACTTGGCAGCAGAAGAGGTTTTTCAGGCGGTCACCACGGAAATGAACGAAGAAACCGGAGAAGGAAATCCTTACTGGCCCTATACCTTTGGAGCCTGCGGTGTGGAAGTCGAGGTGGATACGGAAACCGGCACCCTGGATATCTCCAATGCCATCCTGGTGCAGGACGTGGGAAGAGCCGTAAATCCCAAGCTCATTGAAGGGCAAATGGACGGAGGCTTCGCCATGGCTCAAGGCTACGCGCTGCTGGAGGACTTAAACATCGTCAAGGGAGAAATTAAACATCATAATTTTACGAAATATTTGATTCCCACCGCCCTGGATGCGGTAGAGGTGAAAAAAATTATCGTGGAGGATCCGGAGTCCTCCGCCCCCTTCGGCGCAAAGGGTATCGGCGAGCCCGTAATGATTCCCGTAGCCCCGGCCATTTTAAATGCCATATATGATGCCGTAGGGGTTCGTATTACGGAAATCCCTGTAACCCCGGAAAGATTATTAAAAGCCATTAAAGAGGTGAAATCATGAACTCAACCAGGGAACATCTGGCCAATAAAAAGAAGCTGAAAAAACAAATCGACACTGCGGCGGGTCGAATAAAAGCGGATAAGGTCTTTAAAAACGGAAAAATCATCAATGTGTTTACCGCTGAGATCATTGAAGGGGATGTTGCCGTAGTGGAGGGAGAGATTGTAGGCATCGGAAATTATTACGGTAGGGAGGAGATCGACTTACAGGGGAAGTATTTAGCCCCGGGTCTCATTGACGGACATGTGCATATTGAATCCTCCATGGTCTCCCCTAGGGAATTTATGAGTGTGGTACTGAAAAAGGGAACCACCAGCATCGTGGCAGACCCTCATGAGATAGCCAACGTAAGAGGGCTGGAGGGTATTCGTTATATGATGGATTCCAGTCGTGATTTACCGATGAATTTTTATTTTGTCCTGCCCTCCTGTGTACCCTCCACGGAATTTGAAAACTCAGGGGCAAAGCTTTTGGCCGAGGATTTAAGCACCTTGATTGACCGAAGGGATGTCCTGGGCCTTGGGGAACTGATGGACTATCCCGGGGTCATTGGAGGACGGGATGATGTCCTGGATAAAATCCTGATTGCCCAGGATAAGATTATTGACGGCCATGGACCGGAAATCAAGGATCATGAACTCAATGCTTACCGAATGGCCGGAGTACTTACGGAACATGAGTGTTCCACCATAGAAGAGATGGAAAATCGATTGCGACTGGGGATGTATGTCCTTATTCGACAAGGATCCGCAGCGAGGGATTTAGAAGTCCTAATCAAAGGGGTTACAAAAGAGAACTCAAGAAGATGCCTGTTCTGTACCGACGATCGGCATCCTGAGGATTTACTGCAGGAAGGAAATATCGATAACAATGTCAGAAGAGCCATTGAACTGGGCCTGGATCCTGTTACGGCCATACAAATGGCCACCATTAATGCTTCCGAGTGTTATGGGCTGAAAAAGGTAGGGGCTATTGCTCCCGGTCGTCTGGCGGACTTTGTGGTCCTTGAGGATTTGGACAGGTTTACAATTCACTCCGTCTATAAAAAAGGAGAGCCGGCGGAGGCGCTGCTTCAAAACCTGCCGAAGGATCGTGCTGATACCCGGTGGGTAAAAAACAGCGTCAATCTCCATCCCGTCTCTGTTAAGGATTTAGAACTGGAGGTACAGGGAAAAGAGATTCGGGTGATTAAAGTGCTGCCCCACAGCCTTTTGACAAAAAAAGAGGTTTTACGGGGAAAAACAGTTGAAGGGAAATATTACAGTGAAGAGGGAGAACCCCTATTGAAAATGGCGGTAATCGAAAGACATCATAAACGGGGGAGCGTTGGGCTGGGCCTTGTAAAGGATTTTGATCTAGAAAATGGAGCCATCGCCCTGACCATCGCCCACGATTCCCATAACTTGATTGTTATCGGAGATCAGGACGAAGATATGCTGCTGGCGGTCAAGGAAGTTGAAAAAATCAACGGCGGGATTGCCGTCGTATCCAAGGGGGAAATTTTAGGCAGTCTATCCCTGCCCTTAGCGGGTCTGATGTCCGAGGAACCCATGGAGACCGTAAACAAAAAATTCAAAGCAATGATGGATATTGCCTACAATCAGTTACAGGTAAATCCCAAAATTGATCCCTTTATGACCCTTTCCTTTTTAGCACTTCCCGTGATCCCGGAAATCAAACTAACGGATATGGGCTTGTTTGATGTTTCAAAATTCGGATTCGTGGATCTGGAAACCGGAAATTAAAAATAAAATCAAAAATTAGTGAGGAGTGGAATATCAACATGGTGATATACGCAGTGTTTTTAATTGCCGGAGTGATTATCGGAGTGATTTCAGCAAAGAACCTCGGTGAAAATAACTCGAAGGAAATCCAGACCTTAGAAAATCATGTGAGCCGTATCAATAAAAATGATTTGTTATCCGTGGAGGTGCAGGAAACCTCCGGCAGGCTGAAAACCTTAAGGGGGGAAATAAAAAAGTTAACGGAAAACCTTAAGAAAAACTTCAAAAGACAAGGGGCTACCGCCGGAGAATTATCCCAAATTGCCGAGGGGCTGCATAACATCTCCTCGGAAAGTCTGCTGACCATGGAACAAATATCCGGTTCCACGGAAACCACCGCGGAAAACAGCGAAAAGCAATTTTCCATGCTAAAATCCGTAAGTGCCGAAATCGACGGTATTGTGGAAACCTTAGGGAACATGGAAAAAGAAATGAGCAGTACCGTAAGTCAAACCACGGGGTCCATTGATTCCACGGAAAGAATTATGGAAGCCACCCATGAAGTTACCGACCAGATGAAAAGCACCCGGGAAAAGGTAATGGAAAGTGCCTCTAAAGTACAGGGGGTCAAAAACTACTCAAAGGATATTGTGAAGATGGTGGACCTAATTCACAACATTGCCAAACAGACGAATATGTTAGCGCTAAACGCTTCTGTGGAAGCTGCCCGGGCGGGAGAGAGCGGAAAGGGTTTTTCCGTTGTGGCGGATGAAGTGGGGAAACTGGCTTCGGAAACCGGTACGGTTTCCAGGAATATTGAAGAGATTGTGGGAACCCTGGTAAAGGATATCATTTCCGTGGAAAAATCCATGGGAGAAGAAAAAGAGTCCGTAAGTCAAAGTTTGGAGCTGATGAAGAAGAACTCTGCAGAGTTCAGGGAGATTACCCAGGGCTTAAAAGAAACCATCACCAAGATCGATCATATGAATCATTGGATTCAGGAAACCACGGTGAAGGGTAAACAGATTTCAAGGGAAGTTGGGGATGTTACGGAGTTCTCGGAAAACATCACTGCAGAGATGCAGGAAAGCGCCAGTCAGGTTCTATTGCAGCAGGAGAGGAATAAAAATCTGCAGCAAATTACGGATAAACTGAAAAAACAATCCGATGAGATGCTGCAGGAAGTGGCCAACAAAGTAATGGAAGGGAAGATGCTTAGAGCTGTGGAGCAGGTGATGAAGGATGGAAAAAACAAGAGGGTGGACGACGGATTACTGCAAAGGCTATTAAAAGAAACCGATATGGATGTGATCTACATAACCGATGAAAGCGGTGTGGTGAAATACTGCAATGAGAAAATCTCCATCGGTCTGGACCTTTACAAAGCGGATAAGAGTTACGAAGCCTTGAAAAAGGGAAAAAGTGCTTATGTATCCACGCCGATTAAGAACCGGGTGGAGGACGGAAAACTGTATAAATTCTTAGCCATGATGGATGAGGAAAAACGGATTTATCAAGCGGGGCTGTCCCTGGATTCAATCCTTCATTTCTCTTAAGAATCTGCATCAAAAGAATGTACATCAAAAAAACTCCTTAAACTAAGGAGTTTTTTTCGGTTCCAATACCTCGGTGCCGGCTACGAAACGTTTTTCAATATGTCGGTCATCTCCGATGTATAAATATCTTTCCAATCTTTCGGTTAAGGTTAAGTCCAGGGTTCCCAGTTCCCGGTCATCAATGATCAGGGCGTCAAAGGCATACTCGGGCTCGAAACTCCCCACTTTGCCGAAGAACTTTCCGCCGCCCTTAGTACCCATGAAAAATACTTCCGAAAGTTTTAAGGGCTCTAAGGTTTTTTTCGACTCCAGCCATTTCATTTTGGAGGCTTGTACCGCAGCGGTCATGATCTTGGGAATGGATACCTGGTGTCCGGCGCCAACGTCAGTGCCCAGACCCACGGCTACCCCTTTGTTTAAAAAGGACCGTACGGGCATAATGCCGCTGGCTAAGTTGTAATTGGCATTGGGACAATGGGCGGCGTAAACCCCGGATTTTGCCATCAGTTCGATTTCTGTATCCGTATTGAAGACGCAGTGGGCCATAATTGTGGGTTGATGGCCGAAAAGTCCGTATTGATGGTATATGCTGGCGTAATCCAGGGACTCGGGATACAGTTCCTTTACCCAGTCCACTTCCCCCTGATTTTCGGAAATATGGGACTGGATAAACACTTTATGATCTCTGGCGAAAGAACCCAGTTTTTCCATTAAGGGGGTGGTACAGGTGGGTACAAAGCGTGGGGTTAAGATCGGTTGCACCAGGGGAGACTTATTGCTGTACTCCTCTATGATTTCCAGGGTTTCCGACAGGGATTCTTCCGAATCCTCCAGGATAAAATCCGGACAGTTTCGATCCATATTCACTTTCCCTACAAAAGCCCCAAGGCCGGAATCGATAAACAGGTCTAAAAGATACTTTGTGCTATCCTTATGTACCGAGGCGAAGATCACCGACCGGGTGGTTCCGTTTTTCCAAAGAGCATGGACAACTTGAGGGTAAATTTCTTTAGCGTAGGAAAGATCTTTGAATTTACTTTCTTCGGGAAAGGTGTACTCCTCCAGCCAGGGGAGAAGTTCTTTATCAAGGCCCAGTCCTCTATTGGCAAATTGCGGGGCGTGGAAATGCAGGTCCACAAACCCCGGAAGGATTAACCGGTGGCCGAAGTCCTGAACCTCACAGTTTCGGTATTCTTCCGGGAGCTGTTCAAAGGTGCCGATAACTCTATGATTCTCAACCACGACATAGCCGTTTTCTATGGTGGTCAACTCTTCCAGGGAAGGGGTGTATACAATATTTCCTTTATATACTTGAGTAAGGTTATGTTCATTTATCATAAATTTTCACTTCCTTTATGGGAATAGGATGGACGGTTGATATCTAAATATTTATGGTGGCTACTTTACTAAAAACTTCACTAACTACATTATAGGGGCTACGGAAGAAACAAACAAGACAGTGAAAGATTGATTTATGAATACTACACAAAAGAAGTTTAGAATAATAAAAATAACAATAGGATATCTAAGCGCTGAAGGTTCATTGGCTGCATCAGTTGGTTATTTTACATAATCTCCGATGAAAGCCTTAGAAATACAGCAAAATAATAATTTAGGGTTTCGTTATAGAGAAAGTATTGTATAATATAACAAGAATGAAAATGGAATTGAATGAATCCCTACAGCAGTTAGAAAGGAAGAGCAAAACTATGAGAAAAAATTTGATTAAGATGCCAAGTATTATAATGATGACTCTGATAATATTTCTATCCTTTGCAGTATTCAGCGAAGCCCTGGAAGAAGACCCGAGACAAGAGGAAACTTCTTTATTAGTGATGGAAAGGGTAACGGATTTTTTTACCGGGGACAATTTTAATGTTCTGGAAGATCTGAGAGATCGAGTGGAAGAGTTAACGGAATCCATTGGCCGCGGGACGGAAAAAATCGGAGAATCCATGGAAAAACTTACGGATTTCATTGGATTTGGGACTACGGATTCCGATGAGGAAAAAGAGGAGTCTGAAACCGGGAATGAAGAGGAAAGGATCTCTTCCGGACAGGTGGTTGGAACATTTAAGACGAAGGCGGGAGAACCCTTTGAGAATATACGGGTAAACTTGGGGAACTACGCAACCTATACCGATAGTGAGGGAGAGTTTAATTTTGATAATATTCCCTATGGCGTCTATACCTTAAGCTACCAAGAGTCCCAAGGGGGCGAGTTGAAAAATATTGAAGAAATCCTGATTGACAGTGATAACGAACGATACGTCTTTAGCCTGGTGCTGGATACGGGAAATGAGGGAGCGGTCTTAGGGGAAGAGGAAAACGGCGAAGAAATCCTGGTGGACTCGGACTCCGAAGGGGCCCCTGAGGATGAAGGAATTGAGGATCCCGAGGAAAACAGCAACACTTTACTGCTTCTTTTATTACTGATTTTAATCTTGCTGGGCATTTTGGTTTTCTTATTGATGAATCGAAAACATATTAAAATCATTGATGGTGGAACCGGGGAGACTTTGGCTAAAAGGAAAGTGGATATTAAGTCCGTTACTTGGATCGACCTCACCGAAGAATTTCATGAAGCTTCCCAGGAGAAAATCCGGGTTCGATTTATTCGCTCCGCCATAAAGAAACTTTGCGGAAAAAAAGTGGTGTTTACCGTGGACGATCAAATCGTTGCGGAAATCCCCGAGTATACGGGAGAACTGGATTTTCTGGTTAAAAGAAAGTCGGCAGCCTTGGGAAACATGGATAAAGGGATCACGAATGAAGGAACTGGGGAGGATGAAAATTAAGAGGATGAAATCAGGATGAAAAATTTACCATAAGGGGATCCGGGATACCGGGAGATAACAAAGATCCCCCCCGGTACCTGAGGCAATTAGCCTTAGTCTGTTTAAAGCCTTGTAAACTGGGCATATATTACCTTAGAGTAATATGGAACAAAAAAACATCAAGGAGGAAAATCAATGGAAAGCACTGCCATGCGTACTTATGTGGGAAGAACCCCATTAATCAGAGCAAAAAACCTTGAGGAAAAACTGGGTATACGAAAAATCTATTTAAAACTTGAAGGAAACAACCCTTCGGGGCACCTTGAAGATCGGCTGGCCTATTTAATCGTAAGGGACGCCCTATCCAAGGGACAAAAGCATATTTGTTTAGGGAACAGCGGAAGACTTCTTTATTCCTTAGCCTATCTGTCAAAATATTTTGATGTGAACCTGGTTCTTTTTGCACCAAAGGATTCAAGAATTCCCCAGGATCATATTATTCGGGAAAATGATAAAATCGAAATTCATCAGGTGGGAGAAAACGAGGTGGATTGCATTGAAAAAAGCAATCAGTGTGCGGAGGAAAACGGTTACTATAATGCTAATCCCGGTATGACCAATAATATTTTATACCTCTACAGTTTTTCTTATCTTGCCAGTGAGATTAACACTCGGTTAAAAAAAGATCCTACCACCTTCTTTTCCCAAACCGGGGAAGGGTTTTCCATATCCGGTCTGTATTCCGGCTTAAAACAATCATGGATCAACGAAGAAATCGAACGCTTACCGAAGCTCTATGCCTGCAGTACCAGCGAAGGAAATCCTATTGTAGAGTCCTTTAAACAGGGCAGCAGAGAAATCATTAAAGTTCAGGAAGAAGATATTTCCGAGAGCAAGTACAATAAAAATTTAGTCCATCAAATCGATGCCAATGCCCAGGAGGCGTTAAATGCGGTGTATGACACCAAGGGCGCCGTAATATCCATTAGCGATGAGGAACTCCTTCGATATAAAGAAGAGTTTCAAGCCGTGGAGAACATTCGGGTTTCAACGGAAAACGCATACCCCATCGCAGCTTTTATGAAAACCCATGAAGAGGGGAAGCTGGAAAATGGAACCCATGTTATCATACTGAAGGACGGGAAAGTGGATCTGGACATTCAGGAGGTCACGAAAAAAACCTTGCCCCTGCCCTACGATGAATTTTTGGAATTACTGGACAACTGGCTTGTACAATACTCCGACCCCCTGGTGGAAATTCAGGAAGCCTTCGATAATGCCTTAGAGGGAGGATTTGTATTAACCGCCTATTTTGATGATGAGTTAGCGGGGATTTGTGTTCTGTCCAAGACCAGCTTTGATGAGTTCTTCCCGAAATACCACCTGTCCTATATCGCAACCAAAAAAGATATCAAGGGTAAAGGAATCGGAACCCAACTGATGCAAAGAGCCATTGAACTGTCGGAAGGGAATGTATCCCTCCATGTGGAAGTGGAAAATGAAAATGCCATAAAGCTTTACGAAAAAATGGGCTTTAAACGTAAATATTATAGAATGCTCTATGACGGACTGGAAAAATATGAAGCCCAGGAGTAATCAAAATTTAGGAAAAAACAGCAGATAAAAAGGTTTAACAATAAGGATCAAATAAAAAAGATCAAAGAAAAACCCCCGATACCATGGAGCATCCCATGGTATCGGGGGTTTTTAGGCTTTCATTTTCAGGTTTTATTGGAGTGGAGGAAATTATAGTACGTCCTGTAATTTTTCCACAAAGGTGATGTTTTCCTCCATGGTTCCGATGGAGACCCGAATAAAGGTTCCGTAAATCGGTCGAATAATGACGCCTCTTTTTTGCAGTTCCACAAAAATTTCCTGGGCATCCTTTTTCACATCCACCAGGATATGGTTGGTCTCGGAGGGAGCAAATTCCAGATCCAGTTCTTTGAAAACTTTATAAAGGTAACGTTTTCCTTCTTCATTTACATCATAGCTTCTTTTTAAGAACTCTTCATCTTCCAAAGCGGCAATGGCTGCTACCTGGGCTAAGGTATTAACATTAAAGGGTCCGCGGATTTTGTTGATATGATTAATGATTTCCTCCGAGGCCACGGTATAACCTACCCGTAGAGCGGCCAGGCCATAGGCCTTGGAAAAGGTGCGCATAATAACCAGATTCGGATAATCCGGTAAATATTTCAAGGCGTCCTTGGGATAATCATCCCGGGTTACGTACTCCTGGTAGGCCTCATCGTAGATTACAACAATATCCTTAGGAACGCTTTGTAAAAATTCTTCTAAAACATCCTTTGTAAACATGGTTCCCGTAGGGTTGTTGGGATTGCATAACCAGATCATCCGGGTTTTATCTGTGATTTTTTCTTTCATACCTTCGAGATCGTAGGTGTGGTTTTTAAGGGGAACCACAACGGGGATCCCTCCCATCATTTTACAAGTGCTGATGTAACGGGGGAAAGTGATATCCGCCATAATGACTTCGTCGCCTTCCTGAATAAAGGTTTTAGAGAGCTGATCCACCATTTCATCAGAACCGCTGCTGGGTAATACCTGAGTGGTCTGGACATTGAATTTTTTTGCAATGGCTTCTTTTAGGGCGGTGGTGTTTCCGTCGGGATAGATGCTTAGGTGATTTAGAGCATCTTGAATGGCTTGTTTCGCTTTTTCGGAACAGCCCAGGGGATTTTCGTTGGAAGCAAGCTTAATAACTCGATCCAAACCGTACTCCCGTTTTACGTCTTCCACGGGTTTTCCCGGCTTATAAGCTTGCAAATCTTTAATTTGAGGACGAAATTCTATGGTCATAAAAAAACCTCCTTGTGATTTTTTTTGAATTGTTCAAAATCTATTATAACATATTATAAAATAATAGGTCCCGGAAATAAAAAAAAATCTAAATTTTTGAGAGAAAAAAGAGGAATTATGAGAAATATATAGAATAGTATATTAAGTCAAAAAATTCTAACCTAAACTGGAGGGAAGTATTATGAGAGTGTATAACGGAAAAGAAATCAGAAACGTTGCGGTACTGGGTCACGGTGGAAGCGGGAAGACAACATTAACAGAAGCCGCCCTTTATAGTACAAAAGTCAAAAATCGAATCGGGAATGTGGATGATGGAAATACAACTTCGGATTTTGATAAAGAAGAAATCGACCGAAAAACTTCGATCAGCACTTCGGTAATTCCTATAGAATGGCAGAATCATAAAATCAACTTTTTAGATACTCCGGGATACTTTGATTTTATCGGAGAAGTACAAAGTGCCCGTAAGGTTGCGGGAAGCCTGCTGATTATGGTGGATGCTACGGGAGGCATTGAAGTGGGTACGGAAAGCGCCTGGGAATTTGCCATGGAGAAAAACCGGCCGACCTTTATATTTATTAATAAAATGGACAAAGAAAATGCGGACTTTCAAAAAGTATTGGCTGAACTTCGGGAAAAATTCGGCAAAAAAGTGGCGCCTTTTCAAATTCCCTTAGGAGAAAACGATAGTTTTATCGGAAATGTGAACGTAGTAAAGATGATTGCCAGAGAATATACGGGTACGGATTGTATAGAAAAAGAAATTCCAAAGGATAAGCTTGAGGAAGCAGAATCCATCAGAGAGATGTTAATCGAGTCCGTGGCGGAAAGTGATGAAGCATTATTGGAGAAATATTTTGAAGGGGAAGAATTTACCGAGGAGGAAATACAAAAAGGATTAAGAACCGGAGTGATTTCCGGAGACATCGTTCCCGTTATCTGCGGTTCAACGGTTAAAAACATCGGTATTCATACCCTCCTGGATATGTTAGTGGACTACTCCCCCTCGGCCGAGGACTTACCGCCGAAGGAAGGGGTCAATCCCGATACGGAAGAAGAAGTGGTACGGGGCTTTGAACCCGATGAACCCTTTTCCGCCCAGGTGTTTAAAACCATTGTGGACCCCTATCTTGGAAAAATTACCATATTTAAAGTCTTTTCCGGTTCCCTAAAGGCCGACACGGAAGTTTTAAACGCCAACAAAGATCAAAAGGAAAAAACGGGAACTCCCTTCCTGCTACGAGGAAAAGAGCAATCGGAAGTACCGGAAGTACGGGCCGGGGATATTGCGGCGGTTTCCAAGCTGCAGTATACAACCACCGGGGATACCCTTTGCAGTATTGATCATCCCGTGGTATTCAGTCCCATTGAATTTGATGAACCCCAATTAACCTTAGCCATCAAACCGAAAGCCCGGGGAGATGAAGAGAAAATCAGCAATGGTCTGCAAAAACTTTTCGAAGAGGATCCTTCCTTTAAGTTCGAGCGAAACAAAGAAACCAAACAAACCCTGATCCGGGGACAGGGCGAACTGCATATTAAAATTATCTGCAACAAACTGAAAAATAAATTCGGGGTGGACCTTGACTTAGAAGATGCGAAAGTTCCTTACCGGGAAACCATTAAAAGCAAATCCGATGTGCAGGGAAAACATAAAAAACAATCGGGAGGACACGGTCAGTACGGTGATGTTAAAATGACCTTTGAGCCTTCAAAAGAGCCCTTTGAATTTGTGGAAAAAGTAGTGGGGGGGTCCGTGCCGAAGGCCTACATTCCCGCAGTGGAAAAAGGAATTATTGAAAGTATGGAAAAAGGCGTATTGGCAGGCCAACCGGTAACCAACATTCGGGCGACCTTATATGACGGATCCTATCACGATGTGGATTCCTCGGAAATGGCCTTTAAAGTGGCGGCCTCCATCGCTTTTAAAAAAGGTATGGAACAGGCAAAGCCTGTTTTACTCGAGCCTATAGTAAAGGTGGATATCCTGGTTCCTGAAGATTATATGGGAGACGTTATGGGAGATCTGAATAAACGAAGAGGAAAGATTAACGGTATGATGCCTCAGGAAAATGGAAAGCAGACGGTCAGTGCCGAGGTGCCTCAGTCGGAGATGTTTAAATACGCCATTGATCTTCGTTCCATGACCCAATCAAGAGGATCCTTTGATATGGAATTTTTACGATATGAGGAAGTACCGGCAAATTTAAGCAAAAAAATCGTTGAATCCTTAATCGAAGAGAACGAGAAGGAGTAACGGAAAAGAAGGCGATTTCTTCACAGAAAAAACAGGAGTCTATCGAATCTGATAGGCTCTTTTTTTTTGAAAAAATAATCGAGGTCAACATTGAAACCAAAGGTTACGGAGCAATTTGTTTGAAGCCCGGGATAATGGATAATTATTAACTAAGAAAAGAATTGAAAAAAACCGAAGGTTATCGATATAATAGAATTAAATATTTTTTAAACCTTGGAATTTTGAAAGGGGCTGTTTAACCGTCGGTTAACGAAGAAGGGCTTATTCAGGTCTGAACAGGGGAGGGTTCAATATGAAATGCCAAGAATGCCATGATAGAGAGGCTGCACTCCATGTAAAAGAAACCATAAACGGAGAAATACACGAGGCGTATTTATGTGAAATCTGCGCCGCTAAAAAAAGTCCTTTTCATAGTCACGATACGGGGCAAAAAATCTTTAATCTTCATCAATTATTATCGGGAATGATGGAGCTGGAAGAGAAGCCAACGGGAAGGAGCTTTGAGCAGGGAAAAAAGCTCCAATGTCCCCATTGCAAAATGACCTATGATCAATTTGCCGGTCTAAGTCGTTTCGGGTGCGCCCGGTGCTATACGGCTTTTCGGGACAAAATCAAACCTTTGTTTCGAAAAATCCATGGAAATTCGGAGCATCGAGGAAAGGTTCCCAAGCAGCAAAGTGAAGAGTTCAGCATCCATCGAAAAATAAAAACATTAAAAGCAAAAATGCAGCGGGCCATTGAGGAAGAAAATTTTGAGGAAGCTGCAAAGCTTCGGGATGAAATAAAGGATTTGGAAAAAGATCTGTAGGGGAGGGAGCGCATTGACAAAATGGCTGGATAATCAAGGTCCGTATAAGGATACCGTAGTAAGCAGTCGGGTGCGAATGGCCCGAAATATAAAAGATTTTTTCTTTCCTACCATCAAAGATCCCGCCGGGGGCGAAAAGGTGATCGAGAAAGTGTATCAAAGCATTATTTCCGCTAATGAAGCAATGAACAAAGATTTTAAAATGAAAAGAATGAAAGATTTAACACAAATCCAAAGGCTGCAAATGGTGGAAAAACATTTGATCAGCCCTCAATTAGCCAAACATCATGAGAGTGGTGCAGTGGTTTATAACGAACAGGAAAACCTGATCATTATGGTTAACGAGGAAGATCATATTCGAATTCAGGCGTTGCTGCCCGGGCTGCAATTAAAGAAGGTGCTGGAAAGTGCAAATCAAATCGACGACGTCATAGAAGAACGGCTGGATTATGCCTTCGATGAGGAATTCGGTTATTTATCCGCCTGCCCCACGAATACAGGGACGGGGATGAGAGCTTCGGTGATGCTTCATCTGCCGGCCCTGGGGATGAGCGGTCAAATTCACGGGATGCTTCAATTTGCCAATAAAATGGGTCTTGCGGTTCGAGGGGTGTACGGTGAAGGCAGTGACTTTACCGGGAACATGTATCAAATATCCAACCAGGTGACCCTGGGGGTTTCCGAAGAGGAAATTATTGAAAAGCTTCAAGAGATAACCATGCACATCATTGAAAAGGAACGAAGTCTTCGGAAAAATCTGGTAAAGGAACAGCCCGTGGAAATAGAAGATCAGACCCATCGATCCCTGGGGATTTTAAAAAGTGCAAGAATCATTTCCTTAGAGGAGGGCATGAAGCTGCTTTCCAATATTCAACTGGGAAACAGTCTGGGTATAATAAAGAATCCGGAGTTGGGCCGGATTCATCAATTGATTACGATGATTCAGCCGGGATCCTTGCAAGCGGCCCTGGGAAAAGAACTTAATTTACGGGATCTGGACATTCAAAGAGGGACCTTGCTAAGGGAAAAACTCACCAATATTTAGTCAATTATAATAGGAAAGATAAAGGAGCTGATAATCATGTCCATGGACGGAAAATTTACGGAAAGAGCACAAAAAGTAATTCTGCTTTCTCAGGAAGTCGCTCAAAACTTAGGGCATAACTATGTGGGGACGGAGCATATACTACTCGGGATCCTCCATGAAGGCCAGGGGATTGCAGCGGAAACACTGAAAAAGCTCGGGGTGGATTTTAAAAAAACCGAAGAGAAGATTATTTCCCTGGTTGGAAGAGGGAATGACGACGGTAATCTACTGGGTTTTACCCCCAGGACGAAAAAAGTATTTGAATTAAGCTTTCGAGCAGCCAGAGAGCTGGGAACCACTTACATCGGAACCGAGCACTTGTTGTTGGGACTGATCAGTGAAGGGGAAGGAATTGCCGCTAAGGTATTAAAAGAACTGGGCGTGGACCTGGAAAAAGTCCACACCGAGGTGGTTAATCAATTGGGAGGGAGTAAACCGGGCTCCCATGAAAAGGCAAAGGGAGAAGTTGAAAAATCCAAAACCCCGACCCTGGATAAGTACGGAAGGGATTTGACACAAATGGCGGGAGAGGATAAGCTGGATCCCGTAATCGGAAGGGAAAAGGAAATTCAGCGGGTCATTCAAATTCTCAGCCGTCGAACCAAAAACAATCCCTGCTTAACGGGAGAGGCCGGGGTAGGGAAAACCGCCATTGCTGAAGGCTTAGCCCAAAGAATCTTTAAAGGGGAGATCCCGGATTTATTAAAGGGAAAGCGGATCGTCACCCTGGATTTATCATCCATGGTAGCAGGTTCCAAGTATCGAGGGGAATTTGAAGATCGACTGAAAAAAATCATGGAGGAATTAAGAGTTTCCAGGGACGTTATTTTATTTATTGATGAAATTCATACATTGATCGGTGCCGGGGCCGCAGAAGGGGCCATCGATGCGGCAAATATTTTGAAACCGGCCTTAGCCCGGGGAGAACTGCAGGCCATCGGAGCCACCACTTCCGATGAGTATAAAAAGCATATCGAGAAGGATGCAGCCCTGGAGCGTCGCTTCCAGTCCATTTTAGTGGAGGAGCCTTCCAAGGAGGATACGGTATCAATTTTAAAAGGACTGCGGGATAAATACGAAGCCCATCACCGGGTAAAAATCACGGATGAGGCCATTGAAGCCGCCGTGGAACTTTCCCACCGCTATATCAGTGATCGATTTTTACCGGATAAAGCCATTGATTTAATTGATGAGGCGGCGTCCAAAATTCGACTGGATTCCGTGACGGCTCCCCCGGATTTGAAAAAGCTTGAGGAAAACCTGGAAAAAACCGGAAAGGAAAAGGAAGAAGCGGTGAGCATTCAGGACTTTGAAAGAGCGGCGAAGCTTCGGGATAAAGAAAAGGAAATTCTAAAAGAGCTGGAGGAACAAAAGAATCATTGGGCCAATAACAAGAATAAAACCAATGCCGTGCTGGAGGCGGAGGATATTGCCACGGTGGTTTCCAATTGGACGGGGGTTCCGGTAAATAAATTACGGCAGGAAGAGTCGGAGCGACTGCTTAACATGGAAGAGGTCCTGCACCGCCGGGTGATCGGACAGGATGAGGCAATCAAATCCGTATCCAGAGCCATCAGAAGGGCAAGGGTGGGGCTGAAGGATCCCAAACGGCCCATCGGTTCCTTTATTTTCCTCGGACCCACCGGGGTTGGAAAAACCGAGCTGTCAAAAGCTTTGGCAGAGGTTATGTTCGGGGATGAAAACGCCATGATCCGAATTGATATGTCGGAGTACATGGAAAAGCATACGGTATCCCGATTGATCGGATCCCCCCCGGGATATGTAGGATATGATGAAGGGGGGCAACTGACGGACAAGGTGCGAAGACGACCTTATTCCGTGATTCTCTTTGATGAAATCGAAAAAGCCCATCCCGATGTGTTTAATGTGCTCCTGCAAATTCTCGATGACGGACGGTTAACCGATGCAAAGGGAAAGACCGTGGATTTTAAAAATACCGTGATTATTATGACTTCCAATGTGGGGGCCCAAATGATCAAAAAGCAAAGCACCGTAGGTTTTGCCATTGATTATGAGGACCAAGTTCAAAGTGAGTATGAGAATATGAAAAAGAATGTGATGGAGGATCTCAGAAGAACCTTTAGACCGGAATTTTTAAACCGAATTGACGATACCATCGTATTCCATAGCTTAGAGCAAAAACATATTAACGAAATCGTTAAACTCATGGTCAAGGACGTACAAAACCGCCTGGGGGATCTTGGCATATCCCTGGAAGTTACAAAAGAGGCAATGGAGGCCATTGCAAAGGAAGGCTATGATCCCGAATTCGGGGCAAGACCTTTAAAGCGGGCCATACAAAAACTTATTGAAGATAAAATTTCCGAGGAGATTCTTGGAAATGAAGTTAAAGCAGGAGATAAAGTGATTCTTAAAGAAGAACAGGGTAATTTAGTACTGGAAAAAAACAGACAGACTTAGGAGCGATCATATGGCAAAGAGTAAAACAAAATTTTGTTGCACAAGCTGCGGCTACGAGAGTCCCAAATGGATGGGAAGATGTCCCGGTTGTCAGGAATGGAATACCTTTGAAGAAGAACGGGTGGAATCAAAAAAAGAAACGAAACGCTCGGCTACCACGGGACCCAGTAAAAAGCCTCAAAGCATCACGAAAGTCAATTCCGGGGAATATTCCCGCTATGACACCAAAATAGAAGAGTTAAACCGGGTGCTGGGTGGAGGCATTGTCAAAGGCTCATTATGCCTGATTTCCGGAGAGCCGGGGATCGGAAAGTCCACCTTGATTCTACAATGCAGCAGCAATATGGCTAAACACTACGGAAAAGTGCTGTACGTATCGGGAGAGGAATCGGAAGAGCAGATCAAAATGCGGGCAGAACGTTTAGGGGCCATGGAAGAGGACCTTCTTGTGGTATCGGAGACGAATATCGGCGTGGTTGAGGAATATGTAAAAAGTTACGAACCGAAATTTTTAATCGTGGACTCCATTCAAACCCTTTACCGGGAGGATTTAACCTCGGCCCCGGGAAGTGTTTCCCAGGTAAAGGAATGCGTAAACAATTTAATGAGGATTGCCAAGACCACAAACATTCCGATTTTCATCGTTGCCCATGTAACCAAGCAGGGAGAGTTGGCGGGACCCAGGGTACTGGAACACATGGTGGATGCAGTGCTGCACTTTGAAGGGGAGCGAACCATGGAGTTTCGAATTCTTAGGGCGCTGAAGAACCGTTTCGGAACCACCAGCGAAATCGGGGTGTTTGAAATGCGGGAGGAAGGGTTAGTTGAAATATTCAATCCCTCGGAATTATTTCTGGAGACATTGAATGAAAAAAATGAAGGGGCCATTGTGATCTCCACAGTGGAGGGAACCCGTCCTATACTTGTGGAAATTCAAGCCCTGGTCACGGAAAACAATATCGGCTTTGCCCGGAGAACCGCCGTGGGGATTGATCATAATCGGCTGAACCTAATCATTGCAGTGCTGGAGAAGAAACTCAATATTCCCCTGGCCAACTATGATGTTTATGTGAACGTGGTTGGCGGCTTGAAGCTTGAAGGAACCTCCTACGATCTTGGGGTGGCCCTCAGTATTTACAGCAGCTTTAAAGGGGTGGACCTCCCTTCGAGAAAGGTTATGGCCATCGGGGAAATCAGCCTGACGGGAGAAATCCGACCCGTGGCTCAGGCGGAAAAAATGATTAAGGAAGGAATGAAAATGGGCTTTGAGTCGGTGATGCTTTCCAACAGAAATAAAAAAAAGCTAAAACATCACAGGGAAAACCTCTTAGGGGTGGATACCTTACGGGAAGCCGTGCAGGAGATTGTCCGATAAGCCGTCTAAGGCTGTATCGAAATATAAAAAGGCCCAAGGGTTCATCCTTGGGCCTTTTGCAGTGCAGTTATAATAATCCGTATTTTCCAAGAAGCTTTAATTGTTTATAATAATCCTCGGTCATTTTTTCCGTATCGAAGTCAAAGGTATTGCATAATGCAAACAAATAAAACAGATTATTGGAAATCTCCTGTTTGATTTTTTCTTCACAGGTGTGGCAAAGCTCACCTTCTACATGATCCGACATATAGGTTTTCAGTTTGGAGAATGTTACGTCATCGGGAATTTCCGGTTTTTCGGCATGAATCTCAATGCACCCGCAACTTGTACCGGCTTTGGCAACGGCGCGATTTACCCGTGCGCTGCTTTCCTGTACCTTGCTCAAAATATCAAGAATGCTTTTATGGCGAATCAGCACTTCGTCGACTAATGATTGAAATTCGCTTAAGGAAAAATTTTTGTCCATATCTTCAACCCCTTGGATTTGTTTAGTAATCGTTAAGTCTATTATACTTTTTAAAAGAACCGCTTGTCAATGGAAATGAGGGATTATTTAGAAGATTACCCATTGTAAACCACGAAAAAAAACATTCGAAAAAGGATATTGACAGAGAAAAAAGCCTATGATAGAATATCTGGTTTGTTTGACTCATGAAGTGGGATAGGGTATAATTTAAAAGAGAGCAAATAGAGAATCTGGAGGAAATTATATGTATACTATTGGTGATAAAGTGGTTTATCCTGTTCATGGAGCAGGGGTTATTGAAGCAATTGAAGAGAAAGAAATTCTTGGAGAGTTAAGACGATATTATATAATGAAGATGCCGCTGGATGATATGAAGGTAATGATTCCTTTAGACGGTATGGACCAGATTGGTATTCGTGAAATCATCAATGAAAAAGAAGTGGAGATGGTTTTTGCGGTTTTATCCGCTCAAATCACAGAAATGTCAGCCAATTGGAATAAAAGATATCGGGCAAATATGGATCGAATAAAAACCGGAGATGTTTTTGAAGTAGCAGAGGTGGTGCGGAATTTAACGTTAAAAGATCGGGAAAAAGCTTTGTCCACAGGAGAAAGAAAAATCATGCAAAACGCGAAGCAAGTGCTACTCAGTGAATTGATTTTAGCTACGGGAAGAGAAAAAGAAGATCTCCTGGAAGATATAGAGGCCATGATTGAATAAAAAATGAACTTTAAAAAAAGGATCTTTTATCGGTTTAAGTTATGGGGTAAGGGGTATAATAGAGTTTTAAACGGGGTAGAGGCATTATTAAATAAATTTAAATAAATAATATTAAATCAGGAGGTGAAGGAATGGTTAACAAAATTGTAAGGTGGATTTTTGCCTTGCTGGGGGGAGTATCAGGGGTTTTGCTATTTTATAACGGAGCCCGGTTTTATGAAGGTATCACGGAAAATTTCTGGCACATGGTTTTGGGATATTCGGTATCCCTATTTGCAGGCGGATTCATATTTTTCTTAGTTTCTCCATTAATCATTAAATTCGGCAGATGGGTGGCAAACTGGATCGAGCGGGAATTATCAAAAGTTCCCACATCGGATATTATTTTCGGATCGATTGGACTGGTGGTTGGACTCATCATAGCCTATATTATCAGCAGATTACTCATGAACATCCCGCTCCCCTTTATTGGTACAATTCTATCAATACTTGTGGCAATTTTCTTAGGGTATTTAGGGGTAAGTTTAGCAACCAAAAGAGGACAGGACTTATCAATATTAAATTCTTTTGCAGGGTTAGACAGTGAAAAGGATTGTGATAAGGAAATCGAAAAAATTAAAAATGAAAGTCACAAACCTTGCCCTAAAATTTTAGACACCAGTGTTATTATTGACGGTCGGATTGCGGATATTTGCAAAACCGAATTTTTAGAAGGGCCACTGATTATTCCGGAGTTTGTTCTCGAGGAACTTCGCCATGTGGCGGATTCTTCCGCATCTTTAAAACGCAACCGGGGAAGAAGAGGACTGGATATTTTAAATATCATTCAAAAAGAACTCAAGATCGAAGTGAAAATCCTGGACCATGGGTTTGAACAGGCCTATGAGGAAAATTTAGAGGTAGACGTAAAGCTGTTAAAACTAGCCCAGCAGCTTGGGGGAAAAGTTATTACAAATGACTACAATCTTAATAAAGTAGCGGAATTCCAGGGTGTTCCCGTGCTTAACATTAATGAACTGGCCAACGCCGTAAAACCCGTAGTTCTTCCCGGAGAAGAAATGGAAGTAGAGGTCATCAAAGATGGTAAAGAATCGGGACAGGGTCTGGCCTATCTTGATGACGGCACCATGATCGTGGTGGAAAGCGGACGTAAACACATCGGAAAGACCATAGAAGTACTGGTTACCAGCGTACTTCAAACCGCAGCGGGAAGAATGATCTTCGCCAAACCGAAGGAAATGCAAGGAAAATCTGCATAAACACAGTTTGCAAAAGGGGTTCTTTATATCATAAAGAGTCCCTTTTTCCAAGGAAGCCTATTGCTATTAGAAGCTTTTACATACCCAAACATCGCAGTTTCATATCAGAGGTGAAGGAGGAAAAGTCGTGGGAAACCAAGAAATCGAGGCAAGTAAAAAAATCGAGGGAAACCAGGAAGTCGGACAAAAACAAAAATTCTCAGGAAAAGTCAGTGCTGTTATTGTTGCCGCTGGGAAAGGCAAAAGGATGGAACAGGATTATAATAAACAATATATTCATTTAGAGAATAAACCCATAGTGGCCCATACGCTATTGCAATTTGAAAGCCATGAAACAATCGATGAAATAATTATCGTGGTGGCTAAAGGAGAAGTGGAATTTTGTAAAGAAAATATAGTAGAGCGGTACAACCTTTCAAAGGTTCGAAAAATTGTTGAAGGGGGAACTGAGCGATATCATTCCGTACATAATGGGATTAAAGCCGTGTCTCAGCAGTGTGACGTAATACTGATTCATGACGGGGCAAGACCCTTTGTAACCGGAGACATAATCAATGAAAGCATTGCTTCGGCCAATGTTTATGGTTGCTCCATTGTTGGAATGCCCGTAAAGGATACGATTAAAATCATTAATGAGGAAGGCTTTGTAAAGGATACGCCGAAACGGGAAAATCTTTGGCTTGTGCAAACGCCGCAAACTTTTAAAAAAGAGATCATCCTCCGGGCTCATGAAAAAAGAGAAGCCGAGAATCTATCGGTTACCGATGATGCCATGCTGGTGGAAGCCTTAGGCGGCAGGGTGAAGATGATTAAAGGGAGCTACGAGAACATCAAAATCACAACCCCGGAAGACCTGGAAATTGGGCAAGCGATTCTAAAAAGGCGAAAGGGCAATCGGTAAGGAGGTATGAACAACTTGAAAAATCAAGCAATCAAAAATTGTTGAGGCTCTTCAGCCGGTTCCACTGGTCCAGCAGAAGAGAAAACAGGTTGCCCTGTTTGCAATATAAAGGGGAAGAAGGTATCGAGCAAAACCGTAAAACATTTGATCAAGGAGAGATTTGTTTGAAAGAAAATAAAATCATGAGGGTGAAAAAGTTCTATAATAGCTTTGTCAGAATATATGACCTCTTAAAAATCCCATGGAATAAAATTTTCTCACAAAAGGCGGAGAAAAAATTCAGTGAGTTTTTAATTAATAATCTTGATCAAGAGACCTCGGTTCTAGAGTTAGGTTGTGGAACCGGTGTTAACCTGGAAAAAATTTATGATCTCGATGTTGAGTTTAACAATTGATATTATCCTCTGTGTCTGGGTGCTTTCTCACCTTGAAAATCAAGCCCGGATAATTAATCAGGTACAAGAGCTTTTAAGTGAGAAGGGAAAAGTCTTTTTAATGAGAGTTGTTTAAAGAGGACCATTCTTCGAAAAAAATCCGTGCAAATCCTCTTCGATTAAGGTAGTATTAAACTGAGACATCGTCCATTTTCCCATAGGGATGGAGTTGATTATAGGGAATGAAGTGAACAGAGTAAAAGTCTAAAGGAAAGGACGATATAGAATGAGAGTAGGAATGGGATATGATGTTCATAAATTTCAACAGGGAAGAGGCCTCATTTTAGGAGGCGTGGAAATACCCTACGAACTGGGTTTACTAGGGCACTCCGATGCGGATGTGTTACTGCATGGAATAAAAGATGCCCTCCTTGGAGCTGCGGCCTTAGGGGATATCGGAAAGCACTTTCCCGATACGGACCCTGCCTATAAAGGAGCCAGCAGCATAAAGCTGTTAAAGCATGTGGGGCAGTTACTGCTTGAAGAAGGCTATGAAGTAAACAATATCGACGGAACCATTATTGCGGAAAAACCGAAAATGGCGCCCTATATCCCGCAGATGCGTAAAAACATTGCCGAGGCCCTGGGAATCGACGAAGGACAAATCAACGTAAAAGCAACAACCACAGAGGGATTAGGCTTTGAAGGCAGAAAAGAAGGGATCGCCTCCATGGCGATTGCCAGTATTAAAAAGATTGAAAAGTCCTCCTGAAAGGACACTTGACTGACTGAGCGCAATGGGATAGAATAGGCTTTAAAGCATGGTACAGCGCTCATCTCTAAGGGTTAGGGGTGAGTGTTTTTTAATCAATAGATGAAAAAAAATAATGGAGTGTGAAAAAATGGGAAAAAAGAAAAAAGAATTCGTAGAAGAAATTACTCCAATGGAGCAGGATTTTGCAAAGTGGTATACCGACGTTATTAAGAAAACCGATTTAGTGGACTATTCTCCGGTAAAGGGTTTTATGGCAATTAAGCCTTACGGCTATGCCATTTGGGAAAATCTGCAGGCCTATGTAGACAAAAGATTCAAAGACACGGGACATAAAAACTGCTATTTTCCCTTGTTAATTCCTGAAAGTTTACTGAAAAAAGAAGCGGAGCATGTGGAAGGATTTGCCCCGGAAGTTGCCTGGGTAACCCACGGCGGAGATGAAGAACTGGCGGAACGCCTGGCGATTCGGCCCACATCGGAGACAATTATTTGCGAAATGTATTCCAGATGGTTGAACTCTTACCGGGACCTTCCCTTTTTGTACAATCAGTGGTGCAA
>Ga0207421_10001619_pt1 | contig 28627 bp, 23 predicted proteins | sample SodLakKL_010_SED_4_FD_187542 | JGI IMG/M metagenome (GOLD analysis project Ga0207421, IMG submission 187542) | Alkaline sediment microbial communities from Lake Tanatar, Kulunda Steppe, Russia - 8KL_010_SED (SPAdes) (version 2) | ecosystem: Environmental > Aquatic > Non-marine Saline and...
GGCAAGCTCTTTCGGGTAATCATCTCCATGGTCGCTGAAGTATTCCCCCGCAAAAAGAGCCGCAGACACAAGTATGGCGGTATCTATTGTGGACAGCTCGCTGTCCCATTCCCGATTGCCCTCCATGTCGGTAAAGTGATAAAAGAAGCCTTTATAGTGTACAAGCCCGTCGTTATTTACGCTGTCTGACTCTCTGGCATTGTAATAGCTTTCCAGTACCCTGACCACCCTTTCATAGGCTTCATCGTAATCTATCCACCCCCGCTTGTGTCCTATACAGAGCGCCGCTATACCCATACCCGATGAGGCGCAGCTTACAATATCATCCCTGTTGGGAGAGGCATTAAAGTTGTGGGCTCTGTCCCTAACCAATCCGTTTTCAGGGTTTGCCTCCCGGATAAAATATGAGAAAATTCTTTTCTGTATCTCTTCGTAAAACTCTTCGTCTGAAAGAGAATCTAAATCTTCAATATATTCAATATTCGCATCCGCATAATTCCCTGCTGACAAGGTTATAAAAAGAACGAAAAATGCAGGGAGAACCCGCAGGGCTTTATTTATCTTAGAAAGTATCGTTTCCACCCTTTTCACCAGGTAAGCCTTCCGGGTAATCCCGGTGGTCCAACCTTTCCCGCTCCAGCCTGTATCCGATAGATATCCTGTGGGTAATTCCCAGGTCTTCATAAGGCGAAAATGCGTAGTCAAAAACTATATTTGAATACTCAATTCCAAAGCCCGCGCTGAGATGGCTCCATCCATCCAGTCCCTGTGCGTAAGATGTCAGTCCCAGCCTTAATGAAAAAATAAAATCCTCGTAAGAGTAGTCTGCATTCAAACCGGTATTGATCTGAAAAGGGACCTCAGAGGAAAAATTAAGCTCTGATACTGCAAGCATCTCTATTTCTGAAAAACTGAAAGGATAAGAGGCCCCCATCCTGACAGTCCGGGGAAGGGGATAGGATTTATTGCGGAACTTCATCCTGGTACCGATATTCTGTATAGATATCCCGGCAGTTAACATACTGAATTCGCGCGCAACACCTATATCAAATCCTGCCGCATTTGCCCTGTAGCCTGCAATCCGGGATCTTATAAACTTTACGGAAGCCCCGGCATGCATTTCTTCAAACTCACGAGAATAAGAAAATGTTGCCGACATATCACTAGGACTGTAGCTTCTTCCTACAAAATCCCCTTTCCGGTCATATTTATCTATTTCTCCGTAAAACAATCCGCATAAACCCAGCGCCATATACCCGTCAAACACAGGAGCGCCGGCTGTGAAATTCGCGTAATCTATGCTGTCCAGCCAGAAGGCATGTGAAAAAGAAAACTTGTACCCGCTGCTGGATGCCGGCCCCGCCGGGTTATAATAAAGAGAAATGAGATCGCCTTTTACCCCCGAATATGCCCCTGCCATCGCCGAGGGTTTTGCTCCAACTCCTATCCGAAGGAAAGCTGCCGTATTATCTCCCGGCTTAGCATACAGAAATGTAGCATTGAGCAGAAGAAACAGAGATGCTGTAAGAATTTTTTTCATATGTAATTCCGGCAAAACTAAGTTTACCAAAATGGCGGAGAGGGTGGGATTCGAACCCACGGATCCCGTTAGGGATCTCACGCTTTCCAAGCGTGCCGATTAAGCCGCTCTCGCACCTCTCCAGTAGAGGACAATAATATCAATTACCGGGTATCAATTCAAATCAACAACAGGCCTATCCGTACTGCCTGAAACCTTAATTATAAGCTCACGCCCGAATATATTGGGCCTCATATTAAAATCCAAATTACCGTCCCAAAAGTAACTTCCCGAAAGGCTGCCCCTGATATCACCGTTATCGGCACTCAGTGATTCTATGTTTAATTTTTCCCTGTCTATTTTTAAGTCAACATCCGTATTTCCCAGCCTCATAAAGTCCCTTTGAATTCCGGTTATCCTCCTAAAAAGATTTTCCAGGGCACTGAAATTTTCCACCCTTACATCCTCAGAGCTTATCCTGCCGGAAAATAACGGGTCATCCAGGCTTCCGGATACTGCCCCATTTATATCCGCCTCTCCCCCGGCTATATATTTTCTCCACCCGGGAAAATCGGAAACCGCTTCCGTAAGTTCAATTGAATCGGCAATAACGCTTAGGTTTATCTCCCCTCCATAGATTTCCCCTACAAAAGATAAAAAAGTTCCGCCGGTTTCAAAAACACACCAGTCAATTTTAATGACCTCATTATCCAGGCCGGCTCTCCCCATAAATTTCAAATTCCGCCCCGGCTGCTTGTAATATATATCAGAAATACTCAAAAAACTGTCTGTAAAATCAAAACTCCATTCTAAATCAATACTTGACAACTCTTCTTTTACAGTTCCACTGATTCTTGGTCTTCCTTCGAAAGTGAGAAAATCAGAAAGAAGCCCGTGGGGAAATTTCCTGACACCCCACTGAAGGTTAAAGGCAGGATTCCCCAAAACATTATCTATATAACCCGACATAACAAACTCTCCCTCATACCCTTTTAAAACAATCTCATTTACCAGGGTCCTTTGTTCTCTTCTGTCTACAGCCGCGTTAATGTCCAAACTCTCCAGCTCAGAATCCAAAAACTCCGAACTGAAAGATAAATCATAGCCTGTGCCCCTTCCTATCTCTTCCACACTTATATCTACAGCAACCATTTTAAGCTCTGGAAAATCAGGAGGGTACATATTTACTTTGCCTTCCCTTACTTCTACGCATCCAATGCTGAAGCTCATATTTCTTGTAATTGTCCTGTTCAGTAAAATACCACCAAAAAGCCTTTTGTAATCAAAAGCTATTTTTCGTATAAAATTCACTTCGGGCGCCTCTAATTCTATTTTCTTAAAAACCAGCTGCCTTCTCAAAAGGGGCGCCAACCTGAACTGCAGAAATATTCTTTCACAGGAGATAAAATTTGTGACCCCTTCGGGAACCTCTCCTTCCTCCCTGAAACCAACCTCCAGCCCTTCAAGAGAAAGCCCCCCGGGCGTAAGGCGAGCGCTAGAAACATCTACCGGCCTGTTCAGTACAGACGAAGCCGTACTTACAAAAAGCCTTTCAACGCGTTCGGGGCTGAAATAAATTCTGAATGCCAGGTAAGCAAACGCAAGAATTCCTATAACCGAAAATATAAGTACTTTTAAAAATTTTTTCATAATTAATTGCCGAAAAAAATATGGCGGAGGGGAGAGGATTCGAACCCCCGGTGCCTTAAAAAGACACTGCGGTTTTCGAGACCGCCGCCTTCGTCCGCTCGGCCACCCCTCCTTTTATCTTAAAATTCCGTATTCTATCTCAGAGATCTCTTCTCTCTCCTGCCGGGTAGTTAATTCGTTTCTCGCAATGTAAACTCCGATAAACAAAACCACTCCAACTAAAAGGCCTATAATAAACCTGATAATCCTGAATTTTAAAATCTGAGCCAGAATGACATAAGCCGCCAGCGCCAGCATCACTATAGCGGAAATATACGCAAAAGAATAATCCAGTGACCATCCAACGCCGAAAATCATGTACATTCCGTAATAAATGAGAAAAGGAAGGACAAAACACTGAACCATCTTTCTCTTAAGGAAAAGCGCAACAGCCCCGATAAACATGTAGGGTGAAAAAGAAGTAAGCATCCACTTACCAAAATTCATCCCATGGACTACAACAACAACATAGAAAGAAATCAGAGAAACAATCAAACTTAAACCTATAATTATTCTCTTCATTTTCTCCTTTCAGCAAAAAAACTTTTCATTAAACGGGTACATTTAACTGAATGTTTTTTTTCCTTTTCATAAGCTACTTCCTGAGTAGATTCCTTAGCTTTCTCAGTTGCATAATAAATTTTCTTTATCCGGGCCCTCTTTATTGCCTCTTCACACATAAAGCAGGGTTTTACCGTAGAATACAATTCACAGCCGTCAAGCCTGAAGTTTTTTTCATTCCGTGCCGCTTCTCTCAAGGCTGCAATCTCAGCATGCCCTGTAGGATCATTATCGCAAGCCTGGACATTCATCCCCTCACCAATAACTTTTTTTTCTTTTACAACCACCGCCCCTACAGGAATTTCCCCTTTTTCAGCGGCTTTTTTAGCCAGAGAAAAGGCTATTTTCATAAATTTTTCCGGCTTTTCTTCTTTCATTTATTTGGAGCGCCCGAGAGGATTCGAACCCCCAAACCTGCTGATCCGTAGTCAGCCGCTCTATCCAGTTGAGCTACGGGCGCCTTGAAAAACTATCCTTTATCCCGGATGATATTATAGTTAAAAGTCATTACGAGGTCAAAAACCTGAAATAGACATACAGGTATGGAAGAGAAAAAGAACAAAATCTATTAATATAATATAAATTATAGATTAATTTTTGCTTAATATCGTTACTTTGGGAAATTGAATTTAACCAAATAAGTTATTAATTTAATAGTCTCAATAGATGGGAAATTTACATTCTATCAATTTAAAATTTTCTCAGCAAAATTCGAAAAAATTTCCCTCAGTGTTTTTACACCAAAGGGTTTTTGAATAAATTCATACTCATTCAATGTGATTTCTTCATAGTTCACTGCCTCATTAGTATATCCACTGGCTGCGATAATACATAAATTTCCCTTCATCCTTATAAACTCTCCAGCGAGATTCAAACCGTTACCGTCCGGCAGTACAACATCGGTAAATACGATATCTATCTTTTCTTTATTTTTTTTGAATATGTTTTTACCTTCTTCGAAGGATGAAGCAGTAAAAATTTTAAAATTCATCTTATCAAGCACCCTGCGGACCGTTTTCATAACCTCTATTTCATCTTCTATTATTAAAACTCCTATCTCAGAGTATCTATTTTCCGAATTTTTTTTATTTGCCTCTTTTTCATGTTCTTCATATTCCCCATGCAATCTTTTTGTCAATGGTAAAAAGATATTAATTGCGGTTCCTTCTCCCGGAGAAGTCTCTACGACAACATAACCGCCGCTGTCTTTTACTATTCCGTATACTACCGGAAGCCCCAAACCGGTACCTGCCTTAACTCCCTTCGTAGTGAAAAATGGTTCAAAAATTTTTTCTTTGGTTTTTTCGTCCATTCCCAGGCCGTTATCCCGAACGGTTAACTGCACATATTCACCGAGCTCCATTTCTATAAGAGGAAGGTTGTCTGAAGTTATTTTCACATTTTTGGTCTTTATGTTAAGAACTCCCCCATCCGGCATCGCATCTCTGCTGTTTATGGCCAGATTTGTTATAACCTGCTCCATGTTTGAAGGAGCTGCTTTTACGGGCCACAAATCTTCTTCTATGGTGGTTTCTATATCTATATTTTCGGGCATAATCCTTCTCAACATTTTAAGGGAATTTTCTATTATTATATTTAAGTTAATTACCTCTTTATGGGTCTTATCCTTTCGACTGAACTGCAAAAGCTGTTGAGTAAGATTCTTTGCCCGGTCCGATGAGTTGTTTATCTCCTTAATATCGCTCAACACTTCCTGCGGAAGATTTTCTTCAAGTAAGAGCTCGGCTGTCACTTTTATGGAAGTCATAATATTATTAAAATCATGTGCTATCCCCCCGGCTAAAGTACCCACCGCTTCCATTTTTTGAGACTGAAGGAGCTGATTACGATATTTTTCCCTTTCTTTTTCGGATTTCTTTAGTTGGGTTATATCTTGCACCATACCTATGCTCCGTATTATATTACCATCAGAATCTCGAAAATGGTTGCTTCTTTCTCTAACGTAGCGTATTTCACCCGTATCTTTTTTAATTATCCGGTGCTCAATTTCATGCGAACCCCTACCTTCTGCCACCGATGAAGTATAAGTCTGGTCAACTTTCTTCCTGTCCTGGGGGTGTATAGAGCTTAGAAAAGTTTCATAAGTGGGCTCTATCTCGCCCGGTTTGTATCCAAAAATCCTGTAAGTCTGATCCGACCATATAAGTTTTCCACTCGAAACTTCTATCTCGCAGCTGCCCAGATTAGCTATCTCTTCGGTCTTTTGCAGTCTTCTTTTACTTTCAATCAGGTCTTTCTCGGCTTTTTTCTGCTCCGTGATATCCCTTAACTGCTCAACAATCTTAATAATTACTCCATTCTCGTCCTTAACAGGATTGCTGCGGCAATCCAGGTAAACGCCCAGCTCCGGAAAATATTTTTCCAGATGTTCCATCTTTCCGCTTTTTAGGACTTTACGTGTGGCGCACTCTTCGCATTCCCGGTCACGCCCGATAAGCTCGTAACATTTCTTGCCTTTCACCTCTTCAGGTGTCTCTCCTAATAAATCATATCCGGCCTGATTGTATCTCTCTATGCTATAGTCAGGTTTTTGAATGGCAAGAACATCTGAAATGTTGTTTATTACTCCTTCCAGCAAATTTTGTTGATATATAATTTTACTCTCCGATTCTTTGCGCTCGGTTATATCCCGGGCTATTTTTATGATTTTATCCGGATCTCCATTTTCATTAAGTATCGGCGCCAGACTCACCAACCAGTATCTACCGTCGGGGCTATTCACTTCCCCGCTAAAAAACTTCTTTGTATCTATTACTTTTTTAGAAGGACAATAAGGACATTGATCTTCCCGGTTAAATCTTAATTTATAACAGTATTCGCCCCGGGCCTCTTCCGGTTTTTCTAAATTCAGATCATCAGCAAAAGCTTTATTCGCCCATACAATCTTGCCATCCGTCTTCATCATGGATATAAATTCATCCGTTGAATTTAAAATTAAATCCTTTTCCTGCTCGGACCTTTTGAGTTCCTCGTAAGCTTTCTTCCGCTCCAAAGCTTCACAGATAACATCTCCAGCTACTCTTAATAGATTTATGATTGCATCCTGCCAGATTTCGTTTTTTTCTATGTAATCAAAGCCTATAAAGCCTTTTAGGGAATCCCCGGCAACCATAGGCAATACTAATAATGATTTTATTCCCTGTTCTTTCCAGTGCTTTTTCTCCTCTTTTGCATCAGAAGAAAGAAAGTCAACATCTGGAACTATTATATTCTGGAATCTTTTTAGTTTATCCATTAACCAGGCATATTCTTTTGTAGAAAGACCCTGTAATTTTTCTACCTCAGACGACACTCCTTCTGCGCACCATTCGAAGGTGTTAGAGATTGTTACTTTGTCCGGAGAAAAATGAAAAACATAGCTGCGGTCAGCTCCCGCAAATTTCCCGATTTCCTCCAGGGCCTTTGTAATCTGAGCTGGAATTTCTTCAATATTAGCATTTAATAATTCTGTTGAAATTGTAGTTATAATTCTTTCAAGTTTCTCCCTTTGTTGTAGTTCTTTTTCCCTTTTTTTTCGTTCTGTGATATCTTTGACCAGGACCAATACAACATTGGTGTTTCTATATTGAACGATTCCGGACGAGAGTTCGACCGGATAAATGGTACCATCTTTGTGCCGGTGTTCCAGTTCAAAATCAAAACGCTGTCCCGGCTTCCATTTGCTCCACATTTGGAGAAGTTCAGATTTAGACTGGTTAATTTTGCTTTGAGCCGTATGAACGTCAAACACGGTAAGCCCGAGCAGTTCCTCTCTGGAACATCCGGATTGTTTGCACGCCATTTCGTTAACGTCCAGAAAACGGCCCTCCAAATCGTGGAGATAGATGCCTTCCGTTGACTGATTGAATAAGGTGCGGTACTTCTCTTCGCTTTCCCGGAGCTCCTGTTCCCTTTTTTTTCGTTCGGTGATGTCAAAGCCAACACCAACCATTCTCTTTCCTCGCTGGTCATCAATCACCTGACCGCGCACATCGAGCCAACTATACTTACCGTCAGCTTTCCTAACCCTTTGCTCAACGTGGTAGGATTCACCTGTTTTCAGGGCGGATTCGATAGCGGCCCTGGTCCGTTTGAAATCGTCAGGATGCAGCTTTTCGTTAAAAAAATCGATTGTTCCGAGAAATTGCTCTTTCGAATAACCAAGTAAGTTAAAAAGATCTTCACTCCAGTACAAGTCATTCGATTCAATGTTCCATTCCCATAAGCCGCCGTTGGCCTTTTCAAGAGCCAGATCCAGTCTACGGCTCGTTTCCTCGAGTTTTCGTTCTCGTTCATTTTGCTCAGTGATATCGCGGGTAAAACATAACACCTCTTTTTCGTTAAATTTTAAGATTCGCATTTCAAATGCTTTTTTCCCCGCCGGCACTTCCAGAGCATAGTTAATAATCTGAATTTTTTTCGTCTCAATCGCTTTTTTTATTGCATTAAGCATCACAGAAGAAATTTCTCGGGGCAATACCCCTTTAATGCTCTTTTTTAAAAGTTCTTCCCTTGGAAGGGCAAGTTTATCTTCATTCGATGCTTTAATATCAATATATTCTCCGTTTTTGCCAAGCCTGAATATCATATCCGGCATAATCTCTACAATTTTGCGATTTTCTTTCTCGCTTTTCCTTAGCATCTCTTCGATCTTGCTCTGCCTGGTTATATCCCGGATAATTCCGACGAGATATTTCTTCCCGGTGTGGGGGTGGGTAAACAGGGTTTTCTTTGTAGTTATTTTGTGCCGTTTCCCCTCAAAGTCGGTAAATGATTCCTCATTCACATTCTCCTCGCCGGTTTCAAAAACCTCTTCATCTTTCTTCCAAAAAACATCCGCCTCTTCTTTCGGAAAGTAGTCGTATTCGGACTTGCCCAAAAGCTCTTGACGGGAATGACCCATAAATTTGCAAAAAGCATCATTTAGCATAACCCAGCGGTGTTTTTCGTCCTTTACAAAAATAGGATCTGCAACGGAATTAACAATGTTATCTAAAACCTCTTTCATCTTTTGCTCCTTTTTATTATAAAATCTCAGTTATCAAAGAAACCTCTCCACAGGCAGCAATGATAAAAAGCCGGCAGCATAACGCCTCCACAGACCGGCTCTGGGCTCTGTGCTGTAATATTTTAAATTTTCCCCGTACCCCTCTATCCAGTACAGCCTTCCCTGTTCATTAAGGAGAGCCTGGTATGAATTTAAAGGGATAATTGAGTCAAAAGCCTCGTGTATCTGCTTAGCCAGATAGGAACTCTCTATAATAAACCCGAGTTCCGTATCCCTGTTAGCCGAACGGGGATTAAAATTAAAAGAACCGATAAAAATCCTTTTTCCATCCACTGCAAATGTTTTTGCGTGAAGGCTTGTAGGCGGGCTTCCCGGTGGACCTACCCCTTCATATTCCACTATATGCCTTAGTTCGTAAAGTTCCGCTTCTGCCTCAAGAAGATCCCTGCGAAACCTCTTGTAGCCCGCATGTACTGATATATAGTTTGTGGCTTCCAGGGAATTCGTTAATATGCGTATTCGAATTCCTTTATCGGTAAGGCGCCTTAAAAACTCCGTACCGACTCTTGTAGGAACAAAGTAAGGCGAGACAAGCGCCACTTCTTCGGAAGGTTCCCCAATTAGTTCTTCAAGCTGATTTATAAGAAGTCCATCGCCCTTCGCTTCTCCCAAACCTTTAGCAGGATCATCGCTTATCATCCTGACCCGGGCCCATTCCAGATCAAGCTCTTCGTTCAAAAACAGATTAATTATATCCGAAGATTTTAACGCATCAATATATTCCGCCGATGACGGACAATCAACTATTTCGCGAATATCCCCTGATAATCTCTTTAATGAGTATTCGTTCTTTCTTGAAGTTACTTTATCAACCGGATAAGCTGATCTGCTGTGCCAGTATCTGCTAAAATCTTCATTTATCTCGAAGGCGACAGGTCCCACCATTAGAGCATCCAAATCCACCCATAGATGCCCTTCGCATGCGCCGAAATAATCATCCCCGATATTCCGTCCTCCTACAATAGATGCCTGCTTATCAGCGGTAAATGACTTATTATGCATACGCCGGTACACCCTATGAAAATCCGTTAAAAAGCCTAACGATTTGGGTCTTCTCACGGTAAATGGATTAAAAAGCCTTATGCTCATATTAGGATGACTGTCATAAGCAATCAATTCCTCATCCCTAAATCCTGTTCCCAGATCATCAAGAAGCAGGCGTACCTGCACCCCGCGTTGGGCCGCCTGAAGCAGAGCTTCCATAAACAATAAACCTGTTTTATCCCTGCGCCATATGTAATACTGCACATCAAGGGTTTTTTCAGCTGCCTCCACAAGCTGCATTCTTGCCGCAAAGGCATCCAGCGGATCTTCCAGCGCATAAATTCCATTTTTTCCAGGGCGGCTTTCAGTCTGGGCAGATACCGCAATGCCTATCTGCGTATCCGCTGTTTTTTCACGAGACAGATAAGGTTTCTCTTCCCTCTCAAGAACAGGCAGTGAACCGCAGCCTAAAAAAAAGGGGATAATCACGGCCAGAAATATCTTTTTTCTCTGAAAATTCATTCCTTTATATAAAATGAGCTATTGCAGATAATATTTTTTCGCGATTGAAGGGCTTAAGAATAAACCGTGAAACACCGGGAGGCTTAAGAGTCTCATATAACTCCTTGTCTTTCACCATGCCGGAATTAAAAATCACAGGGGTTTTAATTCCTTTCTCTCTTATCTTTTTTATGCTTTTCCATCCGCTAAGTTTGGGCATAATGACATCAGAAATAATCAGGTCATAATCTTTGCGTGAAGCCTTCTCTACCAGCTCCTCTCCTGTTTTCGCAGTATCTACTATGTAATCGCGACCAAGAATAAGTTTAAGCAGCTCCCGCACATCGTATTCGTCATCTGCTACAAGAATATTTTTTATTTTGTTTCTCCTGGAACCGGAAGCTTCTCCGCTTCTTACATCTTCTTCACTTCTGCGCCATCTCTCAAGAACATCTTCATTAAAAACATTCTTCAATGCTTTCAACAATTGCTCTCTGCCGAAGGGTTTCATAAGAAACTCGTCCGCCAGGGATTCATTGTCTGTTAAATCAAACCCCTCAAGTATCATTAATATTACCGGCAGTTTCTTCTCCTTTTCTGCTATTGCGGCTATTTTATACCCTGAGACATCCCCCATTATGTAATTTATGAAAGCAAGAGAGAAACTTTTCTCCTTAATAAGCTCAATGCACTGATGCCCGTCCGGTGTTTCTATGAAATCCACATCATAATCCCTCATGCACATACGAACCTTAAACCTAATGTCTTTATCTTTATCTGCTATTAATATAAGGGGTTTTTTCAAATTCACTGCATTACTGATATTACAATCGCCGCAACACTTACTATAGAAGACACAACGCCTATGATAATGACGGTTCTCTGGCCGTTTCCATCTTCTTCTACCTCAATCTCCGGGTTGCCCTTAAAGTTCAGTGTTTTTTCAGTGGTTCTTTCAAATTCATCAGATGCTTTTACCACTACCTCATTATTCCCATAGCTAACACCGGCGGCAGCCACAAAATTACCGTCTTCATCCACTTTGGCAGCCACACCGTCAACAGTTACAGCAGCGCCCCTGTCTGTCCTTCCATATATAGAAACTACTCTCCTATTAATTTCTGCGCCCTGATGAGGTGAATTTATTATAAGTTCCGGTGGCCTCGTTCTGATTTCAAATTTAACAGGATCCGAGTAATTACCCCTTATCGCGTCCCCGCTTTTAAAAGCCGCCCGCCACCAGTATATTCCGTCATCCAACTCTTCTCTCCAGCTTTCCGGGTTCTCTCTATCAATACTTTTATCCAAAACAATCTTTGAAAACTCCTCATCTTCAGCGACCTGAAGCTCAATGCCCGATATTTCATCACCTGCCCGCCCGTAACCTATATTCTTTAAAAACTCATCGGTATCTACAATGCCGTTCCTATGAAGCTCCATCCCATCTATCTGGAAGTCTTCAATATCCGGAGGTGAGGGTAGCTCCCGCGGCTCTGAAGGGGCCTTATCCAGCTCCGCCCTGGACATATACCCTTCATCCACAGTTACCATCTCTCCACTGGAAATAAAGTCAACCGAACCGCGCATCACACTCAAAGTTGTAGTCTGCTCTTCATCAACCTCTGCAATGTATTCTGAATTATCCCTTGGGTCTATTGCTGCAGAAGCAGTAAGCACCTTGACGTCACGCGCCCTTATTCCTCCCACTTCAAGATCAACAACATCCTCCCTTTCTCTCTCCGGGCGGAGAAAAACTAGGGAATTTTCACTTATACTGGCTCCCCCTCCCGTTAAATACTGTATTTTTGCATGTGAGTTCTCAGATGTTCTTATGCCGTCTTCGGGAAAGAGCCTTTCTTCCAGATAGGCCCTCTCCCAGGTATGGGATTCCTGTCTTCTCATTCTCACATTGTTTCTTATATGCACTATATCAGCTATCTCTTCTTTAACAAGATCTTCCGGCACATACAGAACATCCCCGGGTATAATGAGGTTGGGGTCCCCCGAAGGAATCTCATTATATTCAAGCAACTCCGGCCATTTCTGCGGGTCGTCGAGATACCTCTGCGCAAATCTTGAAAGTGTATCTCCGGAAGACACCTCGATTCTTAGCAGTTCCCTTTCCTCTTCAGCAGAGACCCCGTATTTCGGGTAATAAGCGAGGATTAAGAGGGCTGATAATATAAATCTAAGCAGATGCTTCACTTTCTCCGGACTCCTTTTCCTGCTTTTTGGGAAGGATAAATGCAAAAATTGAGCCTTTACCCTTTTCTGATTCTGCCCATATCCTACCCCCGTGTGCTTCAATAATATATTTTGAGATAGTCAAACCCAGGCCTGTGCCTTTCCTTTTCCCTTTTGACCCTTTGACCTGTGCAAACTTATCAAATATTTTTGACACAACATCCGGCTCCATTCCCTGTCCCGTGTCTTCTACAGCCACCTTTATTTCATCCCCTTTGTCTTCAATTATGACATTGACTTGCCCGCCTTCCGGAGTAAACTTAAGCGAATTGCTGACAAGGTTGGTAATGACCCTCTGAATCTGGTTCCTGTCAGCTTCAATTATTCCGGTATCATTTATCTTATTTACCTTCAGTTCAACTCCGTCTTTCTTTGCCTGAGATTGTGTTGACTGCAGAACTTCATCTACCAGCAGGGCCGGGCTTACAGGCTCTATATCCAATGGCATTGTTCCCGACTCCATCTTGGCCACATCTAATATATCATTTATCATATTTAAGAGCCGTTGTGAAGACTTGTCAATGATCTGAAGAAATTCATTCTGCTGTTCATTGATCTCTCCCGCAGTGCCATCCATTAAGAACTCAAGAAAACCCCTTATTGAAGTCATCGGACTTCTTAAGTCGTGCGTTATAGAATGGATGAAGTCATCCTTTAGCTGCTCAAGCTCTTTTTCTAGTGTAATATCCCTGACCACAGTTACCGTACCTATATCCTCTCCCGATTCGGCCTGAGAGACCAGAGAAGTATCGGTTCTGAGAACTTTTTTTGCATGCGGACGGGATATATCAATTTCCTTAACTACTGTCTCCTTATTCTGCCTTGATTCTTTGAGGCTTTCAGAGATTTCCTTTCTTTTAATAACTTCCTGGATTTTCTTCCCTTCAAGTTTCTGACCCGAAGCTATTCTCAAAAGTTCTCCTGCCCTGCTGTTAGAAAGGATAATCCTCCCTGAATAATCAGTCATGATTATTCCGTCATTTATTGAAAACAAAACAGAATTAAGTTTGTCCGCCTGCATGTCGCTGTATCGTTTAAGCTGACCGGTCATCAGAACAAAAGTGCTTGCCAGTTCCGTAAGCTCATCCCTGATTTTCACCTTCTTTAGCCATTTTGAAACTGTGCTGCTGTCAAAATTTCCACTAGCGATATTTCTGGCCACACCGGTTAACTTTAGAATTGGGCTGGTCAGTCTCTGTGTCACAATATAACCGACGCCTGAGGCCACTATTACCACAATAATTAAAAGAAGCAGCGCATTATCTCTCATCTGGGTTGCTGAAAAATAGGCCTCTTCCTTGTCCTGTTCGATTACAACCCCCCAATTCAAAGCGGCGACAGGAGAATAGGCCCCTACCACATCTATGCCCTCTTCGGTCTGATATTCCATACTGCCTACAAGTTTCCTTGACAGCACCTCCTGAACAATAGGCCTATCAATTACAGAAACTTCATCCAGAGCCTTTTCAATTTCCGGATGCATTATAATATTCCCTTCATCATCAACAACATACGCATAACCGGTCTGACCAATGGATGTTTGTTTAACATTTTCAAAAAGCTCTTCCAGGGATGCTTCAATATAAAGGAACAGGTCTCCCGCAAACGGGTACGCCACATTCAGCATTGGAATATCATCATAATGGTAATACAGCCTGCTGGTGCTGAACCCCCCTGTCTCTCTGGCCTCGATAAATGTCTTATCCTCAGATCTGTCTTCGAAGCCGGCGCCCTCCTCATAATCAGGATGAACGGCTTTTATCAGCTCTCTTCCCTCTTTTGTTACAATGCTTGCTGAAATAAATTCGTCATTGGAAGCAATAAGAGAACTCAGAATTTTTTCATTTAAATTCCAGTCAAATTCAACATCACTTACAGCTGAGATAACAAAAACTATCCTGTCGCGCAGGTTGGACATATAGTCTTCCACCGATTCGGATATAGACTCCGCATGTTTTGTATGAAGCTCAAGAATAACATCCTGCAGTCCCAGGCGGTTTATGTTAATCAGCCTGTATCCAACTATTACAAGAGGAACTACTGATATCATAAGAATAATAACAAGAAATTTATGGAAAATTTTGATTTTTTTCATTTCAATACACCGCCGGACATTTTATAAAGAGAGAAATCTATCTCTTTATCCTCAAAATATTTCAAATCGTACAGCCTGTTGGTTGTCATAATCACCTTAAAACAGCCATTTTCTATTATGTTCTCCGAAATCACCTTTATTCCCTCCGAATCCATGTCCGTAAAGGGGTCATCAAGCAGATATATCCCTCGTTTATCATTTAAATAGTAATACAAATTGCGCGCGACTGCCAGTCTTTTTCTTTCACCCCTGCTTAATTTCCATGGAGAGATACTTTTTATATCGGTGCTGAGCCCTGCTTTTTTCAGATAATAATCCACATCAGTATCTGCAGAACCCGATATTTCCTTTGCGCAGGAATCATAAACAAACTCTTTTTCCGGAACCTGCGTAAGAAAAAAAAACTTTCCTTCTATAATAATTTCTCCGCCGGATATCTTCTCCAGTCCCGCCAATGACTCCAAAAGGGTTGTTTTACCGCACCCGGCAGGGCCGTATACAATATTCAGCCCGGATGAAAAATCCGCAGTAGCCCCCTTTAAAACCTCAACAGTTTCTATCCGTGAAACCCTTCTCAGGGTCAGATTTTTAATCTTTAAACTCGGTAAGCTTTCCATTCTCAAGTAAGTATTTTTTCCATATGCCCGGGTACTTTCGGGAATCTCCTTCGGGTAGAAAGAGAACAACTGTTTTCAGATTTTCTTCGGCTATAAAGCCTAGCGCCTCATCAACCCTATCATCCACAGGGGGAGAATCTACCAGAAGAAAACTTTTATCCGAATGATACGCCACACAAAAAACCAGCCTGACCTTCTCGGAATACGAAAGCTCCATGGTGCTTCTTTCCCATATGTCTGAAAGAGAGAGCATATTAATAATATTTTCATCCCTTGACTTTAAGGAATACAGCTCCTCCCTGACAGATGAAAAGAATATCTGGTCATCCGGATTTTCAAATACCGCAGATGCCCTTTCTTTACCCCCGATTACGGTACCCGAGGATGGCTTCGTAAATCCAAGCATAATTCTCATAAGCGTGGTTTTACCGCTCCCGTTTTTGCCGTAAATAACGGTGTTCTCACCTTTTCTGATATTCAGTGACACGCCTGAGAGTATTGATAGATATCTTGTATGGCCGGTATCGTAGTTTACTTCTTTAACGGCGAGCATACTATTACAAACTCCCCTTTGAGTTTTTGTACGGATGAGATTGTAGCGCACACCTCTTCTGCGGTTCCCCTTATCGTCTCCTCAAATTTCTTTGTCAGCTCTCTTCCTACAAAAATTAGTGTTTTTGGATTATTTTCCTTTATGAAATTCAAAGTTTCCTTAATCCTGTATTTTGAATCAAAAAAAACAAAGGTGTATTCTTTTCCGACATGCTCATCTAAAAACCTTTTCCTTTTTCCTTTTTTCCTGGGGATAAAGCCGGAAAAAAAGACATTGTCCGCCTTTATTCCGCTTATGCTAAGCGCCGCGCTGAGAGCTGAAGGCCCGGGTATTGGCGATACGCGTATTCCTTCCTCATGAGCCCTTTTGACTATTTCATAACCCGGATCGGAAATACACGGGGTTCCGCTTTCAGAAACCAGCGCTATGGTTTTTCCACTCTTTAGCTTTTCAATGTATCTTCCGGCAAGCTGATTTTCCCTGGGTGCATAATATGAAGCTGTCTTTACTGAGAAATTATACCTGTTTAAAATTTTCTGTGTTGTGCGTGTATCTTCGCATATAAGCAGGTCCACGCTTCTTATGACATCAAGAGCGCGAAGCGTTATGTCACTGAGGTTTCCCAGCGGTGTTGCCACCACAAAAAGTTTTCCCTTTTTCAGTTCGTTATTACCGATTATTACAGCGCCTCATTAAGTGTTGTTCCATTATCGGTATCTTCTGAGGGATCGTTTTCTTCGAGAATATCAAGGAAAGCATTTATTACCGCAGGATCAAACTGGGAACCCGATTTATCCTTTAATTCTTCAATTGCCTTTTCCTTTGACATTCCCTTGCTGTATGGCCTGTTAGATGTCATGGCCTCATAAGAATCAGCCGCATTTAATATTCTGGCCCCTACAGGTATTTCCTCTCCCTTGAGCCCCTCCATGTACCCGTTGCCGTCATAATGTTCGTGGTGATACAGAACAAGAGGGGCAACATTAGTCAGAAATTCCACGGGCGCAAGTATCCTTTCTCCTATTCTGGGGTGCTTCTTTATTGTCTCATACTCTGCATCGGAAAGCCTGGCCGGTTTGTTAAGTACACTGTCTTTAATACCTATCTTGCCTATGTCGTGTATCAGCGCTGCGTACTCAATATTTCTAACCAGCTTCTGAGGAAGGTTCATTTTTTTTGCAATCTGCACGGCATATTCCGCTACCCTTTTAGTGTGGCCTTTTGAATACGGGTCTTTCTCATCAATTGCCTGCGCCAGTGTCTGAATAGTCCCCAGATACATTTCCTTAAGGTCGTTATAAAGCTGTATATTTTCAATAGCCACAGCAGCCTGATCTCCCAGTATGGAGAGCATTCTCATATCCCGTTGATTAAACTTCCTGCCGGTTTTTTTACTGTTTACATTCAATACACCGATTACTTTTTGTTTTACCTTGAGAGGAACCGTTATAAACGAATTTGAGGCATACTTTTCCTTTGAATGCCTCATAAATCTTACGTCGCGCTCTATATTCTCACAGAAAATCGGCTTTCCCTCCTGAGCCACACGCCCTGATATACCCTCGCCGATATTCATGTGCGTATGATCAACCACATCATCGGACAAGCCCCTGGCGGCCACAATTTCAAGTTCATTTGTAGCCTTTTTTATAAGCATCAGGGAACCCATTTTCGTGTTCAGAAGCTCGGTTGAGTAATCTACAATAAGCTTACAGAAGTTCTCAAGGTCATCCACCTTTGTGTGGGCCATCCCCAGCTCCTGAAACCTTGTAAGAAGAGCTAGAAGGTTATCCAGGTCTTCAATATAGCTTCTGTTTCTCTCCCTTTCTCTTTTCAAACTGTCGATAAGGTAAAGATTGTGTCTCTTTTCCCTCATCAACTGAAGTATCGCAACAAAGAGCAATACCACGGAAAGCGAAAGAACTATAAGTAATATGTTATAGGGCATTACCTTTTTTTCTGCGGGAGATCAGACCCGCCTTTCATAATCTTCAATCGTTTAAATATGAAATCTCTTTCATTGAAGATTTTACGGAAGCGCCATCATTGAAAAAACCATTACAAACAATGCAACTGTTTCAACAATTCCCAGAACCATTATATACTGTCCAAAGCCTTTCCCGGTTTCCGCCAGCGCATCGCAGGCCCTTGCGGCTGCCTTTCCCTGCATATAAGCGGAAGCCCCCATCGCAATACCGGCCGCAAACCCCATTATCATCTGCAGTGTATAATTAGCTCCTGTAGCCGGCAGCTGCGCACCAATAATTTCATTACGAAGAAGAAATCCGTATATCGTCTGAGTCAACGGAGCTCCCACAAATGCGACCATTGTAAAGGGCGCAGACTTGTTTCTTAGAAAAGCCTTCTTCCATGAACCGACCGCAGCCATTGCAGCCACACCAGTTCCCAGCGCGGATCCCGCCGCAGCAAAAGCCAAAGATAAACCTGCATCACCAAGTCCCTCTATCATCACAAACCTCCTGTTTTATTTATAAACATAACAACCACCTTCATTACCTGAAAGGCCGGTATTTTTTACCGGTCCACTCCATGCCCAGCTGCCCGGAAAACTCCAGCAGATTGAGCCTTATACCATGAACTATAACCGACATTAAACAAAGAAGAATATTTAAGCCGTGCCCTGCAAAAAGAATTGTTGCAGAAATCAAACCGCCCCAGGCCCCGCCCAATCCCACACCTGCTGCAAATTCATTACTGGCAGCTGCAACAACTACCGTAGCATAACCAACGGCAAAAAGCCTGATGTAGGAAATAATATCCGTAAAAGAACTGATTATATCAAGGGGGAGATTTCCGATTGTCTTAAGGATTCCCTTTGCCACGTTTCTCTGAAAATTGGAAAACAGAAGAACCGCCGCCGCCCCGGTGATACCCAGGGGAACTGCAAAACCTGGAAGCGGGCGATTAAGAACAAGCATTCCGGCCAGAAAATAGGCAGCCCATAAAACTGCCACCCATCCCAACTCTGAAATTGCCTTTAGTGTATTTATTAAATTAAAAGCCCTCATCATACGGGCAATGGAAAGATGAACTACCCCTATTATAAACGTTAGAAAAATTACAAAGTCCTGACTGCCTTCTACAAAGCTGCCTATCCTGTCAATTGACACAGAATCAAAAAAAGGCAGCCTTGCAATCGTCTCAGAACCAAACCAGGTCCCGGTCAAAGCTCCCCAAAGGACGGTTGCACCGCTCAATAAATAAAACAGGGAAAAAGGCTCGGAAGGGGCTTCTCTGAACTTCCTCCTTAAGAGATATGTAGCTGCTATGAAAATTAACCCGTAACCGGCATCTCCTACAATCATTGCAAAGAAAAGGCTGAAAAAGACAAGAAACCAGAAACTTATATCGAATTCTTTATACCCCGGAACAGTACCCATAAAATTAAAAACAGGTTTTACTATGTCAATCCAACCCGGATTTTCAACCAGGGTCGGAACATCGTCATCATCCGAAGGTTTCGATACAGCTATCCCCCATCCGTTTTTTTCCGCAGTCTCTTTAACCTTTGATACAAGCTTTACCGGGCAAAAACCCTGAAGGCAGGCAATAGACTCCTCGTAAAACATTCCATGTTTCACTTTCATAAACTCAATCCTTTTTTTAAGGGAATCTCTGTATCCGGCTAAACCCTCGAAATATTTCCCGTAATTTTCAAGTAAGTTCTGAGTATTGGAAATTTCTTCTCTTATCTGCTCAATTTCGCTGTTTATTTTCTGCAGTCCCATTTCAGGGAGTTCAGCTTTTCTTATGGAGGAGGACTCTTTTCTTAAATCATCTTCTTTATCCCGGGTAATATGTGCCAGGTGGAGTATTTTGCCTGATTTGTTTATAACATAAATCATTCTGTCTTTATCTATTTTTTTCAGCTCTTTTACATTGCTGATATAAAGGCCGACATAAACGCCAGCCCCGGCCAGGATTTTCAAATCTGACTTTGAAATTTTACCCCACTTTGAAAACCAGCTTTTCTGAAGGTTCAACTTTTCCAGGCGCTCTTCGAGTTTTTCCCTTTTTTCTTCTAGCTTTAAAATTTCAGCGCACTTCTGATCTACCTTCTCATCCTCAAGCTCTTCCTGCCTTCCGGAAGGCTGCAGCGACTCCAGAGATTTTTCCGTAAGCGATAATTTTCCTGACAGTTCATCAATGTTTTCGGAATAGGGCTTACGCAGGTGCGATACGTGAACAACGCCAAGACCGCGCAGCTTCTCAAGAGCGGAATCAGTCTCTTTTCTTGAAAGCATAACAGTAATTTTCCGCATTTTAACAATCATTTATCTGCACTTCTCCTATCCTTTTATTTTTTTCTTTGCAATTTTACCCCTGACAACAGCAGCGGTTCTGCGTTCCCCGAGATATATCTGAATAACCCTAATATTCTCCTGGGCCTCAGGGATTTTTATCTTCTCAAAAAGATTTACCCGCTGATTTGTTATATTAAGCTCTCTTTTTAAAGCCTCAAGTTGTCTTTCCAATATAATACTCCTGGCTCTGAAAGTTATCATTTCCTTAACGGACTCCACAGCAGCATCAAACCACAGAGGGGTGCTGAATAAGTCATACTCCTTCTCTTTGAATTCAGCCTTTTCAAAAACCGGCAGATCCACCCCTGCGATACTCTCTCTTCTTGTCAGAACCGACTCCAGGGTTATAATTTCATTTAACGGATTTTCCCGCGCAAAAAGATCTACCCATTCGTCAATCTTTTTCCTGTACTCGTCTCTTTCTTTTTCAAGCTTGCTGATTTCCTGTCGAACTTTTATGATCTGTCTCTGAAGCTGCTTTTTCTTAAGTTGCAAAGTCGGAAGATACCGCTCAAACCTTGCAAGTGAATCCTTCTGCTTCTTTAATTCCTGCTTTGTTATTTTAACCTTCGTCATCTATCTCTTTATCTTCTTTTTCTTTTTTTTGCCCCGGCCAGAATTCATTAATTAAATCGCTCCGGAAATTCGTATCCTCAGGCTCAAAACATTCAGAAAGTATCCGCCAGCCATTATCCAGGGCTTCTTCAAGAGGAACATTTACATTTAAATCCATCATTTCAGACTCAAAAAGCTTGCCGTATTTGAGAAGCTTCTTATCCCAGGGGCTCATTCTGAAGCCCATTGAACGCTTTTCCTCCGTATCCCTGTACTGGGCATAAAGCTGAATCATGCCGTCAATAATAGGGCGATGGTCCTTCCTGGTTTTATCGTTTACCTGCTGTTTAAGCCTGCTTAATGAACCGAAAGGCTCTATCCACCCGCCCCTGAGATAAAACTGGCCTTCCGTAATATACCCGGTATTGTCAGGCACCGGATGGGTGACATCATCACCGGGCATGGTGGTCACTGAAAGAACTGTTATTGACCCCGCATCTTCAAAATCAACCGCTTTTTCATACCTTTTTGCCAGCTGGCTGTAAAGATCCCCGGGATATCCTCTGTTAGAAGGCACCTGTTCCATGGTTATTGCAATCTCCTTGAGAGCATCGGAGTAATTAGTCATATCGGAAAGAAGCACTAATACATCCTTGCCCTGAAGCGCAAACTTTTCACCTACGGCAAGGCACATGTCGGGAACCATCAGTCCTTCAACCACCGGATCCGAGGCGGTATGAACAAAAAATATTGAATGAGCAAGCGCGCCTCCCTCTTCCAGCTTGTTTTTAAAGAAAAGATACTGATCGTATTTTAAGCCCACCCCTCCCAGGATTATCATATCAGCCTCCGCCTGCAGCGCTATACGGGCAAGCAGCTCATTGTAAGGCTCACCGGAGACAGAAAATATTGGGAGTTTCTGGGAAACAACAAGAGAATTAAACACATCAATCATGGGGATATTTGTTCTTATCATTCTTTCAGGAATTATACGTTTTACAGGATTAACCGTAGGCCCTGAAATCTCAATTGTGCTCTCATTCAGACCGGGCCCTTTATCTCTCGGATTGCCGCTTCCGTCAAATACCCTTCCCAGCATATCATCGGAAAAGCCGACTTTCATCGGATGACCCAAAAATATCACCTGGTCATTTGTTGATATTCCCTTTCCCCCGGAAAAAACCTGCAGCGAAACCAGATCTTTCTCAACTTTTATAACCTGAGCCAGAGAGGTTCCCCTTCTGCTTCTTACCTCAGCAAGTTCCTCATAAGCCACCCCCTCGGCTTTTACCGTTATGACATTTCCGACTATGCTTAAAATTCTGCTATGAACCTTTCTCATTGTTTTTCCTCTTGTTTCTTTAATTCCTTGAGAAAACTGTCTATTTTCTTTTCCTGTTCTTTATATTCCCCGGAATCCTTCTCGGTATAATTCCAGTCGATAAAAAGCGCTCTCAGGCGGTTAAACATCTTTCTTGCCTCTTCCTTTTCTGAAAATTCAAATACCGTATTAAGAATATAATCAAGCTTGTCAAAGACGTATCTCTGCCTATCAACATCCGTAGCGGCGTCCTGGGGATTAAACCCGTTCTGCTGAAGATATACGGCATCAAGGAACTCCGCCTTTAAATATATCTGAAAATCATCAAGCGAGGTTCCCTCCTCTCCGATTACCTTCATCATCTGATTTACTTCATCTCCCTTTTTTAAAAAAGTTTTTGCGTTTTCTACTTTTTTCTCATCAAGAGGTGTGCTATACCGCGACCAGCTCTGAAGGGGGCCTACTGCCGGAAACTTCCGGGCATTAGCCCTTTCTTGAGACAAGCCGTGAAAAGCGCCCACAACCTTAAGTGTAGATTGAGTAACCGGCTCGTCAAAATTACCTCCCGCAGGAGAAACCGTTCCTCCAATTGTAAGGCTTCCCGTTTCATTAAACGGGAGCTGAAACTGCCCCGCCCTTTCATAGAACTCCGCAATTCTGGATTCCAGGTACGCGGGGTATGCTTCTTCCCCGGGTATTTCCTCCAGTCTACCGGATATCTCTCTCATAGCCTGGGCCCAGCGGGAAGTGGAATCAGCCAGAAGCAAAACATCCAGCCCCATCTGCCTGTAATACTCACCAAGAGTGGTGGCTGTATAAACAGAAGCCTCCCTTGCAGCCACAGGCATTGAGCTTGTGTTGCAGATTATAATTGTCCGCTCCATAAGCGAACGCCCAGTCCTGGGGTCTTCAAGCTCCGGAAACTCCCTGAGGGTTTCCACAACCTCCCCGGCTCTTTCTCCGCATGCTGCTATAATAACCACATCAATATCAGCATAACGGCTGATAAGCTGCTGAAGAACAGTTTTTCCCGAGCCGAAAGGACCGGGAATGCAGTAAGTCCCTCCTTTTGCCACCGGAAAAAAAGTATCAAGAATCCTCATTTTTGTAACAAGCGGTTCAGTCGGTGTGAATTTCTCAACATAATTTGAAATGGGTATTTTTACCGGCCATCTGAATGTCATCTTAACTTCTGTTTCATTACCGTTTTCATCTTCCAGCAAGGCAATCCGGTCTTTTATTTTGTAAGAGCCTTCCCCAGCCAGCTCTTTAACCTTTATGCTGTTAGAAGAAATTGAAAAGGGAACAAAAATATGATGCTTGAATATTCCTTCCTGTACATACCCCAGGGGCTCCCCGGGGGAAAGGTTTTTTCCTTCAAGGTTTTTCCCGGGAGTGAAGTCCCATTCTCTGCTGCTGTCGAGAGCATCGAGCTGCTTACCTCTAGGCAGAAAAACCCCAAACTCTTCTGCCAGATCATGAAGCGGGTTCTGCAGCCCGTCATATACCTGGCCAAGCAGTCCGGGCCCAAGCTCAACCGATATCATATCCCCCGAAAAATCCACCTTGTCTCCCACCCTTAAGCCTTTTGTGTCTTCAAAAACCTGCATGAAAGCGGTATTGCCGGTTATACGAATAACCTCGCACATCAAACTTTGATTTTCTGTTATTGCAAAGCCCACTTCATTCTGAGATGCGCTTTCTTCAAACTCAACTGTTATCATATTGCCGCTGATCGCAACTATTTTACCTGATTTGCTCATCTTTCACCTCTATAAGTTTGTTAAATTCTTCTTTTCCCTTTTCCTTGTTAAATTCACTCATCCTGCACAGTATCTGCAGCCTTAAAAAATAAGCGAATACTGCTTCCCGGCTGAAAACATGGCCGGCCGCAATATCTTCAATCATTTGCCAACGCAGAAAAAAAAGCTTCTTTTCTACTTCAAGCGGATTACCCTCAAGCAGATCTGCGCTCAAGACCAGTCTTGAACGATGCTCCTTTTTTTCCCCGCCCCTGCTTCTGCGATATTCGGCGAGCTCGCTCCTTAAACTTTGCTCAAAATCAAAATACCTTTTCAGCATGCCGTTCTCATGAGGCTCCCTCAAATTATCCAGTTCAGCCTCTCTGAGATTTTTGAGGTCTGAGAAACTCAGCCATTTGCCTGCCTCCTCCAGAAAACTATTTTTTGAAATATCAGGCTCTTCCCCGAAAGTTAGCTCCGGAAGCTGGGCAATCAGATAATAATATTTATCCATCCTTCTGCGCTGAAATCATTGAAGATAGTGATGGATTAAGAAATACCGCCAGAGCTTCGATAATGCCTTCGTCTGAAAAATCGTAATGAGTATCACTGCCTTCCACACCTATCTGAAAACCCTTATTGATTGCAAAAGAGCTTTTAATCACAAACTTTCTTTTAGCCTTATCCTTAACCCTGGAAAGAACCAATTTCTCCACTTTATCTTTTTCGTCCTCATTGACAAGAACCTCCAGGTTTTCCTCTTTCTTATCATTCCATCTGGTGATAAGATTGGATAAAATGTCAGCCAGAACCTGAGAATTCAGGGCTTCATCAACCTCCTGCTTTAAAATACTATCGAACATTTCCATGAGTTTTTCTCTGACTGAAAGTATCACATTCCTGGCAGCCTGCCTGACGGATTTTTCAGAGTTTACGCGAAACTCCTCAGCCTTTTTTTTACTTTCTTTTATTATATCTTCAGACTCTTTCTCAGCCTCCCGGATAATCTCTTCCTTCCTGCTGCGGGCTTCAGAGATAATTTTATCCGCTTCCTGGCGGGCCTCCTCCACCCCCTCCTTCTTTACCTTTTCTATTAAATTCTCAAGATTTACATCCATGCGTCCTCCTTTTTTGAATGTTAATTATAAATAAATAAAGAATATAATGCAAAAGAAATGTAACCTGAGAATCACTCCTCATCCGAAAACATACTTCCCATATAAACGATAACAAAAACAATAGGCGCAAAAAAGAATTCAGGGCTTTTGAAAACTCATTAGGGGCATCAGAAGAATTATAGATGAGCAAAATTAAAAACCAATCTCTCTGAAATGCTGTGGTCTTTAAAACAAAGCCCCCTCAAACAACGTTTGACACATAAGAACGAATTTTGTTTAATATACCAAAAAAAGAGGAGAATAAAATGAAAGAAGAACAAACACTGATTTTAATAAAGCCGGATGGGCTGCAAAAATCGCTTACTGGAAACATATTAACTAAACTTTCAGAGGCAAAACTATATATAGTAGGAGCAAAAGTTGTTAAAGTTTCTGACAAGCTGGCTTACACGCACTATAAACACCTGGCTAAAGAGCCTTTTTTTGATGAATTAACAAAATATATAAAAGGCGAATTACATGGAAAGAAATACCGCAGGGTGCTTGCCCTTGTATATAGAGGCGAAAAAGCAATAGCAAAAGTGAGAAATCTTGCCGGAGCCACAAACCCGGAAGAAGCCGAGCCTACAAGTATAAGGGGATCTTACGGCAGAATAACAACGGAAGGAGTATACGAAAACGTTATTCACGCTTCAAGCAGCACGGAAGAAGCCGAACGCGAAATAAAACTCTGGTTTTCGCCGGAAGAAATTGTTGAAAACATATACCCTGTAAAAGATAAAGGCGGAGAGAAGGTTTGGGAAACCACCTGCGAAGACACTCAAAAACCCGCATAAGTGTTTAAATCCATAAAGCCGAATAAAACCCTTAAATACTTTACCGAACACATAGAAACCGCAGAAAATGCCCTGCAGGAATTAAACAAAACCTATCAGGCCTATCTTGAAAATGAACACAAAAAAGCAAATGAGTTTTCATACAAGGCGCACATGATTGAAAAAGAAGCAGATCTGATAAGAAGACGAATAATAGAACATCTGCAAATGAGTTCTTATCTGCAGAATATTAGAAAAGACATAATCAAATACCTTGGAAAACAAGATAACATAGTAGACCGCACAGAATCGGCATGCGATTTTCTTATAACACAAAAACCTATCGTTCCTGAATGTTATAACGCAAACATACTTGCGGTAGCAAAGCTTACAAAAGAAGCGCTTGTTCCACTAAAAGAAGCTGTTATAGGTTTATTTACTGACTACTCCAAAATAAAAACTTCTATCAGAAAAGTTAATGATTATGAAGAAGAAATTGACGGTTATGAATGGCATCTGACAAAAAATATTTTCAACAACAAAAAACTTGAAACTGCTCAAAAAATACATTTAAAAGAACTTGTTTTTCATCTGACTTCAATCTCTGACGTAATTGAAAATGCTGCCGACTTACTTGACTCCATTGCTGTAAAAAAAATAATTTAACCAAACATACCTTTTTTATTTTTACAGCGTTTAAAAAGACTACACGGTATTTTTTAACATCCGGGATGTCATATTTCCTACGCAAGATGCAGGAAAAAGGGAGCTAAATCCATATTTTAGATAATCAGGAGAATCGCCTGTATTCAAACCGGCCTCTTTCCAGGACAAGAAATTCGCCCGGAAAATTGAATTCCGGCACGATATATATTTCACGCGTTTTTTTTTCCCACTTAAAGAATTTTTCATACTTCAAATGGGCGTGGCCGGCAACAACAGAATCATACCCATAATTTTTTATAACATTTTCAGCTCCTTCAGTAATCATTTCGGCTATTACCCGGTCCGCTGCCGCATTGTTTTTACCTATTTTTTTTATCTTATCAACCAGAGTAATCGCAGCGCCGGCTGGTAATCTTTTAAAAACAAAAAAAGAAACCGGAGATCTTATGAAAAACCTCCAAAGCTGGTACCATACATCCCTCTTTGCAAGACCGTCTCCATGCTCAAAAAACACATTCTTCTCACCTGACCTCAATACAGCGGATTTGCCCACATAATGCACACCTGAGTGTTTCTTGAAATAATCCCCTGCGGTGAAATCTCTGTTTCCATAAATAAAGTGAACCCGTCTGCCGCTTTTAGAAAAATTCTTTAACAGGCTCAGACCCGGATTGTATAATTGATCGGTCAGATTAGGGTGCTCAAACCAGTACATATACATATCCCCAAGTATGTAAAGATCACTGCATACAGGCTTTACCGATTCCAGAAATTTTTCTAAATCCCTGTAATCCTCTTTTTTACGGGAAATTTTAAGATGAAGGTCTGATGTTATTACTGAAGTCAATTCTATTTCGAATAACTGACTACTGCGCTTGTGACTTCTTCATAATCACGGAGCACTACGGAAAAGCCTACATCATTTTTCGAGAACACCATATATACATAGTCATCAGTTTCATAGGAATATTCACCATTCAATGAATAATTTTTCGGAAAGAATTTGTCCTGATAAAAATTTTTTATATTCTTCATACCCTCGGAAGTCTCATATACGAGGGTAATTATACCGCCACTTATGTCTGACTGCACATTTTCAGCATTAGAATAAATATAATCCCGGTTAATATCGATAGACTCTTCCGGAATTTCATATTCATTATGATGATGTAAAACGTGCTCTTGCTCAATAGATATGATTTTGCTTATAAAATTCTCATCAGCACCTTCTATAAAGAATATATATATCAACCCCGCAATAACAAAGAGTATCAGTAAAATCGGAAACCAGGACTTTTTCTTTTTCTTTATCTTTATATTTTTCACAGGCTTCTTATCCGAAAACGTACCAGGCGCTTCGTAATCCGGGATATCATCTTCATCAATTTCTGAGAAAACGCCTCCCCCTCTTTGACTTTTTCCTTTACTGTCAATCCCTTTGGCTTTTTTCACTCCAGGTTCATCGGATCTCTCGACAAATTCCGCCCCCTCTTCATCTCCCAAATCTACTGTTTCTTCACTGTCCTTGTCTTTGAAGTTAACCCCCTCTTCGAAATCATCATCCAACATTTCAACCCCCTGTTCGTCTCCGGTAAGATTCTTTTCAAAGTCTAATTCATTTAACCCCTCATCATCCAAATCAACATTAAGACCCTCAAGCTCATCATCCAATTCTTTTTCCAAAGAAGATATATCCCTTTGAGCAGAATCATCGTCACTGTTTTTTACGAGTTCTTCTTCATTAATATCTAAATCGACTTCATTTTGTTCGTCAAAATCAAGAGGATTTTTTTCCTCACTGACCGATTCGGTTTTTTCTTCTTTTGTTATTTCTGTCTCTTCCTTTTCCCCCTCCAACTCTAAATTTTCTTTTCCAAATATCCCATTATCTGTTTTTTTCCTACCTTCTGACGAAGACTCGACGCTTTTTCCTTCCGTCTCTGTATATTTTGTGTCATCTTCTTTAATTTCTCCGCTTGCCTCAGTTTCCTGTATTTCCTGCGCATCTTTTTGTGACACTCCAGAAGCCGGCTTTTCTTCCACGCCATCCCCGGGAGAATCTACACCGAGATCACTAAAATCCATCTCGTCAAGATCTATCTCTTCCTCTGCTTCTTTTGCCGCAGGTTCAGAGATGCCGGGGGCTTCTGCTTTCTCCCGGCTCTTTTCAGGCTTTTCTTCCTGCAGTTCAAATTTGTCGAGGTCTATCTCTTTATCCCCCCCTGAAATCCCGGAACTCTCTTCCTTTTTCTCA
>Ga0207421_10001620_pt1 | contig 28624 bp, 27 predicted proteins | sample SodLakKL_010_SED_4_FD_187542 | JGI IMG/M metagenome (GOLD analysis project Ga0207421, IMG submission 187542) | Alkaline sediment microbial communities from Lake Tanatar, Kulunda Steppe, Russia - 8KL_010_SED (SPAdes) (version 2) | ecosystem: Environmental > Aquatic > Non-marine Saline and...
CCGGGCGAACTCGTCCTGGATGTGGATCACGTAGGGACAGTGCTTGCAGAGGAACGCGACGAGCAGCACCGGTGCGTCGGCGACGTCGGCCAAGGAGACGGTGGTGCCGTCCGTCACCTCGCGCAGGGCGAGGTCGGGTGCGGGGGTGCCGAGGTCGAGCATCTGTGAGGGGGCGGCCATCAGGGGTCCTTCGTGGTCGGGGTGGTGCGGCTGCGTTGCGCATCGGTGTACCGGACGGCGGTGCGGATCACCACGAGACCTCCAGGGCACCACTGGCGTGCACGATGGCGCGTTCATCCGGAGCCAGGTAGGTGGTGGCTTCGCGTTCCTCGATGATCGCCGGTCCGGTGATCTCGTCACCCGGTCGCAGACCGGGACGCCACCACACGTCCGCGTCGACCGCGCCGTCGGCGGTCGTGACCTGGCGTCGTCCCCGGTGGGGGTCACCGGTCGGTTCGATGGCGGGCACGTCGTCCCACGTCAACGCCGCCGGGGCGGTGGCCTCGGCGCGGACGGTGACGACCTCGATCGGATCGCCCGGGCGGGCGAAGCCGTTGCGTTCGTGGTGGGCGACGTGGAACCGCTCGGCGATCGTGGCCCAGTCGTCACCGGGGTCGTAGGTGACCGCGGTCTCGTGGGCCTGCCCGACGTAGCGGACGTCGAGGAGCAGCGAGATGGTGACGTCGTCGCCGGACAGTTCCGTGCGCGCATCGTCGGCGACCTCGTCCGCGAGACGGGCCAGGTCATCGATCTGAGCCTCGGCCAGTGGGGTGCTGCGGGCCCGGTCGGCCCGCCGTGGGCTGAGGAGCAGGCCGAACGCGGAGAAGACGCCGGCGTAGGGTGGGATCACCACGCCGGCCATCTGCAGCCCCCGCGCCAACGAGGTCGCGTGCAGCCCCCCGGCGCCACCGAACGAGACCAGGACGGCGTCACGGGGATCCGCGCCCTCCTCGACCGACACGACCCGGATGGCACGTGCCATGTGGGCTTCCGCGACCTCGATGATGCCGAGTGCGGTCGCCCGGGCATCCAACCCCGCACGGTCACCGAGGTCGGTCAGAGCCCGCTCCGCGGCGTCGGCATCCAACTCGACGGTCCCAGCCAGGTTGCCGGCCGGATCGATGCGTCCCACGAGCAGGTGCGCGTCGGTGACGGTCGCATCGGTCCCACCGCGCCCATAGCAGGCCGGGCCGGGATCGGCGCCGGCACTGTGCGGTCCGACCCGTAGTGCACCGCCGCCGTCGACCCAGCCGATACTTCCTCCCCCCGCACCCACCGTGTGGATCGCGACGGCCGGGAGCCGACACGGCAGCCCGTCGATGGCGCGCTCGTAGGCCACGTCCGGGCGACCGTCGTCGATCCGGCACACGTCGGTGGAGGTGCCGCCCATGTCGAACGACACGACGTGCGGGAGATCCAGTGCCCGTCCGAGCGCGGCGGAGGCCACGACCCCGCCCGCCGGTCCGGACAGCAGCACCGCGGCGGGCAGTTCCGACGCCGCATCGATCGACATCAGGCCACCCGACGAACGCATCACCTCGATGTTGTGGGGGAGGTCGGCATCCGCCGCACGGTCCCGGAGTCGTCGCAGGTAGCCCGCCACGACCGGGGTCAGGTACGCGTTGAGCACGGTGGTCGACAGGCGTTCGAACTCGCGGAACTCACCGGAGACGACGTGGGAGGTGGAGACGGCCACATCGAGGTGCTGCCGGATCCGCTCGGCGAGGTGTCGCTCGGCGGTCGGATCCTCGTAGCCGTAGAGGAAGCTGATCGCGACGGCGCCGGGGTCGTAGGCGGCCAATCGCTCGAGCAGGTCGTCGACGGCGGCCGGGTCGTCGGGTGCCACCTCGAAGCGGCCGGGGCGGTCGACCAGTGGTGCGGGGCGGTCCACGAAGCTGTCGTAGAGGCTGTGGCGGTCCTGGCGGCCGATCTCGATCAGGTGGGCGAAACCGACATCGGTCACCAGGGCGGTGCGAACGCCGCGGCGTTCCAGCAGGGCGTTGGTCGCGACCGTGGTGCCGTGCAGGAAGGTGGGAACAGCGGCGTCACCGAGCAGATCGCGCGCGCCGGTGATCACGCCCTCGCTCTGGTCCGCGGTGCTGGAGGTCTTGCCGATGTGCAGCAGCGAGCCGTCCCAGTGGGCGAGGTCGGTGAAGGTTCCACCGACGTCGACACCGAGGGTCATCGCTCATCCTCGTCCGGGTCGGGGAAATCGTCCGGGTCGGGGAAGTCGTCGGGGTCGGGGAAGTCGTCGGGGTTGGGCTCGTTGAGGAACCCGGCCGGGTGTCCGTGCGCCTCCGCGTAGGTCCGCGCCACGTCGTCGTGCGGCAGGACGCTGTTGCAATCCGTGCACTGGCCCCAGCGGCTGCGTTCGCCGAACTTGCCGGCGGTCGACACCCGCCGGAACAACGGGGACAGGAAGAACGGGACCCCGACGCCACCGTGACGACCCAGCATGGCGACGTAGACGTCCTGTGATGCCTGCGCACCGCACTGCGGGCAGTGGTCGATGGTGATGCCGACGTACTGGATCGGGGTCTGTTTGGCGAACCATCCTTCGGTGATCGGGTTGATCCGAGGGAACCGCGCCACACCGTGACCTTGTCGTTCGAGGAGGGACGTTGCCCGCTGGCGTGGACCCGATCGGATTCGAACCGACGACTTCTGCCATGCAAAGGCAGCGCTCTGCCAGGCTGAGCTACGGGCCCTGGCGTCGCGCAGGATACGCGACGGATGGACGCCACCTCGACGTCGCGCGGCGCGACGGGGCACACTCCGCACGCTGTCCCCGCTGCGGGACATCGCTGCCCTCGCTCCGCGACGCCTCCGCCCCCGAGAGATCACCGTGACCCTGTCGAGTCCACCGCGACCCCGCGGTGTCGTTGCTGCCGGACACCCCGACACGGTTGCCGGGGCGATCGAGATGCTGCGTGCCGGTGGGAACGCCTACGACGCCGCGGTCGCCGCCGGGTTCGCGGCCGCGGTCGCTGAACCCGGTCTGTCGTCGCTGGCCGGGGGTGGGTTCCTGTTGGCGCGCACAGCGGGATCCGACGGACGGCGTCCCGAGGAGGTGCTGTTCGACTTCTTCGTCGACACGCCGGGTCGTGGCCGATCGGGCGCGGCATCCCCGCCGGAACTGACACCGGTCGTGGTGCGGTTCAAGGGCGCCGACCAGGTCTTCCACACCGGGCACGGATCGGTGGCCGTGCCTGGCTGCCTCGCCGGCTACCTCCACGTGCACGAGCGTCTGGGACGACTCCCACTCCGTGACGTGGTGGCTCCCGCCGTGCGTTTCGCCCGCGAGGGGGTGGTCATCGGACCGCAGCAGGCGGCGGTCGTCCGACTGCTCGAGCCGATCCTGACCGTCACCGAGGAGGGCCGCGCCCGTTACCTCGTGAACGGTGCCGCCTACACCGACGACGCGGTCATGATCAACGAGCCACTGTCGGCGTTCCTGGCCGCCATCGGTGATGGCGAGATCCGGGGGTTCGACGACCCGGAACTGGCGGCGCTGATCGAAGCGGACATGCTCGCCCGAGGGGGCGTGATGACCGCCGAGGACCTCCGCAGTTACCGGGTGGTGGAGCGCACACCACTGGCTGCCTGGCACCGTGGGGCACGCTTCCTGACCAACCCAGCGCCCTCCTACGGCGGCACGCTGATCGCCCGTGCGCTGATGGCGCTGTCCTCCCAGGGAGCCGTCCCGGCCTACGGGTCCGGCGCCGCGTTGCGTCAGCTCGCGGACACGCTCGACGAGGTCACCCGTTTCCACACCACACCCCGTTTGACGAGCAGCAAGGGCACGACCCACGTCAGCATCGCCGACGATGAGGGCAACCTCGCGTCCATGACCACGTCCAACGGCAGCTGCAGTGGTGTGATCCTGCCGGGCACCGGGGTGATGGCCAACAACATCATGGGGGAGGCGGACCTGCATCCGGCCGGCTTCCACACCGCCGAGGCTGGTGAGCGCGTCGGATCGATGATGTCGCCCAGCATCCTGCTGCCCGCCGACAGCGAACCGGTCGTGCTCGGCTCCGGCGGCAGTGAACGCATCCGCAGCGCGATCACCCAGGTGCTGGTCGCGCTCCTCGATCACGGCCTGTCGCTGCCTGAGGCGGTCGCCGCGCCCCGGATCCACTGGGACGGAACGACCGTCCAGGCGGAACCGGGGTTCGCTGCGCAGGCGCTCGAGGAGCTGGAGGCGGACCGTCCCATCAATGTCTGGCAGGAGACCGACCTGTTCTTCGGTGGTGTCCACGCCGTGCGTCCGTCGGGTGTGTGCGTCGGTGACGGGCGCCGGGGGGGCAGCACGGCGACCGCCTGAGTGCGCGCTCATGTGGAGGGAAGGGTCGATCAGGGAGGCACGGAGATGGGTTCCAACGGCACGTTCGATGGCAACCGGGACGCCATGGTCGAGGTGCTGCTCGGTGACGTCCTCCCTCGGGGATTTCGTGTTCGGGGTGTCGTCCAACTCGTGGGGACGGCGGGCCGCCCACTGACCAGGCAGGTCCCTCGAGGTGATGACGGATAGCCTGGAAGGCGACGGAACCCCGCCGGTCCCGGGTCGTGACCGACCCTGGTCGCACCAGGAACCAGCCAGGAGCTCAACGATGCGTGAAGCCGTGATCGTGGACGCCATCCGCACCCCCGTCGCCAAGGGCAAGCCCGGTGGCGCGCTGTCCGGGTGGCATCCGGTGGACCTGCTCGCCGAGACGCTGCAGGCGCTCGTGCAACGGACGGGCATCGATCCCGCGATCGTCGACGACGTCATCGCCGGGTGCGTGTCGCAGGTTGGGCAGCAGGCCTTCAACGTGGCCCGGAACGCCGTGCTGGCAGCGGGCTTCCCCGAGTCGGTTCCCGCGACCTCGATCGACCGGCAGTGCGGATCGTCTCAGCAGGCCGTGCACTTCGCCGCTCAGGGCATCATGGCCGGCAGCTACGACGTGGCCATCGCCGCTGGGGTCGAGCTGATGTCGCGCGTGCCGATGGGATCGTCGGTGGCGGGGCAGGACCCGTTCGGCAACAAGATCGCGTCGCGGTACGAGGGTGGACTGGTGCCACAGGGGATCTCCGCGGAGCTGATCGCCGCCAAGTGGGGCCTGTCACGCCAGGACGTTGATGCGCTCGCCGCAGAGTCGCACCGCCGTGCCGTGGAGGCCAGCGAGGACGGTCGTGTGGACCCGGAGCTACTGCCGTTGGCCGTGGACCGCGGCGAGGGTCCGACGGGCGAGCAACTCACCCGTGACGAAGGCATCCGGCCCGGGACGACCGTCGACTCGCTGGGTGCGCTCAAGCCCGCGTTCGAGCACCCGTCGTGGAACGAACGGTTCCCGCAGATCGACTGGGTGATCCACGCCGGCAACGCGTCGCAGCTCTCCGACGGCGCCGCCGCGGTGCTCGTGATGGAGCGCGAGACAGCGGACGCGCTCGGACTGGTCCCCCGCGCGCGGGTCCACGCCATGACGGTCGCGGGCGACGATCCCGTGATGATGCTCACCGGGGTCATCCCGGCCACGGAGAAGGTGCTCGACCGCGCGGGTCTGACCATCGGCGACATCGATGTCTTCGAGGTCAACGAGGCTTTCGCACCGGTGGTGCTCGCGTGGCAGGCCGAGACCGGTGCCGACCTGTCGGCGGTCAACGTCAACGGCGGCGCGATGGCCAACGGCCACCCGCTGGGCGCCTCGGGCGCGAAGCTGATGACGACCCTCATCAACGTCCTGGAACACACCGGTGGCCGCTACGGGCTGCAAACGATGTGCGAGGGTGGCGGCATGGCCAACGCCACCATCATCGAGCGCATCACCGATCGATCGAGCTGACCATGGTCCTGTTGCTCGTCCCCGCGGTGATCGTCGGCGTCTTCGTCGGGGTCACCTTCGGGTGGCAGTGGGTGCTCGCCCCCCTGCTGGGATGGGCGATGTTGACCTGGCTGATCGCGTCGTTGCGGGTCCTGGTCAGCGACGGCCAGGGACACGGTGACGACGCCGTCGGCGATGATGACGCCACGCCCATCAGCGGCAACGAGCGCACGCTGTTCTGGTGTGAGGAGTGCGGGACCGAGGTCATGCTGGTCGTGCGTGGAACGCCACGTGCGCCCAGCCACTGCGGGCAACGGATGCACGAACGCACCGAGATCCTCAACGAGATGAACTGACCCGCGGGGATCGTCGGACCGGCCGGTCTGCCGCGCGCGTCAGCGCCACTGCGTCATGAAGCCGAACCCGATGCTCAGCAACAGGAAGCCGCCGACCAGGCCCCAGTTCGAGCCGAGCAGCGGCAGGGTGGAAAGGAACGAACTCACCCCTGGCAGGTAGCCGACCAGGATGACCAGCACCCCGACGATCAGGAACGTGACCCCGGTGATCGGGACCCAGGCCGGGGACGCCTTCGGCTTGACCTCGGGCGCGTGGGTCTGGTGGGCGCGAGGGCGGTTCCTGCCGCTGCGACGGTGCTTGCTCTCCGGCATCGATGGCTCCTCGTGCAGACGGTTCCGGCTCCGTCACCACGGACCGCGACGGGTGGACGGCGGTCGATGACAGGCTGCTGAACCGGTGATGGTACCCAGCTGCCTCCGTGCCCGGCCAGCGGTCGGTGTCGCGAGCACGAGGCACCTGGAGGCATGCGGTTCGCTCGATGGGGCCGGGGCCTCTCGTCGCTACCCTCCCCCGTCCCATCGGCGTGCGGGTCGGTGCGAGCTGGACAGGGAGAGTGCCGTGACGCGGGTCGTTCGAGGCCTCGGCTGGACGCTGATCGTCGCCGGTGCCGTCGTCCTGCTGTACGTGGTCTACCTGCTGTGGTTCACGGGCCTGACCACCGACCGTGAGCAGCGCGACCTCGCCGAGGAGTTCACCCTCAACGTCCCGGCCGAACCCTCCGACACGGGGGACGGAACCGCGCCGGACGATGGGGTGGGCGAGGACGAGCCGATCGAGCTCGGCGACTCCTACGCGGCGTTGTGGTTCGAGCGCGACGGCGAGCGCATCGTCAACGACGACGTGCTGTACATGGTCGAGGGCGTCAGCCTCGACGTGCTGCGGCGGGGTCCGGGGCACTACCCGGAGACCGATCGTCCCGGCGGGCAGGGCAACAGCGCCTTCGCGGGCCACCGTACGACCTACGGCTCGCCCTTCTGGGCCCTCGATGAACTGGAGCAGGGTGACACGATCCACGTGGTTGATCGTCAGGGACGTGAGTGGGTCTACGCCTACGTGGAACAGCGTGTGGTCCAGCCGACGGAACTGTGGGTCATCGGGGATGATCCGCTCGAGACCGGCGCGCCGACGATCACGCTGACCACCTGCCATCCGCGCTTCAGCGCCGCCCAACGCCTGATCGCGTGGGGTGAGTTGATCGGCGACCCGATCGAGTCGACCGCGGATGGTGAGGCCGAGGAACGCGATGAGATCGTCGATTCGTAACCGACCTGCCGACCGGAGGTGGCGGCCATGCCGCGCTGGCTGAAGGTGCTCCTGATCGTCATCGCGATCGCGGTTGCCGTCGTGATCCTGTTCACGACCGTCTTCCCCTGGGTCGAGCAGCGGCTCGAGGACCCGACGCTGGGTGTGCTTCAGGTCTGGCGCTCACCGAGGTAGGTCGCGACCTGGGCCAGTTGTTCGCGGATCGCGGCAGGGACATCGAGGTCGGCGAGCACCCGGCGGGCGTCGGCGATCGCTGACTCGACGTAGTGTTCAGTCGCCGCGCGGGCGCCACAGGATTCGATCAGCTCGCGCAGCCGGTCCGCCCGGGCGTCGTCGAGTTCCGGATCACCCAGGTCGCGCAGCAACGCGGCTCGACCGTCCTCGTCCAACCGTGCCAGGGCCTCGGCGATCAACAGGGTGCGTTTGCCCTCCGCGAGATCCGAGGCGGTGGACTTCCCCGTCGCGCGGGCGTCACCGAAGACCCCGAGCAGGTCGTCGCGGATCTGGAACGCCCGACCGAGCGGATCACCGAACGCACCCAGGCCGGCGACGAGCTCCGCAGGCGCCCCGGCCAGCAGGGCGCCGATCTCGAGTGGTCGGGCCACGGAGTAGCGGCCCGACTTGAGCGTGGCGATGGTCAGGGCGGCGTCGCGGTCGGTCGTACCGCTGGTCGCGGCGTGCACGTCCAGGGTCTGCCCGGCCATCACCTCCTCACGGAGGGTCGTGAACCGCCGGAACGCCTGGAGCAGGGGGGTCTCGGGGACCGTGGCCTCCAGGAAGAACCGGTCGGCGTACACGAAGGCCAGGTCGCCGATCAGGATGGCCATCGCCTCCCCGAAGGCATCGCCGTCCCCGGACCAGCCGGCCGACCGGTGCTGGTCGGCGAAGATCCGATGGGTGGCCGGCCGTCCCCGCCGGGTGGCCGCCCGATCGATCACATCGTCGTGCAGCAGCGCACAGGCGTGCAACAGCTCCAGCGCGAGGGCGGGTCCCTCCACCGGCTCGAGGGCCATCCCGCCCGCGGCCTGGAAGCCCAGCAGCAGCAGGGCCGGCCGTATCCGCTTGCCGGAGGCGGTGGCATCGCGCAGTTCATCCGCGACCGGCGCCAGCAGGGGAGAAAGTGCCTGGAGCTCATCGAGCGCGGGTCGCAGCGCACGATCCAGCGCGGTGTCGATCCGCTCCTGCAGGACGAGCAGGCCGGCTGGCGGCGTGCGTCCCCCCTGGGGCTCTGTGCTCACGTGGTCGTCCTCACGGGGTGGCTGTGGTCGCGACCGTGCGTCGGTCCGCACGGAGCGTCACGGCGGGACGGGCACGGTAGCGTCCCGTAGGCTCGTCATCCCCGGTCGTCCTGGCCCGCGTGTCCCGTCGATCGCCGGTCCGTGGATGCACGGTGCCTGTCTCGTTCCGCCTCGCCAGGAGTCGCTTCTACCCGTGGCAAGCCCGCCGGATCCAACGTCCCTGGACCGCCCCTGGGTGGGGAGCTATCCGCCCGGGGTGCCACCGACGTACCGCCTCCCGGAGGTGCGACTGCCCCGGCTGCTGGACGATGCGGCCAGGGACTTCCCTGATCACGAAGGTGTGGTCATCGGACGCAACGGCCTGACCTTCGGCCAACTCCGTGACAACGTTGCGAGACTCGACCGGGCCCTGGCCCACCAGGGCATCGAGCCGGGTGACCGCGTGCTGGTCATGCTGCCGACGGGCATCTCGCTGTTCATCGTGCTCGTCGCCCTCTGGCGGCGGGGGGCGACGGTCATCCCGGTCCCGGACGACGCGGCGACCGAGCAGTTGGCTGGCGTCGCCATCGACGCCGAGGTCGTCGCGGTGATCGGCAGCGCCGAGGCGGTCACCCGCCTGCGCCGGGAGGAGACCGCCCCCCGGGTCGCCATCGTCGTCACGGGCACGGAGTGGTCGGTGGACCGGACGGGCCTGCGGCTGCCGCGGCCACGTCGGCCTCGTCGACCACGCCTGTTGCGAGGTCGCTCCGGCGTGCGCGACGTGCTGCGCCGGTCCCGTGCGTCCGAAGACCCCGCGACTGATGCGCTGGTGACGACCGACCTCGGCGATCTGCTGGACGCTGCGGCGCACGCTGCGGCCCAGTCGTTCGGCGTGGACGACGACGCCGTGCAGTTGACCGACGCGATCGCCGATCCCGGACCGACGGCCCCGGAGCCCGATCCCGAACCGTCGGTCGACGGACCCGCGCTGGTGGCCGTCGGACTCGGTCCCGGTGGCACGACCGCGGTGGAGCACAGCCATCGGACCCTGTTGGCGACCGCCTTCCAGGCGCGGCTGTGGGTCCCCGATGTGCAGGCGGCACGTGAACGGATGCTCGTCGCCGAACCGCTGCACGACATCGTGGGTCTCGCGATCGGCCTGCTGTCGGCGGTCCTGTCCGGGGCGACCACGATCCTGCTGGACGATCCGTCGCCGGCCGACCTGGCCAAGGCGATCGAACGGCACAAGCCGACCCTGCTGGTGGCCCGTAGCCGGCGCCTGGCGCACCTGCTGGACGAAGGTGACGGAGCCAAGCGTGATCTGACATCGCTCCGTGTGGTGCTGTCGGTCGGTGACGGTCTCCCGCCCGTGGTCGCCCGTGACCTGGAGCGACGCTCGGGAGGTGCCAGGTTCCGCACGGTGCGGGGTTGCGGTGACGCCGCACCCGTCACCCATGGGCAGCCGGTGTACGGCCGCGCGATCCCGACGGCGATGGGTCTGCCCGTCACCGACACGCTGGCCGTCGTGGTGGACCCCGACGATCTGAGTGTCCCCAGCGCGGTGGGGGAGGCCGGCCTGCTGCTGGTCCGTGGACCGCAGATCCCCGAGGTCGGCCCCGCCTGCGTCGACGGTCGATCGGTCGATGGCTGGCTCGTCACCGACGAGGTCGCCCGTGTGGACGAGGGTGGCTGGTTCACGGTCCTCGGGCGACGCGAGGACCTGGTGGCCAGGGGTGATGATCCCGTGCCCGCCGTAAGGCTCGCTGACGCGTTGCGCCGCCGTTCCGATGTCCGGGCCGCCGAGGTGGTCGCCGTCGATGCCGCGGTCGTGGCTGCCGTCATCAGTGCCCGGCGCCGACCACCTCATCCCGACGACCTGCTGACGTACCTGGCCACCGAGTTCGATGAACGTGCCCTGCCCGACCGGGTGGTGCTGGTGACCGAGTTCCCGCTCCGGGAGAGCGGTGAGGTCGATCGGGAGCGCCTCGAGGAACAGCTGCGGGACCTGGTGGTGGCCGGCATGCCTGCCGGGGACACGCGTGACGAGGGAGACGTGGGATGAGCGTTCGGATCCTGATCGTCGACAACTACGACTCGTTCACCTACAACCTGGTGCAGGAACTCGGTGAGCTGGGCGCCGACGTCGAGGTGGTCCGCAACGACGCGTTCGACGTGGCGGACGTGGTCGCCGATCTTCCTGATGGTGTGGTCATCTCACCCGGGCCGGGCGATCCGGGTGATGCCGGGCTGTCCAACGACGTGATCCGCGCCGTGGCCGGCCACCGGCCGATCCTCGGCGTCTGCCTCGGGCACCAGTGCATCGGCGAGGTCTACGGGGGCCGGGTGGTGCGGGCTACGGAACTCGTCCACGGCAAGACCTCGGCGATCTACCACCGGGGTGACGGGGTCCTGCAGGGATTGTCCGTCCCGTTCGACGCGACCCGGTACCACTCGCTGGTGGTCGAGCGTGACTCACTCCCGGCCATCCTGAAGGTGACCTCCGAGACGTCCGACGGCACCATCATGGGCCTGCGCCACCGAGAGTTGGACATCGAGGGCGTCCAGTTCCATCCGGAATCGATCCTGACCCGCTCCGGGATGCAGTTGCTGGGCAACTTCGTGGCGCGGTGCTCACACCGGGGTGCGGCGTAGCGCCTCGATGGCCTCGTCCAGGGTGCCGATACCGACCACCCGCAGACCGTCGGGCGCGGCGGCGAGGGCGATGTCGAGCTGTGATTCGGGGACCAGCACCAGGTCGGTGTCGAACTCCGCCGCGGCCCGCATCTTCTCCGGGACCCCGCCGACCGGTCCGACCACACCACCCGACGACAGGGTGCCGGTCCCCACGACCGTCCGCCCCCGCAGCAGGTCCTCGTCGGCGAGCAGGTCGTAGACGGTCAGGCCGACCATCATCCCGGCGCTCGGGCCACCGATCCGGGTGCCAGGCTGCAGTGCGACGTCGAACGGCAGGCGCAGTTCGTCGAGGGCGGTCTCGATGGTCACCCCGAGTCGTGCCCCATCGCCATCGGGAACCGCTGCCAGTTCCGCGGTGACCTCGCGTTCCTGCCCCGCGTGGATGATCGTCAGGGTGAGCTCGTCACCGGGGGTCGAGGTCGCGGTGATGGCCTGGAGTTCCTCGGCCCCCTCCAGCGCGTCGCCGTCGGCGGCGACGATGATGTCTCCCGGTGCGAGCAGACCGTCAGCAGGGCTGCCGGGCAGGACGTCCAGGACGACCACCTGCGTGATGATCTCGGCCTCGATACCGGCGGCCTGCGCTCCGACCGCCGCGGCGATCTCGAACTGTCGGCCGAACTGCTCGCGCTGGAGCTCGCGGAAGCGGTCCAGATCGATGTCCTGCGGGAACACCTCTGCGGCCGGTCGCAGGGACCGGTCGGGACTGAGCAGCGCGCCCAGTGCGGGGAAGGTCGGTTGCTGGCGCTGTTGGATCGTGAGCAGGGCGGTGGTCCCGTCGAGGTCGTCCACCTCGATGCCGTCGAACTCGATCAGCGGGGGGATCTCCGAGGGGTTGCCGGGCACGGTCTCCACGAACGGCAGCGGCACCACCAACCCGGCCCACAGGATGATGACCGAACTGGCAGCGTAGAAGGCGGAGCGCAGCAGCGAGGGTCGGCGACGGCCATCGTCCTGCGGCTGGTCCTCTGGCTGGCCGGTCATCGGTTCGGTCACCGGGGGGTCTCCGTCGCTTCAGCCATGGTGCGCACGGGCGGTTGGCCGCGGCGGAGCCGGCCGATCGCCGCAGCGATCTGTCGCTCGGAGACCTCGAGGTGGGTGTGCTGGTCGTCGTGGAGCACGATCCGGGTCGTGCGGCCCTGGAAGGCATCGACGAGGTCGTGGAGGTCCGCGTCCAGCGGGAGCCCCGGCAGGTCGGCGCCGGGGGCAGGGTCAGGCAGGTGGGCGCCGGGAGCGGAACCCGGCAGGTCGGCGCCGGGGTCCTCGGTCGGCGCGGACGCGGGGTCGGTCGGATCGGCCGGATCCGGGGGCTGTTCCTCGGCGGCGACGAACGGCAGGAGGTCACGCACCGTCGTGCCGTTGTAGAGGTCGTCCAACCGGCTCATCCGGTGCTCGCTACCGGCCGCCCAGACCAGGAACACTCCGATGACGATCCACCACAACGCGCCGACGAACGCCTGCGGCGCCTGCCAGAGCACGAACAGTCCGAAGCCGACCAGCGCCAGTCCCAGCGCCTGCCCGCATCGGGCGGCCCAGCGGATGGCGCGGGAGCGATCCCCGAGGATCCACCACAGCCCGGCCCGCAGGACCCGACCGCCGTCCAGGGGCGCGCCGGGAACGAGGTTGAACACCGCGAGCAACACGTTGAGCAGCGCCAGTAGTCCGGCGAGATCCGCCGCCGGTCCCGCGATGGTGGTCGGCAGCAGCTCGGCGGCAACGGACAGCAGGCCGAAGACGGCGCCGCACAGCAGGCTCACGAAGGGCCCGACGGCCGCGATCACGAACTCGTCACGAGGGCGCGCACTGTGGGCGTGCATCTGCGTGACGCCGCCGAACACCAGCAGGGTGATGCTCTCCACCTCGATGCCCCGGTGCCTGGCTTCCAGGGCATGGGCCAGTTCATGGGCCAGGATCGAGAGCAGGATCAGCACCATCCCGGCCACGGCCATACCGATCGCCGTGGTGCCGCCGTGTTCCGCCGCGAACTGGCCGGAGAAGCTCCAGACCAGCAGGACGGCCAACACCAGCAGGGTGGGATCGAGTCGGACCTCGATCCCACCGACGGTGGCGAGACGGAACGCGCGGGCGAGCATGGAAGGACGGTACCCGGCCACCCGTTGGGGGTTCCCGCCTGCGCGCGGACGGGTCGGTGGTTACCGTCGGAACGTGTCCTGGCGCCCATCATCCGTTTGGAGTTGCCATGTCCACCACCGAACTGCGCTCGGCTGCTGATCGACTGATCGAACTGCACGAGGCCGGCGAGTACGAAGCCGTGCTCGAACTGGCCGATGAGGTGAGCGCGATCGCCGATGGTGGCGATGTCGCCGACGCGGTCGTGCGCGAGTCGCTGTTCATCGCGCGGTTCCAGCGGGCGATGGTGCTCACGGAGCGCGGGGACCTCCAGTCGGCGGCGCAGGCCTACGCCGATGCGGCCGCGGTCCCGACGGATCCCGACGACCCGGACCAACGGCACGAGATCGCCATGGCCATGTTGCACCAGGGCATGTGCCTCGACGCTCTGGACGAGCCCCAGCAGGCGTTGGCGGTCTACGACCGGATCGTCCAGCGCTTCGGAGTCGCCGACGACCCGGTCACCCGTGATCAGGTCGCGCGGGCCCGGGTCAACCGCGCGGCGTCGCACCTGAACGTCGGTGATCCCACGTCGGCGCTGCAGGAGGCGCAGGAGCTCATCGACCTCCTGGACCCGACGGTGCCGCTGGAGGCCGAGCAGTGGGTGATGGCGCGACGCATCGCCGCGGCGGCGCTGCAGGCACTCGATCGCCCACAGGATGCGGTGACGATCCTGGCGGGGGTCGGTGTGATCGACCTGGACGATCCCACCGTGCGGGAACAGCAGGCGCAGGCGCACCTCGATCGGGCGCAGGTACTGGCCGACCTCGACGAACCGGGTGCCGCCGAGGATGCACGGCAGGCGGCCGACGCGATCGCGGGTTCGGATCTGCTGATCTGACCGCGTCGACCGCCCGCGCCCGGTTCCGGTCAGGCGCCGGTCTGGTCTCGGGGCTGATCATCCGCTGACGGTGCGTCGTCGGTCACCGCCGTGACCAGACGCTCGCGTGCCCGCGCGACCCGTGACCGGATCGTGCCGACGGGCACCTCGCAGGACACCGCCGCATCGGCGTACGACAGTCCGAGGACCTGGGTGAGCACGAAGGCGGACCGCTGGTCCTCATCGAGATGCCTGATGAGCCCGTGGAGCGCGACCTGTCCGGCGGGGTCGGGGCTGTCGGCGATTTCCGGGTGGGGAAGTTGCCGGCGACGTTGACGGTGACGGATCTCGTCGGCAGCGACACGACGGGCGATCGCGAGCAACCAGGTCCGGGCACTCGAGCGCGCCTGGAACCGCGGCATCGCCCGCAGCGCGCGCAGGTAGACCTCCTGGGTGAGGTCATCCGCCGCAGCCGGGTCCACGAGCGCCGCGCAGAAGCGCCACACGTCCGCCTGCGTGGCCCGGACGAACCGCGACAGGGCGACCCGGTCGCCGGTCGCGGCGGCCAGCAGCAGGCGGGTCGGATCGTCATCCATCACCGGGGAGGGTAACCCCCACGCCCCCGGCATCCGGCAGCTCGCTGTCGCCCCGGGAGGGCCGTCGGGCCCGTGCGGGGACCGCACGGCCGGAGCGAGCACGGAACCGAGACCGCCCACCGAGCGACTACCTCCTCCGAAGCGCGGTGACGGCACGAGCTGTGGACCGCACCGGCCAGACCGCTGCCCACCGCCACCCGACCGCTGCCCACCACCAGACGAGGTCGCCATCATGTCCGAGCATCGTGACGCCGTGACGTGTGCCGCTGTGCGTACATCGGTCTCGGCCGACCTCGATGGCGAGGTGGCGCCGCTCGACGATGCCGAGGTGACCCGACACCTGCAGAGCTGCGGTGCCTGCGACGGCTTCACGACGGACGCGCGGGCCATGGCCCGGCGTGTCCGGGTGGCCGCCGCGCAGGACGTCCCCGACCTGACCGCGACGATCATGACCGGCCTGACTGACGAGCCGGCCACGGCGGCGGCTCGGTGGATCCGTCGCCTGCGGGTCATCGTGGCGATGGCCGGCATCGCGCAGATCCTCCTCGCGGTGCCGTTGGTGACCGGCATGATCGGCAAAGACCTGCACCTCGGCCGTGACCTCGCCGCGCTGCAGGTGGCACTCGGCGTCGGGTTGATCCTGGCGGCCATCCAACCGCACCGGGCTGCCGGCGTGCTCCCGGTCATCGCCGTGGTCACGGGCGCCACCCTGGTGCTGGCCGGCATCGACGTGGCCACCGGCGTCGCCACGTGGACGGCCGAACTGGTGCACGTGTCCGAGTTGATCGGTGTGCTCGCCCTGTGGGCGCTGTCCCGCGCGTTGCCGGCCGCGCTGACGGCGTCACCCGTCCAGCCCCGCTGGTCCGTGGGTGCTGCATGACGCGGTCCTGGACGTCGGGTGCGGGACGGGCCACCGCCCGGCGCGGCCTCGCGGCCCTGTTCGCCGCGACGCTCGCGACCCTGGTGCTGGCGGCGACGGCGACGCCGGCCCTGGCCCACGCGTCGCTGGTCGAGGCGACACCGTCCGACCGGTCCACCCTGGACGACGTCCCCGAGCAGGTCACCCTGCAGTTCGACGAGCCGGTGACCCTGCCGACCGGTGGCCTGCGGGTCTTCGACGGCGACGCGAACCGCATCGATGACGGTGAGCTCGACGTCGGCGGGCCGGAGACCATCGGGGTCGCTCTGCCGGCCGACCTGCCGGACGGCGGGTACGTCGTGACCTACCGGGTGCTCTCGGCCGACAGCCACCCGGTCGGAGGCGTCTACACCTTCACGATCGGTGAGTCCGCCCCCATCGATGACGCCGTGGTCGCCGACCTGTTCGCCGGCGGTGGCCAGGTCGTCGGGATCATCGGGTCGGCCCTCCGCGCCATCGGGTACATGGCGGTGCTCCTGGCGACCGGCGTGGTCTTCATCACCGCTCTGATCGTGCGTCGTCCGGAGGACCGCCGTCGTGCCGCACGGCTGAGCGCGCGGGCGGCCGTGGTCGGGATCGCGGCGACCATCCTTGCGGTCCCCGTCCAGGCGATCGCCGTGACCGGGGGCGGTCTCCTCGAGGTCCTGCGGCCCGCCGTGCTGGGGGAGGTCCTGGCATCGAGCTTCGGCCAGGGGACGTTGGTCCGGCTCGTCTGGCTGATCGTGCTCGCCGTCTTCGTCGCGCGCGGCGCAGCCCTCCTGCCGAGCGCGGTCGCCGCCGCTGTGGCCCTGGGATCGTTCCTGCTCGACGGGCACCAACGGTCCGTCGAACCGATGTGGCTGCTGATGGGCAGCGGCATCGTGCACCTGGGTGCCGGAGCCGTCTGGTTCGGCGGACTCGTGCTGCTCGTGCTGCTCGTCCGGAGTCGTTCCATCGACGACGATGCGGTCGGTGCCGCACGCCTGGTCGCGCGCTTCAGTTCGGTCGCGCTGGTGTCGTTCATCGCGGTCAGCCTCGCCGGCACCGCGATGTCCTGGGCCCTGGTGCGGACGCCGAACGCGCTCATCACGACGACCTACGGCTGGACGTTGATGGCGAAGGTCGGTCTCGTCGGCCTGGTCGTGCTGGTGGCGCTCTACAACCGGCAGCGCCTGGTCCCGGCGATCGCCGCACGCGCCGTCCCGGCCGGCGGCTCGATCGATGCGGGCGATGAGGTGGTGGCCGCCGACGCGGTGGTCCGTCGGTCACGGGTCGCGTGGCAGCAGTTGCGCACGACCCTGACGATCGAGGTGTCGTTGCTCTTCGCCGTGTTGGCGGTGACCGGCGCACTGGTCACGATCCAACCCGCCGCGCAGGCGGCCGGGGTCACCGGCGCCTTCCAGACCGTCGAGGTACTCACGGACGACCTCGATGTCGAGGTGACCGTGGATCCGAACCAGGCCGGGCTCAACGCGATCCACATCTACGTGCTGGACGAGACCGGCCGACCGGCGACGGACGTCGAGGACCTGTACATCGACGTGACGTTCGTGCCAGAGGAGATCGGCCCGTTGCGTATCGAGCCCTTCTTCGCCGGGACCGGCCACTGGACGACCAACACCGAAGCGCTGGCCTTCGACGGTGAGTGGCGTCTCGAGGTGATCGCCGGCCTGGACCGGTTCACCGAGGAGCGCGCCGAGATCACCGTGTTCGTCAACCGCTGACCCCGAGCCCACACCACTGCAGACCTCCCGCGACCACGACCCGACCCCGGAGTTGCCGATGCCCTGCCTGATCCGTCCCTTCCGACGGGCCGTCCTGCTGGCCCTGGCTGCCCTGTTGGCCCTGGCGCTGCCAGCGTCGGCGCACCCTTTCGTGCGGGGTGGCGAGGCGCCGGTCGACAGCCTGGCCGAGGTGACCCTGGCGATGGCCCACGGGTGCGGGACCGAGGATGCCGGAGGTGGTGATCCGACGACCGAGATCGCCATGGAGGTGCCCGAGGACGTCCGTATCGTCGAGGTCGCGGAGGTCGAGGGCTACGCGGCCGACCTCGAGCAGGATGACGACGGCCGGACCGAGGTCGTGACCTGGACCGCGACCGATGGCGGTGTCCCGGCGCCGGACCTGCCGTTCGAGGCGGTGTTCAGCGGCGAGCCGGGGGACGAGGTCTACCTGAAGGTGTTCCAGGGCTGCGACGGCTTCTCCTACCGGTGGATCGGCACGCCCGATGAGCCCGCCGACGACCCGGCGATCCGTGTCCAACTGATCGAGGCGGATCCCGACCGCCCGGCCCCCGACCCGGAACCCGCGCCGGAGCCCGACCCCGACCCGGAGGCACCGGAGCCCGAGGATGCGGGGGAGCCGGACGATGACCCGGAGGATGCCGATGCCGCCGACGAGTCCGACGCTGACGAGGACGCCGACACGCCGGATGACGCCACCGATGCCTCCGACGAGGAACCGTTGGACGCCGCCGTACAGGACACCGACGAGGGCGGTCTGAACATCGTGCTCATCACGACCATCGTGCTCCTGGTCATCGTCACCGTCGCTGCGGTCCTGGCTGCGCGCTCCCGACGACAGGCGAGCGATGGTGATCCGCAGGATGCCTAGGTCCTCTCCGCGGTCGACCGGCGTGTCGCCGGTCCGCCGTGGTCAGCGGGTCGCCACGCTTCTCGCCCTCACCGTCGGTGCCGTGGTCCTGTCCGCGACGGGGGCGCTGGCTGATCCCGCCGTCCCGACCCACTACCGATCCACCGTGACCAGCGTCGAGGACGGCGAGGGCCAACCGGTCGACCTCGACATCGAGGTGCTGGGTGGCGACGCCTACCTGGTGCTGTCTGCACCGGCCGGTAGCGAGGTCGAGGTGCCGGGCTACGACGGCGAGCCCTACATCCGGATCCTCGCGGATGGCACGGTCGAGGTGAACGAGCGATCCCCGGCGCGGTGGCTCAACGACGCCCGCTACGGCGCCGTCGACGTGGACGTGCCCGACATCGCCGATGCCGAGGCGCCCCCGGCCTGGGAGGTGGCTGCGCGATCCGGCACCTACGCGTGGCACGATCACCGGATCCACTTCATGTCACCGACCCTGCCCTCGCAGATCGACCCCGACCTCGACGAGGTCCAGCGGGTGTGGGAGTGGGAGATCCCCCTGGTGGTCGATGATGAGACCGTGGTCGTCTCCGGGGTGCTCGACTGGGTGCCAGGATCGGGGGTGGGGGTGCCGGCGGGCGCGTTCCTCCTCGTGCTGGCGGGCGCGGTGCTCGTGGCTCGACGTGGCGACGACCTGGTCGATGCCCTGCTGGGTGGGGCCGCGACGCTGGGCATCGTGCTCGGTATCGCCACCAACACGGGACTTCCCGCCGGTGCCGACACCATGCCGGCGACCCTGGTGCTGCCGATCCTGGCGGCCGCCGCGGTGGGGTTCGGTCGGTTGTTGCGACGGCGAGGTGACCCTCGTGCGGTCTGGTTGACGGCCCTGGCTGCCGTGCCGTCGCTGGTCGTCAGCGTGCTGCTGGTCGGCGCGCTGACCCGCCCGATCGTCCCGGGGTTGCTGCCGACCGGCGTCGTCCGAACCCTGGTCGTGCTCATCGCGGCGTCCGCGATGGGGGCGCTGGTGGCGCTGGCCGGGCGGATCGCGGCAGCGACCTCGCTGGATGCTCCCCAGAACACCTGACCGGGCGCTCGTGTCGGTCCCAGACCGGCGGGTCGTCCTCGGCCTGCAACGCACGATCCGCCGCGACGGCGCGATCGGGCAGGGCCGGCTGGCGTTGACCGAGACGACGGTTCGTCGGGCCCGGGAAGCGCTGTTCCGCTTCGGTGTGGATCACACGTTCGGCGCCATCGATGCGGATCTGTGCCGCGCCGCCGACCACGACGAGCTGCAGACGCGGTGCACGCGGTCGCTCGGCCGGCCGGTCAGGCTCCGTGACCGTGATGAGCAGGCGCGTCTGATGGTGATGGCGGCGCAGCGCTCGCTCGTCCGGCCGTCGATCGCGTCGGTCCTGGAACTCGGGGACCATCAGATCCGGTGGAGCGGCGTGCTCGCGACCCGGGTCGTGTACGGGCGGGTCCAGCTGGGGGTTGCCGACCTGGTCGAACCCGGCGTCGATCCGTTCACCGCGACCGGGATCGCGGCTGCCGTCCTCCACCGCCGCTGGGGCCCGCAACGTCCCGAGCTGGAGGCCACGCACGTCACCCGTGATGACCTCGAAACCCTCCGAGCTGAACTCGTGGCACGACCGCTCGGCGAACGTCTGCTGGTTCCGGGGATCGATCCGGCAGAGACCGACCACGTCGCTGTGGCGGTGGCTGTTGCGATCGAGCTGACCGATCGCGTCGGCGCGGACGGGATCGTCGTCACGCGTGCGGAGCTGTTCCACGGCCAGGTCCTGCAGATCCTCGATGCGCTCACCCCGATCGCCACCCCGGTCGCGGCCGCTGCACCCGGACCGGCGCCCGCACCGAATCCCGGGGAGGTCGTTGCCAGGCTGGCCGGTGAGCTGTTCGAGCAGTTGGCGGGCGTGCACGGTCTGGGGCCACGGGACCTGGACCTGCTCCAGCGGGCTGCCCGGTTGCACGCCAACGACCCGGTCTGCGGACGTGGCGCGCCCCATCGCCGGGCAGCCCGGGCCCTGCTGGACAACGGTCTACGGGGTCTGTGTCCCGAACAGCTCGTCGAGGTGGCGTGCCTGGTGCGGTTCCAGCGTGGTCGGGATCCGGGTCAGCACTTCCCGCTGTACGGGCGCCTGCCAGCGGATCGCCGACGCGCGGTCGACCGTCTCACCGCGCTGCTGCGCCTGGCGATGGGCCTGGATGCCGGACGTGACGGTGCCGTCGAGCGCATCCTCGTCGATGTCGATCCCGAGCTGGCCTGCATCCACGTCTTCGGGGACCGACCGCTGGACCTCGTGATCCATGCCACCCGGTCGTGCCTGTCGGGCATCCAGCGACTGCTCGGCGTCGACGTGGTGGTCCGCGCAGCCGGTCCGGTGCGGATCGACCACTGACGGACCGGGTCAGTCGTCCTCTTCCTGGCCGTTGTCCGGTTCGACGCACGCCGGGTCGTCCGCATCGAGGTCGGGATCGAACTCGCACGGTTCGGGCTCTTCCGGTGGTTCGACGCACGCCGGGTCGTCCGCATCGAGGTCGGGATCGAACTCGCATGGTGGGATCTCCACCGGTGGTGGCGGGACACAGTCCGGGTCGTCCGCATCGATGGACGGGTCGAACTCGCACGGCGGCACGTCCGGCTCCTCCGGGCCCTGGCTGATGACGATCGTGACGATCGTGCCCCGGGGGACCTGTTCACCGGCGGCCGGATCCTGGCGGATCACGAAACCCTCGGCCACGGTGTCGCTGAACTCGCGTTCGATGAACGGCTCCAGGCCCTGGTCCTCCAACCGGGCGATGGCGTCAGCCTCCGAGCGGTTCACGACCGGGCGGACGGTCACCAGTTCCTCGCCCAAACTGACGACGAAGTCCACCGCAGCACCGACCTCCAGTTCGGAACCCGCGGGCGGATCCTGTGAGATGATCAGCCCCTCCTCCACCTCCGGGTCGAACTCGCGGTCCCGTTGACCGCGGATGAGCCCCGCCTCCCGCAGGTCGGCGAGGGCCTCCTCCTCGGTCAGACCGGTGATGTCGGGGACCTCGGTCACGTCCTGACCGGCGGAGACGACCAGTTCGACCTCGCTGCCCTCGGCGACGGACCGGTCCGGGAGCGGGGTCTGCCGCATGACGATGCCGGCGTCGACCTCGTCGGACGGCTCGGAGGTCACCGTGCCGACGACGAGTCCGGCGCGCACGATCTCGGCCTCCGCGATCTCCTGAGGCAGATCGATGAGTTCCGGCACCGTCACCTGGGGGCCCTCGTCGGGGCCCAGGGCGCCCACCAGGAACCACACCGCCCCGATGAGGGCCAGGATGGCCAACACCGTCAGGACGCCATACACCGCGCCGCGACGGCGGCGCTGCTCGTCGGCTCCCCGCCCCGGCCGTGGCGCGGGGGTCGGTGCGAGCAGGGCGGTGTCCTCGGTGGACATGACGGCCGGGGCGTCGACCGGACCGCCGACACGGGCGTTCAGCAGGTCGGCGCGCATGTCCCCGGCGCTGGCGTACCGGTTGGCCGGGTTCTTGGCGAGCGCCCGCATCGTGATGGCTTCTGCGCCTGCACTGATCCCCGGGTTGACGTCACGCAGTGGCCGCGGGTTCTCCTGCACGTGCTGGTAGGCGACGGTGACCGGCGAGTCCCCGGAGAACGGCTGCGATCCGGTGAGCGACTCGTAGAGCACCACGCCGAGGGAGTAGATGTCACTGCGCGCATCGACATCGAACCCCTGCGCCTGCTCCGGCGAGAGGTAGGCCGCGGTGCCGAGGACCGCCGCGGTCTGGGTGACGGTGTCCTTGTCGATCGCCCGGGCGATCCCGAAGTCGGTGACCTTCACCGTGCCGTCGTCCGCGAGCAGGATGTTGCCCGGCTTGATGTCCCGGTGGACCAGGTTGTGCTGGTGGGCGTAGGCCAGCGCGGAGCACACGTCCGCAGCCACCTCCAACGCGCGGTCCTCGGTGAGGCCGCCGGCGGTGATGGCCTGCTGCATCGATCGGCCGCGGACCAGCTCCATCACGATGTAGGACTGGCCCTGATCCATGCCGGTGTCGTAGACGGCGACGAGGTTCGGGTGGTTGAGCCGCGCGACGTTGCGGGCTTCCTCCTGGAAGCGGCGCGTGAAGCCCTCGTCGTCGCGGAACCGTTCGAGCAGGAGCTTGATCGCGACCTCGCGACCGAGGTTCAGGTCCCGTGCCGCGTACACCTCGGCCATGCCGCCCCGCCCGATGGCGCGTAGCAGCTCGTACCGTTCGGACAGGACGCGGCCAACGCTCACGCGGAGCCTCCGCTGGGACATGGGGATACCGGCCCGGAGCCTAGTGGGCGGTCACCTCGCACCGACGTCGGTGAGGCCCGGTCGGGCCGGTGCCTGCTCAACGCTGTTGTTCCCGGTCGACCGCGACCTGCAGGACCTCGCGGGCGATCGGCGCGGCGAGTCCGCCGCCGGTGGCATCCGCGCCGCCGTCGGGCAGCATCACCGCGATGGCGACCTCGTTGCCCGCGAACCCGGCGAACCACGCCACCGGGGTGGTTCCGGTCTGCGCGGTCCCGGTCTTGCCCCCGACCTCGACCCCGTCGATGCGCGCCGCCTGCCCCGTCCCGGAGGTCACCGCCGCGAGCATCATCTGGCGCAGCTGTTCCGCGGTCCGTGCCGACACGGGCCGCCCGTCCCCACCGGCGCCGGTCCACAACCCCTCCTGTGGGCCCATCACGAGCTCACCCTCCGGGTTGCGCACGTTCGCGACGACGTGGGGGCGGTGCAGCTCACCGCCGTTGGCGACCGCCGCGGCGATCAGCGCGAGGTGCATCGGGGTCGCACGGACGTCGCGCTGGCCGATGGCGCTCTGCGCCGTCTGTGGCACGTCGAGGTCACGCGGGATCACGCTGTCGCTGACCCCGAGCTCGTAGGGCATCGACCGGTTGAACCCGAAGCGTTCGGCCTGCCGGACCAGGTCCGCATCGCCGAGTTCGACCCCCAGGCGCGCGAAAACCGTGTTACAGGACACGGCGAAGGCATCCTCCAGGCTGATCTCGTCATCGCCACGACAGGCGCCCCCGGAGAAGTTGCCGATGTTCGCTGTCGTCTGTGGGACGTCGTACACGACCTCGTCGGGGAACAGCGCATCGGGGGTGATCCCGGCCTCGAGTGCCGCGGCGGCGACGATCAGCTTGAACGTGGAACCCGGCGGATAGATCTCCCGGGTGGCGCGGTCGACCAGGGGGCGATCGTCGCGATCACGCAGCGTGTCCCACGCATCGCGGATCTCGGCGCGATCGTGGCTCGACAGGGGGTTGGGGTCGTAGGTCGGGTTGGCGTAGCTGGCCAGCACCGCCCCGGAGCGGGGATCGACGACCACGACCGCGCCCTCCCGGTCGCCGAGCGCCGACTGGGCCGCCTCCTGGATCCGGGCGTCGATGGTGAGTTGGACCGCGTTGCCGGGACGGTTCGCGCTGCCGAGCAGTTCCCCGAGGTTCTGTGCGACGACCTCGGTCGGTCGCCCGGTGAGCGCCTCGTTGAAGGCCGCCTCCAGGCCGGACCGTTGGAGGACCACGGAGTAGTAGCCGGTCAGGTGGGCGTAGCGGGGCCCGGAGGCGTAGGTCCGCAGGTAGCGCAACTCCCCGTCCGTCGGGGTCGAGCTGGCGATCGCCTCGTCGCCCACCACGATGGGGCCGCGGGCGATCCCGTACTCCTGCACGATCAGGCGACGGTTGGCCGGATGCGTCGCCAGGTCGTCGGCCTGGATCAGGGTGATGACGTTGAGGTTGACGAACAGCGCACCGAACAGCACCAACAGCGCGGCGCCGACCCGACCGATGGAGCGGTTCATGGGCCATCCGTCCAGTCGTCCTGCCTATCGCCATCGCTGGTCACCTGCTGGGTGTTCCGCGCACGACGTTTGGCCGCCGCCTCCTCACGGGCGACCGCCCGCTTGCGCGCCGGAGGACTGCTGGCGCGCGGCTCGCGTCCGCGGGCCGCGCCGCGGGACTCGTCGCTGATGCGCAGGAGCACGCCGATGATCAGGTAGTTGGCCAGTAGCGACGACCCGCCGTAGGACACGAACGGCAGCGTGATCCCGGTCAGCGGGACCAGCCGCGTCAGGCCGCCGACGATCACGAAGGTCTGGAACGCGAAGGTCACGGTCAGGCCGAGCGCGAGCAGTGTGCTGAACTCGTCCCGTGCGGTCTGGGCGATCCGCAGGCCACGGGCGACCAGCAGCAGGAAGGCGACGAGCACCGCCGTTGCCCCGAGCAGGCCGAGTTCCTCACCGATCACCACGAAGATGGCATCCGTGGCGGAGAAGGGCACGTCCTGGGGCCGGCCGAGCCCGAGCCCGGTGCCGGTGAGACCGCCGGTGCCCAGCGCGAAAAGGCTCTGCGCGAGCTGGTAGGCCGATCCCTGCACATCGGTCCAGGGATCGATCCAGATGTTCACCCGCACCCGGACGTGGGCGAAGAACGTGTACGCGAGGTAGCACGCGACCGCGAACAGCACACCGCCGAGGGCCGGGTACGCAAGCCTGCCGGTGGCGACGTAGAGCATCGCGATGAACGTGCCGAAGAACAGCAGGGCCGATCCGAGGTCGCGCAGTTGGGCCATGATGACCATCGCGCCGATCGAGGCGACGAACACCGGAGCGAGGTGGCGGGCGGCCGGGACCAGGAGCGGGCCGATCCGTTGCGTGGCGACGGACAGCACATCGCGGTTGCGGGCCAGGTAGCCGGCCAGGAACAGCACGCCGGTGAGCTTCGCGATCTCGCCCGGCTGGAACCGCATTCCGAACAGATCGATCCACAGTTGCGCGCCGTTGATGACCCCGGCGGAGATGCCCGGGACCACCGGCAGGACCAGCAGGACGATCGTCAGGAGCCCGAACGTGTACTGGTAGCGCGCCAGCGGTCGGACGCTGCTGACGAACAGCAATGCCACACACATGGCCCCGACCGTCACCGCCGTCCAGACCATCTGCGCAGCGGCCAGGTCCGAGCCGGCGGCGAGGTCGACGCGGCGCACGAACACCAGACCGAGACCGTTGAGCAGGAACGCCAGCGGCAGCAGGGCCGGGTCGGCATCCGGTGCCGCGTAGCGCACGGTGACGTGGGCGACGATCGCGATCACCGCGAGGGCCACGCCGGTGATGATGGCGGCCGGGGGGAGGTCCGGCGCGACCGACCAGCCCAACAGCGTTCCGGCCAGAGCGGTGAGCACGACCGCTCCCGCGAGGAGACGTGCCTCGATGCGGCGAGGGTTGTTCACCGCGCCCGGTGCGCGGTCGCGGCCTGCCTCGGACGCCGCACGGTTCCCGGCGGTCATGGCGTCCCGTCGCCGGTGGCGTCCTCATCGGGTGTTGCACCGTCGTCGGTGTCGAGCTCGTCCTCAGCGTCCTCAGCGTCCTCACCCTGGTCCTCCCGGAGCGGGATACCTCGAACCAGTCGGCGGGCATCGTTGATGTCGGCGGCCGGGAACCCCTCTTCGAGGGTCGGTCGGTAGTACGGGGCGACATCGTCGATCATCAACTCGGAACGCTCGGACACCCAGGACAGGCTCAGTGGGCCCAGATCGGCGTCGATCCCCTGGAAGATGACGACCTGCTCCTCCTCGAGGCTGATGAAGTAGCTCTGTGCGAGCAGGAACCGACCCCCTCCGTACAGCCCGCCGGCGAGGAGGGCGATACCCACCACGATGGCCAGGGACCGCAGGACCAGCCCCCCGAAGCGTGCCGGGTCGTCCCGATCGGACGACTGCTGGGAGATGAAGCTCCCGCCCCCGCTGCCGATCGAACCGAACGATCCCAGACGGTTGGCCCAGTCGTCACCACCGCGGTCGTCGCGGGTCTGGATGGCGACCGGCCGTGGGCCCTGGGTCGCCTCGGCGTCGGAGTCCTCGAACCGCAGGATGACCGCGGTGATGTTGTCGGGCCCTCCGGCCTCGTTGGCCATCTCGATCAGCCGATCGAGGGAGGTGTCCAGATCGTCGTCGCTCCCGAGGACCTCGGCGATCGCCTGGTCCGACACCGGACCGGTGAGCCCGTCCGAGCACAACAGCACGACGTCGTCGGGTTGCAGCTCGAGTGTCATCGCGTCGACGTCGATCTCCTCGGACACCCCGATCGCCCGCGTGATCATGGAGCGTTGCGGGTGTTTGGCAGCTTCCTCACGGGTGATCTGCCCCTCGTCGATGAGGTGCTGCACGAAGGTGTGGTCGTCGGTGAGCTGACTGAACGTCCCGTCGCGGAAGAGGTAGGCGCGCGAGTCCCCGACGTGAGCGACATGCAGGCGTCGACCCTCGAGCAGCGCAGCGGTCAGGGTCGTGCCCATGCCCCGGTAGGACGGTTCGTCAGCGGCCATCTGCACGACGGTCTCGTTGGCGGCCACGACCGCGTCCCGCAGCGCGGTGAGTGCCTCGCCGGCGTCGGGGAAGATCCTGCCGTCGAGTTCACGGAGTGGTTCCAGTGCGGTGGAGGACGCAACCTCGCCGGCAAGGTGCCCGCCCATCCCGTCCGCGACCGCGACGACGCTGTCGGCGACGAGGTAGGCGTCCTCGTTGCCCTCGCGGACGCGCCCGACATCGGAGGTGCCGGCGGCGATGAACCGTCTCATCGGCGTACCTCGATGTTGGTCTTGCCGACACGGAGTTGATCCCCGGCGGTGATCGGCGTGGGCCGGGCGACCTTGGCGCCGTTCAGGAACGTGCCGTTGGTCGAGCCGAGATCGCGGACCACCCACCCATCACCGTCGAGTTGGATGCTGGCGTGTTCGTCGGAGATGTAGACGTCCTCGATCGGGATGTCGACGAAGCCGGCGCGCCCGAGTGTCAGGTAGTCACCACGCAACCCGACCACCTGAGGCTTGGCGTCGGTGTGGTGGATGACGATCTCCTTCGGGATCCGCCGGGCTCTGCGTGGTTCGGCGACGGCGCCCGCAGCTGGCGCGACCGCCTGCCGGGGTGGAGCTGCGGGTTTGCGACGGGGGCCATAGAGGTCGACCACCACCGCCCGCACCGTCGTGCCGAGGAACAGGTACAGCAGCAGCAGGAGGCCGAACTTCAACAGCGTCAGCAGCTCGATGGGCATCCTCAGGACCCCACGAACTCCACGACGGCGTCGCCGAACTCGATGCGATCACCGATCGCGATCGGCTGTTCGGCGGCCTGCACGCCGTTGACCCGGGTGCCGTTCGTGGAACCGAGGTCGACCACCCACCAGGTGTCACTGCGCCGGACCAGTGCGGCATGTTGGCGTGACACCGTCGAGTCCTGGAGCGGGACGTCACAGCTGCTGAGGCGTCCCACCGTCAGCCGTGACCCGGCGACCGGGACACGGTTGCCGGCGTTGTCGCCGGTCTGGACCACCAGTTCGAGCGAGCTCACCGGGGTGTCGGAGATGACCTGGGTGTGATCGATCTCCGCCCGGTCGTCGCCGGCGGCGGCCTGGGGCGGTCGTGCGGAGGTCGCCACGCCGTGCCGGTTGTAGCCCGGACCGCCGGTGAAGCGGCTGGGGCGTGGTCCGGCGCTGTCGCGGTCGACGATCTCGATCCGGCCCGCGAGTTGGAAGCGCCCGACCCGGACCGCCTCGTTCTCCTCGATCCGAACCTTGACCGGCCCCTTGAGCAGCCAGCCCCGCTCGGAGGCGGTGGTCGCGATGACCTCACCGAGCTCGCGCGGGAGCGACGCTCCGAACGTGGCGAGGCGTTCGTGGTCCTTGGTGCTCAGTCGGATGCGGTAGACGTTGGGGACGACCACGCCCTCGGCCGTGACGTGCTGGTTGTCGGCGGCGTAGCGTTGGACGCCCTTGGCCAGTTCGATCGGCTGCAGCCCGGACCGGAAGATGCGCGCGAAGAAGCCCTCGACCGCCCCCTCAAGGCGGTCCTCGAACCCCTGCAGCACACCCATCATGTCCACCGGTCGGTTGCTCGTGGTCCGGGTCGACGAGCGTCTGCGACGTCGCGTCGGCGATCTACACCCGAAACCCTCCGAAGCGTAGCCGAGGGACCCCCTCCAACGGCCCCGTCCGAACGTGAAGCTGACGGGCCGGATGCGCCCGGCGACTCCGGCGGTCGCACGATGGTTCCAGTTCGTCGGCTCGGTGTGCCACGGCCCCGGGTGAGTGGCGGAGCCAGCACGCTGCTATCCTCCACTGTTCACCCCGGGCGGGTGGCGGAATTGGCAGACGCGCACGGTTCAGGTCCGTGTGTCCTTATGGACATGGGGGTTCAAGTCCCCCCTCGCCCACAAGCTCGT